>Ga0160453_100006_pt1 | contig 353163 bp, 301 predicted proteins | sample HID1971K_E6MG_FD_108228 | JGI IMG/M metagenome (GOLD analysis project Ga0160453, IMG submission 108228) | Enriched millipede-associated microbial communities from UW Madison campus, WI, USA - HID1971K_E6 MG | ecosystem: Host-associated > Arthropoda: Insects > Digestive system > Unclassified ...
AGTGTAGCAATACATGTAGCTGACGAATACTAATCGGTCGAGGGCTTATCCTAAAATCTTTTTAAGCGCAAGCGAGAAAAGTACATTGAAACAAGCATCACTTTGGAGTTTTACCTTTCATATCCAGTTTTCAAGGTGCAAGCCTTGATGCTATGCCTTGATCTTCAATGATCTAGGATAATTGGTTAACGTTCCCTGATAGCTCAGTTGGTAGAGCACTCGACTGTTAATCGAGTTGTCACAGGTTCGAGTCCTGTTCGGGGAGCCATGCTCTCATAGCTCAGTAGGTAGAGTGCATCCATGGTAAGGATGAGGTCACCGGTTCGATTCCGGTTGAGAGCTCCACAACCAGATGTACACTCAAGTAAGACAAGTTATTGCAAGGCCCGTTGGTCAAGTGGTTAAGACACCTCCCTTTCACGGAGGTAACAGGGGTTCGAGTCCCCTACGGGTCACCATTATGGAGGATTAGCTCAGCTGGGAGAGCATCTGCCTTACAAGCAGAGGGTCGGCGGTTCGATCCCGTCATCCTCCACCATAATAATGGGGATTAGCCAAGTGGTAAGGCAACGGACTTTGACTCCGTCATCACAGGTTCGAATCCTGTATCCCCAGCCATTTTTACTCTCTTAATGAGAGCCATTAGCTCAGTTGGTAGAGCACCTGACTTTTAATCAGGGTGTCGAAGGTTCGAGTCCTTCATGGCTCACCAGTTTATTATTTGTGCGCGTGTGGCGGAATTGGCAGACGCACTAGACTTAGGATCTAGCGGGCGACCGTGGGGGTTCAAGTCCCTCCACGCGCACCAACCACGAAATTCACCATCAGATTTATCTGGTGGTTTTTTTGTGCCTACAATTATTGAATTATCGTGCTAGAAATACTTAGTGTGAATCAATATGAAGTGGATAAGTAGAAGAGATTAAAATCATTAGTTTAACGATGATGGGATTAGATATTAGTGGATCATTTCAGAGACAACTAGATTGATGTTTGCTCTAAGAGAGACATAGATGAGATAAAGCAGATTTCAACCTGGAATAAAGCGAATAAGGCAGCGAAAATACTGCATTAGACTATAAAATGATGTCTATACGAGTCAAAGAGTCAAAAATACTGCATTAGACTATATAAATGATGTCCATATGAGTCAAACAAGCGAAAACACTACATTAGACCATAAAAATGATGTCCATACGAGTCAAACAAGCGAAAACACTACATTAGACTATATAAATGATGTCTATACGAGTCAAAAAGCCAAAAATACTGCATTAGACCATAAAAATGATGTCCATATGAGTCAAACAAGTGCAAATACTACATTAGACTATAAAAATGATGTCTACCATACGAAGCAATGACTTATGTCATGAAGTATGAATATAGTTTAATTGCTGCGTAACTAGGATGAAAAACTACAAGAAAACATTCAAAAAACTTTTTAGCAATGTTGACAATTTATTAATTATGCTGTAAAGTATTAAGGGTAGTCGATTTGATGTGCGCGTGTGGCGGAATTGGCAGACGCACTAGACTTAGGATCTAGCGGGCGACCGTGGGGGTTCAAGTCCCTCCACGCGCACCATATAACTTTTGTTATACATAATCAAATCATAGGACTTACAATGTGCGCGTGTGGCGGAATTGGCAGACGCACTAGACTTAGGATCTAGCGGGCGACCGTGGGGGTTCAAGTCCCTCCACGCGCACCAACCACGAACTTTAACCACTAGGGATAACCTAGTGGTTTTTTTGTGCTTATTAACCGTTTAAGAGAAGTTCTCTAACTATTAAAAGGCAGATCGGGTTCATAATATACAATTAAAAATAATAGGGATGTAAATTTATACTCTATTCCTATTGTCAATGGCCATCAGACATTATGAGCTAATATTGATAGTTGTTGTTCAATAATCTCTTGCTGATTAGAACCAGCAATACCAAGTGCTATGTTTCTACCAATTTTATGGCGTAGGCCTGGAATTAGCCTCATTGCATACATACCAACCATTTTAGCTGAATGTGCGAATCTATTCGGTGTAAATACGACAGATGACATGAAGTTCGACCTTTTAATAATATCTTCATTAATAGGCATTCGGATTTTTTCATATAATGATAGTGCTTCTCTTAATTCAAGCTGCTGAGATAAATGATTTACAAGTAGTTTACTTAATATATCTGCATCTTGAATAGCCATATTCATACCTTGACCTGATGATGCATGGGTTTGATGAGCTGCATCCCCAATTAGCGCCACACCTTTACTAGAGTAGTTCTCTACATGCATTCGGACCATTTTGTAGGTATGCTCATCTTCTCGATGAATTGCTACATTTTGAAGTTTAGGTACACGTTTTACAAGCTGATCCATTAGTTCCTTATCGTTATATTTTCTCCATATTGCTGATTGCCCTGAAGGGACCACGATGGTTATACGCATTTGTTTATGAGGTAATGGAATGAGGACAACGGCACCATCACGATGCAAATGAACTTGAGTTCGCAGCTTATCTTCAAACCAAGAAGGTCTTGGCATATGAAGTACAACAAGTTCATGATTGTAAATGATACGTTCTGTAGCTATGTTTAACTGTTTGCGAATAGAGGACATGCCACCATCAGCAGCGACGACTATTTTGGAACGATAATGTACTTGCTTATTATTAGTTTTGGCGACAGCCCCATTAACAAAACCTTGTTCATCGTAAGTGAGATATTCCATAGAGCTACCACGAACCATCTGTATATGATCATGATGATCAATCCAATCTAGGAGGCCTTGTTCAATGTCACGGTGTGGTATGTTCATAATATAATTGAATTTACTGCTCTTTAATGGTTGTAGATCGATGTTCATTAGTTTTTTGAATAAGGAGTGATGGAGTTCGATTCCATAAGATTTAATATGAGGTATACGCTGTAGATGTTGCAAAACACCCCATTGCTCCAAAATTTCTAAAGTTCGAGGCTGTAAACCATCTCCTCGGTTCATACTTCCTGGTTCTCTACGTCTATCGATAACGATAATGTTGAAATTAAATTTGGAGAATGCACAAGCTAGTGCTGCTCCTGCAACAGCTCCTCCAACAATAATAACATCTGTTTCAATCGTTTCAAGATGATTTGTCTCCATAGTATAACCTCCTATTATTTATGAAGTGATCTTACGAATGATGTTATTTGCTATGTTAGGAAAGAATTTGATCATGCGACTTAACATTAAACTTTGTCGCCCTACAATGACTTCATTTTTTTTATTTTTGATCGCTTCAATTAACTTGAAAGCGACATGATTAACATCCAAAGAACCTGATTGACCATACCAGTGTGGAGTGCGTTGAAGCAGATGAGCACTTAAGTTTGTATTCATATGTCCGGGTGAGAAGAGGGTTACTTGAATACCTTTATCTGAAACTTCTCTACGAAGTCCTCTTGCAAAGCAAGAAATAGCCGCTTTGGTAGCTCCGTAAGATACCATTTGTGGAAATGCGGCATCACCCATAATTGATGAGATTAGTACAATCTGCCCTGATTGTCTAGAGAGCATATGCGGCAGTATGTTTCTAGTACAGCGAATAATGCCAACCACATTCGTTTGAAACATAGCTTCAACTTCTTCCATCAGTACATTGTTAATATTATCAATGTACTGGATAGCCGAACTTAGAATTACTATGTCGATTCTACCAAATTGTTCGATTGTCGCATCAATAAGTTGTTTAACGGATTCTTCTGATCGAATATCGCAATGATGAACATGACATGAGCCGCCACTGCCATCAATTGTATGCTTAAGTTCATGTAATGCCTGAGAATTTCTAGCAGCAACAATAACGGTTGCCCCCTGATTGGCAAGATGTAATGAAGCCGAACGACCAAATCCGCTAGATGCTCCTATAACTAGAATAATCTTATCCCTCATTAATAAACCTCCCACAACTTTTTATTAACTGACTGATATACTAAATTGCTAATGAAAACTTACTCCGGAAGCAAATACTACTATGATCATTAGTTTGTTTTGTTCAATATACCTTCTAATAAAACATTCGTTACAATTTGCAGTGATTGAGAGTAGGAAACATTGTGTTCAGTCAGAAAGGTTTCTTTCGTGAATACTTCCATGGCAGTCAAAAAGAGTTGAATAATCATACTAGGTTCAATGTTAATAATGTAGCCTCGTTCCTTTGCCACACGGAATAAGTCCTCATACCGTTTAATTCTAATATTTCTTTCAGTATCGATTTTTGTCCATAACTGTGGATAGACATGTTGAATGTCTACAACTTGATCACGAGTAAAGAACGTCAGATGTTTGGCAACGATTTGAGGAAGCATTGTAAGCTTATCTATGATGTTAAGTGATGTGTCATGCATAATAGGAAGTATTTCTAAGTCAATTTTTCGGAAAATAGAATCGATAGTTGTCTCGATAATATGCTCTTTACCGTTAAAGATTTTGTATAAAGTCTTTTTACTAATAGATAATTCAGTAGCAACCTGATCAAGTAATACTTTACTGAAGCCTTGTTCCATACCGAGTTGAAAGTATTTATCAATAATTCTAGCTCGAAGCTGATCAGTCTCTGGCGTTTGATGAATCATAACTAAGCTCTCCTTATTTGTGAATGGGGAAGTAATAAAACGGAAACTCAAAAGTTAAATTCAGTTTCCTAATTAAATATAACAAAAACTACCTTTAGTTGTCAAATAGTCCTTAGGAAAGCGTATATGGTAATATTGTCATATCGTTCTTCGCTGGGTTTTTTCTAGCTAATTATCTCAGCTTCCTATATTTACACTTCTCTTTCTCCCTACTTTTGTGTTATTCTTACTTGTTACCTGATTCATATATGGATGGTAGACTAAGGAGATAACATGACATTTAATGATTTGAATATTATACCTGAGATTTTAAAGGGGTTAAGCAAAGAGAACTATAGTACCCCGACACCTATACAGGAGCAGGCGATCCCTGCTGTTTTAGAAGGTAGAGATTTACTTGGCTGTGCACAGACTGGAACAGGGAAGACGGCTGCATTTGCAGTGCCAATTATCCAATTGTTAAGTAATCGCAAAAGCAACAGCAATACCGGACGCCGTATTCGCTCATTGATTTTGACACCAACTAGAGAACTTGCTATTCAGATTTCTGATAATATTAAGACTTACAGTCAGTATACAGATATACTTTGTACAGCTATCGTTGGTGGTGTTTCACAGAAAGTGCAGGAGCGTGCTTTAAACCATGGTGCCGATATCATTATCGCGACTCCAGGAAGACTTATCGATCTAATTACGCAAAAGCGAGTTGATTTACAATATGTCGAAATATTAGTGCTAGATGAAGCAGATAGAATGCTGGATATGGGATTCATTAAAGATGTGAAAAGCATCATTGCAAAAATGCCAAGCAAAAGACAAACATTATTCTTCTCAGCAACGATGCCCCCGGAAATCAATAAAATGGTTAAATCGATACTCGTTAATCCGGTGAAAGTAGAAATTACCCCGGTATCTTCTACGGCGGAGAGAATCGAGCAGTCCATTTATTTGATGGAAAGTGGAAAGAAGCAACATCAGTTGAATGTCTTGTTACAAGATAAATCTATTGTTTCGGCTTTGGTGTTTACCCGTACGAAGCGTGGAGCCGATCGAGTTACGAAAGAACTTAATAAAGTGGAAATTTCTGCTCAGGCTATTCATGGGAATAAATCTCAAAATGACCGACAAAATGCATTAAGCAACTTTAAGAGTGGTGTAACACGAGTGTTGGTAGCGACGGATATTGCAGCGAGAGGAATTGATGTGGAAGAACTTTCACATGTGATCAATTTCAACCTGCCAAATATTCCAGAAACCTACGTTCATAGAATTGGTCGTACCGGTAGAGCCGGACAGAGTGGAACAGCTATTTCATTCTGTGAAATTGATGAAATTCCATATCTAAAGGATATTGAGAAGCTGATTGGCAAGAGCATTCCCGAAGTGCAAGATCATGCTTATCCAATGAAGCGTATACCACAGCCTTTAACTACTGAGACGGTCGTTAAGCCTGCCAAATCCAAGTCGAACTCGGCTAGAAAGCCTAAGTTAGAGACGAACCCAGCGCGACCTTCGAAGCCAGAGGTGAGCATGATCGGGAAACCTAAATCCGAGATGACCCCGGCTCGGAAACTTAAGTCTGAGACAAGCTCGCCATGGAAAGCCAAATCCGAGATGACTACGGCTCGGAAACCTAAGTCTGAGACGAGCTCGCCATGGAAAGCCAAATCCGAGACGACCCCGGCTCGGAAATCTAAGTCTGAGAAAAGCTCTCCATGGAAAGCCAAATCCGAGACGTACACGGCAGGAAAGCCCAAGTTTGGGACGAACTCTGCACGGAAACCCAAATCCGAGATGACCATGTCTGGAGAACTTAAGTCTGAGACGAGCTCGCCATGGAAACCTAGATCTGAGACGAATGGAGCAGGAAAGCCCAAGTTTGGTACTAAACCTTCACAAAAATCCAAGTCCGCATGGGTTAAAAAAGGGAAGTAAAGCAAGCGGAGAGCATAAGGCTTAATGGCTGCATAACTAATTCAGAAACCTCCACTGCTTAAAGCAGTGGAGGTTTCTTCATGACAATTAGAAAAATTGGATTATTTTTGTAATCGGAATAAAACTTCGATACAATAGAGTAAGGTGTAGCCTATACTTACAATTGAAGGAGAGTGCATACAAATGTATGAAGTTGCAATAATTGGAGCTGGTCCAGCAGGAGCTAGCGCAGCGTTATTTACTGCAAAAGCAGGTAAGAAAACGATTGTTCTTGATAGTGATAAAGGTATGACCAAACGTGCCTGGTTCGAAAACTATTATGGAATTACGGAAATCTCAGGTCCAGATCTTATTGAAACTGGGATTAAGCAATTTCAGAAATTTGGTGCAGAATACAAGGAAGATACAGTCGTTTCGATCGAGAAGTCGGATGGTGGTGTAGTATTAACTACTTCAAATAGTGATAGTATTGAAGCTAAGCATCTTATTGTTGCATCGGGAATTCATACGGATCTAGCGGAGCAATTAAATATCACGACAAAGCCAGGTACTGAACCTCGTATCAAAACTATTTTTGATGTTGATGCACAAGGTAAAACAAACGTTGAAGGCGTATGGGCAGCTGGAACATGCACAGGAGTAAGTGTTCATGCCATCATTACTGCTGGTGACGGTGCAAAAGTTGCGATTAATGTAATTAGTGAACTGAACGGCGAGCGTTATGTTGATCACGATATGATGAAAGCATAATGACTATACGATAGAATATTGAAGAAGAGGGATTGTCTCTATGGAGATAATCCCTCTTCTTTGTTGTGTTTAAAAACGTATGTAAATTCCTTATCGTTGATTTAGTACATATATCGTTATTTACTGTTCTAGAATGGTTGCGTTAAAAACTTTAACATATAAGGTATACAAATACTCGAAACGAGATGGTGATCTAACATGAACAATTCATTAAAACCGTTATCGGTTTGGCAAAGGTTTATCAAACAATGGGACTATCAACTAATGATTTTACCAGCAATTCTTTTCTTGTTAATTTTCAGTTATGGCCCAATGTGGGGAGTACTAATGGCATTTCAAGATTACAACCTCTTCAAAGGATTCTCAGCAAGTGAATGGGTTGGATTCAAACATTTTGAGATGTTTTTCACGTCACCTGAATTTTGGCGCATTATGAGAAATACGTTTGTTATTAGTTTCTTGAAGCTACTAATCGGTTTCCCGGCACCAATTATTTTGGCGTTAATGCTTAATGAAATAGGAAATATAGCATTTAAGAGAGTGGTACAGACGATTACATATATTCCCCACTTTATTTCGTGGGTAGTTGTATCAGGCTTAGTATTCTCAATGCTAGCAGTAGACAATGGCCCAGTAAATGATATCCTTCTCAAATTTAACTTAATTAAAGAACCTATTAGTTGGTTATCCGTTCCTGAATATTTCTGGTCAATATTAGTAGGAACTAATGTATGGAAAGAAATTGGGTTTGGATCAATTGTATACTTAGCTGCGATTATTGGTATTGATCCCGCGTTATACGAAGCTTCAGCAATTGATGGAGCAAGCAGAGTGAAGCAAATATTCACGATTACTTTACCTAGTATTGCACCAGTTATTATGATCTTCTTAATTCTTGGTGTAGGTAATACGTTGAATGCAGGGTTTGAAGATATTATGATGTTAACCCGTAATTTGAATAATGGAATAGTCATGCCGGTAGCGGAAGTTATAGATACCTATGTCTATAACATGGGGATAATGAATCAACGATATTCTTATGCTACAGCGGCAGGATTATTTAAATCATTATTGAGTGTGACATTACTTGTACTTGCTAATTCACTAGCTCGTCGCTTTAATCAAGAAAGTCTTTGGTAGTGAAATGATGATAACGAACAAGGAGTGGCACAAATGAGATTATCAGCATCTGATAAAGTCGTAAGGACAATAATCTATATCCTATTAACGCTTTTAACATTCATAACATTTTATCCGTTTTGGAATTCATTCATTATATCGATTAACACTGGTTCCGATACTGCACTAGGGGGTCTAACTTTATGGCCACGCGACTTTACGCTTGAAAACTATAAAGTGGTATTCCAAGAAAAACATATTTACAATGCATATTTAGTTACGATTGCAAGAACAGTGCTTGGTACTTTATTATCAATGTTCTTTACCGCACTATTCGCATACGGGTTATCTAAGAAAGGGATAGTTTTCAAACGCTTCTACACATTATTCGCCATCTTTACAATGTTCTTCAATGGTGGCTTAATTCCATACTTTATCATTGTGTATTCTTTAAACTTGTATAATACTTTCCTATTTCTATTGTTACATGGAATGATCAGCGTCTATAATATGATTATATTCCGAACATTTTTCAGTCAATTACCTGATGGATTAGAAGAATCGGCAAGAATTGATGGATGTTCTAACTTTGGAGTCTTTTTCAAAATTGTACTTCCGGTATCTGGTCCGGTTATTGCAACATTGTCATTATTCACTGCAGTAACACTTTGGAATGATTGGTTTATCCCGGCAGTATTTATCCAGAATCAGAATTTAGTTCCGTTACAGACTTTACTCGTTCAAATTATTAATGCGGGTACTACAGCTTCGTTACTGACTAATTTGAATAGTTATGCTCAATCTGCATTAGCTAATACGGTAACCGTTAAAGCGTTGCAAATGGCAACGATGATGGTAGCGACATTACCGATTCTATGTATCTATCCATTCCTACAACGCTTCTTCGTTAAAGGGGTATTAATAGGTTCCCTAAAAGAATAGAAAATCGCAATGTATCATTATCTTTAATGTGTCTGCGAAGACAAGAGGTTATACAGAAAAATGTATAACCTCTCTTTGACATCATGTTACTAGGGGGAGTTTCATGTATAAAGCAGTTATAGTCGATGACGAGCGATATGATCTAGAAGGTTTACGTCAATTAATACCTTGGGAAGAGTTAAACATAGAAGTGGTGTGCTGGGAAAATCGTCCACTCGTTGCTCTGCAATATATTGAGGAACATCGAATAGATATTCTTATTACAGATATTAAGATGCCAGTATTGAGTGGACTAGAACTTGCAAAGCGTGCACAAGATTTAAATCCTACATTGAAGAAGTGTTTTATTAGCGGATACCAAGATTTTGAGTTTGCCAAGAAAGCTTTGGATTTGAAGGCAGACGGCTACGTGTTAAAGCCAGTAGATGATAATGAATTAATCTCGATAATTGAGAATATTGTGAATGAACTCACAGAGGAACGTAATCAACAAGAGATTATGGCAGAAAATATGGTGTGGCGTAGGCAGGAAAGTGTATCACAATTGCTCCAAGGGAAAACATCACGTCTTTGGACAGAATCGCTTGCTGAGCAACTAGGTTATCATTATAAATGCAATGGTATGACGGTTGTTATCGTAGAGATTGATAGAGGTATTGTTTCAACTGGAGAAAGCGAGCGAAGTATAAATCTTTTGAATGAGCAATGTATGATCTTTCTAGAAGAGTTATTTCATCAATATGGCTATACTTTGTGGTGTAAATTAACGAGTCATCGATTAGGATTAATTGTGCCATATAGCAATAATCTAGTTATCGAACTTACAAAAATAGTAGAATTAACGGCATTAAGACAAAAAGTTACGATCACTACAGGCTTCAGCGATCAAGTGAGTGATGAATTTTCAGTAAAACAAGCTTTTGAGCAAGCACAGGACTGTATTAATTATAAAATGTTTCTTGGCAAAAATAGAGTAATTGCACCAACAATGCTATTACCAAGAGATGAACAACAAACAGAAGATATACAGCCAATACTAGATCGCATGTTTCATGCCACGATCAAGTACCAGTTAGTTAATATTTATGATTGTATTGATGAGCTATTTGCTGTTGTTCAATATGTTGATCATCCGCAAAAAGTTTATTATTTTGCTACTCATATTGCACTTAAATTGCAAAATGATCTGGCTCAAATGAATGAAAGTTTTCAAAGCTTACTGGGTTGGGGAAGTAATAATTTGGAGATGATCGCTCAGTTTGAGACGATTTATGATATACAGAAGTGGCTTCGTAGTACCTTATTCGAAATATCAGAGACATTATATATGCGTAAACAAAAACGTAATTATAAATTATTTGAAGAGATTATTGAATATATCGAACAACGTCTATCAGGCGAAATTACGTTACGCGAAGTTGCTAACTATTTTGCTTATTCTCCAAATCATCTTGGTCATATGTTTAAGGAAACGGTGGGCTCAACGTTTAATGAATATGTGCTTATGCGACGTATGGAAGTGGCGAAAGCGCTGCTCCGCAATCATAAATTAAAAGTATATGAAGTAGCCGATCGAATTGGTTACAAAAGTCTAACTCATTTCAGTAGAACATTTCGTGAGGCAATTGGGATGACGCCAGGCGAATTTAGAAAGAAGAGTGGTTAATATCTATAGCTCTCGAAAACTATACATACCACTTCGGACGAAGCTACTTACATCGTATATTTTGCTAGTGCTTTTTCCTATTATCGTTATAGGTAGCTATACATACTATAAGACGGCTCATTCCGCTGAACAGGAGATGCGCAATAGTTTAGCGGTAACGCTTACACAATATGGCACGCAAGTAGATTATAGAGTGAACGATATTATACGAAGCTCCGATGCTATATTCGAGGACCAAGTGCTCTCGCGAAATTTATCAGGGTATTATCTTGGTGGAGAACGACATCGGATTATGACGGAATATATTTTACCGAAAATGGAATCAGCTATTTTACTACCTAATACGAAAGTTATGATCAGTTTATATTTAGATAGGCCTACGATAGGTGAAATTTATTATGAGGAGCGGGAAGAGGATTTACGAAACGGTAGTAGATTATACGGCATAATGTATTCATCTCGGATCAAAGACGAGGAATGGTATAAGAAGCTAAATCTTACATACGATGAGCAACTATGGGAACAGGTAGGTGTGGACAAGCAGTACAATAATATATCGTTATTACGTAATGTAATAGATTATGAAATTTTTCAAAAAATAGGGTTATTAAAAATCACTGTGAAAATGCGCGATATATTTGAAGATTTTGATCTTAGCAGTTTGGGAGAAGGAACGAAACTAGTCGTTGTTGATCACAATCAACAATACTTATTTTCAAGTAATATGAGCGAAACGGAGTATGATCCAAGCATATTACAATCTTCCGAGCAGTATTTACAGATGACAGAAGAAATAGATAGTGTTCCGTTTCAGCTTATTGCACTCGTACCGAAAAAGTCATTAAAAGAAGGATCCTTACAGGTTCGAAATATTACGATATTAATCTGTTTTATCTCGTTACTCGTTGCTGTTCTCATTAGTTTTGTCATTTCTAAGTTTTTCACACTTCGTTTTTCGAAATTAGTGTATTCATTGCAAGCATTCACGGAAGGTGACTTCAACAAGCGAATATATTACAGCGGACATGATGAGTTTCGTCAAATATCAGAAGCATTTAACGAGATGGCATCTACTATTCAAACGCAAATTGATGAAATCTATATTAGTAAATTAGAAACAAAAGAAGCAGAATTGCAAATTTTACATGCGCAAATTAATCCCCATTTCCTATACAATACTTTCTCTTCAATTAGTCGAATGTCGAAATTAGGAGAAGTAGACAAATTGAATGATATGATTCTCAAATTAGCTAAGTTTTATCGATTAACGCTCAATAAAGGTGAAATGATCATCCCTATCTCGAAGGAAATAGAAATTATAAAAGCATATTTAGATATTCAAAACTTGAAGTATGGTGACCGCATCGTAGTTACTTATGAGATAGATGAATCATTATTACAACAGGAAACCGTCAAATTTATACTGCAGCCATTTGTTGAAAATGTGCTGGAACATGCGTGGTATGATGATCAAATTCATATTAGATTAGCGATTTGTCGAAAAGCTGATCTGATTGTTCTAGTTATTGAAGATGATGGTCTAGGCATGGCCGAACATACGATTCAAGGAATTATAGGAACAAGTGAGTCTGCTATTGGTTATGGCATACGGAATGTGGATCAACGGATCAAGCTCCATTATGGAACAGACTATGGTGTGCAAATTGTGAGTGTAGTAGGGGAAGGGACTGTGATCAAATTAATGATTCCTTATGCTCATTGATTTAGTACACTTTTCGTTGATTGCTATGATTTTTTTGAAAATCAAATCCATCTATACTTTGATTAGTAACAGATAACTGTATAGAGAGGGGTACAATGATATGAAAAACAAAAGAGTATCGAAAGTAACAATGCTAGTCTTTCTTACATTTTCTTTATTACTTGGAGCTTGTAGCAATAATAGCGGTGGCAACAATACAACTCCAACTCCAACACCTCAGAACACACAAACTGCAAATAATACAGGTGAAGGGGATGCTGAAGCAGCTACTGATCCTAGATCCAAAGTTATTCCAGTAACATTCACTCAATTCGTTAACTATGATTGGTACACAGCTCCAACTTGGGAGGAACGTCCACATAGCGAATGGATTACAGAAAATCTTCAAGTAACGATGGTTCCAGAGCAATCAAATGGAGCAGCAGCACAAAAGCTTAACGGCATGATTGTATCTAATACTTTACCAGACGCTATCGTACTTGATAAAGGTAAAGATGTAGAACGTCTAGTAAGCGCTGGCAAATTAGTTGCGCTTGATCCTTACCTAGAAAAATATCCAGAGTTTGTAGAAACAATTGGAGAAGAAACGTTGAATATGTTACGCAGTGAAGATGGTAAGCTTTATCAAATTCCTAACTGGTATATTAGTGGCGACAATGGTAACGGTAATGCAGCATATCTCGTTAACAAAAAGCTTTATAAAGATTTAGGCTCTCCTAGTCTTGCTACTTGGACAGAGCTAGAAGCATACTTGAAACTTGTAAAAGAAAAATATCCTGATATCGTGCCTCTTGATGCGGGTGAAGTTCGTGATGGAGCAGAATTACAATTACTAGGAATGCTTTATAGTGGCGCAGCTGACGGTAATACACCTACATTTATTTCTCCTGGTGCTGGTAGTGTGTTCGGTGTTCCACAAGGTGAAGAACTTGTTTCAATCTATGAAGATAAAGGTTTTGCGGATGCAGTATTGTACTTAAATCGCTTATTCCGTCAAAATCTAGTTACACAAGATTTATTCACTCAAACACGTGACCAAATTAATGAGAAACTAAGAGCTGGTAAAGTTGCTGTGTTTGCAGCTTATGATTCTGTAGTTGAAGGCATTGGTCGTGAAGCAAACAATATGCTTAAAGCAACTGATCCAGAAGCTGGTTATGAAGTAATCTGGCCTGTTCACAATGAGGGCGTAGATAAAAATAAAGTGTTCCCATCTGGATATAACACGTTAGGTTGGAATGTTAACGTGATTACTACAAATGCAAAAGATCCAGAAGCAATCTTCTCATTCATGAATTGGGCTACTAGTGAAGAAGGTCAACGTATTATCTTCTTCGGACCAGAAGGTTTATTCTACGATAAAGTCGAGGATGGCGTGCCAATTCCGAATGATGCTTACATTAATCGTGATCCTAAGAAATATGATGAGCTAAAAATCGGTGAGTTTAACTGGTATGGTAATACAAGTTATATTGATGTAGTTAAAGGTCAACGTGAAAAATTATTACCTGAAGAAGCACAGGATTGGACAACAATTGCACAAACAACGGTATCTTTCCTAACGTCTCGTAATATTACGGAATTTTCTAACCTAGATCCGCTTCCTGATTCTGAAGAAGGTATCATTCTTCAACGTTTGAAAGATTATTACAAGCAAGCAATTCCAAAAATGATCTATGCGAAATCTGATGAAGAAGTGGCAGCATTGCTGAAACAAGCAGCAGAAGAAACAAATGGGCTTGGTTATCAGACGGTACTAGATTGGAAAACAGCTAAATGGAAAGAAAATCTTAATATGATGAAATAAAAGCTCAATTGGGAATTCCTCAGTAGAATTTTTATCTCCTGAGGAATTCCCAATGCTAATATCTATTAATAACTATAGCATAAGCCAATATTAACCCAAAAATATGCAATTTTGAGAGGTATTATAAGCCGAAAAACTTTTTTTAATGTTTTTATAATAAACACTTGCAATTCTATTTCAAAGGTGATATATTATTACTTGTCGCCGCGATAACACATCGCGAAACACAACAAGTAATTAAGTCGTGCGGAAGTGGCTCAGCGGTAGAGCATCGCCTTGCCAAGGCGAGGGTCGCGGGTTCGATTCCCGTCTTCCGCTCCAATACTTGCGCCCTTAGCTCAGCTGGATAGAGCGTTTGACTACGAATCAAAAGGCCAGGAGTTCGAATCTCTTAGGGCGCGCCATTTTAATTACTTTCATTACGGGATGTAGCTCAGCTTGGTAGAGCACCTGGTTTGGGACCAGGGGGTCGCATGTTCAAATCGTGTCATCCCGACCAGTTTAATAAGCGGGCGTAGTTCAATGGTAGAACTTTAGCCTTCCAAGCTAATAGCGTGGGTTCGATTCCCATCGCCCGCTCCATACCATAACAGTCCAAAAGCCTTGCGCAGCAAGGCTTTTTTTGTTGTCTATGATTTGACAATCCTTGTCCATCTGGTGAAAAGATTGATATCCGGAACTTGATGTTTTTTTGTATATGGAAGGAAACTAGGTGGTCTGTATAGGTGAAGTGATCAGTGTGCTCAGCTAAACAGTGGCAAAGTAAACTCAATCGCTACGAGCAATATTTTCAGACTACGGATTGTCAAAAATTAACTTGTGTTGTACTATAATGAAGACTTTCCAAATCCCGAGACCGAGGAGACGTACATTGAAAAAAGTTGCCTATGTATTTATGTGTGTAGCACTACTTATCCCCTTTATCTCTTATTTTTCTTCAACCGTGCATGCTAAGAGTGTTACGTATACTTCTCCTGAAGGCATAGTATTTCGGAGTGATGCCCCAGGTTGGACAAAATCTGATTTAATCTTGTTGTACCAAAGTTTTATTACACGTAATCGAACTGGTAAAGAGTTAGACTCCCTTCGAAGTTTTATTGTTGCGAATGGTAATGCTTGCGGCGAAAGTGGAGACGCTGCTGGTTGTTATAGAACAGATGGAACCATCATCTTGAATTACGGGGAATCTTGGACGGTAGCAGATATTCCACACTATGTTGTATCACACGAATATGGACATCATTTTTCTAACTATTGGCTATCTATTTATGACGAAAAATGGTTGCGTCTGCGAGAGATAAAAGACTACCCAATTTTGTATTCTATAGAGAAAGCCGCCACTATGAATCATCGTTGGTCCATTTATGAAATTATGGCAGATGATTATGTAGCTCTTTATGGGGAGAAGGAACATAGAAGGGATGCTCAGATCGTTAATGGGGAGGATATGCCTAGAATATCTAATGTAGAAAATTATTTGATCCCCCATGCTAATGAATTGCCTAAATTACAATCGTATCTTCAAGAGCTTACAGGGCTTGTCCCTGATGGACAGATTGAAACTAATGTGGTGCCGCAATTAGTTTCTTTCACGCCAGAATATCAAGAAGATCTATTGTTTTATCGTATTGAATTTACAGCTGCGACGACAGATCCTAACAAGACGTTAACCTATTATTTCCAAGTTGGTCGTTTTGCAGATAAAGTTACACATAAAGGGACATCTAACGTCGTCCATCATTTTCAAAATACACTACCCGTTATTGGTGCAGAAGGCGTTGGTTATATTCGACCTGCGATGAACCCAGATGTCGTTCAGCTTATCGCATATGATCCAAACTCTACGCTCCATACAATATCTAAACAATACCTGTATGATTTCACTACACATAACAAACCTTTCGCTATTCCTGCTACAAAGAAAACGATGATCGAACGTGAAGGGCCAAAGGTTCGGACGTATAATTGGTCTAGCATTTTTGGTGTGCAAGTCTTTATTGATGACATACAGGTCTACTTTACTAAAAAGCCAGTAATCATCAACGGTTCAACACAAGTTCCTATGCGTGAAGTTTTTGAACGATTAGGTGCAAATATAACGTGGAACCAAACCGATAAAACAGTTACGGCTTCGAAAAATGGAAAGACTCTCATTCTTGAAGCAGCACAAATGAAGACGATTGACAATTCCTTATTTGTTCCGCTTAGGCTGATAAGTGAATTCTTCGATATGACGGTGAGTTGGGATAAAGATACTTCATCAATCTATATTAAGAAACCCTTAATTTAAGTCCGTTCATCGCAATTTTCGATATTATTGCGCCAAAAGATAGTATGCTTCGTCAAATCAATGAGCTTGTTCAGTTTTCATTTGTTTAGATGAGTTCGATTCTCATCGCCCGCTCCATGCCATAACAGACAGACTTTGAGAAATCAAAGTCTTTTTTTGTGTTTTCCTACATGTAATTATAATATTGAGAAGAAAATTGTGTAAAACAGAAAATCTCGGTAAATTTTGTATATTCATTTATAATAATTAACTACTGTTCTTTAAATGCTATAGTAAGAGTAAGTTCATAATATGAAAGATAATGATTGTTGAGATGCTCAACGTCTAGTGCGATTGTTATGATAATTCCAAGTAACATAAGTGAATTTGTTTGGCAATACTATAACTATTGCCGATAATCGAAGAGTAAATCACGAATTAAACGCAATAAGAGAATGATAATTTCTTTTGTACTTATTGACATGTTCTAGTGTTCGGTAATTAAGCGTTTTCTATATCAAATATAGGTTAAATCAAGCTTTTTTTTAGATTAATTATGTCGTAAAGGTTTCAATTTAGTTGCATTTTGATGTATAATAAAAATAATGTTTTTGTAATTAACTGAGAGTAATCTTACGAATATGATTTATAGATAATTTATTAAGCATGGTTTGTGAGCTTGCTATACAGATCTGTAGGAGGAAGAGTATGTCGGATCAAACTGTAACATCAACAGCGACTAATCGGACGCAATCTAATAACTTGCTTAGACGTGATGTCCGTTACTTAGGCAATATACTCGGTGAAGTACTTGTTCATCAAGGCGGACGTGAGCTATTAGAGCTTGTGGAGCAAATTCGAGAACAAAGTAAATCACTTCGTGCTCATTTTGACCCTGAGTTGTTTGGACAAGTAAAGGCGACTATTTCGTCCTTAAGTTCAGAGAAACGTCATCAGGTAATTCGCGCTTTCGCAATTTATTTCCAATTAGTCAATATCGCTGAGCAAAACCACCGTATTCGTAGAAAACGTGACTATGAGTTTCTAGCTGGTGAAGAAGTTCAAAATGGATCTATTGAAAGTGCAATTAAAGTACTGAAGGATCGCAATGCATCTACAGCTGATGTTGAAGAAATGTTAGCGGGTATTTCTTTAGAACTTGTCATGACTGCACATCCAACAGAAGCAACTCGTCGTGCTGTACTTGATATTCATAAGCGTATTGCTGATGATGTCATGGAGCTAGACAATCCTACGTTAACTTATCGTGAGCGTGAAAAACTTACTGAGAAGCTATTGAATGAAGTACTTATTCTATGGCAAACAGATGAGCTTCGCGATCGTAAACCAACGGTACTTGATGAAGTTAAAAACGGACTATTCTATTTCGATGAAACACTATTTGACGTGCTTCCTAGCGTATATGAAGAGCTAGAAAGATGTCTTATTAAATATTATCCAGAACAAAAATGGCATGTACCTAGTTACTTGCGTTTTGGTTCATGGATTGGTGGAGACCGTGACGGTAACCCATCTGTAACCTCTGATGTGACTTGGCAAGCATTGAATCTTCATCGTTCCCTTGCAGTTCGTAAATACGAAGAGCAACTTCGTGGCATGATGGAAATGTTAAGCTTCAGTACGAATCTTGTTCAAGTAACAGATGAGCTACTTGCATCTATTGCAAAAGATCAAGCGCAAGTTGAACTTACACATATTGATCCATGGAGAAATCCTACGGAACCATACCGCGTGAAAATCAGTTATATGTTAGAGAAATTAGAAAATACAGTTAACCCTAAAGTAGCTGAACCTAATTCCTATTATGTAACTCCTGATGAATTGATGGCTGATCTGAAAATTATTGACCGTAGCTTGCGTAGTCATTATGCAGATTATTTTGCTGATACTTACCTTGCGAAGTTATGTCGTCAAGTTGAGTTGTTCGGATTCCATCTTATGACGCTTGATATTCGTCAACATAGTCAAGAGCATGAAAATGCAATGACTGAAGTATTGGCTAAGCTAGGCATTGAGGCTGACTACAGCGCATTGTCCGAAGAAGAAAAAATAACATTGCTTGTGAAATTGTTAGAGGATCAACGTCCATTGACATCTCATCATCAAGAATATTCAGCTTCTACTCGTGAATGTTTAAATGTCTATGAAGTTGTAGCGAAAGCTCAGAAGGAATTCGGTCAAAACTGTATTTCTAGTTACTTAATCAGTATGGCTGAGGCGGCTAGTGATATGTTAGAAGTTATGGTATTTGCCAAAGAAGTTGGTTTGTACCGCGTGGAAGATGATGGTACAACCGTTTGTACACTTCAAGCTGTGCCATTGTTTGAGACAATTGACGACCTTCATGCAGCACCTGGCATTATGAAGCAATTATTTGAAATTCCATTGTACCGTAAAGCTGTTGAAGCTTGTGGTAACATGCATGAGATTATGCTTGGTTACTCTGACAGTAACAAAGATGGTGGTGCGGTTACAGCAAACTGGGAGCTTCGTGTAGCACTTAACAATATTACTGCTGCTGGTAGTGAATATGATGTTAAGTTGAAATTCTTCCATGGTCGTGGCGGTGCGCTAGGACGTGGTGGTATGCCACTTAATCGTAGTATTCTTGCTCAGCCACCTCATACTGTAGGTGCTGGTATTAAGATTACTGAACAAGGTGAAGTGCTTTCTTCTCGTTATTCCTTGCAAGGTATAGCTTACCGTAGTTTAGAGCAAGCAACTTGGGCGCTTATTACAGCTGCTCGTCTTGCAAAATACCCAGAGCAAGCTCCGCAAGTAGAAACAGAGTGGGAAGAAATTTCTGCTTCGATTTCTGAAACAGCATTGCACAAGTATCAGGACCTTATCTTTAGAGACCCTGATTTCTTAACCTTCTTCAAAGAATCAACACCGCTTAATGAGGTTGGTGAACTGAATATCGGTTCTCGTCCATCTAAGCGTAAAAATAGTGATCGTTTCGAAGATTTGCGTGCGATTCCATGGGTATTCTCTTGGACGCAAAGTCGTTATCTATTACCTGCATGGTATGCTGCTGGTACTGCTATCGGTGAATATGTTGGTGATGATGAGAATAAACTAGATACATTGAGAACAATGTATGAGAAATTCCCGTTCTTCCGCAGCCTAATTGATAACTTGCAAATGGCACTTGCGAAAGCAGATATGTCTATCGCAAAGCTGTATGCTAGTATGATTACGGATGACACCATTCGTGATCGCATCTTCACTCAAGTAGAACAGGAGTACAAATTAACTTCTGATCTTATCTTGAAAATTACGAATCAAACAGAGATTTTAGATAATGTTCCTGTTATTCAAGAATCTATTCGTTTGCGTAATCCGTATGTTGATCCACTTAGCTACTTACAAGTGCAATTACTTGCTGAGCTTCGTGCAATCCGCGCGGAAGACGGAGATGATCAAGAGTTACTTCGTGAAGTATTGCTTACGATTAACGGAATTGCAGCGGGTCTTCGTAATACTGGTTAATAGTATATCTTATAAAAATTTAAGGGGATGTCCTAAAAGTCATTGCAAAAATGACAAAGGGATGCTCCCCTTTTTTTATACTCCTTTATAATTAGGTTAAGATTGTTTTAAGGTGAATCCCTCACAATAAAAGTATCCAATCAAGAGAAATAATAGATTACGGATATAGGAGGAGCATTCATTATGGATAACAATCAGTTTGAAGCTTATTATAAAGAGGTTGAGCAATTACCGCCGATCGTTGAGAAAAAGAATCATAAAAAGAAAAAGAATAGTAAAGGCGTAAAAACTTATGTAGCGGCTTTCCTTGCGGGGGCATTAATGATCGGAGGTTTAACTTACAGCGCTGATCGTATGAATCTTTTCACTGGAAGTAAGGTCAATAATGTTGCGTATTATACGAATACAGGAAGTACAAGCTTCGGAGATGCTGGATTAGTTACAGCATCTCAGTCATCGACTAACGGTAGCACATCAGATGTATATGCCGCAACTTCACCTGCGGTAGTGAAGATAGAGAACTATACAGAACCGGAAATGTCTAGTATGTTCGATGATCCGCGTATGTGGCAATATTTCGGTGGGATGTCAGGTGATCAGAATTCACAAGGCAGACAAGGTCAGAATTCACCCAATCAAAGAGGCGATAATTATGAGTCAGATTCTCAAGCGGAAGATGAAGCTTATGATGAAGCTAGTTTACAATTAAGTGGCTCTGGCACAGGCTTTATCGTGGACGCTTCAGGATACATAGTGACGAATGAGCATGTTGTATCCGGCGCTAAGCTAGTTAAAGTATCTATTGATGGGTATGACGAGCCAATAAATGCTGCAGTTGTTGGTAGCAGTAAGGAACTTGATATCGCTGTGTTGAAGATCGAAACGCCTGAAGGAGCTGCTCTACCGGCATTGTCATTAGCCAATTCTGATGAGTTAGCGATAGGACAATGGGTTCTAGCTATCGGAAATCCACTTGGTTATGATTCAACATTGACGATGGGGATCATTAGTGCCAAAGAAAGACCGATTACGATTCAGAATGAAGCAGGCGAAGGACAAGTGTATGAACATATGCTACAGACTGATGCATCGATTAATCCAGGAAACTCTGGCGGGCCTTTATTGAATGAAGCGGGTCAAGTCATTGGAATGAATACTGCAGTCAATTCCGAGGCTCAAGGAATAGGTTTTGCAATTCCGTCTAACATCATAGCAGAGTATGTAAATGGGCTTGGAATATAGGTTTTACAGCCATTATTAATAAATAATTACGATTCGAGCAGAGAATGCTCGAATCTTTTCATGTTTTAGGATAAAATAGTAAAGATAAGTGCAGACGTACCAAGAGACGTTTGGAGGAAAAGTGGAGTGAATCTATTAGAGAGCCAACTCGTAAAGTTGGCATTAAAGGGAGATCAGGCTGCATTTGCTGAGCTTGTAGAGCTATACCAAGAGAAATTATATCATATGGCATATCGTATGTTGAACAATCGCCAAGAGGCAGAGGATGTTGTTCAGGATACTTTCCTTCGTGTATACAATAATCTTGAGCGTTATGATATTACGATGAAATTTTCGACATGGATTTATCGCATCGCAACTAATTTAAGTATCGATCGGTTAAGAAAACGTAAGCCGGTCTACTCTTTGGATGCAGAATCTTCTGATTATGAAGGTTTGGATGGCTATTCAATGATTCCTAGTGATAATCGCACGCCAGAATCAGAATTACTCATTTCAGAAACACAACAAATTATTCATCAAGCGATTGATACATTGCCGCCCAAATATAAGTCGGTTATGATACTTCGCTATATTCATGAACTCTCCTTGCAAGAAGTAGGGGATATATTAGACATGCCTGTTACAACGATCAAAACTAGGGTCCATCGAGGCCGTGAGTTTCTTCGCAAAAAGTTGGAGCACAAATTATAAGTCATTAGAATAATTAGGTAATATTCTTTTGAAACGTTAATTTTGATGAAACGTATGTCTAATAGAACGTAGTGTAAGACATGACCACGAGAAATAAAGAAGGTAGGGCTGGCTGCTATGGAATGTAAAGTTGCGATTCAAGCTATTCATCTATATTTAGACGGTGAGCTTGACATAGATCAATTTAAACAATTAGAAGCTCACATGAATAACTGTGCGGGCTGTAAGCAACAATATGAACAGCTTGAGAAAACAGATGCTATGACGCAGTTTGCGATGCACGCACCTGTAATGAATACGGCAAGAAGTGAACGTGATATAGCAGATTTGAAATCAGCTATTCTTTCACAATTACCGACGAAAAAACAAACAAGATCCAATGCGAGATTTATCCGTTGGTTATACAGATATCCTGGCTTAACGGCGGCTGCTATGTTTATCGTAGTGATGTTTATTAGTGTCTTTGCATCATGGGATCAGGATAATAAACTCGTAATCTCGGGCTCGCAAGAAGATTTACAGTACATTGTCATTAACGGAAATACAGTAATAATACCAGAGGGTAGTCAATTGACTGGAGATTTGGTGGTCGAAAATGGTATAGTTGAGGTGAAGGGTGCTGTAGATGGAAATGTTACCGTAATCGATGGGAAAATGGTGCTTGCCTCAACTGGTCATATTGCCGGTCAAAGTAAAATCATTGACCAAGCTCTAGATTGGATATGGTACAAAGTAACCTCATCAATTTTTGAGGCGATTCCGCAATAATCTACAAAAAGCTTCCCTTTTCGAGGGCGGCTTTTTTATTTATCCGACAAAAAGGATTTTATATTGTCAATATAGAAACCTTACATGAAGTGAAATAGGATGTTGTGGCAGTTGGGGGTTGAAAAATGAGTAGCTATTTTATAGATTCCTCTTGGCAGGACTGGTTGAAGGATATTATTGATGTTGGGATCGTAGCCTTTATCATATATAAAGTGATGATACTTGTTCGTGGTACGAGAGCTGTTCAGTTATTGAAAGGTGTTTTTGTGCTTGTTGCTACATGGGCAATTAGTACATGGTTCAATTTATATACGCTTAAATGGCTAATGGGTCAAATGTTTAACTGGGGTATCGTAATGGTACTTATTCTATTCCAACCAGAGTTAAGACGGGCGTTGGAGCAATTAGGAAGAGGAAAGTTTTTCTCACGCGGCTCATCATTAGAAGCTGCTGACCTAAATGAACAAATAGAAGAGATTATAAGAGCAGTTCGTTCGATGGCAAAGCGAAAAGTGGGAGCACTGATCGTATTTGAGCGTAAAACAGGCGTTTCAGAAATGATTGAATCAGGTATTGCGATGGAGTCGAAAATTTCATCGGAGTTACTTATGAATATATTTACACCCAATTCCCCATTGCATGATGGTGCTGTAATTGTGCGTGGCAATCAGATTATGGCGGCGGGCTGTTATCTACCATTATCAGAGAACCCATTTATAAGTAAAGAGCTAGGCACACGTCATCGTGCTGGAATCGGAGTGAGTGAAGTTAGTGATGCCATTTCTTTGATCGTGTCTGAAGAGACTGGTCAAATTTCGTTATCACTTAACGGGCTAATTGTGCGTGATATTAATGAAGAATCACTTATTTCTAAATTGCACGAGGAATTATCACCACGTACCGACGGATTGAAGAAGGAGAGTATCATATTAGCTTTCTTCAAGAAGATAAGGGGGGATCAGCATGGATAAATGGTTAAACCATCCTACTTCCTTGAAAGTTTTATCTTTAATACTCGCAATATTAATCTGGGCAATCGTTCATATTGATCCCGAAACTTCTCCGCAGTCTGTTACGTCTAATACAGATACGAAGATTATAGAAGCAGCGACAATTGTACCGATTGGTCTAGATACAGATAAATACGTCTTAACAGGTTTGGAACCAACGGTAGCTCGCGTTGTTGTTGAAGGTAGAATCTCTAATTTACGTACAGCTACTAATGATGATTATGTAGTACAACTAGATTTGAAGGGCGTTGGACCTGGTATTCAGGACCTTCCGCTAAAAGTAACCATGCCAGCTGGGATTAGAGAAGTCGAGATTTCTCCGAGCCATGTTACCGTGCAAATCGAAGAACTTGAGACGCAAACGTTAGAAGTTCAAATTCTTACTAAAGGTGAGCCTGCTGCAGGATATATTGTAGGAGAATCTTCTATCATTGGAGATACTGGCAATGTCGTTGAAGTCACGATGCCGAAAGATGATTATGCGCGACTTGAAATGGTTGCTGTTACGGTAGATATTACAGGTGCAAGTGCGAATGTAACGAACAAGAAAGCTAAAGTTGTTGCGTACGATACGCAAGGTGCTGTTATACCTAATGTCACTGTCAAGCCTGATACATTAAGCGCAGAGACGATCATCACCTTACCGTCGAAAGAATTACCAGTGCAATTGAGATATACGGGTAATCTTCCTGATGGATATAGTCTAGTGTCTATTAATTCAGCAACGATGGCTGTAACTGTCAATGCACCACAAACTGTTCTTGATGAGATGAATCTATACGATGGCTTCGTACTCGATTTGTCGAAGGTGAAGGGATCAGGCGAGGTGCTTGTTAAGGCTGAGAAGTCTGAGAATGACATAACCGTAACTCCAGGTGAGATTCCTGTCATTGTTGAGATTGAAGCTACCGCAACTCGAACGATGAGCGGAATTCCTGTCACGATTACTGGTCTGGAAGAGGATACGAAGGCTACGATTACTGGAAGCACGAATGGACGTATTGATGTATTACTTGCTGGAGCAGACACCTTACTACAGAAGGTAAGAAATTCCGAAGTTAAGTTGTCACTTGATGTGACAGGTTTAGCGATCGGCACACATCAGTTAACGGTCGCAGCAGAATTACCGGCTTACATTCATGCGACAGAGTCTGAGAATGTAACACTTAACGTCACTGTGGTGATTGTCAGTACGAAGGAAGTAGATGCTAGTGGTGAAGATGATGGCGTAGATGGTGTCATTCCAGATGTACCAACTAGTGGACCGGATAGCAGTGCTAATCCTACCGAACCTGAACCCACTACTGATGGCAATGAGGAACCTTCTGAATCGGAATCTCCTAGCGGTAATGGACAAGTAGAATAAATAAATGGTTATGCATCGCGTCTTCTGGATGCATGAAACAAACAAAAATATACTAAATATTAATATTAAACATTTAAGGGAGAACAGTTATGGGGAAATATTTTGGAACAGATGGTGTACGAGGAGTGGCTAATACCGAACTAACACCTGAATTAGCATATAAAATCGGTCGTTGTGGAGGTTATGTCCTTACTCGCAGTGCACATAAGCCAAAAGTTATTATTGGACGTGATACACGTATCTCTGGCAATATGCTTGAGGCTGCGCTAACTGCAGGCTTACTATCAATTGGTGCAGATGTAATTTCCGTAGGAGTATTATCGACTCCTGCAGTCGCATACCTTACGCGTGAGTTGGAAGCAGATGCGGGTGTTATGATCTCTGCATCCCATAATCCTGTTCAAGATAATGGTATTAAGTTTTTCGCAGGGGATGGCTTCAAGCTATCTGATGAAACAGAGTTAGAAATCGAAGCGTTAATTGATGCAGAAGTGGATGAACTACCTCGTCCTGTAGGAGGAGATGTTGGTTCAGTTGTGAGTGCACATCATTTAGCAGATAAATACTCAGCTTACTTGAAAACAACGATTACAGGTCAGTTTACTGGCTTGAAATTAGTACTAGATTGTGCGCATGGTGCTGCTTATGAATTAGCTCCGCAAATTTTCAAAGAGTTAGGTGCGGAAGTTATTACAGTAGGTGCCCAGCCAGATGGTAAAAACATCAATGAAGGTGTAGGCTCTACACATCCTGAATATGTGCGTGAACAAGTACTTGCTCACGGTGCAGATGTTGGACTATCTTTCGATGGCGATGCAGACCGTCTTATTGCAATCGATGAGAACGGTGAAGAAGTAGATGGCGACTTCATCCTATGCATCATTGGTGATCGTATGAAGCGCGAAGGCAAGTTGAAGCATGATACAGTTGTTACAACTGTGATGGCTAACATTGGATTCTTCAAAGGTACAGAGAAGATTGGCCTCAATACAGCTCAAACTGCAGTTGGCGATCGTTATGTGATGGAAGAAATGCGTCGTGGTGGCTACAATCTAGGTGGTGAGCAATCCGGTCATGTTATCTTCTTAGATCATATTACAACAGGTGACGGCATTATGACGGCATTGCAGCTTGTTGAAACGATGCAATTATCTGGTAAGAAGTTAAGCCAGTTGAAAGGTCTTATGCGTAAATATCCGCAGAAACTAGTCAATGTGCGTGTTGCTGATAAGAGCTTATATGAAGGTAACGAAGCTATTCTACAAGCGGTACATGAAGTTGAGAATGAACTAGGTGATAATGGCCGTGTACTTGTGCGTCCATCTGGTACGGAGTCGTTAATTCGTGTTATGGCTGAAGGACCTGAGAAAGAACTAGTAGATGCTTATGTTGATCGCATTGCCGACGTTGTTAAGACACAACTTGGGTAAAAGTTGACGGCGTCATATTCGTTACTTCATAATGTAATTATTACTGGATAATCGATAACAGGGACAGATGATTATAGTCTGTCCCTTCTCTTTGTAAAGAGGCATTTGTACATGTATCTCAAATGTTTATCCGATTGGATGTAATAAGTTGTTGCGTACGAGCCTGAAAATGAATATGATAGGTAGTATGACTCAAGAAGAGAGAGAGGGTAGGGGTTACAAAAAAACAAGCGCCAGAGCTTAATGAGGTAGAGGTAAGTTCAAAAAATGGACTTTGATAACGATGATTATGCTAACGTAGCGTAGTCGGCGTCGAATATGAAGCGAACTTGGGAAGTCCGGGCCGCGTGTACCAGTAATGTACACTTGCGTTTCCTCCTTCCACAAGTAGCGCTCCATCTTCTCGGTTCTGAAAGCCCACTTTTTGAACTCTCATTTTATGAACTCTCATTTTATGAGGTAAATTCAAAAAAATGAACTTTGATAACGATGATTATGCTAACGTAGCGTAGTCGGCGTCGATAGGTGTTCAAAAAATGAACTTACTTTTAACTATTAAGCTGACGAGGTAAAGGTGTTCGAAATTTCGGCGGGGACCTTTCGGTAACTACAGACAACCGTAAGCTAATTTGCAAACCAATTGGGCGACTGATTGAACAAACGAATTGCTGTCTGACTATAATCAAGTGATCGTTTCACAGATCTTAGACTGTTGTCGCTATGGAGAGCGAGCAGGATAAGTATGCGGATCGCTAGCAAATCATATTGCTGATGGAATAATTCCATGGGTTAGCTTGCTATCGCCCTTATGAAACGAAGAAGCCAGTAAGTGATATGGATATTTGCTATGTGTTCCGCGCAGATTAACAGTATCGTCATAGTTATATGTAATAGATGAGGCACTGCCTGTAAACGATACACAACGCGGAGGTTTATACTATGTGTGGTATTGTTGGATATATTGGTAATGGGGAAACACAACATATTTTGCTTGAAGGATTGAAAAAGTTAGAATATCGCGGATATGATTCTGCTGGTATCGCTGTATTTACAAAACAAGGACTTGAAGTTACAAAATCTAAAGGTCGTATTGCTAATCTTGAAGAGAAGCTTGAAGGTACACCACTTCTTGGATCAGTTGGTATTGGTCATACTCGTTGGGCTACTCATGGTAAGCCTTCGGATGTGAACTCTCATCCACATACAGATAATTCTCACCAATTCTCTGTTGTGCATAACGGGATTATCGAAAACTATCTTGATCTGAAAGAAGAACTTATTGCTAAAGGACATGTGTTTGTGTCTGAAACAGATACAGAAGTTGTTTCGCATCTTATCGCTGAAGAATATGATGGTAACCTTGTTGAAGCGGTACAACGTGCTGTGAAGCATATGAGAGGCGCATACGCACTAGGCGTACTAACTTCTCATGAGCCTGACAAATTGGTAGCCGTTCGCTTTGCAAGCCCGTTAGTTATTGGTATTGGCGAAGGTGAAAACTTTATCGGTTCTGATATTCCAGCAATTCTTGAGTATACGCGTAATGTATACATTCTTGATGATGGCGATATGGCAGTATTAACTCATGATGGGGTAGAGCTATTCAACCTTGAAGGTGAGAGCATTGCTAAAGATATCGTGCATATTGACTGGGATCTAGTAACAGCTGAGAAAGCTGGTTTCGACCACTTCATGCTGAAAGAAATCTATGAGCAACCGAAAGCATACCGTGAAACAATGCTTGGCCGGGTATCAGAGGACGGTAAATCCGTTGATCTTAGCAAAGAGCTTGAAATGAATGATGAGTATATTCGTTCTATCTCTAAAGTTCACATCGTTGCATGTGGTACAGCATATCATGCAGGCTTAGTTGGTAAATCAGTAATCGAATCATTGGCTCGCATCCCGGTTGAAACAGATGTAGCTTCTGAGTATCGTTACCGTTCACCAATTATTACACCTGATACACTAGTAATCGTAGTAAGCCAATCTGGTGAAACTGCGGATACGTTAGCAGCTATGCGTGAAGCACAACGTCATGGCGCTCGCGTGCTAGCGATTACTAACGTTGTAGGTAGCTCTGTAGCTCGTGAAGCGAACGATGTAATAGCAACATGGGCTGGGCCTGAGATTGCTGTTGCTTCTACAAAAGCATACACTTCTCAATTGATTGCATTCTATTTGCTTGGTCTTCATCTTGCACGAGTACTTGGTACAAAAGAAGAGGCAGAGCTTACTCATATTATTGAAGGATTAACAGCACTTCCAGAACAAGTTGAGAGCATCTTGGAGCAAGCTTCAGTATTGAAGCAAGTGGCTGAATCTATGTCTCATCATACAAGTCTATTCTTCATCGGACGTGGAGTAGATTATGCAGTTGCACAAGAGGGATCATTGAAATTGAAAGAGATCTCTTATATTCACTCTGAGGCTTATGCGGCGGGTGAATTGAAACATGGTACTCTTGCATTGATTGAAGATGATATTCCAGTTATTGCTTTGGTTACTCAAGAAGGTCTATATGAGAAAACATTGAGCAATATTAAAGAAGTAAAAGCACGTGGTGCACATGTGCTTGCAGTAACGAACCAAGGCTTCGAAGTTGAAGTTGCGAAATCGGTTGATGAAGTATTCGCAATTCCAAAAACATTGCCAGTTCTTACCCCAGCATTGGCTGTAGTGCCATTGCAATTGATTTCTTATTACGCATCTCTTGCACTAGGTCATGATGTGGATAAACCACGTAACCTAGCTAAGAGCGTTACTGTAGAGTAGGTTGTAGGTGTGCAATGACATTAAAGTTGGAAACTAACTAAATCTAAATATTCTATTATGCTATCAGAAAAGTCCCGATAAATATTTCTCGGGACTTTTCTGTATTCAGGAGGTTACCTGGATTCTATCGGGGAAAGGATAAAATATATTAGAAAATTAAATGAGATGAATCAACAGCAATTTTCCCTCTATCTTATCTTGGGATCTCTCAAGGTAGGCTAAGTGAATTAGAAATTGGAAGAACTCTTCCTTCAACGGATACACTAACCTCTATAGCTAAGTATTTTAATGTTGATTTAAATTGGCTTATTCTAGGAAAACAAAGGTTCGTTACAAATTCTCTATATCATAAGGTAGTAAAAGATATAATGACACAGCTTCCTGATGATGTGCAAAAAGAGATCCTAAGTTTCGTAAGATTTAAGCAGTCAGAATATAATTGAAGATTAGTATATTAACTTTCATTTGAGGCTTCCACTTTTTACATAAAGTTAGCAACTGAGCCGAAGGATGTTCAGGATTTCCTCCTGATTTTCGCTCGGCTCTTTTCTCGTTCTATTTCTCATATTGAACTCAAGTCAATGCCCCAATGTACCGGTGGAACAAAGATTGAAATAAAGTAATAAATTTTGAAATAAAATGGAATAAAGATTTAAATAAAACGACCATAACCGATTTGCGGTTATGGTCGTTTCCAATTAAACTTCGCTATTATTTATTTAGCTAACGGAGAACGTTAGCTAAACGAGGCTGCATTTACAAAGGGCATTTTTTTGACTCAACTTAAAAACCTAACAACGCCGGTAAACGGAAATCTTTCTCTTGAGCAATTGTTAAAAGAAAATAAAGTATTAGAATGACTGTAAAGATATACAAGAATAACACGAAATAGTCGGTATAATATACTGAAAATTCAAATAATTATTGACTGTTTATATGTTATAAATTACCATTGTATACATATAAATGGGAGGTGATTAATTTAAAAAAGAAAATAAAGTACTAAAAACCCTACCGAAGTAGGAGGAAGACGTATTAGCTGGTACAAGGAAACCCTTGTCCCATCATCCTTGGCGAATGCAGAGAGACTATTAAATATTCAGGAGGTTATTTTGATGAAAAAAATTCTTAAGTTATTATCTATTTGCTTTTTAACAATTGTAGTATTCCTTCCAGGTTATACAACAAACGCCTCCACAAATGATGATCTCAAGGTGAAGATTTTTAAGAAAAATGAGAATTCCATTAGTATCACTTGGAATGATATTGGAGCAGAATATTATGTGTTATGGAATGACAAAGAGTTATTATACAAAGGTGATAAAACTGTTTTCAGTGAAAGTAACTTAGAATCAGCAACTTATATTCAATATTTTTTATTTGCATATGATGAAAATGATGAAGTTTTGAGCACTTACGAATTATCAACTTATACAACATTCCCTGATAAAACTATGATCAATTATTCTCTTGGAAAAAATAAGACTGCAGTTTTCTTGGATTGGTCTGATGTTCCTAATGCAATAAAATATGATATATATCTAGATGGTGTACTTATTGCAGAAACTAGATATTCACATTTCACTCATAATCTAGACGAAAAAAAACAAGGTGTTTATAGAGTACTCATTTATCTACCAAATACCGATGAACTCCCTGAAAAAGATGCGGTTTTAGAAATGCAAAATAAATCCGCTCATCTAAACATTCCTGAGACTGAGGATATAGTGGAAGGTGGAAAAAAACTTAGTTTAAAGTATGAATATGATTTTATATCTTTATTTTTCAATGCGAATGTGCTTGAAGATAAGTCGGGTATCCATATAAGCCAAATCGATGAAAAACTAAAATCAAATTCATATACTGCATCAACAGATTCTTCTACTACTGTTAGAATTCGTACATTCATAGCTGATGCTTGTTACGAAGACTGGATTCCTGGTTCCGGAAAAGGTGATAATAGAGGTGCCTCTGCTACCTCAGGTACTCACAGAACACAAATTGATGTTAAAATTAACTTTGGGAGTTCTAAAACAATAACATATTCCCAAAATGCTGGCGAAACTGTAGCATATTTATTTAATGGTTGCGATAGTACTGTAGTTAGTCGAGGTACCCCTGATATAGATGAAGATATTACTTATTTCCATTATGGTTCATTTGCAGAAATAAATGTGAGGCACAGTGTTGGATCACCTGCATTCGGGGGTGTTCTACCCAACATCGATTATGACTTCGATATAACAGTATATCAAGGTGGAATTACAACTATTTCTGGTGAACACGACGGATTTCCAGATTATGAAGTTTACAGAAGTTTAAGTACTTATGTTTGGGATCGATTATATCATTGGGATGCCAGTGCGGAAGGTCAATCCATATATAGTCTAGCTGATCCAATGGAAATAGAAATATAAAGTAGTTATATTATTCAAACCACTCGGTGGTAGGAATTGAATTTCCAATTTTCACGTCCGAATACTCATACAATAAATTTTACGCGTCAACTCAATAATGCGAGCCATTGATAATCCCGATGTAAGGATTAGTTATCCTTACATCGGGATTACAGTAGCTTTTATTGATACCTACTGTTGCATTTCATTTTCCATCGATGGTAACCTTGTTCTGGTTGTATTAAGGAGGAGTATTTTGATGTTTTTAAGGAAATTTCTAGGATTTATTTTAACTACTTCGTTAATTGGAATATTTCTTACTGTTTTTTTTGCGATAACAGAAGGCTCAAGTTTCTTAGCTATTGGAGTTCTTTTTACAGGTGCTTTTCCATTTGTACTTCTAATTGGGGTACCTGTATCTTTCTTATCTGATTATCTAACAAAAAATCTAAACGGAATACGAAGAAATATAGTGGCATTTCTTATTCATAGTATATTTGGTTTAATAGCTGGATTAGTGATTTCTTCCTTACTTGAGAGTTTATTTATTGTTGTAGTAACAATAATAGCCGCATTTGTATTCTGGTTAGTTGACGAAATTTTGAGGATGAAAATTTAATGACCAGTTCTTCAACTATTGGGTATTTTAGATCAACAAAACAGCGACAGTCTATTACTTTATTTTCTTTCAATAGCAATACTTTTAAACGAATCCTTAAGCGTTGGATCTCCATTAAAAACTTCTTTTAATGCATCTCTCAGATGCCACGGATGTTCTCCAGTAAAAGTAATTGATAAAGACCACACAATAGTCTCATCAACACCATATTTTTCAATATACCAAACCACGAGCCATCTCTTTGCATGGTTGGCCCATTCGAATGAACCTATATTACATTCTTCAACGGATATATAATAGCTAATCCACTCGTGTTGTTAAATAATGATTCGGGAGAAACTAGATTTAATTAAAAGGGCACCTCAGTTAAGTGAACGCCGATTAGTAGATAAGATAAGAGTCTACTATTCGAGATTAGTTCACTATCAGCTGAGATGCCTTTTTGTTATTTTACTGTAACTTTTAAGACATATATATTTGTTAAATGCTGAAGATATAATTTTGTTTTCCCTTTTGCTAAAGGAATTAATTCATTTGTTGAGTTTTGATATCTTACTATATTCTGATCAGCGGGATAGATAAGTGTAAATTCATCCATTATTAAATTCTTGTCTTTATAATATATAGTAACTATACTATGTTTATCTTCTTTAAGACTGATTACAATATCATCAACTGTCTGATTATTATATGTAACTTTATATTGTTCGACCCAATCTTTTTTTGCATCTTTAATTTCCTTACTTGCAAAAAAATTAAAGATGTTACTCTTGGTATTAGTAATTAATATTTCCGACGCACCTTTAGAATAGTCCAAAAAGTGAACAACATCACCCATAAGTTTTGAGGTATCGACATTCATTTCTATTAGTTCTTTTCGTAAATCTTCGCTCATCATTGAATTTTTTGGGTAATACTTAGAGAATACTTGGAAATAGAAATCAGGATCATACTCAGAAAGAGTATCGTAGTAACTTTCTTTTGCTTCACTTATCTCAGAGTGATTAGTATTAAGATCTTTAATTGAAATAAATAAAGTAAATACACCTAAAAGAGTAATAATAATTATAACAACAGTAACTATTTGTTTTATTTTATCTATAAAATCTTGTTCGTTATTTCCAAAAAATCTATTCATCTAAATCATCCTCTCATTTTAGGGAGTGACAAATGCATTTGCATGGGGATATTAGTGCGAGTAATTTCGAATATAGTAAAGTGTTCTGTATAAGATGATCAAGAATAATCCTTATTAGTATTTAGGAGGAAGTATGTTTGCTATACCCAACGAAATAACTGAGGAGCAGAGAGATGATTCGCGTATGGCATTCTATTCTAAGTGGCAGCCATGTCTTCGCACTTCTCTACTCGTTAAGAGTTATTGGTGGGTTTGAATTTCGTCCAGTTCAAGTTGCAAAAATGCATATTCTCCGTTTCTAATAATTTGTCCTTTACGAATAGGAATAGGGTGCTTGAAAATAGGCCCATCAATGACTGTGGTGTGAAACTCGCCACCTTCTCCGCAAGGATCAATTTCTCTTTCTACAAGTTCCTGTACAAATTCGTAAGACACTGTTCGTCCTAGATCTTCTTCTCGCATGCCTAACGATAAATTGACAGTTACCACTACCGATGTAAACCCTAAACGTATAAACTCTTCAACTGCTTCACGGTGATCCATTTCCCATAGTGGCATACCAAGCTTTAATCCAACAATTTGGGTAACCTTATCATGCCAACACCCGTGAGCAGGCATATCAAGATCACCTGTAATTAGCACTTCAGCACCTTGCTGTTTTGTTCCTTCTAACAGACGAATAAACACCTTCTCGTAATCTTCCCAGCTTGCAGAAGCTGTGAATATTGGTAATCCGATAGAGTCTGCTTGGGCATGAATAAGCTTAGGAGGCATTCCATGAGATCGTGATCGGGTTCCTTCCTCCTCCAGCATAATGATTAATCCAATAGCTTCGCCAATACGCATAGATTTGTATAAAGCAAGCATGCTGTCCTTGCCACCACTGAAAGAAACAATAAATTTATGTCCTTGTGCGTTGTTTTTCCAATTCATAACGTTTTCTCCTATAGGTACAATGTTGTCATATGTTTTTAATTCGTTGGATTAACGATAGGTCTTATTATATCATGTAAGTAAAAGTTAAATTATATATTGCCGGCTTAACAATAATGTAAGGGTTATATATTCGGTTTACAACGCGCTATATTAAATTGGAAGGTGTAAAAAAATGATTACAAATCAACAATTAGTTATAAACAATTTTGAAAAGAAATTAAACGTGTTTACTCATGCAGTTGGTGGAGAACTTATAAAGGAAGAAGATTTTGTCATAGCGAATACAGAAATTCCCACGGATACATTCAATGTATTATTGCCTAAATCTCCAAATATCAAAAATGTAGTTAAGATTAGACTTGGGATCGATAATTTTTCTTTTAAAGAATATCCCTTTAGTACTTGGATTGATGCTCAGTATCTAAACGATGACTGGAAAAAACTTTTTCAAGAATATAACCTAAAAGAAGCAGAACGTAATGTTATGATGAAACTTGAAGATACTCTTGATGTTGGTCAGAGGATTTCCCATCAGCTGAAGATTACTCAGGTGAGAGATAATCAAGAACTCATGGAATATAAAGAAGTTTTTATTAGCTTATTTGAAGGTACTCCGGAAAGAGATTCTATAGAAAGTTATTTTAATAAGTTCTCACAAGTAAAATTAGGTCCAGAAATTCAAATGTTTATTGGATGCATAGGTGAAATGACTGTTACTACTGGTTTATTAATAGATAGCAAAGATAGTTATGGTATTTACGATGTGATGACAAAAGAAACATTTAGAGGTAAAGGATATGGTAGTGAAATGTTTCAATTCCTTCTAAATCAAACAAAGGATAAACAAAAACCAGTTGTTTTACAGGCTTCAGAGGATGGGAAAAATATCTATAAGCGATTTGGATTTATAGATGTCGGAGAAATAGTTGTATTTGAATAAAGAGATTTTTTATTAAACAAAAGGGTGCGTTATTTATCGTAAAGTATGAGTTTGTGATGAATTTTTGTTCAAACTTTATTTCTAAGCCACATCGGGGTAAACATTTGGATTCCAAAATGGTTGTAATATAACTAAACAGTACTTTACTTTAGGTTACAAATGTTGTAAGCTGATTCCATCATACGATTTTAATGAAAGACAAACTTTTACGAGGTGTTTTATGAGTGTAGTAGGTTTGAAATAGGCACAACTTAACAAGGAATAATGCTATGACTAGGGCTGGTTGGACGTTTTTTACAATCCTATGTTGTAGATTATTTGAGTTTCCTATGAAGATACCTACGATACATGATAAAGCATATGTCGATGAATAAAGCTAATCACAGCGGATGATGATTATTTCAAATGCTTGTGGTAGTCTTAATTTGTTGATTGTTCGAGTATGCCAAATACATGTACGAAGCTGTGGGTCTCCTGCAGCTTTTTTTGTGCTTATTTGGACATAAACATTGAGATCTTATGATGTAGGGCTCTTCATCATGATAATAAATTATGAGGAGAATGAAATGATGAATATAAGTACAATGGAAAAATTACAATATAACGAACTGAAGGAATTAGTGAAGACCTACTGCGTGAGTAGTCTTGGAGAACAGTTAATCGATAAGCTCGAGCCAAGCTCGAATATCAAGGTCGTTAGGCTCCGCTTGAATGAAACGACAGAGGCTAGAGCGATTTTGGATACAGAAAATCATGTACCGTTGCTAGGTATCTCGAATATCGAGTATATGATGGATAAACTAGAAAAAGGGATGATACTAGATTCTTCAGAACTGATCGCCGTAGGCGATTTCCTGCGCGGTTGTCGGAAAATTAAGCAGTTCATGATGAAGATGGATTTCTACGCGCCCAAATTGAGCTCTTATTCATATTCGATGGTCGAGTTTCTTGAGATCGAGGAGCGCATTCACTTTGCTATTAAGGGGAATCGCGTAGATTCGGGCGCGAGCAAAGAGTTAAAGCGGATTCGTAAGCACATTGAGATTACTGAATCGAAGATTGAGGAGCAGCTGCAAAAGTTTCTGAAGAATAGTGCCAATAAGGAGTATATTCAAGAATTTTTTGTTAGTAAGAAGAATGACCGCTTCACAATTCCGATCAAGGCGGCGTATAAGAATCAGGTAGCAGGATCAATTATCGAAGCATCTTCCAAAGGATCAACAGTGTTTATTGAGCCTTTGACGGTAGCGAAGCATAATGCCGAGTTATCAGGATTGAAGGTAGAAGAAGTAACAGAGGAACTTCAAATATTAGCGGAGCTGTCAAACCTTATTTTTGAGCAGATGCATCCGATAATGATCAATATTGATTTAATTAGTCAGTACGATATGATTTTTGCCAAAGCGAAATATAGCAGAAGAATCGGTGGGGTCCAGCCAAGAGTTAATGATCATGGATATATTAACTTTATTGAGTGCAAACATCCGTTACTTCCTGACAATGCGGTTCCATTGCAATTCGAGATCGGGGATGATTATCGCAGTCTAATCATTACAGGTCCGAATGCCGGCGGGAAAACCGTTGTTTTGAAAACGATTGGACTGATTACGCTCGCAACGATGTCGGGTTTCCACATTGCTGCAGACTCCGCTACAGAAATCGGTGTATTCGAGAAAATTTTCGTGGATATCGGTGATAATCAGAGCATGGAGAATGCATTGAGTACCTTCTCATCACATATGAAGAATATTTCCGAGATTATGCGCCAAGCAAATCGGAGCACACTGTTGCTATTCGATGAGATTGGCAGTGGCACGGAACCGAATGAAGGAGCAGCACTCGCAATCTCGATTTTAGAAGAGTTTTACCATATGGGGTGTATTACGGTAGCGTCTACGCATTATGGTGAGATCAAGCAGTTTTCAGAAATGCATAGTGACTTCATGAATGCAGCGATGGAATTCAATAACGAGACGCTAGAGCCGCAATATAAACTTATTATTGGTCAATCCGGTGAGAGTAATGCGCTCTGGATTTCAAAGAAAATGAACCTGAAAGAGGAAGTTCTACAGCGAGCGAAGTACTATATGGAGCATAAGGACTATCGTATGGACCTCCTTCACGAGAGTAAATTAAGAAAGCCAAAAGTTATAGAAGAGGTTGCGGAAACTCTTATCGAGTATTACATGGGAGATAAAGTAAGAATGCTTGAGAATAATGACTCGGCTATCGTCTATAAAGGGAGAGATTCACGTCAGAACTTGACTGTGCTCTATCAAGGGGAGTTGCTGGAAGTACATGCGAAGCGAGTCATGTTAGAGCTTCGAGCAAGTGAGTTGTATCCCGAGGGGTATGATCTGAATACGTTATTCGTAAGTTACAAGGAACGCAAATTTCAGCATGATATGGACCGAGGATCGAAGAAAGCGTTGCGCCAAGTGCAGAAGGAGATTCGCAAACAGCGTAAATAATCCAATTCTTTCATAGCTCATCATAATAGATTGTTGCTAAGCCGACCGATTTTCGGGATTTTCTCCTGATTATTGCTCGGCTTTTTTCTTGCTCTTTTCTCAATTTCCACTCGATCAATCCTCCTTAATTTGAAATGAAAAATTATTCATTTTCGTTCATAATTGAATAATTTTCATAGTTTCGAGGGCTATCCAGATCTTTCATAAAGCATTTGGGTAGGATAGTCCATGGATTAAGTAAAATCGTCTATCTGTTGATGTGAATAAGTTGAAGTTTAATAATATAAACAAAAAACCTATAACTACATGTTACGGTATTTAATATATTTAGCTAATATCATCCATAAAGTTGTTTCTTTTATTGATTTATTAACATTTTATAATGTTATAGCATAAGTTGATAGCGTTTTCAATGTGAAGGGGGAGAGATAGCGGTACTTGAAGCGTTATGTGATCAGGGAGAAAGGAATAGAACATGTTGTTTGATAAGAAATAAGTTTACAAACGCAATTTATTCTCCTAACAAATGAATCAATAATTTGGCAAAGTACATCTGCGAGCTCTTACTTGTCTTCTGAGTTAATTTGAAAAAAATCAACAATATAGGAGGAATAATTCAGTGCAGAAAAAAGGTAATAAAAAGATATCTAAATCGTTGATTTGGGCGATGGTTTTGTTGATTTCTTCAAGTCCGGTGATGAGCTCTTCAGGAAGTGTAGCTTATGCTACAACAGGAGAAATTGGCAACTTGCCAATTGTGGAACAAGAAATGGCACAAGAAGTGGAACAAGAAATTGAGATTGAAAGTATTCCTCCAATAGTGTTTGAAACTTCTGTTGGTGAGCCACCGGTACTTCCTGCAGTAGTGGAAGCAGTATACAACGATCAAACCACTGCAGAGGTTGCGGTGAACTGGGACCAAATCGATGCTTCAAGCTATGCACAGGTAGGTACGTTTAACGTTGCGGGAAGCGTAACAGATACGACTATTAAAGCTCAAGCAGAAATTACGGTTGTTGAAGATCTGGGGAATATATTAGACGCTGAAATCGCTGAGAATACAGTAGACATCCAAAGTTTTTTAGATGATCTGAAAAATAATGTTCCAAGTGGTCAAGAAGCGGTTTCTTATACCAATAATTATCAGTCTATGGAACCGGAAGCGATGACTTTTGTTAAAGGAAAAGGAACAGCTTCTGTAAATAATGGTTTAACCGTAGCATTTAGCGAAATAGGTAGTGGAGCTATTGCAACATGGGATAAAGCGCCTTGGTTATCTGCGGGAATCATTGATACAACAATGCGCTATACAAGTGGAACACAAGGCAATGTTGGTTTTGTTATGGGATCTAATGATGGTCAACAAGGTATCTCTATTCGCTATGATAACGATACAAACTGGGTTATTCAAAGTCCAGATGGTTCGGGTCAATGGGAAGTGTTCACCGGACCAAAACTATCAGTAGATACGGATTACCGAATCCAAATCGGGTTTAATGGCAAAAGGCTGCTAGTTAATGTAGACGGTAAAACTTACTACAATAAGGATACGGATTTGTTGAGTCAATCTACTGGAATTGGTCAGGTAGGTCTATATAAACGTTTTGCAACTGGTAGTGTTTCGATCAAGGATCTACGTATCGAAGGTGTAGGTACTAAGGAAAAACCTTCAAACGTTGTTGATTACATTCAGGATTACGAAGATCCTAACTATATTCCTAATTGGTCTGGTCTAAATGCTCAAGTTGTGACTGATCTTACAGGTAATAAAGTATTATCTCTGAAAAGAGGAACTGGCGAACGTGGTGTGGATTTGGATTCACCACAAATTCAAGAGGGTACGCTTTCGTTAGATTTCAAACTGGTTAATCCCGCTAAGTTAGGTAGCGGACAAGGATTTGCTTTTGGCTTTAGAATGAACGATACAGCAAGCTTATTTAACGAAATCGGGGTTGACCCAAGCCAATGGATTCCAGAGTCGAATACGGGTTGGGGCTCCAAGTTAAATATTCCTTATCCGATTCAAGGTAGATGGAACAATCTGATGTTCAATTTTAAAGGGAAAACGATCACAGTATACATGAATAAGAAGGAAATCGGTGATATTCCTTTTGATAAGTTTTCGGACGTAGCAGGACGCTTTGGTCTTCGCATTCGAAGCTCTGTAGAATTGCATATCGATAATGTACGATATACGAATCAGATTGTTGAACCAAAACAAATTGTTCAATATAGCAACGACTTCCAAGACGGAATTACAGGAAACTGGAGTAAGGGCGCTATACCTTCGATTGTTACAGAAGGTAACAACAAAATTTTAAAACTTTCAAATATCAATGAAAATACATTGAATACGGACGCACCATTACTGCAAAGTGCTACATATATGCTGTCCGTTAAACCTGAAACTAGTAACATTGGTTTTGTTATCGGTAATGATACTCAGGTTAAATATAATGGTGCAAAATGGATTTTAGAAAAGGGTAACCACAGCATTGATTTTGTTACATCTAGTAGTAACGATTCAAGTCCTAAACCTTATAGTTGGAATAAGGTTGGTATCCAGTATTCTGACTCAGCTGTGACCCTAAGCTTTAATGGTACTGAATTACGTGCAAGCTTACCTACTGGAGAGCAATTCGGAGAAGGACTTTTTGGGGTAATGGCTCAAGGTTTCGTATATGTCGATAATATTCTGTTTACCGAAGAATTTATCGATATGGATACAACCTCTTCAAATGCTGGCAAAATGAGTTATGAAGAATATTACGAAGGTCAGTCATTGACTAACTGGGAAGGGTTTAATAGTGCGCCGCAGATTTCCGATGGATACTTACAAGGGACAATTGATGCAGGGAAAACTGTTATCAATAAAGATGTAACGCCAGTACCAAACGGGATCTATCAATTGAAACTTCGAGCGGATGAAACTGCAGGGGTTAAATTAGGAAATATCGCTATTTATGAAGCTAGTCCAGGACAATGGAAATATCAACTTGATGGTAGCAGCGATCTTATTGAGATTGGTAACACTAGCATAGTGGAATCAGGTAAAGACTACACTTTACGTGTGCAAATTATTGAAAACCAATTAAGTTTATATGTTAATGGTATTTTGGTTGGTAATACATCTGTTGTAGACGGATACTTACCAGGGGAATTTGGAACTTATAATTCTAGTAACCGTGCCATTCTGGTTAAGGTAGACGCACTTACTGCGGAGGAGATCAGAATCTATGAACCGGATTATACGACACAGAACTGGGGTCCTCTCGATAGCAGTAGTAAACCATCAGTACTAAGTAATGGTGAAGGTGAAATTCAGTTAAACATGCCGGGTGTAGCAGTAGCCGTGGATAAAAATAGCCCGGCGTTCGTTGATCAGAAGGTTTCTTTTGATTTCAAAACGAATGTATCAGCTGGCTCAGACGGTGGACGTTATGGCTTTGTATTAAGAGGTTCAGCTGCTGACAATTATATATCGATTGTGCATGATATTAATGGGAATTGGAAGTTAACAGCAAACGGAAATGAGGTTTTCTTCTCTAACACTTATGAGATGAAAGCAGATATGTTCTACCGTATCAATCTTCATGTGGTAGGAAAAACAGTTGGTTTCACAATTACGGATGTCGATGGTGTGACAACAGATATGGGTTCAGTATCCGAAGATGAAATGACCTTACAACCAGGTTGGTTTGGACTTCGCTCTTGGTATGGAACTAAGGAGATGACGGTTAGCAATTTGAAGATCGTTGAATTAGAGTCACTGCCTAAGCTTCAGATCGCTTCCGAAGTAGATGTGATTAACAAAGATGGTTTGGGAGTTACGGTATATAAAGACTTCCCAGGCATTGTCGAATATCAGGTCGGTGATCGTAAGCTTCAGGCTAACGTGGAGCAAACGAATAGTATAAAGATCAACAATATAGATTATGTACCGCAAACAATCTCTATTAAAGAGGGCGATAACAAATATCTGTATACGATGACGATTGATGAGATCGGCGTCGTAATTGAAGCACATATTGAAGTGAAAGAAAACAATGTCGTTCGTTTTGCAATCGATAATATTACAGAAAAACCAGATGGTATTGTAGTCCGCTCGGTACAATTGAATAATTCTCTCATCCATGTAAATAGTTCTATGGATGACGCTACGTATGCGTGGAACAAATCCGATGGAGCATGGCATGGACTTACGGAAGATATAGTTGACAACATGTCTCTTATGAAGCAGAGCGGCACTATAGGTGTTACGATGGCTATGGTGAGTGCTAATGGTTTGGGAGCATCGGTGGAGAACAATGTATACAGCGGTGGTAACAAATTGATTGTGGATACGGAGAAGAAACCACTTGTTAATAAAGTTACGGTAAAACCAGGCACTTGGACATATCGTCATCTGCAAAGTAATGAAATGGAAGAGTTGCCTTGGTACGAGGTTGTCGTGACTGAAGACCAGAATAATGATGGTAAAGCAGATTGGCAGGATGCGGCTGTCGCATATCGGACATTTATTTTCGATGAACCGTTTGGCGCCAAAGATATCAAGAATAACATGATGTACATTGCTTTTAACTTTGCAAGCCAAGCAAATGATCCGTTCTTAAATACGTTGGATACGGGCAAGGTGCTGTACAATTATACAGATGGTTTTGGTCAAATGATCTTGCACAAAGGTTATCAAGCTGAAGGGCATGATGATGATATTCCTTCCTATTCCAACATTGGCGTAAGACAGGGCGGAGTGAAAGATTTCAACTATTTGATCGACGAGGGAGATAAATATAACCTCAATATTGGCGTCCATATTAATGCGACAGAATATCAACTCGATGCGAATGAGCTAAACTATTCCGACTTAAATGGTGCTGCAACCAATAGATTATCCAAAGGTTGGGATTGGATCGACACAGCTTACTATGTGGATCAGACAAAGGATGTTTTAAGTGGTAATCTGAAGCAAAGATTTGAAAATCTATATCATTTGACGAAAGATCCTACTAACCCGAGTGATCCTGCTTTAGATTTCTATTATATCGATGTTTATACGGGCAACGATTATAATGCTCGTAAGTTATTGCAATATGCTAATGATCTTGGTGTGAAAATTGGCACAGAATTTGCCGGCCCACTAGAGCCAGGTTCAACTTTTGTTCACTGGGGTCCAGACTTAGGTTATCCGAATAAAGGAAATAAAAGCATACTTTCAAGAATGGTAAAAAATAATCTAGATATCTTTGTAGGAAATGCTTTGTTTAAAGGTCAGAAAATACCTGTTGTAGCTACTTGGGGTGATTCCAAACCAGATATGCAGCAAGGTGTAACTGTATTTTTCAATGAAGTATTACCGACGAAGTTTATGCAACATTATGGTGTGCTGAAATATGAAGAAGATCAAATTACATTTGAAAACGATGTGATTTCAAGAAGAAACAAAACTACAGGTATGATTGAGTTGTCCAAAGACGGAAAGTTAATCTCCTCTTGGGCAGATACTGGAACGACTACTGATGAAGCAGTTCGTCATACGGGCGAAGCGAATTCTTTAATTCCTTGGGCTTGGGATGTTAAGGATAATACAACTCTAGGAGTTAATGACGGAGCGAAGCTATATCACTGGAATACAAAAGGAAATGTGACGACTTGGGAGTTAACAGATGAATTCAAAGATGTGAAAGAATTCAATATGTATGAATTAACTCAACAAGGTAAAGTGCTCGTTGGCAAACTTGTTGCTGAGAATGGATCTCTAACGATTAGCCAAGCTAAGAAAAATACGCCATATGTATTGTACGCTGCATCAGCTAATGCGGAAACGATAGTGCCTGCTGCTGGAAATTGGGGAGAAGGCAGTTTGATCAAAGATTTCGCCTTCAACTCAGAGAAGTTCAATACTCCTGGTTCATGGACAGTTGACGATTCTAATAACATTGCGATTAAGGTAGTACCAGGTGATGCTGAATATGACACAACCAAAGAAATGAAAAATTCGAACTGGAATAGATACGCTGAAGTTGGAAGTAAGGCAGGCGTATTGTCACAAGACATTACTGGATTACAGCCTGGTCAGGATTACACTGTCGGTGTATGGACGTTAACAGAGCCAGGAAGAACATCTTCACTTCAGGTCACAGTCGATGGTAAAACGTATACAAGTTTTGTCACTGGGAAAGATGGTATCCATCAATCATCCTTTAAGTATGTTGGTACGAAGTGGCAACGGATGAACGTTGAGTTTAAGGTTCCTGCTGGAGTTACTACGGCAACAGTGAAGCTGGTAGCAGAAGCGGGAACAGGAACTGTACAATTTGATGATGCCCGTATTTGGGAACATATCACAGTTGAAAAGGACCCTACGAATAAAGGTTACGTTGTGTATGAGGATTTCGAAAATGTATATGAGGGTTGGGGACCGTTTGAATATGGCGGCGGATCATTACAAATTCATATTGCAAGCGACCGAAGCAATCCGAACGATAATAATCCAATCGTTTCGACATCCGAGAACAAAATTGGTCCGGTAATGACCTGGGTTCTACATGGAGAAAATTCGTTAAAGCTTAACGAAACAGATGTTAATAAATTAATTAAGACGAATGAGTCCAGTGTGAAATTAAAACCAAATACTGATTATGATTTAGGATTTATTTATACGTTGGAAGCGCACGCTAGTTATGAGGTTTCGGTACAATCGCGCTCCACAGGTGCCGTAGTACTTCAAGAAACACTTACTAAACATGCTAATCCAGGTAATAAAGCTGGTGAAAATGGTGGCTATATCCGATTCCAACAAAACTTTACGACTGGAATTCAAGATGATTACCAAGTTATTTTCAAATTGGTATCTAAAACAACGGGTACAGCTACTTCGGATTATGCATTAATTCTAGATGACTTCTATATTAAAGCTGATGATGTAAATATCTCGAAGGAACTTCTAGAGCAATCCATTGCAGATGCTTTAGAATTGAACAGCTCGGATTATACATCTGAATCATGGGCAAATGTAGAAACAGCTCTAGCTGAGGCGGAGAAAATCGTAAATGATGCTAAAGCTACAGTTATCTTGTTAGATCAAGCAAGATTAAATCTTGAACAGGCAATAAAAGGTCTTGTATTGGCAGCAACAATTGTGGAAATCGAGAAAGTAACGGTTGAAACCAAAGTGGGCTCAGCACCAAAACTGCCTAGTGAGGTAAATGTGACTCTAAGTAATCATGTGACACAGAAAGCGGCGGTTATATGGGATGCGATTGATCCTTCCAGCTATGCAGAGGTGGGTACTTTTGAGGTGAAAGGCTCAATTGACGGGACAGACATAAAAGCAATTGCGACTGTAAATGTAAAAGCGAAGGATAGCAGCAATCCAGGCCCCGGAACAAATCCAGATCCAGGTCCAGGAACAAATCCAAATCCAAATCCAGACCCAGGCACAGATAACGGAAATGGAACCAATCCGGATCCGGAAACTGGCACACCTAAACAATTTGATGATACTGTTAATCACTGGGCTAACAAAGAAATCAGTGATTTAGCGAGCAAGGGTATCATTAAAGGTAAAACAGATCAGAAATTTGAGCCTAATGCGACTGTAAATCGTGCTGAAATGGCAACTATGTTAGCACGAGCATTCGGTCTTGAGGCAAGTGGAGCAACAACATTTAATGATGTTACAGAAGATAAGTGGTATAGCGATAGCGTTATTGCCGCGACGGAGGCGGGATTGTTAAAAGGGTACGGAAGTAATTTGTTTGGACCTACGAATTCTTTAACTCGTCAAGAGATGGCAGTAATTATTGTAAGAGCACTTGAAATGAAAGGGAAGTTGCCAGTTGTATCAGATAATATTGATACAACACTTGCTAAATATAAAGATGCAGATCAGGCTGCGTTATGGTCTAAGCAAGCATTGGCTATTTCTATTGAGCTGGGTCTAATTCAAGGAACTCCTGATTTGAAACTTAATCCTAAGGATAATTTGACCCGTGCGGAGGCGGCAGTCTTATTTAGCAGACTATTAAAGTATCTGTCTTAACACAATGTTCTCTAAGTACAAACTCTACATGGAAAGCGAGCTCTGGATGCAATCCAGGGCTCGTTTATTTTGCTCTGGGGTATAACAGAAGTATAGGAGAGAGGGATAAACCAGTTAGCTTCGAGTATTTCACAAAGTTCAGATTAGCATTAAAAGCACGATTAAAAGCCGAGCTAACTTCACTCGGCTTTTTCTTCTCTAATGTATCTCCAACTAGTAAACTATCTATTTTTCATTTTTTAGCCTAATCTAAACATTCTCTCCTGTTTCCCTAATTCCTTACGGCTCAATCCCCCATACAAGCTGACCATTCATGTGCCCAGTAACCTGTTCATTGTTTGCATACTGAGTGCTGGATGCCTTGAACGAGTAATCGTTAGACTGGCTGTAATTGGACCAGTTGGTTTTGGAGAAACGTGCTTGAACCTCTGCACTCTGGCCAGGATTAAGTGATCCAGCCGAACTAGTAAAACCAATCTCCAGATAATAATCGGCTCCGGTAACAGAAGTAGCCAATTTAACGAAATTACTAGTCACATTCACACTTCCGACACTAGCCCAGTCGGACCAGAAGTTTTGTGCGTTTTCCCCGTCAATCGTATAGTAATAACGGAGTTTTACATCGCTAAGCTGAATTGCTGTAGTACCATTGTTAATTATTTTGAATTTAGGTGAAATTCCGTTAGTAGAGGCACTTGTATTGCCGTTAAAGGATTGGATCGTCAACCCTCCCGCTGGTATTACAGGAACAGTGCTATCCACCACATTTACTGTAAGAACAGCGTTATTTCCACCACTGAACTGAAAGGTTATCATATTCTGGCCAAGTGGTAGCGTGGAGAGATAGGACTTGTTCAGAACGACAGATGTGCTTGATGCCGTATAATCTTGTCCCAATTGAAGAGTATAATTTCCTTTAGTTACACTTGAAAGTTGCTTTCCGTTTAAGGTCAATGATACAGAAATATTCTGTTGCACATTCGTCGCTTTATCAAATGTCACAGTTACAGGTGAAATTGTAGCGTCAGGTGTTGAGCCCGGTGTTGTATCGACCACTTTCACTTTTAATACAGGATCTTGTCCTTGATTAAAATCAAAGACGATCGAATGCTCGCCAACCGGTAGCCCTGCAAGATATTCTTTTTTCAGTACTAGCGTATTTCCAGTTAACGTATAATTCTGATTCGCGGTCAATGCATTATTGCCTACTCGAAGAGCGGTTAATGTATTGCCGTTAAAATTCACAGTTATCGCTTTGTCAGCTTGATTGGTTGCATATTTATCAAATTCAACGCTAGTAGGTGTGATGGACGAGTTTGGAATTGGATTGTTGACTTTTAGATTAGGCAACTCATCTAATGTGATGACATAATTACTTTGATAAAGCGTGGTAAGCGTGGTTGGATAATTGAAGGAAGAACTCAAAAGATGCTCGCCGTACCAAGGGCAGAAGTAAAGCCATCCAGATTTTTCATCTATCAGATTTTGAAGGCTTGGGATGGTGTCGTTCTCAGTCATGGCTACCATTTTAGTGCCATTAGTTAAATCAACAAGTTGATAGAAAGTTGAAGTAATGGCATCCTCATTAGGTACGCCGGACAAACCGTCATAACGATTGTAGACTGTATTGTATTTATCATAGCCGACAATATCTACTTGATCGTCGCCAGGATACCATGCTGGAGAAGTGCTGTACACGTAGCTATTGTATGTCCAGATTAGGTTGTGCAAATCGTAAGTCTCCGTAAGTTCGGTATAGAGCAAATCCCACAGCTGCTTGTACACTTCCGCACCTGCCGAAGCCCACCAGAACCATGCGCCTTCGCCATTCAACCCGCCGTTGCCTTCCGCTTCATGATATGGACGGAAAAGAACCGGCACATTGTTATCTTGCAGAATTATCAATTGTTCTGCCAAATCCTCAATAGTCATCATCACGTATTGGTATTCTTTAGTACCGGGAACAACAGCATTGGCCGTATTAAAATTGGTTTCGGTCGGCTTGTAGGTTGCTTCCTTCCAATCCACAAACTCTCCTAGCTGATATGTGGTGAAATTTCGAGGGACATTAATATGCCAGGCTGCAGTTGCGATTCCGTCTCGGTCATTTACCCAATCGATCATTCGATCGGTTGTACCATCTTCCCAACCATATAACGGATTATAGTTCATAAAATCAAAGCCACGTATTGCAGGATACTTTCCGGTTAGATTGTAAATCCACTCAAACTCCAATTCAGAATCGCCGTCATTCCCGCCTCCGTAAATCTCCTGTTGGCCGGAAATAATATGGTTACCATACACTTCAGTTAAATAATTCATCAAAAGCTGAGTTTCTGGAGTAGATTGAGGATCGGTGAGGGTTGGTTGCACAACTAATGGATCAAGATCTGCATAATCGACAGTGAAGGTATCAAAATAAGCGAATCCCCAACCAGCCTTCAGTTGAATGGTGTTGCTTCCTTGATTTAGCTTATGAAAGCCAAAATCGAAATCCTTCCATTCGGTCGTGTAAGGCAACATAAACGTACTCTTGGTAACGCCGTTAACTGATAAATGTTGTTGCCTGCCGTCAGCACTGAGCTCCTGCATATAGCGGGTGGAGATAGAATACATGCCGGTTTCTGGGACAGTCACTGTGAAAGTTAATGTACCGGAGTTTTGCATCCAGACAAATCCACTGCCGGAGTATCCAGGCTTAGGTTGTCCGTAAATTTGAGTCACTACTTGAAGATCAGAGGAGAGTTGAGTGTTTTCGCTTTCAATCGTGAAGAGTGCGGTGTTTGCATGAACGGGGGCTGTCATCAATCCAAGAAGCAGAGTAAATGCTAGAATAGTTACGCTTGCCTTTTTGAACAATTTTTTCATTTCCATCGTTCCTTCCCATGTAATAAAATGATAAATATTGTCTCGATCTATCACATCATGGTAGCGCTTTCAAATAAAAGATATCATATATACCATATTTTGTAAATAGTCCTAAAATGTCAATTTCTGAACCTAATCTCCTCCCACAATTGCTATGTCATTTCAGACACTTCTTCTCTTCAACGTCAACCACTGGTTGGCAACAATGGTGGGGCTATATTCATTAATAATAATGATATACTGATCACAGGGGAATTATTGTTATCGAAGAAGGCGAGGTACTGATTTTGAAGAATAATATCATTGAATACTGTTTAAAGAAAAAAGGAGCGACTAAGGAGTATCCTTTCGGACCCGATCCATTGGTAATCAAGATTTCAGGCAAAATGTTTGCGCTTATTTTTGAGAATAAAGGGGATTATTCTTACATCAACTTAAAATGTGACCCGATGATTGCGGAAAATTTGAGAGAGCAACATGAGAACGTTCGTCCAGGATATCATATGAACAAAAAACATTGGAACACGATTACGATGGATGGCTCTTTACCAGAGTCGGATGTTTTTGCAATGATAGATCACTCTTACGATATGGTTGTCAAAAATCTACCTAAAACCTTGCGAGAATCTATACTGGAAATGGACTAATTAGACAAGTGAATGATAATAGATAATTGCACAGTTTAAGGAGGTTGGATATGATAATCTAAGAAATGTTATGATGTACATAAGAACTACAAAAGACGATATATTTCAAATCATTGTTATTGCTAAGCTAGAAAATAGTGTTTCTGATGCGGTGTTGTATTAGCATGAAATATAGTAATGTTCAAAATAATAAGTTGTGTAGGGGGCGAACGGAATGGAAGTTTTCGCAGAGTATTTGGAGAAAATTGATAACCCGCAACATCGTGAACGGATGGAAGAAATTTTTAGATGGGTATCGAATACATTTCCGGATTTACAACCAAAAATTGCATGGAATCAGCCTATGTTTACCGATCACGATACATTTATTATTGGCTTTAGCATATCGAAAAATCATATGTCTATTGCACCTGAAATTCCAGGGATTAATCAATTTGCAGACGATATTGTACAAGCAGGTTATGATCATACTAAGAATTTGTTCCGCATCAAGTGGGCAAGTCCTGTTGATTACACATTACTTGAGAAGATGATCGAATTTAATATTATGGATAAGGCAGGTTGTACAACTTTTTGGCGTTAGTAATTAATCTTGAAATGATTAAATTCATTATGAAGGGAGAACTAGCGAATGAATCAGGAAGTAACGGATTTTATTGAAGCGTTAGAACCATGGCAGCGTGCACTGTCTACTAATCTTCGTGATGTTGTAATTGAAGCGATACCAGATGTACAAGAACGTATGCAGTATAAGAAACCTCATTTTTTGAAAAGTGGAAAATATGCAGCTGTTATTTCGACATCTAAAGATGCAGTAAGTTTTACTATTTTTAATGCAACTGATCTAAATCTTCCGGAAGGTATGTTCAATGGTCCGGTAGAAAGAAAGACGTTGAAGCTGCGACAAGGAGATAACTATGATAGTGCACAGTTAGTTTCTTGGGTTAGACAAGCGTCTCGATCACTAATATAAAAATGAGATAACCTATACCTTTACAAATTAATCCGAACGTAGTTATAACGCTATAACTGCTTTCGGATTTTTTGTGCTTTATTGGGTTAATCTGGCTCAATCACGTCTTTTAATTTAGTAATTCTAGAAATATTCAGTGAAATTAAGCCTTCTAAGGATGACGTGGAGTTAAAGTTTTGCAAATCATTGTAATAAAATTCATTCAATTGTTCACGGGTTATTCGAAGCGTTTGATCCCCGATATTATATTGAACCCAGTCTGCATTCTGTATTAACGTTATTAAATAAGTGGCATTATAGACCAATTCCATAAACCCTTCACTTGTAGTTGGGTTGACACTAGAAGGATTATATTGAATTAGTATACCGTAAGGTTCTTCTTCTGTAGCTAGTTCAAATGAAGTGAGTGATTCACTCAATGGTAATCCATTAAGAATATGTCCAACTACACTATTGTCGCCTACATAGCTATTTTTGTATTGGAACAAATCTGTACTTTCAGTTTTTTGATTATTATTTTGCGAACAGCCACTAATAATGAATAGGCAAATACATGTGACCCATATCAATCTTGATGATTTTATATGCAAAGGTAGTCCCCCAAGTATATTCGATTAATCTAATTATACTACATTTTTGTATCTTTACGTTGTCGTCGTACTGAACAATGTTAAGTTCTCGGTTTTTTGTAACTTCTTGGACATTAATCCTTCAATGTTTTCCTCTATTATCAACATTCAATCTAATACACCCTTCTTATTTTAGACAAATTTCCATTACAAATATGTGAAGATAGTGAGTTTTCATTTGATATTAATAATTAAATAATATACACTTAATCTCATTCGATCAAACTAGTTTAATTAAACCAGTTTAATTGAACTTATTCGATTGTAATTGATAAGTATATTCAAAGAAAAGAAGGGAAACAAACATGAAATTTACTCAATTCTTAAAAACAAAAGGTGCTATTGGATCAATCTTTATGGGAATCTTCTATGCGGTCGCAATGCTAGGTATTTTTTTGCCAGGTTACACTGCGATACCAGGGAGTATCGATAAATTGCCAATTGCGATTATTAATGATGATAAAGGTGAATACGGTGAAATGATCGCAGATCAGTTACAAGAAAATTTGCCATTCCAAGAAATTAATACACATATCACAAACGATGAAGCAATAAAAAAATTAGGAAAAAATGATTTAGCTTTAGTCGTACACATTCCTGAAACATTCTCTGCTGATATGCAAAATGGTGAGATATCATCAAGCATTGATTTCACAGTTAATGAAGCAGGTGCAACCGTTGTTTCGTCTACAATGACATCGGTTGTTACGGAAATTAACAATCAATTAAGCACACAATTCTCACAGCAAACAGCTCAAGGAATTCTAATGAACTTTAACGTGCCAGAAGCTCAAGCTACTGAAATGGCAGCTATGATTGAATCTTCTTATGTCGGTAACTTGGTGACCATTAATGAAATCCCTGATGGTATGCATAATAATATGCTACCGATGTTTTTAACTATGGCAGGTTATGTAGGAGCGATGATTGCAGCACTGCAATTAGTAGCAGCATTTAAGGAGAGTCGTGGAAAAGCTAGCAGAAAACGATTATTCCTTTACGTACAATTAACAGCATTAATAATCGCTGTATTGTCTTCATTAGCAGCGATGGGGATAGCATATCTCGTAAATCAACCAAGCGGTGATCTATTCCTTAGTATGTTTGGTCAACAAATCTTAAACTATATCGTAGCTTTTAACTTTACTGCGATGTTTGTTTTCTTAATAGGTGAAGGCGGAATGATACTAAATATTCCAGTACTATTAATGCAAACACTTGCTAATGGTGCCACAATCTCACGTGATATGATGTACGCGCCATATGAGTGGATGAGTTATATTTCGCCAATGTACTATTCTGTACAAGCTTACTTTGCAAACTTATATGGTAGTAATAGTGCATCACCGTATATTTGGGGTATGGTAGCTGTCGGATTAGGTGCAATGTTAATTAATGCTCTAATCGTAGCGTTTGTACACAAATCAGTGCCAGTAGTGAATGAAGCAAAGAATGTGAAGAATACTACTGAAGTAATGGCTTAGTTTTGCTACAATGAAGGTAATACATGCCGCGAGGTAGTTTTTTACCGAAGGAGCGTAAAACATGGCAATTCAAATTTTTATCTTGTGCAGGCTTATTGAGGGTAACAACTATCCTTATAAATTAAAAAAACAGCTTTCAGAGACTATTCCATTGGCTCAACTTGGTGGACTAACAGAAAGCAAACTATATTATAATTTTGAATCCTTAGTAAAACAGGGGTTAATTGAGCCCGTAGAAATTATTAAAGAAGAACATCGACCAGATAAACAAGTATTCGCGATTACGACAAAAGGGCGAGAAGCATTACCGCGAAAAATTTATAAGTTGTTTGAAAATGCAGAAGTGATAAGTGAAATGGTGGTTGGATTAGTCAACATCAATTATGTGGATCGTGACAAAGTAGTAGCAATACTAGAAAAGAAATTAATATATTTCAAGGAACGCTGGGAAAATATCGCTAAATTAGAAATACTGACACCGGTAGATAAAGAAAAAGAAAAGTTTTTAGACTTTGTAGGAGAATATGCATCGAGCAGATCAGATCATACATTTCATTGGCTAGAGAAGTTAATCGATCTTCTTCGACAAAGTAAGAGTTAGGCGGACTATAAGTTAAAATTTAAGGGTTGATCGAATAAATTGATAAAAGTTCAATTTATCTGATCAACCCCTTTGTTATCTATATAAGAATTTACCATTCGATATATTTATTAATAGTATGCTTATTGAGATTAGAGATTTACGACTTGGATCATACTCTCTATTCTACAAATGTAGAAATACTTCTAGTGACCAGCTATCCAACCATCTTATTGCAACTCTCCCATCTTGATCGACCGTAAGTGGTAACCATACTTGAGGAGATTTTCCTAATTCATCGGGTGTCCAGCGGTCTCCGATATAAATATACTTACCCTGTGCTTCATCAATTGGCAAAACATATGTACTTTGTGAACGAAAAGTTGTCTGCTCAACATCGTCTACACATGGATCACCAATGACAGTATAATCTCCTAGCGGCTGATCGCACACTGCATATTCTGCTTGATTCGGTTTCCAACCGGTACATGCCGAAGTGATCACATAATATTTACCACCGTATTTGAAAGGAGTTGGAGCTTCCCGCATCTTTCGAATAAACTGGCGTGACCATACTTGACCAAGATGTTCAGCCTTACATTGACGTCGAGCTCTCGCGGCATCCTGTGGCAAATCAATCCAAGTATACTCATCATTCAAACGAACAGTATAGAGCGTCCAGTTTCCTTCAGACGAGTACATGACATAAGCATCATTTACACCATCTCCGTTGCTGTCCACATCATCAACTAAGATATGCATATCACGAAATGAATTGCCTAACTCCTGCTCATTCGTATGTTCGTCAAATCCACCTTCTGGTTGAAATAATACCGGACGGTCATAAAACAAAAACTCAAAAGGACCTGTCGGACTATCGCTTATTGCTACTCCAGCACTGGAAAATGCATAGCCTTGTCGCTCAGCATGCATCCACATCACAAACTTTTTTGTTTTTTCATTGTAGATGACTTTCGGTCGTTCAATCCTACCTTCATTTTTCCCTTGCAGTTCCTCGGGCATATGCTCTTGTCGAAGTGCAGTACCTTCATACTGCCAGTTATACAGATCTACAGATGAATAGCAACTAACTCCTACATTATTCAAGTACCCATCTGAGTTGTCTTCTCCGTACCAATAAAAGGTATCTCGATGCTGCAAAATTCCACCGCCATGTGCGCTAATATGCTGACCTTGATTATCATGCCATAACTGTCCCGGGAAAAACTGTGTACGTTTCGTGCTCAAATAGCTCACTCCTTCATGTAATTTCAATTTAATGAAAAGGATAGGGAAACCAGCAGATAGAAGATCTCTTTTTTAGCTATCTATTAAAAACCTGTTTTCGGTATTTCTTTAGGGCAATGCTGAAGTGGAGCGAGCTTCCCACTACGAATCTCATACATTCGTGCATGAGTTGCTGCCATAGCTTCAACGAAAGGTCGATAAGGCTGCTGACATACATCGACTGCTCCAATCTGATAATTCTCGCCATCAAAACGTCCTAAGACGGGTTGATCATTCAACTGAAAATAATGAACACCGATTAACTCAGGAGTAGAAGCTGCTTGTTCGACAAAATATTGATATGCCAAGCCACGATCTGCTTGTGTTTCTACTGCTCGAATTCCATATGCCAGCATTCCTACATCTGCAGCGCCAAAATGAAACTCTCCAATCATAATCGGTTTGTTCAAGTGCCCGCTAATATATTGAATCTGCTCTTGATTTGGTGCCATGCCGTAACAATTAATTGAAAATACATCGAAGGACTCGCATCCCTCAAGTACATCATCGTTGCTTATCCAAGCGTATCTCATCCCTAAATTTAAATGATGCGGGTCTATTAGCTTGCAACAACGTGCTGGTATTTCAACATAACGCCGAATCATAATGCGGTTAAACGCTGAAAAATCTTTAGGAGAAGCGCCATTATCGATAAATGCGGCAGCGAGAACTGGCTCGTACAAATCATCAAATGCACTAAAGTTACTTCCCCAAGCAGCGTTCCAATTATCAACAGTTACATATTTGTCTGTTAGCCAATGAATGAAGGATGTTTTACTCTCATAACGATGAGATGAGCGCAGCATCTGATCGGTTAAATTAACCCCGTCAACAAATGCCCAATGAGGCTCGTTTCTTAGAAAGTATCCAATCAATCTTGGGTCGCTCTTCAATGGTAGCAGTTGCTCCGCAAATGTTTTGGCTTGCTCCTCATATTCTGAACTAAAAACATCGGGAAAATCTCTAAAAATTTTATGTTTCGTCTCTGGAAAATCACTCATTGGATACACATAAGGAAGTGATGAATACTGAATAAAATCATTTGCAGACCAGTTACCGATCGTATTAATTCCCCATGCCTTCATGCGATATTCCGTAAGTTGTTGCCATTTTTCCTTCCAGTTGGTACCGAATGCAGAGATCAAATTAGCAATTCCAAAGCTATATTCTTCTCCTACCCAAGCTTCAGCAAAGATACCTTCCCGCTTAGGAAGTGGTGGGGTTAGATGCTCCATACCAGCTACACGCATTGCTCCAGCAGGATGAATGCAATCCATACCTGCACTGAAAAGAGCGTAGCCTTCGGGATCGACAAACCACCAGCTCTGCCCATCAAATTCTGTGCGGAAATACCCTGTTGCGGCAAAACGCAGTGACTTCCAGCCCCCATACTTGCTTAAGTCCAGCGATGCTTCACTGCTTTGTTGTAGCTTCGATTCTTCATTCAGAGCCCATGCAAGTTCATTTTGATTGTCGATCTTCCCATCCCAGTTTTTCCAAGCCAATTGACCAAGCTGATCAATATATGTTGTTGGGCTATAGGTAAAGTCTAGCTCGGAATTGCTCAGCACGATGTTGGAGATGTCAAAGCTTCTTGGAACAGTAGAAGGAATAGTAGCGATCTCGAACTGTTTAATCGTTTTTCTATCTACAAACGCATCACCTCGAAGCACAGACTGCATAACGCCAGGATATCGATCAAGAAACAATTTTTCTCCATTCAATGCTGTCAATGGTAAGCAGATTCTCGTCTTTACTTTCGGGAGCACACCATAGTGAACTGTAATTGTACGTCCCTTAACATCAGTGAAAGAAAACAAAACGACTAATACATCATGCGATTCATGGTATATATCAACACTTAAATAACGTTGCTCCTCCCACACATTAGGTTCAAAGTCGCCCATTTCTAGCAAGACTGCTCCACCTTGAGCTGGCGTCTGCACACGTAATCCGTTTCCCTCACTTATCTCCATTAGACATTCTTTTATAGCGCGGAAAGCATGAAAAGGCAAAGCATACGTTACCATAAGTTCCTCATCTCCTTAACCAGCTATGCTTTTTGTTAGGCAGGCAATATATAAGCAAGAGGTGACTCTGCTGAGGCACCCCTTGTTATCAAAAATTATTTCAATCCCATACCGGACATTACATCTACTTTACTAGCATTGCTGTACCATTCATTTACTTCCTCGGTAATTTGATCTCCGCCTTTTTCATGCCATTGTTTGACGAATATATCAAAAGCTTCAATAGGCTCTTTGCTATAAATAATTTTTGTATATGTTTCTTGTTCCATTGTCGTCAACTGCTCCCAGTTGCTTTGCATCGTTTTTGTTGGAGGACCATTAAACATGCTAGGTAGTAGCGTTTCACGGTTTTCATAAGAAATAACATAACCTGATTTCGTCGTTTCATCTGCAGCATTTGCTGCCATTAGAGGTCCAGTGTTCGGCTCTGTTCCTTGTGCTAAATCATAATAGTCTTTACCAGCAGTTCCAACACTAGGTGAATTTTTTGTGAATGCCATCTTGCCTACCATTTGTGCCGCATCTAACGGCGTGTTGAATTTCTTAGGATCAAATACTACCTCACTATTTACGATATCGTAGTCATAACCTTGAGCATAGCCATATTGGAAATCTCCTGTGCCGAACGCTGCATCATAAAGCTTATCGTAGTAAAGGAAGAAAGCTTCCATGTTGTTGAAATCTTTGCTGAACATAAATACACCATCATTAAGCTGCCCAGACTGAAACGTTTTGTCACCAGATACTCCGTTAATTGTCGGATACATACTAATTTTTGCACCAGCAATGTTCTCTTCAACAGCTTTCACACTGCCATATAACCACGGACGACCTACAATAATACCAGCTTTACCCTCTGCAAAATCAGATATTGCATCCCATGCACCTTGTGTTGCCAGCTCTTTATTCAAATAACCTTGAGCATACCAGTCTCTAAGCGTTGCCAACGCTTCTCTGTTCCCTTCGTCAACCGAGCCATAAACAAGCTTGCCACTTTCTTCATCGATTTGCCAGCTGCTTGGAATATTCTTGCCTGTAAATGCACTAAAAATCATTACTGGGTCACTAACCCAGCCTGTATTATAAGAATCTTTTCCGGAAAAAGTAAATCCGTAAGTATCTTTTTTGTTGTTGCCGTCTGGATCATCGTTCGTAAACGCAGCGATTACTTGTTCAAATTCTTCAATCGTCGTTGGTGCTTGTAAGCCAAGATTGTCGAGCCAATCCTGACGAATCAAAATGACTTGCCCTTCCGTTAATACAGGAGATATAGGCATCCCGTATACTTTTCCATCTTGAATAACTGGGTTAAATGTTGTTGGATACTGCTTATAAATTTCTTTAAGTCGCTCTGGCATATAATTACTAATATCTTCAGTAATTTCTTTGACACGTCCAGATTGGATCAAATCGTTCATCAGCATTGTGTCATATACTGGAACAACATTGGGCAATTTTTCAGACCCTGTTAGCGCCAGACGTAGCTTATTATTGTATTGTGCTGCATCGCCACCTAGTAGCGACGTTTCAATTTTAATGCCAATATTGTCTACACCCCAGCGCGTCAATACATTGTCGTTAAGACTTTCACCTTCAAAGTACTTACCTGCATTTTCGTCCAACTGCTTACCGATTGTAATTGTAATCGGAGGATCGTACTTGCCGTCTTGTAACGTACTACCAGAGGCTTGATTCACCTCATTGTCTTTGTTACCACATCCAGCAAGTAAACTAGTCATTAAAGCTGCAGTCAACAATATAGTTCCTACTTTTCTCATAAACTTTCCCCTTTTCTATAGAACATAGTTATGAATCTGTATGTGATTAAAGCTGTGAAGTACTTACTCTTTAACTGCTCCTAGTACAATACCTTTAACAAAATAACGCTGTAAGAAAGGATAGACGAGAATAATAGGCAATGTACTAATAAATATTTGTGCTGCTTTCACGCTTTGCTCCGCCATGGCAGCCACCTCAGATTGGCTCATTGCCATGCTTTGCGCATTAGTTTGTACAACGACCGTTTGCAGGAATGAAGCGAGCGGATAATCGGATGGATTAGACATATAAAGTAACCCGTCAAACCAAGAATTCCAATGGCCAACCATAATAAATAAGGAAACCGTAGCTAATCCTGGAAGCGAAAGTGGCAAGTAAATGCTTCTAAAGATGACGAAGAAGGATGCTCCGTCAATAAACGCTGCTTCTTCCAGTGCTTTCGGAATAGTACGAAAGAAGTTCATTAGCAAAATTAGATTATACGCCCCAAATGCCCCCGGCAAAATTAATGCCCATATCGAACCTTTTAAACCAAGGCTCGTTACCAATATATAAGAAGGAATTAAACCACCATTGAATAGCATTGTGAATACGAAAATCCACATTATCGAGTTACGACCACGAAAATCTTTCGAAAGTGCATAGCCTGCAGTCGTCAAAATACACATGCTGAGCACTGTGCCTAATACAGTACGCATAACAGAAATTAGCATTGAACCTGTAAAGTTTGAGTTGTTAAAAGTCGTTGTATACGCGTTGGTGTTAAAGCCAATAGGCCAAAACGAAACGAGATTACCTGTAATCGCCGCCTTGCTGCTAAATGATTGCGCCAATAAGTGCAGTAACGGTAAAAAGCAAGACAATGCTGCTAAAATTAATATCGTGTAGTTGAAAAAAGAAAATAATTTATAGCCTTTTGTTTTATGATACATCTCGACTCCGCCCTTCTAAAAGATTTTGTAATTTGCCAATTTGTAGGCAAGCCGATACGCGATAACAATTAAGACGAAGCTGACTAAGGACTTAAACAAACCAACTGCTGTACCAAATCCATACTGTCCATTTAAGAGTGATGAACGATATACATAGGTGTCAATAATATCCCCTGTGCTGTAAACTAGCGGATTGTATAGGTTGAATATTTGGTCAAACCCAGCATCCAATATACTTCCTAAGTTAAGTGTAGCAATAACGATAATCATTGGCAGCATGCTAGGCAACGTCACATGCCAAGTTTGCTGGCGCCTGGTAGCACCATCAATTTCAGCAGCTTCATAATAGGATGGATCAACGCCTGCGATGGACGCTAAGTAGATAATCATCCCAAAGCCAAAGTTTTTCCACAGATCACTAACAACAATGGTCGTGCGGAAAAGCGATGGATCTCCAAGGAAGTAAACTGGCTCATTTCCAAATAAATTAGAAATAAATTGGTTTAGCCCACCCTCTAAAGCAAGAATATCGATCATCATTCCTGCAACTGTAACCCACGATAAGAAATGCGGCAAATAAACAAGTGTCTGTATGCTTTTCTTAACCCCAATATTGCGGATTTCATTAAGTAGAATTGCCATTACGATTGGTACGATAATACCAACGATAATTTTCGATACTGCAATAATTAATGTATTAGCAATCGCTTGTGTTGCCCCTTCATATTGAAATATTCGCTCAAAGTTATCTAGTCCTATCCATGTTGATCCGGTTAAACCAAGCCATGGCTTGTAATCTTGAAATGCCATGACTAACCCAACCATCGGTCCATATGCAAAAATAATGACAAATACGAGGGACGGAATGCAAAGCAGATATAGCGGCCAATTCTTTTTAATTTCTTTACTCCATGGCTGCTTTGGCTGCCTCTTGCGCTTACTGCGTTGCTTCTTGTTTATATTCTCAGTTTCAGTAGTAGCCTCAACGATGTAATCCATGGTACTCCCCCTATCTAGTTGAATTGCTTCGCTCTTTATGAATTTATCTTATCAGAAAGCGCTTTCTTTCGGGAATGCCACAAAATCAATCTAATAACCACAATCTAAACTACTTTGGTATCGCTTTCATATTTTTGGCTATAATCAGCTTCTTCGTTTTGTTTTATGATAAAATGAAGCATCTACTCCATTGAAATCCCCTGAAAGTGAGGATTTACTGTGATAAAAAATGTAACAATGAAACGATTTATTTATTTTTTTATCTTTTTTCTAGTCTTAACATTAAGCTTATTTTATGTGATCAATAAGTTAAGCTCGAATACAGTTGAAGAAAGCTTAATTAATGCTTCTAAAGGACAGATTAAATATACGGACAGCATAATTGAAAGCATTATCGCTGAGGCGAGCTTGTATGGTACAAGATTTGCCGCGGATAATGACGTTCGCTTTTATAAAAAGCAAATATTAGAATTAGACGACTATGATTATCAAATGAAAAAAAATAATATTAGCGATCGTCTTGATGATGTACTCATTTCTAGCCAAGTAATTGAATCAATAGGAATTTACTGGAAAGAAGATGATACTTATATAACAACTTCGAATGATGCAACGAGTAAACAACTGTATCAGCCTATTAACGAACGTGGTTGGTATACCATTAATAATTCCCTTTATTATTTCTCCGTCTATCCGTACATTTATCCAGAGGGCGAGAGTAGTGTGCCAGAATATATTGTCGGTGTACAATTAAAAACCGATTACTTAAAGAGTTTGCTACTTAATACGATCAGCGGCGAAAATTCGAATGCTTATTTATGGATAAACGAAGAGCTGCTCTGGAGTAATCGCAAAGTTGATGAAAAAATAGCTAAAGTAGTTAAGCTTAATGTTTCTAATAATATAGAAACAAAGATTCTAAACTTCGACTATCACTCGCGATCAGGTGATTACTATATACTTGCTAAATATATTCCGATCATCGATACCTACCTGGTGTCCTATACGAGAACGAGCGATATATTACAGCCACTTGATCATAATCGTCAGATATTTGTTGTAAGTATTGCAGCCATCGTCATTGTAGGCTTATACGTTATTTATATGTTTTATCGTTATTTTTATCGAAACGTTCATTTACTGCAAAAAAAGTTTCAGCATATGGAAGAAGGCAATTATGGCACGCGCATTACACATAAATCCAAAAATGAGTTTTCTAGTTTATTTAATAGCTTTAATGGCATGGTATCGAAAATTCAAGGGCTGTTTGCTTCTCTGAAAATTGAAACTGAGTTGCGACGCAATGCTGAATTAAAGCAACTGCAAGCACAAATCAATCCGCATTTTTTATACAATAGTTTATTTTTTATTACGACTGTTGCCAAAACAGCACCAGATGCCGTTATTCAAATGAGCAAGCATCTTGCACAATACTATCGATATATGACTAAATTGGACAAAGATGACGTTTCTCTTGCTTCTGAGCTCAAACTTGCTGAGCATTATTTAGCGATTATGGCGCTTAGTAAGCAGCTGACCTATCAAATTCAGATGCCATCTGAGCTGGAAGACTTTATGATAAAGCCACTTATCATTCAGCCGATTGTAGAAAATGCAATCCAGCATGGAATTGAAGAAAGGCAAGGGGCGCATCGTGTGAGCATTCAAGTAGAGCGCAATCCAACAGGCATATTAATTACTGTAGCCGATGATGGCAAAGGAATGGAGCCGCAGCAACTTAGCCTATTGGAAAGCAGAATCAATTATGTAGCTGCAAGTGAAGGGAAACGAGGAATTGGACTATGGAACGTCAATCAAAGGCTTAAAAACACATACAGTGAAGCAAGCTGTCTACAATTTAAAAATAATGAATGGGGGGGTTTATCTGTACTAGTATTCATTGAATTACAGCCTGAGGGAGGACAACAAGATGAAGCTGTTAATCGTGGATGATGGACACTATATTGTGGAGTATTTGAAACATTTGCTTGATTGGAAAAGTTTTGGGATTGAGTATGTGCAAACGAGCACCAACTCGATTGAAGCTATGCAAATTCTTAATGCCAATGACATTGATATATTAATATCAGACATTCGTATGCCTGAAGTTTCAGGCATTGATCTGCTTGAGCATATTCATCAGCAAAAGCTGAAAACGAAAGTGATCTTCTTGTCAGGCTATTCACAGTTTGATTATGCGCAAAAAGCAATTCGTTTGGGAATTTTAGATTACTTGCTCAAGCCTGTAGATAAAGAGGATATGGAAAAATCGATTGAAAAAGTGATAAAAATGATCGGAGAACAACCGAAAGCAACAGTCATTGACTGGGAGCACTTTGAAGGACTAGGCTTCCTTCTTTCTCTGCTATCTGAATCCTCAGTGAATAAAAGTGAATATGAACCTTATATATCTTCCTTAGACAAAGATCATTTCTGCTTTTTCAAATTAATGAATTTTGAAGAGATTGATGAAGCGACGATACGTGATTATAATGGTGATTTGAGCTGTTTGGTTTGGCGAACTGGTAGTATGCTAGCTGGCTTTGTTCGACATGCTGATTCAAAAATATTAGTCGAACGAATCGAAAACATCGAACTATCTGATAGGTTTCAATTTAGCCATAAAAATAGCGTTCGTCATCATTTTTATAAGCTCTTTTACAACGAGAGTATAAACATTAGTGACTTCTCTTGGATTCAAGATTCTGTAAACTTTCCAACCTTGATAGAAACCGAAAGCTTTCGTAAACATATTGTTAATAAGTATACTTCGCTCGAGAATAAAACGTATAGACTAATTTACCTTATCGAGCTTGTTATGTATCTATATGCTGCTGACAATACAATTTATCAAATGGAAGCTGTACATTGGATGTTTAACGGACTGAATGATCCTGATTATACTTTGCAAAACATAACTACTGTAATAAGCCAAAATGAAAAAAATAAAAAGATGTCCAATGAACATACTATTCAAATGATCCGAGAATATATTGAGTCTCATCTTGCGGATGGGTTAAGTCTTGAAGAATTAGGTGAATATGTTCACCTTCACCCTGTCTATCTTTCCAAGCTCTATAAGCAGGAAACAGGAAGTAATTTGTCTAGCTATATTTCTTTGAAACGATTAGAAAAGGCTTCACGGCTATTAATCGAGTCTAATCTTCACGTAGTTGATATATCGCGGATGGTTGGCTACAAAAAGACACAATATTTTATTAAGCTTTATAAGGAAGAATACGGTGTAACGCCGCAGCAATACCGTAGACAGCAGCTTCAGTTATAAGCATCGGCTTCTATATACGAAAAACAAGCCTCGAGATATATTTTCGAGGCTTGTTTTTGTGCGCTCAGCTTGAACATTATTTATAGTGTTTTAGAAAATTTAATAATTACTATTTAACGGATCTGATGTATAGAATGTCCAACGTTTCCCATCTGTATGATCCAGGTATAATACTTTCTCGTATTCATAGGGTTCCTCAAGTTCCTTAGGCTCGTAAAGACCGTTATAGGTTTGAGGAAGTTCGGTATAAAGTTCCTTGACGTACACAGCAGCTATTTTATCATCTATGTGAATTACCTTGGATTCTAAAAGATCTATTTGGGAAGAAGGGAATATAATCGCATGTTCTACTTTTTCCTCCCAAGTGTTATAGTTTGAACGTAGATTCCAATCATCGATGAATAATGGAGAATATGCATTGATGGCTGCTTTGACATCATTTCCTTTAAGGGCATCATAATTAGCACGAAGATCGCTTAGTACCTTCTCTACCTCGTTCGGTGAATTTTGTAATAGGGTAGCAACTTTTTCTTCAACATCATCTAGCATTTCGATTTGAAGATGAGTAGGGCTTATTTTACTTATTTTCCACATGCCTTCTTGTTTTCGAAAATGAAGTTGCCGTTCGCGATTTATTGTGACGGCTTTCGTTGTAGATAATTGTGATGTCGTAACGACAGCTTCCGTAGTAGAGTGGTACTTAATTGTGCCGATTTTGGTATTGATAACTTGAGTAATTGCTGGGTCAGGAGCGACATACAAATCATCTAATGTGCCGTATGGATTGGCATCGTATGTAAATAGAAGTTTGGCGGGCATATCACCTAAATAATATTGTTTTGCAAGAAAGTTTATCGTTTCATCATGGGCATAATCCAACGAGTTGACCCAAAGGTATTTGATTTCTTCGATATAATGGGCTTCTATTTTAAGCAAGTCTTCTACATACTGCAGAGGAATATATATTTGTTGATGAATCGTCAATAAAGGGATTAAGAGTTTGTAGCCGCCATCAGGAGTGAAGATAATTTCTTGCTGTATATCAATTGAGTAAAGCTCTTCTTGAAAGGTATAAGATATACTCTGCGTTGATTTGTCATAGCGGAATGGAATATCTAGAGCCTCAAATACGGCCCGAAACGGAATGTATGTGATATCGTTATAATTGTATGCATTTGTATCTGTAATAGGTTCATCGTTGACTCTAAGAGACACTGGGTCGTCACCTGCCGAAGCTAATATCGGTGACTGCGTGAATAGCATGCTGAGTATGACCACCGCAAAATAATATTTCCATTTCCTCATAAAAACTACTCCTTCGTAATGGTTCTGATTAATTAATCGACAATTTACTACATATGGGATAATTTGATCGTATTGTATAATATTTTCTGAGTCAAGCTGTTTCTACTGTATAGATGAGGCAACAGAACAATTAAAAGCTGTTGTTACTTTATATAGAAAAATATACGATGAAGTGAAAAATAAATCGGAACATCCAGAGCCAGTAATTGACGAATTAACTGAACCAATGATGATAATAGATTTTAATTATGCATCAATCCTAGAGCGTATAGAACAAGAATAAATTGCGGTCTTCGTGTTCTTCTAATGGATAAAGATAGTCACAAACAAAGGGGCAGTAAAAGAAGATTCTTCTTTTACTGCCCCTTTATCATTTAGCTAAAACTAGTATTTATTACCATTAATTAAAACTCAACCTCTATTAATATGCAGTCCAACCTGCATCAGCTGCAATAACCTGTCCATTCACGAAGCTTGACTCATCAGAGCCAAGGAAAAGTGCAAGTTGTGCGATTTCATCTGGTTGACCAACGCGAGGCATTGTGCCATTACCAGTCATTTGGCGACCCGCACCAAATTGAGATACACCCGTCATAGAAGATTGAATATTTGTCATTACGCCACCTGGAGCAATACCGTTACAACGGATGCCAGAATTAGCATACATATAAGCTGTATTTTTTGTTAATCCAGTAACAGCATGTTTAGATGCAGTATATGCTGCACCTGCACGAGCACCACGCAAACCACCTGCAGAGATGTTATTCACGATAACGCCATGGCCTTGCTCTAAGAAAATGTTCGTAGCGATACGCATGGCACGCATAACGCCAGTCGTATTTACAGCAAATACGCGATCCCATTTCTCATCACTAATTTCGCCAACTGGTTCCATACCGTCCATAATACCAGCGTTGTTAACAAGAATATCTAGCTTACCATATGCTTCTTGCGTTTCTGCAAACATACGCTCTAGGTCTGCTAATTCAGCAACATTTGATTGGTTAGCGATTGCTGAACCACCGTTAGCATTAATCGCTTCAGCTACTGCTTTTGCACCTTCAAAATTATAGTCAGAGACAACAACTTTAGCCCCTTCTTTTGCATAAAGCTCTGCGATAGCTTTACCCATACCTGATGCTGCACCTGTTACGATAGCTACTTTGTCTTGTAATCTCATAATATAATCCTCCTAAACTTTTTATAGCTTCCTTGGTTAACCTTTTAGTGACAAAAAGTTACTTCGAAAGTATAAACTAGAATGTAGTGTATGTTATTGTACATCTGTATAATAAAATTATAGTATATTTAAGTAAGCGTGTTCAATATACAAAACTTCCTCAAATTGTATGATATCCAACAAAATGATCAAATATGTTCGATAAAGGAGCGAGTATATGAATAAAAATGATTTACGTATTGTAAAAACAAAAAACAATATACATCAAGCATTACTGAACTTACTAAAAAACAAATCGTTATCTCAAATTAAAGTAACCGAGCTTTGTAAAGAAGCTAGTATTAATCGAGGAACATTCTATTTTCATTATGAAGAAATAGGAGATATCTTTAAGGAACTTTTCGAAGAAATTATGTTAGATTTGAAAGATTCTTATAATGAACCGTATCGACATATTACTGTTCTAGATGTAGAGAAGCTCGATCCGAAGACGGTAGGTTTATTTCATCATGTTAAAAAGTATGAGCAATTTTATAGAATCGTCTTATCTCGTGAAGTGTCGACTACGTATTATTACATGCTATTTGATGAGATTCGATCAAATTTTATGTCAGATAAAAATACGCTAGTTCGTGGAGCAGTTAATGAATATTTCTACTCCTATACTGCCAATGCTTTTATTGGACTAATTATTGAGTGGTATCGTCGTGATTTTCAAGAATCTGTTGATGAGATGAATGTTCAGTTGCTTAACATAGTTAATTTAAGAGTTTAGTATTCGAGATAAGCATCATAAGGAATCGTAGAAAGTATCTGAATTAAATAGTATCTCAAATAAATATTATCTCAATTAAATATTGTATAAGAACATGGTTAAAACTAACTGAATAAAGTCAAAATATTGCACATCAATGCTCAAATTATGCCCCTAAATGTTGCTTATCTCCTCTTATAATGGATACATACTAACTATGCACTGTAGCTGATGGGGGATGCTGAAATATGTGGAAACATGCAATTGAAGATGCTATTGAAAAAACACTGAAAAACATGGATAGATTTGGGGATCGTTTTCCTCATGTCAGCGAAAATGGAGCCTACCAGCAAATTGATAATAATGATTGGACAAACGGTTTTTGGACAGGAATGCTTTGGCTTTGCTATGAATATACGAAGGATGACCGTTTTCTTACGGCTGCTTCACAATCGGTTGACAGCTTCCGTAAAAGATTGTCAGAAAATGTGGTGCTTGATCACCATGACATAGGTTTTTTATATTCTCTTTCTTCAAAAGCGCAGTGGATGGTGAAGCAGGACGAATCTGCGCGGCAGCTAACACTTCAAGCAGCTGATCAGCTTATGAAGCGTTGGCGTGAATCAGGACAGTATATTCAAGCATGGGGAGCTGAAGCAGACACCAAGGAAGGCGGCCGCATTATTATTGACTGCTTGCTAAATCTACCGCTTCTCTATTGGGCTAGTGAGCAGACAGGCGACTCTAAGTATCGAGACGTAGCTGTTATTCAGGCGGATAAATCAAAGCGTTATTTAGTAAGGGGAGACGACAGCTCCTATCATACTTTTTTCTTCAATCAAGAAACGGGGGAACCAATTAGTGGAGCTACACACCAAGGGAATACGAACGGATCAACTTGGACACGCGGGCAGGCTTGGGGCGTGTATGGTTTTGCTTTATCCTATCGTTATACAAAAGATCCACTATATCTTGAAACAGCGAAGCGAATGGCACGCTATTTCCTATCCCATTTGCCTGAAGATCACGTTGCATATTGGGATTTCAATGTTCCGGTTGATAATGAGACATACCGTGATAGCTCAGCATCTGCTATTGTAGCTGCAGGTTTGCAGGAATTGATTGCCCAATTAGATGAGCATGATCCCGATCACGATTATTTTCAAAAATGGTTAATTAAGTCAATGACATCGCTTGTACAGTCTTATGCTACAATTGGAGAGAACGTAGAAGGACTGCTTAAGCGCGGTTCTTATCATGTTCGAGGTGGGTTATCCCCGGATGATTTTATGATTTGGGGAGATTATTTTTATTTGGAATCTCTTATACGACTAGAGACAGGGAATACAGGTTATTGGTATGAGAGAGAATAGAATAAGTTGTAAATAAACGCATGAAAGAGGCGCGGATAGTCATGTTCAAATTGAATTATCATCGAAGAATACAGCTGTCATTTCTTGTGTTTATTTTTTTACCAGTTGTTTCTGTTTCAGTGATTTCCTTCATTTTAATTAGAGGGACGATGGTAGAGAAGCTGCAATTAAGCAATGATAATTTCTTGAATGTCATTGTTGATGAAATTGAGAGAACAATTGATGACGCTACGTTTGCCTCTCATTATGTTGTTAATGATAATACCTTTAAAAGTTATTTGAAAGAAATATCCGATATGAAACGGATTAATACATATAATGATTATATTAATTTCAGACAGATCGAAAGCGATCTGTCTCTTATTACATCTAAACCGCTAAATAATGATATACGCATGTTTTTGGTAAATAGAAAAAATTTCATTATTTCTTCTAACACGGAAGATTTATCGTCTATTAACCGGGACTTGGAGCCGTTATTATCAAAAATAAACTTTAAGCAACCTGAAATTATTCAATGGCTGGGTATGGTCGAAGGTTTTTCTGATAAAAAAGGAAACTACTACATGGCGAGAGTAATCCATGACAATGATGAACAGCAGTTTCTATCCGTTCTGCTTATTAGCATTTCCGAGTCTTACTTTGAAGGGCTTCTTAAGCCAATTCAGTTCGGGAAGGTGGGGCTCTTTGATGCAATAGGAGATATTATTACTTCTAATACTGAGGTTCCACTAGAACGTTCAGATTCAAAGGCGTCAGAGCTTCGCTCTGAAGTTACGTTGGACAAAATGGATTGGACGCTTGTTTATGAAGCTTCCCAGGAAGCATTTACGGGTCAAATTTCAAGAACCTTTTATACAGGTATCGCCGGCGTTTTTGTTTTCTTTGTCATATTCTCCATCTCTTCCATGTTTATTGCCAAAAAATTGTACGGACCGATCCAAAAGCTACAGCGTGTCGTGCGACAATTTGGAATGGGTAATCTTGATCTACGACTTGAAGTGAAGGGCAAAGATGATATTGCTGAACTAGGCCATTCATTAAATACGATGTTGGATCAGCTTAAAGGACTTATTTCTAGCATTGAGCTAGAACAGGAGCAGAAAAGAATTATGGAGCTGGAAGCTTTGTTTATGCAGATCCGGCCACATTTTCTCATTAATACGCTGAACTCGATCAAGTGCAGTCTTATTTTGCAAAAGGATCAGTTGCACAGTGGTGTTATCGATTCGTTAATGAGCCTGCTTAGGGCTTATCTAAAGGTCAATGAGCCGGCGAAGCTACAGGAAGAGTGTAGATTAATAGGGAATTATATAGATATTATGAAAGTTCGTAATGAAATTCCGGTTGATCTAGAGATTGACTTGGAACCAGGTACGGAGCAATTGATTATTCCTAAATTGATTTTACAGCCTTTAATTGAAAATGCCATTGTACACGGGTTAATGGAGAAAATGGATGCGAAACTTTCTGTTCGTGCTAGAAAAACGTACAGAGGCATTACTATTGAAATTGAAGATAACGGGAGAGGGATGGAGAAAGCCCAATTATTTGCACTGAATCAGCAGTTGGAGCCTAGTGATGCGGAACAATATTCTTCTTATAAAAGGGTAGGACTAATTAATGTTGTTCAAAGACTGAAACTTACATTCGGTCCAGCAGCAGCAATATCTCTCACCCAAAATGCGAAATCCGGGATAACCGTCATCGTTTATATCCCAGTTGGGGAGCTCTATGTATTATCATCAGAGGGGGCGAATCTGTAATGTATAAGGTAATGTTAATTGATGATGATGTTCCGATGCTTAGAGTATTAAAGCAAATGATAGATTGGGAGTCACTAGGATTGAATATTGTCGGGTCTACTTATTCTAGTACGAATGCACTGCATATGTTTAAAGAAACATTGCCTGATATCGTCATTACTGATATCGGTTTGCCGCAAAAAAACGGAATTGAGCTTGCTGATATTTTTCTCAAGACGAAGCGAGATGTACGAATTGTCTTTTTAACCTGTCATGAGGATTTTAATTATGCCCAGCAAGCAGTCAAGCTAAATGCAGACGATTATTTGATCAAAGACGCTTTAACGGCGGAACAGCTTGAGCAAACTTTGAAAAAGTCTATTCTGATGTTGAAATCGAAAGCGATCACGACGGGCAATGAAGTATCAAACTATAGCAATGAGTTGCTTAAGCAAGGCTTGTTTCAGCGAATCATGGACGGTGTCAATCTTGAATCAACAACTGGATATGCAGCTCAACTTGGCGTTTCATGGGAGTATCCTTGGTTTATGATGGGTGTTGTTCATATTAATTACTCCGCTTACGACGAGCATTATTCGCAGAGTAATCTTTCTTTAATTATGTATGCGCTTTACAATATTTCAGTGGAGATATCCGCATCTTATGAAGGAATAATACCTTTTATAGAAGGTGAAAAACTCATTATTTTGTATAATTATCGGCTTAATTTGGTGAATAACGCCAATCTCCATTTTCAGAAGTGTTTGGACAAACTGCGGGAGCAAAGCGCACAATTTATTAAAACGCAGTTAAGCATCGTTATAATCACAGATAGATTGGAATTGCAGTCGATAGCACTTATTTATCAGCGGGTGCTTAACAATAAAAATGAGTTTTATGGTCGTTATGAATTAACGATCGCAGATATTTTGCAAAGCATGTTTTTGCCGTCTCCACAAGGGTTTCTTGATTCCTATAGATCTGAGCTGGAACGGGCGTTGTTGAAGGATGACTTAGAAGGCATTCATGAAATCGTCGCAAACATTGGCAATGATGCTAGAGAGCAAGCAATCGAGCCGAGTGAGCTGGTTCAAGATTTATTATTTCTACTACGCAAAATGGAAATGATGCTGTCGAGTCGAAAGCAAGGTGAGGAGCTATATTATTATTTAGCTAGGGCAAGGACATTACGGGATATTTTGGAGCTAGTGGAAAGGAAACTTTTGCAAATTTCGCAAAATCGACTGCAGAATGCAGGAGCTGTCATACAAGAACCGAAGCTACAAATGATTCAGCAATTTATCGATCAGCATTTATCAAAAAATATCACTTCCATCGATATGGCTCGTTATTTGTATCTCAATCCGAGCTACTTCTCTCGCTATTTCAAGCGGTTAACCGGTACTAACTATACAGATTATGTCCACCAATATAAAATGAAAATTGCTGTGAAGATGCTAAAATCATCTAGTCAGACGCTTGAATCTCTAGCCATGGTGCTTGGATACTCAGATAGAACCTACTTTTCGAAAGTATTCAAGAAGTATGTAGGTATAACTCCAAGTGAATACAAATCAAAATTTTTGTGATTTTGCAAAGAAAATAAGTGGATCTAGCGTGTTAGATCTACTTATTTTCTTTTTTTGAGGTCAAAATATAGCTTCAACTGGTAAAAATACGACCTATCGCCATGCATTGTACTCCATCTATGATAAAGGATAAATACGAACTAGGGTGGAAAGTGGGGATATAGCTATGGATAACAAAAGTGAAAAGTTAACAGAACAACGACCTGCCAAGGCCTGGACGGAAGCTTTCCCTATCGGTAATGGGCGTTTAGGGGGAATGGTATTTGGCGGAATCGAGAACGAAAGAATTCAACTAAATGAGGATTCGATCTGGTATGGAGGACCGCAAGGGAGCGCTACGCCAACTGTAGTCGGAAAGCTAGATGAAATCAGGGAATTGCTAAAGGAAGGCAAGCCGCGTGAAGCAGAGAGACTAGCTATGCTGCATATGAGTAATACGCCGCATTATTTTGGTCCGTATCAACCATTAGGAGATTTATTACTTAAATTCGAAGGGGTGGGAATGTCGTCCGATTATAGGCGTGAACTAGATTTTCAGACTGGTATAGCTTCTATTGAATATACACTAGGAGGTATCGTGTATCGTAGGGAAGTTTTCTCAAGCGCTGTCAATCAAGTGCTGATTGTTCGTTTGACGGCTTCTGAGCCTGGCGCTCTAACATTAACAGCGAGGCTGAGCCGGAGACCGTTCGAAGGAGAAATGGGAATAGAATCAAGCAGTTTGATTATGCAAGGGCAATGCGGACCGGACGGAATCCGTTATGCGGCTGTGCTGCAGGCAGTAGTCCAAGGCGGTGAAACAGAGGCAGTCGGGAGCTATTTGGATATTAACCGTGCTGATTCTGTTACGTTGATTATTGCAGCACAAACTTCTTTCCGGCATGACGCTCCTTACTTGGAAGCGAAAATGCAAGCAGAACAGGCAGCTTGTGCGCTGTATGTGGAGCTAAAAGCGGCACATATTCGGGATCACCGCCGATTGTATGATCGCGTCTCACTTGAGCTAGGGGATAGAATTGGAAGTAATGATACGGAACTTGAGCAGCTGTCGACTTCAGAGCGGCTACTGCGTTATCAACAGGGACATGTTGATCTTAATTTGGAGGTCCTATTTTATCAATATGGACGATATTTACTTATCGCAAGTAGTAGACCTGGCAGCTTGCCAGCCAATTTGCAGGGAATATGGAATGAAAGCTTCACCCCGCCATGGGAATCGGACTTCCATTTAAATATCAACCTGCAGATGAATTATTGGATCGCAGAGACAGGTAATTTGGCGGAGTGTCATGAGCCGCTATTCGATCTAATCGATAGGTTAGTAGTTACTGGTAGGGAAACAGCACGTAAATTATATGGAGCTAGAGGATTTACAGCTCATTCGGTAACGAATATCTGGGCGGACAGCGGTATTTTCAGCGCATGGGTACCAGCTATGTTTTGGCCGACAGGCGGATCTTGGCTTTCACTCCATTTATGGGAACATTATCGATACAACCGTTCTGAAATATTTTTACGAGAGCGGGCTTATCCGGTACTAAAAGAAGCATCGTTGTTTTTTCTCGATTTTCTGATTGAGGATGAGGAGGGGCGACTTGTTACTGGACCTTCACTTTCACCCGAGAACAGCTATGTTGCTGTGGGAGGAGAGGTAGGAGCGTTATGCATCGGTCCGTCGATGGATTCGCAAATTGTATATGCTTTGTTAAGTGCATGCGTGGAAGCATCAGAAGAACTTGGCGTTGATGATTTACTTCGAGAAGAATGGAAGAATGCCCGTGATAAACTCCCCCAGCCGCAAATTGGCAGGTATGGTCAGATTATGGAATGGTCTGTTGATTATGAAGAAGCGGAGCCTGGTCATCGCCATATTTCACATCTATTCGGTCTGTATCCAGGCGAGCAAATTATACCACATAGAATGCCTGAATTAAGCGAGGCTGTGCGGCATACGCTCGAGCAAAGACTAGCCAATGGAGGCGGACATACTGGATGGAGCCAAGCTTGGATTGCGAATTTTTGGACGCGGCTGGGTGATAGCGAGCAAGCACATAGCAGCCTTCAAAACTTGTTGTGCAAAGCGGTGCATCCGAATTTATTCGGTGATCATCCACCTTTTCAAATTGATGCTAATTTCGGAGGAGCTAGCGCAATTCAAGAGATGCTATTGCAATCACATGCCGGAGAGATTCGACTTTTACCGGCATTGCCCTCTGCATGGTCAACTGGTCGTGTGAAGGGGCTGCGCGCTAGAGGCGGATACGAGCTCGATATCGAATGGGTGGATGGATGTCTACTTGAAGCGGAGATTCGTTCTGAGTTTGGGGGAGAGGCAGTAATTTACAGTGATATGCCGATTGTAATTTATGAGCCTGGCGATGAGCTGGTGTCGGTGAATATAGTGAATAACCTGTATACATTTACTGTTTCTGCCAGCTTAACATATCGGATTAGGGCGTTGTAAACTGGAAAGATTGATCTATATAGAAGAGGGAGGTGTCAATGAAGTGGGAAAAGAAAATATATTAGATCAGTTAATGCCTGCGCCGAGAAATGGCGGATTCGCGATGGAAGGCTACTGGATATGGTGCGGCTCCGTTGTGCAGGGAGAGGATGGGCGATTTCATATGTTCGCTTCGCGCGTACCAAAGCATATGCCATTTCATCCAGGATGGCTTGTTGCTTCGGAGATTGTGCGTGCTGTCGCGGATACTCCGGAAGGTCCTTATGAATTTCAAGAGATCGTTCTACCAGCAAGGGGAGCAGAATATTGGGATGGTCGGAGTACGCATAATCCTCATATCATTCGATATAAGGATACGTATCTACTTTATTACATGGGGACTACTCATCCGCTCGGGGATGACAATTATGGAGAGAATTTGAGTCTTGATGACCCTGCAATTGTTGTCTCTAGGTCTAACAAAAGGATTGGCTTAGCAACGGCTATAAGTGTTAATGGTCCATGGAAACGTCTAGATGCTCCGATATTAGGGGTACGCCCTGGGAAATTCGATAGTTACTTAACTTCTAATCCGGCACCATATGTGCATGATGACGGTTCTGTTCTACTTATTTACAAAGCTAGACGGTATGTAGGCAGTCACTTTAGCGATATGTCGCTAGGTGTAGCGCGGGCAGATCACTTCGATGGGCCTTACTATCCCGTAAGTAAAGAACCGTTATTTTACTCAGATGATATTCATTTAGAAGATCCGTTTATCTGGAAGACGGAAGACGGTTATCAAATGATTGCTAAAGATATGAATGGAAATGTATGCGGAGAGAAGCATGCCGGCATTTACGCATCATCGGAAGATGGCATCAAGTGGAAAATCTCAGATGATTTAAAAGCATATTCAAGGAGTGTTATTTGGGATAATGGTGTAGTCACACAAATGGGTAACTTTGAAAGACCGTTCTTATTATTTCAAGATGGTCTGCCTACACATTTATTTGCAGCTACAGCTGATGGTAGCGGAGGGTTCAGTGGTCACAATACGTGGAATATGGTCATTCCATTAAGAACGAAGGAAAAGTAAGAGAGGTCAACAAATGCGAGCAATGATGATCGTTATTGCTCGCGAGAGAATTAGACTTTACTGAATCGGATATAAGCAATTCAAATTAGGACGCGATTAGATCGGCTAAACACCGATTGGATTGCGTCTTTTGGCATGTTCTCACAGCCAATTGATCGCCAGTCATTCAACTAGCCATATGCGCTTAGGAATACGAGAATTTGAAAAAGGTCAAAATTATGCACGTAGCTAGTCATAATCCATCCTTCAAGAAAGAGGGCAATATATTATTATTAGTATCAACTTACAAAATGCTGAGGTGAAACGAATTGGATTCTACTAAACAAATGACACATAATAAAACTCGCAACACCAGTAAATTCTGGACCCCGAAAAGGAAGGAAGCCCTGCTTGGATGGGTGTTTCTAGCTCCCGAGATTATAGGGATGTTATTGCTGAACGTATTCGCCCTAGGGTTTTCCTTGTATCTGAGCTTCTCGTCTTGGGATCTTTTGTCAGGGGTATCAGGGATTAAATTTAATGGGATCGCAAACTACGTTCGTATGTTCCAGGATCCAACTATTATGACAGCGCTGAAAAATAACTTGATTTATACGGTTATAACGGTGCCTATTCCGATGGCTATTGCTATGGTACTGGCAGTTCTAATTCATAGTAAAGTATATTTGAAGGATTATTTCAAGGTTTCGTTTTTTATCCCATATATCTCTTCCATCATTGCTGTAGCAGCAGTATGGAGTGCGCTTTTTCATCCATCATTGGGACCGATCAACCAGTTCTTACTGGATATCGGAATTTCCAATCCGCCTAAATGGCTTGTAGATCCCAAATTGTCCTTGGTGGCTGTGGCGATTATTAGCTCATGGGCAGCGCTTGGTTATACGATTATCATTTACTTGGCTGGTTTGACGAACATTTCTGAGGAATTGTATGAAGCAGCGGAGATTGATGGTGCAACCGGCTTACAGAAATTTTGGAAAATTACTATACCAATGCTTCGTCCGACTACTTTCTTCTTATTTATTACGATGCTAATTGGGTCATTTAAAGTATTTGATATCATTTCCTTCTTGACTGAAGGTGGACCAAATAATTCATCGACCGTGCTTGTGTTCAAGATTTATGAAGAAGGCTTTACGAATTACAATATGGGATACGCATCTGCGATCTCTTGGCTATTGTTTGCAATTATCGGTCTTATTACTGCAATGACTTGGAAAATGAATAAAGAAGACTAGGCATAATTAAGGAGGGGTCACCTTGCTACTCATTAAAAAGAATTTCTCGAAAATAATTACTACCATTATTATGGGAGGGCTGTCCATCGTCTTCTTAATTCCGCTGATTTGGATGATTTCCGCTGCATTTAAGTTTGAAAAAGATGTTATGCGTTTCCCAATTCAGTGGATTCCTAATCCCTCTAATGTGATATACAATTTTAAAACGGTGTGGATGGGGAGAGTTCCATTTTATGATTTTTATTTCAACTCGATCAAAATAGCGCTAATTACTACATTAATTACGTTAATTATTTCTTCTATGGCTGCTTTTTCATTAACGAAGCTTCAATTTAAAGGAAGAAATCTAATATTTCTAGGTCTAATTTCGTTTATGATTATACCAGATCAAGCAACACTAATTCCCCGTTTCATGGTAATACGTTGGTTAGGTCTTTACGATACGCATACAGCAATTATTATTATGAGTATGTTTTCTATCTACTTCACCTTTTTGCTTCGCCAGTTTATGAACAGCGTTAGTGATGACTTTATGGAGGCAGCTAGAATTGATGGCGCGAGTCAGCTTAAAATATTTGTATCGATTATGATTCCGCTATGTCAGCCGGTACTAGCTACTGTAGCGATCATTAAGTTTATATGGACATGGAACGATTACCAAAATCCGTTGATTTTCTTATTAAGTAAAGACTTATACACGATTCCACTTGGCATGACGTTGTTTAGAGATGATTACACGAACAACTACGCAATTATGATGATGGCTGCTTTATCCGCTATCATACCACTCGTCATTTTATTTATTGTTTTGCAGAAGCAAGTTATTAATGGTATTGCACTTGGCGGTGTTAAAGGGTAATAAATGACTCAAAAAGTCAAAAATGTATTCCTACTACCTCAAAATTGTGCACTTTGTATAGAGATCGGATGGCTATACTAATAAAGAAGGCGTTTACAATTACATTATAATACCAGGGGGAACACAAAATGAATAAGCAAAGAAAACGCAGATTTGTATTTTCAATAACGTTGGTACTTCTATTAACGATGGTACTAAGCGCATGTGGCAAGTCAAATTCAGGAACATCTGACAACAGCGCAGGGACATCAGGGAAAGTATCGATTAAGTATTATAACTGGGATAATGAAGCATCAGAAGGTAATACAAAGGCGATGCTGAATGAGTTTATGGAAGCAAATCCAGATATTAAAGTAGAGCATGTTGTACTTGTTCCTGGTGACTCTGTAGAAATGATGAAAAAGCTTGATTTTCTAATTTCTTCTGGCGAAGCAGTTGATGTTGTTCAAGTTCCAAACGTAGCTGCAGTTCTAGAACGCGCAACTCGCAACGCTCTAGCTCCATTAAATGAGTTTTATGAAAGCAACAATCTAGTTCCTGAAGATGAGTACTACGTAAACCCGAAATATGAGGACAACTACTACGGTATGCAGCAAAATAAGAGCATAAATTATGTAATGTTGAATAAAGATGCTCTTGATGAAGCAGGCCTACCTGTACCAACATTTGGTTGGACATGGGATGATTTCCGTGAGTATTCTAAACAGCTAACAAAAGGAGAAGGTGTAGATAAAAGATACGGATCTTATTTCCACACTTGGGAGCTTTACATGAATGCTCCAGCTCAAACCGTAATGAAGGATCCATTCCTTTACGATGATGGTACAACGATTTTAGCTGACCCATCTTATAAATATTTCTTCCAGCTTCGTAAGGATATGGAAGTTATTGATCAATCAGCTAAGCCGTATGCAGATGTACTTGCTGCAAAATTGAACTACCGTACGGAATTCTTTAACAGTGAAGCTGCAATGATTCTTACTGGTAACTTTACAATTCCTGATCCAGGTAACCAAGAACAATATCCGCATGACTTCAAAACAGCATTCGCTCCAGCACCACTTCCACCAGCAGGTGCAGAACCGAAAGAGTATGACAATGGAAAATACTTTACAAGTGGTGGACAATTGGTGATGGGTGCAACTTCTAAGCATAAAGAAGCTTCATTTAAATTAATGAGATTTATGACAACGGCTGATTCTGAATCAAGAACTGAGTTCTCTGGTTGGAAAAAAGCAGATAATAATGCGATTCTTGAGCGTTTAATTGCAGGTAATGAAGAATGGTACGACTTGGATTCTCTACGTTACACTGTAGGCAGTGAAGACATTCAATTTTTGGATGCTCCTAAAGTTATGACTACTGGAACGGCTGAATTGACAAAAATTGTTGGCGACGGATTTAGTAAGTTTATGCTAAGCGATGAGTCGATCGATTCAGTGCAACAATGGATGGTTGATGAAGCAACGAAAATTATTAAAGAAAAAGGCTTGATCGAGTAGATTAAAGGCAATGAGCTTTGAGGGAGTCTAACGACGGCTGCCCCAAAGCTCTCTTTTTAAATAACGGAACGATACTTGATTCAAGAAAATGATGCGACAGAAGAAAGGGAGGAATATACTATGAATCACTTGACGTGGAAGGAAGAACAATATTTGCTGGATGGAGAGCCGTATCGTATATTGTCGGGTGCCATTCATTATTTTCGTGTCGTGCCAGAGTATTGGAACGATCGTTTGCAAAAGTTAAAGGCTTGCGGGTTTAACACTGTAGAAACCTATATAGCATGGAATGTCCATGAGCCTGAGGAAGGTGAGTATCTGTTCGAAGGGCTTGCAAATGTTATTCAATTTATTAAGCTTGCGGGGCAATTAGGACTGCATGTTATTGTTCGTCCGAGTCCCTATATATGCGCGGAATGGGAGTTTGGCGGCTTACCTGCTTGGCTTCTGAAGTATAGCGATATGCAGCTTCGCTGCATGGATCAGAACTATTTGGCAAAGGTGGATCGTTATTACGATCAATTAATTCCAAAGCTTGTGCCATTGCTCTCGACAAATGGTGGACCAATTATTGCAGTTCAAGTGGAAAATGAATACGGAAGCTTCGGCAATGACACAGCGTATTTGGAATATTTACGCGATGGGCTTGTACGTAGAGGAGTAGATGTATTACTGTTTACATCCGATGGTCCTACCGATGAAATGTTAATTGGCGGTACAATTGAAGGTGTGCATGCCACCGTTAATTTCGGTTCTCGGGTTGAGGAATCAATAGGCAAGTTTAGGGAGCATAGACAGACTGAGCCGCTTATGGTTATGGAGTACTGGAATGGCTGGTTTGATCATTGGATGGAACCGCATCATGTTCGCGAAGCTTCTGATGTTGCCGACGTTCTGGATGAAATGTTGGATGCCAATGCGTCCGTCAATATGTATATGTTCCACGGTGGGACGAATTTTGGGTTCTATAACGGAGCCAATCATATAAAAACCTATGAGCCGACTGTAACGAGCTATGATTATGATGCTCTATTAACAGAATGGGGTGATATGACAGAGAAGTATAAGGCAGTTCGCAGAGTGCTAGATAAGCATGGTGTCGAGCCTGGTTGTCCATTTCCAGAGCCTATCTCCAAATATTCGTATGGTAAAGTAGTACTTACGGAAAGAGCTAAGCTATTCAGCCAACTGGATCAATTATCAGTGCCCATCGAGCAAACATCGATACAAGCTATGGAGAAGTTTGGACAGTCCTATGGCTTTATTCTTTACTCGACCTGGGTGAAGGGACCGCGCTCTAAGCAAAAATTGCATATCAAGGAAGTTCGCGACCGCGCACAGGTTTTTCTAGACGGTAATCTACTCGGTGTTATAGAACGGTGGGACCCTAAAGCGTTAGATATTTCTATACCTAAAGAGGGTGCAAGACTGGATATTTTGGTTGAAAATATGGGTAGAGTCAATTACGGCCTACATCTTCGTGATCCAAAAGGGATAACGGAAGGCGTGCTTCTCGATAATCAATTCCAATCGAACTGGACGATCCGTACGTTCCCACTTCAGCCCAAATCACTGTCATCTATAATATATGAAGAAGCTGTAGTTGAGGGGGAAAGTAAGCAAACCGAGGATAATCCAGCATTTTATAGAGGTTATTTCGATACAGAGCAGATAGGAGATACTTTTTTGCGATTTGATGGCTGGCAGAAAGGTATAGCATGGATTAACGGCTTTAATCTGGGGCGTTATTGGGAGATTGGACCTCAGCGCGCTCTATATGTTCCTGGTCCTCTACTTCGGAAGGGACGTAATGAAATTGTGTTATTCGAGCTTCATGGTCACGCAAATGAGGCTGTAGTTACACTCGTTGACAAGCCAGATCTTGGCGACTTTGCTGCAGTGGACGATAAAGTGCTCAATTTCGTACAGGACGAGTAGGGTGTTAGATACGTGATGTATGATGAGTGAGAAGTAGGAAAGAATGGTTATTTCCTTGAAAAGTAAACAGTTTAAACATTATGCAGAAGCGCGTGCCGATATTTTACTGGCAAGCGCTTTTTGAGTTTTGCGTGCCCGGAAGCACATATCATCTAGTTGGTGAAAGTCCAACCTAAGGAGGGACCAAGCCCCCATTGTTGCCAGGAGGATACCTGCGTATGGCGGAATCTATGCGAGCGAACTTCCTACCTATTGAGCAACACAAGGAGAAGGAAGTTTTTCTTGAATTTAAAAGTAACATTATGTAAGTTAAGAGGAACAAGTATTAAGTAATGGAGGAACCTATGAAATACGATTTAATTATGTTTGATGCTGATGATACACTGTTTGACTTTAGCATATCGCAGGACAATGCATTACATAATACATTTACCCAGTTCGACTTACCTACGGGATTCGTCGATTATGAAGCTGACTATAGAGAGATTAGTAGCGTATTATGGAGGGAACTAGAGCAAGGACTTATTACGACAACAGAACTCGGAGTAGAGAGATTTAGTAGGTTGTTCCTTAAGCATCAACTTGCCATTGATGCACATGGGTTCAGCACTGCTTATCTTGAAAACTTGGGTAAAGAATCTCATGTTATAGAGGGTGCAGAACAGCTATTTACACAATTACCGGCTTGTCGTCTAGTCATTATAACGAATGGGTTCACAGCTGTTCAGCGATCAAGAATTGCCAACTCGCCGCTCTGCAATACATTTGAGCATATTATTACTTCAGAAGAAGCAGGTTACCAAAAGCCTGATGTAAAGATTTTTGATTATGTATTTGCTAAGCTACAGATTACGGATAATTCTAAAGTATTAATCGTCGGTGATTCTCTAACCTCCGATATTCAAGGGGGAATCAATTATGGGATTGATACTTGTTGGTTCAATCCGAATGGTAAGGAAAACAATCTAGCAATTAAGCCGACATATGAGATTCGAGAGCTTATGGAGCTTTTGGAGATTTTGGAAGGTTAAGTAATACCCATCAATGATGTCATTGGAAAACACCTACTGTAGACTTGTATTTGACGAGTCTACAGTAGGTGTTTTTTCGCATGTTACTCTATATTTATCACTTTAGGAAGGTATTGCTCTAGTATTAAAATGTGCTCCATAGATTTAGTACAATTTATGACTACAGTAATCAATCGATCTTTCTTACCGCAAACCAGAGTTCAACGTAGTTAAGCTCATCTTTGCCACCATAGATTTCGAATTCCATGCCATCAACTTGTTCATAGCCTGCCGTTGGTAGCCATTCGGAGTAAAAGCGTCGGTACAACGTTTCGATGGCGGTATCAAATGTATCCCATGTGAATGGATCGGAAGGGAATATCGCCCAAGTATGAGAGGGAATCGTAACGGTAGTATATCCTTCGGTGTTACTAGACGAATTGTTAAATGCACAAAGCATATATGGGAAAGTATTATCTTCAGTTTTTCTGTAGCTGCAGACGGCATGTACCTTATACAGATCCTGACTTACATAAGCAGGTAAGTCACCTGCATGAGTAGCAAGTCGCTCAACTTCACCATTTGCATGGCTTTGCCCCCAAAACTGTGATGGCGTATCTATTATTTCGCTTCCTCCACTTACTTGAAACACTCTTTCCATGCCGAACACTTGAAAAGATTCTTTTGTCTCGATACGATAATTCATTGCTTCCGCTCCTTTAATCGTTATAAGGAAGGAGAGTCTAGGATAAGCTTTGAGCGCAATCCCATCTTGGCGAGCCTGCGTAGGAGTTACGCCATGCACCAATTGAAATGCTCGCGCGAAAGAAACTGGTGATTCATAGCCATATTTCATAGCTATATCGATGACTTTGCTATCTTCGCTATTTTGGAATTCTAGTGCAGCTAGAGTAAGACGTCTACGCCGAATATACTCCGCAAGCGTTACATTGGTAATAAATGAAAACATTCTTTGGAACTCATGCGAAGAACAGCAAGCTTGATGGGCAACTTCTGATAGTTCAATCTCTCCACATAAATTCATCTCAATATAATCCATCGCCCGATTCATTCTCGTAAGCCAATCCATCTGATCCCTCCTCTTAATAAAAGTATAAAGAAGTTAAAGCTGTGTCTCGCAACTAATTGTGCACAACTAAGTTGTTGTAGATTCTACTGATCTAGTATCGCCATATAATTGGTTCAAATGTTCCACATGATTAACTCCCCATTCATGGATCGCCTGTAAAGCAGTGCTCATACTGTTTCCGTATTCCGTTATTGAATACTCAACCTTTGGCGGAATTTGGCGATACACTTCGCGATGAATGATATCGTGGTACTCTAATTCTCTTAATTGTTGGGTAAGCATTTTTTTCGATATGTTGGGAATTGCTCTTTGCAATTCACTAAATCTCATTGTGCCATTGGAGAAAAGTTGAAACAAAATAACAGGTTTCCACTTACCGACAAGAATTTCTAATGCTGTTTCTACTTTACAAGTATCGGACATTTGATTTCCTCCTCTAAATTTTCTAAGCATCCTAGTTCAACTTCCTCGCGAAGAAAAATACATCGGAAGCATAATCCTAGGAAACAAATAGTGAATAAATAAAGTAGGTTACTTTTTGGAGACTAGGTTAAATAAAAGTGCCTACTTACAATAAATAAACTTTGAGATTATTATAATACCGTGAGGAATATTTATACAAGAGAACGTGATATCAAATAGATCTAACGCATATATTTAGAAATTATATGTGTCTTATGATCTATTAGCGTGAAGAAATCATAGCTTCATAAAAAGGAGGAATTATGTATGAATATCGCACTATGGGCTATACAAGGGATTTTAGCGTTAATGTTTATTGCCGCTGGTTCGATGAAAGCTTTTCAGTATGAAAAAGCAAAAACTTCTCTACCTTGGGTAAAAGAATATTCCAGAGGGTATGTCGCATTTATAGGGATTTCAGAAGTACTGGGTGGAATAGGTTTAATCGTACCTTTTGCTACAGGAATAGCACCTGTGTTAACATCGATTGCAGCAATCGCACTAGCATTTATAATGATTTTGGCAGCGGTGTTCCATACAAAGAGAAAAGAATATCAAGGATTGGTTATGAACATTATTTTACTTGCATTAGCCGTATTTATAGCGATTGGTCGCTTCTAATTAGCTGATGCGAATTATGGAAGATTTCATATTTTTCCAGATTATGATGCATGCAAAAATTGAATTAAGAGTCACACTACAATAAATATATTAACTCGGAACCTTAGTGAGAAACAGGAATTGATCCTGCTTCTCACTAGGTTTTTTGTTGTTTCTTCTAGAATAAAGTACTGAAAAACATTAACAAATCAGTTATATTTAATCTAGTCTATATTTAATGAAGATGTTCTATTTATTAGTTAATGTATTTAAGAAAGCAGTGAACAGTATGAAATTAAAGAAATCTATATTACTACTTATTTTATTATCTATAATTTTGGTTGGTTGCTCATCTAAAGATAATCGAATAGTTTACAAAGGTGAGAGTGATAACTGGCTTGGATCGTATACTATCAACCGATCATCTAATGATGAATTATTCCATGTAGAATGGCAATTCATCTATGTTGGAAAGAGTAAACCAAAAGATAGTCTAATGACTTATGAAATTACCAGTAAACATGTGAATATTAAAGCGGATGTAAATTTATTAGGAGATAGAATTAGAAGTTCAAGTTCATCGTATAGCTATGATGAAAATGAATCAATACACGTAATAATTAATATCGATGGTAAAGCTGAATCTTTGACTCTCCAATACAAATAAAAAACTTCAGTTTACGAACTGAAGTTTTTTATTTGAACTTTAAAAGGGTTTTCGAAGTGCTATTTCTAATTTCAATTGTTATAACAATTCCGGCATTACTGACATCTGGTAAAGCGTTGTTTCATATATGGAAAGAGAAACGAATACATACTTTTAATTTAAACTACGAACTGTAGTATAATTAACACTATGTATATTGTATGCTAGGGGTGGCATGATGTCTAATCAATTGAAAGTAGATTTACGTGTTCAAAGAACGAAAAAGCTGATTCGTAATGCATTTGTAGAGTTACTTGAAGAAAAAGAATTGAACAAAATTACGATCAATGCGATTACAACTAAAGCAGAAATTAATCGCGTGACCTTTTACTTACATTACAAGGACATTAATGACTTGATTGATAGTATGTTGAATGAGCTTATTGCCGAATTAGAAAAAGTATTGTTGGATAAATTAGATCGAGAATACAAGACCGGCGATGAGCTAACGTCCTTAATCTTACTATTAGAGCATATCGCAGAAAACTCTCGAATATATAAAGTTCTGCTTGTCACCAAAAATATTCCGTACTTTACACCAAGATTAATGGATATACTTTCAGCGTTAATCATCAATAATACAGAAAAGAAATCAATCAAAGATCCAGAAGATTTTTTGAAGATGAATATCCCATCAGATATTGCGGCTTGGTATGGCACATCTGCAATGATCGGCACAATTTCAATGTGGGTAGGTAATGACATGCCATATACACCTAAATTTTTAGCAGAGAAAATAATCGAGTTGAATCCTTTCAAACCTGAAAAAAATAATATGAAGTAAAAGTGTTTATTATAAAAAAGTTATACAACACTTCTTACATATATGTAGTTTTATTTACAGTTTGTGGATTATTGTAGATTGCTGATCACGATAAAAACTATTAACATTAAAGTGTACTTATAATGTTAAAGGGGTGTTGAAAATGATGAAAGTTGGTATTTATCATGGTCAAAATAATGTTGGTGTAGAAGAGCGCCCTATTCCAAAAGTAGGTCCCAATGATGCACTACTGAAAATATTAACTGGTGGTATTTGTGGAACAGATATTAATATTGTTAAAGCAGGATCTGAAATGGGGATTCGCTTTGGTTCAGAATTCGGTCATGAAATGTTTGGAGAGATCGTTGAGATTGGCTCTGATGCGGACAAGCAATTAAAAGTAGGTATGCGTGTAGGTGTGAACCCAATTACTGCGAAGCGCGCAGGTCGTCGTTATTCATTAGAGGTAGGAGCATTTTCACAATATGTTTTAATTGAAGATGCTGCACTAAACTATAATTTATATGAATTTTCAGATTCAGTTACAGCAACAGAAGCGGCATTGATGGAGCCAATGAGCGTAGGTTTCCATGGTGCTTTCAGTGTAAATCCTCAGCCAGGCGAGAAAATTGTTGTGCTTGGAGCTGGACCAATAGGTTTATCTGCTGCGGCAGGTTTGATTGGCGAAGGAATTAAAGATGTTTGTGTTGTGGATGTTGATGACTGGCGTTTAGCGAAAGTGAAAGAATTAGGTGCATTAACAGTTAATACGATGAATGAATCTTTAGCTGAAGGATTAGCGAAGCATTTTGGTGAAGAAAATGTTTATGGTGTTAATGTTCCAGCTGTTGATGCATTCATAGATGCAGCAGGGGCTTCTGTATTATTTGAACAAGTGATGAAGATTGCAAAGCCGAATGTACGTATCGCGATTATCGCAGTTTATAAAGATGAAGTGCCAGTAAGTCTTAGCCAAGTGATGAGTAAAGAGATTAAAATTATTGGTGCAAGTGGTTATACTCACGAAGATATCGTCAAAGTCATTGATCACATTAACAATAAGAAAACGAATATCTCTACAATGGTAACTCATACCTTCCCATTAGACGATATTCAAGCAGCATTTGATCAAGCTATCGCTGCCAAAGAAACAATCAAAGTCATTGTCGATTTAACTTAATAAGCCATAATATTTGAGTTGTTATAATAGAGCAAGAGTTCATGTTGAGATCGTATTCGACATGAACTCTTTTTTTGTTCTTATATAAGCTAAATAGACAATATTGTGAGTACATGGGAAAATATGAGTGGTATGATTATTCTAACTAGAACTTATAAAAAGGGGTACGTAATGACTCATATATTATATATAGAAGATGAACGAGAGATTGGTAGCTTAGTATCGCAACAACTAGTCGATCGTGGTTATGAGGTAACATGGCTTCAATCGGGTGAAGGAGCAGAAAGTTATGTTGATCTAGTAGATCTCGTTATTCTTGATGTAATGTTACCAGGTTTAGATGGTTTTTCGATTGGCAAACGACTGAAGAGGGCTAGTGATTCATTGCCTATTCTTATGCTTTCAGCTAGGACGGCGATGGAAGATAAAATCGAAGGACTCAGTTTTGCGGACGACTATATTACGAAGCCTTTTCATTTCGATGAATTGGTTGCACGGATAGAAGTATTACTTCGTCGTTTTCAGAAGCAAGAGCAGTTGCTGCTCATTCAGCATCTACACATTAATACAAAAGATATAAGCATTACGAATACGATAACTAACGAAGAAATTCAATTGACGGGTAAGCAATTTTTGTTATTCCAATGCTTTATACGTCATCTTAATCAAATATTGTCCAAAAACCAATTGTATGAACAAGTATGGAGTGAAACTTATATTGAGGGCGATAAAACATTAATGGTACATATTCGTTACTTAAGAGAAAAAATTGAAGTGGATCCATCAAACCCAACAATTATTGAAACGATTCGCGGTATTGGATACCGGGTGAAGCAATGAGAAAACTATTTGGTTCACTACAAGCAAAATATATGTTGCTTATCATTACTGCGCTAGCAATTGTACAATTTGCCTATTTATTAAGTGCAATGCTTATGTCAGGCATACAAAATCAATTTGAGACTAATGATTCTGCTGCAGTTTACTATGATGAGGTAGAGCATAGCTGGCATAACGATATCACTCGGCTTACAGAGATAAATAGTAAAGCAATGAATCAGATGTTCGAGAAGTGGTCTACTACGTATCCAGAAAGCTCAATGTTTTGGGTAGATGAGCAGGGAAACTTAGCTAGTAGCTGGCAGGTTTCTTGGGATATACCTAGTTATTGGACAAGTTCGTATACGGTGTCCTTTATGAAAGAGCGCTATGGTAGCGATCCGTTTACTATCGTTGCACTAGTAGGGGATCAAGATGCAAGTGGATTTGCTGTATTAGAAATTCCGCGCTCAGTATTCAACCCACCTATAATGAAAATATATGATCAGTATGGACAGTGGCTTATTATCGGTGTCGTCTTAATCATTATGCTCTTCATTGTCATCTCCTATTTATTTTTCAGAAGTATTCGCAAACGATTACTGCATTTACAGATGGCGATGAATAATCGAAATAGTGATGGTCTCCCTATTCCAATAACGATAAGTCGAACAGATGAGATTGGTCATCTGGAGAACGCTTTTAACCATATGGTAACGGAACTTAATGAAAGTAAACTTCGCGAACAGGAAGAGGAACGTATTCGCCAGGAGCTTATTGCTAATTTATCACATGATCTGAGAACACCATTAACGAAAATTCAGTCCAATGCGTATTCGTTAACGCAGTTAAGTTTACCAGTTGAAAGTGAGCAAGCAGTACATTCTCTGCAACGATCAGTTGAGCAAATCGATACATTAATTGAAAACTTAATGTCCTATACACTTTTAATGAGTCACAAGTATCGGTTAGAGATGAAGGATGTTATGATGATTCGCTTCTTACGGGAGCACCTAGCTACTTGGTATGCGACCTTTGAGAGGGCAGATTTTGAAATCGATGTTTCACTTGACGGAATGCCAGAGTTTGTCTGGAAGGCTGATCCTATATGGTTAGGACGAGTTATGGATAATCTATTTCAAAATGTACTACGACATGCGAGTAGTGGAAGTTATATTGGTCTAAAAGTTGAATTTAAACATGGCTATGAGGTGATTATTATTGTCGATCATGGTGGTGGTATGAATAGTCCGTCTAACGAAAGTGGAGCGGGAATTGGTCTGTCTATCGTAGATATGATGATTAATGGCATGAATTTGTCATGGGATATGCAGTCTAATGAGCAAGGATTGACAGTAGAAATTTGTAAACCGCACAGGTAGTTAACGGAGCTAATATTTTGGCTCTGTTTTACGTTATTGTTGTTTTTGCTCATTGAGCTATCTCTCCCTGTAAGTTTAGATTCACCGGCATCCCTATGGTTCTTCTTGTCGCTCCATAGCATCGCTTGTTATAGGGGATCTTATGTCCCAACCAGCCTCAATCATGGTCATGACAAGTAGGGGTGAACATTATAGCTCTCGGGATCAAGTCCCACGGGCAGGTTAGTTTAACAAAAGAAGTTCACTGAACGTTCAACGACAATAGGCTGCGACACAGCGATAGCCTGGTGTGCCAATATGAAGTTTATTAAGCATGTGATAAGAATTTATAGACGGAGGTCAGAGAGAATGTATCATGGAATTCACATAATTTATTCTGATAATGGAACAGGACATGAGGATTTAATTTTAGAGATTAAATCGATAAATCTTCGTGTTGTTGCAGATACATATTACTTTAGAATTCTCGATGATTTTGAGCCAATAACAGCCGAAGATTTAAGAATAAAGCATGCTTTGGCTCTTTTGCTTGGATATTGGATGAGTAGAGTCGATTCATTAAACGTAACAGATTATTGTTATTTGCCGTTTGACTTCTCTGATGAATATACGGGATGCTTAAAAGTAGCTATAGTTCAGGAGAACTCCCTTCGTGTATCTTATGGTTATTCTTTGGTGGTTGAGGGGTGGAACGTTGACCCTTTAGATCCTGACGATTACACCGAAAGAGTTAACGATTTTCAAGCCACCTCCGAAGAATTTGATATTCAGTCAAATGCCTTTGTAAGTATGATTATGAAGATACATGATGAGTTCATTTCTTCAGCTAACGGAGAACGATAGTTCAATGCCAACAAGGTAGCATTTTCTAAATAGAAAGGAAATATAGTTTATTGAATATAAGTAGTTAATGAGAAACAGTAGTTCAAAATTGACCGCCTTCATATATTGTAGGAATATAATAAGGACATCAAATTCACCTAGAGGGAGCGTGACATAATGGATAAGATTGCTGAAACTATTGTATTGTCTATTGTTTTTATTATTCCTATGTATGGAATATTAATATGGTCATATTTTTGTCCTGAGGAAAGTTTATTATGGGGGAAACGATGGATGTATAAAGAAGAACCTGAACTATCTGATGGAGCAATTCGTTATATGAAAGTAACCTCATTAATAGCTATTGTGATAGTGACTATTATATTTGGAATCCTAATATTTAGGTAGCATCAACATCCGTTTGTAATTTTTTGATTCTCGTGATACTTCAATTATGTTCAAATAAAATCGAGGATTATTCCCTATAGTATGTAAAAAGCGGTTAAGCTCCCATGGAAGAACTCATTAACTTCTATCATCTGTGGTGTGGCGTTTGCGCTGCATGTATGGCTAACGGGAAAGTTTAATTTAAATCAGACTTAAAGATGCGGGTGAGTTCAATAAGCATTCATCATTTCGAAGTTCTAGTAGAACGTTTTAAAAATAAGGAATTTAGCATTGAAGAACTACAAAGTAGGTTAAATACCGCTTTAATCCCTGACCAGTACATAAATGAGTTTTCAAGTTAAATCTATGATTTAGATAATGAATTAGAGCTTATTCTATACACCCAACTGAATCCTGAGCAATTTCAATTAGCAGTCAACTTATTGGATGCCTTTATTGATTTTTTAAGGGGATATTATTCAACTAACGGAGAACGATAGTTGAATAAAGCACATTGTTGAGCAGGTGCTTGGGTTTACTGCTCTTTTTATTAAGCTAAAGGACAGGATAGCTTAATCACTACGTGAATACTTCAAGTATTCAATTCTGTATAAGAGAATAGTGGAAGCTGGGATGGTGGTTTGAAACTATGGAGATTCATTTTAATGATTGGATAATAGAAGTGGATGTTGACCGTACATCTAAATTTTATAATGGCATCAATGACGAAATTCACTGTGATTGTTTAGACTGTCAGAATTATCGGATGTATCTGAGCAAAAACGATGCAGTTTGGTCTTTTTTTCAGAATCTTGGAGTTAATCCATTCAATGACGGTGATTACACATCATATGGAATACTTGAAAATGAACGACTTCTTTATCAAGGTGTGTATCATATTGTCGGTCAGATTTTGAGTGGTCCGACCATCATTACTGATAAGTGGAGTAATGTGAAATTAATCAAGGTTGAGGATTTTAATATTGGCTTCAGCTATGAGCTAAGATGCGTACATGCGGATTTTCCCGAACCAATTGTACAACTGGAATTTGAAGCTAACCTTCCTTGGTTGTTAGAGAAAGAATGGGAAGAATGAGTTGCTTATCAAGCTAACGGGGAACATTAGTTCAAAACAAAACGGTAGTGGTGATAGAGCATTGATGTTGAATAATTAAGCAATGAATGAATGATTTTATCTTGAAAGTGGTGATAACAGTTTAATGATTGACATTCTAAGAAATATAGGAATTAAGGCGTACAATGAAATTGTAGAGATAGCAGAACAACCAAACCTTTTGTTCTCTAATGATAGTGGTCAATATAATGCAGAAGCTAATTATAATCTTTACACCATTCATAAGCTAAACAAATTGATAGAGAAAGACAACGTTTCAATTCAAGAGTTAGAAAAAGTTTTTATCTATATTGAAAACTCATGGTCGGTGTATTTGAATAAGCATTTTAAGGGGAAATCATTTCTTTTTTACGTCTGGGGAGATTCTCAAATACCTGCCGTTAGGTTATCAGTTGTTTCTTATTATGAGGGGTTGGAGATACCGCTTGGATGTACATTGAACAAGGTATGTAACATACAGAACGTACTGACTCACTACAAAGAGGAAGCACAGTTTGATGGTATTACTATTATTGAAACGGATGAACCGAGCCTAAATGATGACGAAACAGAAAGTGATTACATACTAACTGTATATTCAAAAATCATTAACTGTTAGATTGCTTACGGTGAAACTTATAAGTTAGGTTATTCAACTAACGGAGAACTTTAATATAAAACAGACTTAAAGATAAGGGTGAGTTCAATAAGCATTCATCATTTCGAAGTTCTAGTAGAACGTTTTAAAAACAAGGAATTTGGCATTGAAGAACTACAAAGTAGGTTAAATACCGCTTTAATCCCTGACCAGTACATGAATGAGCTTTTAAGTAAAATCTATGATCTAGATAATGAATTAGAGCTTATTCTATACACACAACTAAATCCTAAGCAATTTCAATTAGCAGTCAACTTATTGGATGCTTTTATTGATTTTTTAAGGGGATACGATTCAACTATACGTTAGCCTATTCTTCATTATCAAAGCCCACATTTAAACAAAATTTAACCTTTGGCAGTACCTCCCTTTAACCTTGACTCTCTATACTCAAATATGAGGTGAGAGAAATGGAATATATTATAGAGACGAAGAGATTATCGAAATCATTTGGCAAAGAACGAGCAGTAAATAGTATAAACATGAGGATTAGACAAGGTGAAATCTATGGGTTTCTTGGTCCGAATGGTGCGGGTAAGACAACGACGATCCGGATGCTACTAGGGTTAATGAAGGCATCATCGGGAAGTATTCAAATTTTCGGCAAAGATATTACGAAGAATAAGCTCGAAATATTGAGAGACATTGGTTCTCTAGTAGAGAACCCCTCATATTATCCACATTTGACTGCATATGAAAATTTGGAAGTTATTCGTAAAGTGATCAATGTACCCAAGGAACGTATTGATGAAGTATTAGACATAGTAAGGTTAACAGATGTTAAACGCAAGAAGGTCAAAGGCTTTTCACTTGGGATGAAACAAAGATTGGGAATCGCAGCGGCCTTATTACATCAACCTAAACTATTAATTTTAGATGAGCCTACGAATGGTCTTGATCCAGCTGGTATTATTGAAATTCGTGAACTTATTAAAAGTTTGCCTTCTCGTTATGGGATGACTGTACTTATCTCAAGTCACTTATTATCAGAAATTGATCAAATGGCGACTTCCGTAGGTGTTGTGTCTAAAGGTGAACTTGTATTTCAAGATTCTATTGGGCAAATGCGTCAAATAGCTAAAGCGAAAATTATTATTCAATGCAGTGATGCTATGCAAGCAAGTCAACTGCTGAAAGGTATAGAAATTCCACTCGAAGTTGAAGAGGACAGCATTCATTTACTAGAGCCAACGAATGAATGTGTAGCTAATGTAGTTAGTACATTAGTTCATAAGGGTCACCAAGTCTATCGTGTGCAGGAAGTAAAACGTTCACTAGAAGAAATCTTCCTGCAGATGACTGAAAAGGGGCAGAGACGATGATAACCCAATTGTTAAGTGCCGAATGGCTGAAGATTAAGCGAAAAGGATTATGGTTTCTAGCTTTGTTAGGGCCAGTTGGCGTTGTTGCTCTGCAGATGGTCAATTACGGTGTACGCAAAGACTATTTGTTATCGCAAAGTGATGATGATTGGAGTTATTATCTTTCTAATGTAGCGGGATTTACTCCGTTAGCGTTAGTATTAGGTCTTGTTATTCTGACTTCTTTTATGGCTAGTATAGAGAATGAAACTAATGCATGGAAGCAGTGGATTGCACTACCTATTTCGAAAATGAGTGTTTACGTTTCTAAATTTGTTATTGTAGCTATTCTTTTATTTGTTTCGTCTTGCATCCTTGCTATCCTAACATTACTGTATGGCAAGACATTGGGGCTTGGTGAAAATATTCCATGGTTACAATTACTATCGAATAGTTTCTACCCATATCTAGCTTGTTTAGCATTAGTTGGACTTCATCTGTGGTTCGCTGTCATTATACCGAATCAAGGAGTTACAATTTCTATTGGCATTATGGGTGTTATTATATGTATGATGTCTTATTATTTGCCTGATTGGGTCATATGGAAATGGCCAACGTTAATAAATGATTGGAATAATCCATTGATTAATGTAGTTATTGGTGTAGGCACAGCAATCATTCTATTAGTTATCGGTATGTGGGATTTCAATAGAAGGGATGTGGCCTAAATGGGTAAATTGTTACAAGCAGAATGGTATAAGTTAAGAAAGACAAATATTATTCCGTTCATATTAATTGGGCCAGCACTTGTGTTAGCTATTGCATGGAATGTCGAATTAGATATGGAAGGTACCGAGAATTTTCAATATATTTATACTTCGATGATGGTAAACTTAGTATATGCTGTAATGTTTCTACCTCTTATGACGGGTGTTCTAGCAACTATAATATGCAGATATGAACATCAGGCAGGAGGGTGGAAGCAATTATTCGCTTTACCAACGACTAGAGGGAAAGTCTATGTTTCCAAATTCATAATCATTATCAGCATTACCCTTATTATGCAGTTGCTCTATGCACTAGTATTACTTTCTGTAGGGCTAATGAAAGGTTATGGTGAGCCATTTCCGATGATACTCATTGTAAAAAGTATATTCGGTGGCTGGGTAGCGACATTGCCACTCATTGCATTGCAATTATGGCTATCTACATTATTTAAGTCTTTTGCTGCACCTTTTGCGGTCAATGTTATTTTCACTATCCCGACCATTCTCGTTATGAATTCAGCGGAAGTTGCTCCTTATTATCCGTGGGCACAGCCTTTTGCAATGATGTATATTGCAGAGGATAAGCGCGATGTATTTTTTATCCCATGGGAGCAACTGTTAACTGTTGTTGGTGGGAGTTTTGTGATTTTCTTTGCTCTGGGCTATATATACCTACAAAGAAAAGAAGTTTAAGATGTAGTTCAAAAAGCGGGCTTTGATAACGATGACTGGCTTCGCTTCATATTCGACATCGAATATGAAGCGAACTTGGGAAGTCCGGTACGCGTGTACCAACCACGTACACTTGCGTTTCCTCCTTCCTCAAGTAGCGCGTCATCTTCTTGGTTCTGAAAGCCCGCATTTTGAATCCTCATTTTAAGATGTAATTCAAAACATCCGCTCGTGATCACGTTGTTTATGCTAACGTAGTTTAATCGACATCGAAGATGTCCCCTATCGAAAGCCTGCGTGTGCTCGTGTACCAATACCGTACACTGTGCTACTCGTTTCCGGTGTGGGGGATCTTCTTGGTGCTGACAAGCGAATGTTTTGAACCTTCATTGTAAGATGTAGTTCAAAAAGCGGGCTTTGATAACGATGAGTATGCTAACGTAGCATAATCGACATCTAATATGAAGCGAACTTGGGAAGTCCGGTACGCGTGTACCAACCACGTACACTTGCGTTTCCTCCTTCCTCAAGTAGCGCGTCATCTTCTTGGTTCTGAAAGCCCACTTTTTGAACCTTCATTGTAAGAGGTAATTCAAAAAGCGAACTTGGAAAGATAAGTTAAAAGACAGGCTATCACACAGATGATTGCTTGTCTTTTTTTGCAGTATTTTGCGATATGATTCCACAGAATTTCCAGTTTCGTCAATTTCCGGGGAAATAATATAGAGAATTTTTCTAGCAAGTGTTTTCTTATTTGTGCATAATTGAAATGGAATGATTACTTTACCCACAAGTAGATTAGCAGGATTGCCTCCATATCGTAAAATAATATCTAATAGAAATGAGAGAAAGTCATGAACAACATAACATTTGAACAAATATATATTTTGGGACACAGTATTAACGATAATGAAATTTACCAACAATACCATTACCCTGAAATGCTGCATCGCTATGATAGTAATTTTATTCAATGGAAGAAGATGCCGACGCTAATACAACTTAAAGAAATTGAACAAGCATTTAGAACCTTTCATAAAGCGAATGAGCAGCATCATCTAAAATTCATTTTCCCCGCCAATGAAAAGATTTCAGATGAAGTTACGAATTACTTAAAGGCAGAGAACTATGAAATGGGATATTTAGAATTGTATATTATTCAGCCAAGTGCTTTCACAGTTGCAAAAAAGGTAACCATCGATATTCAGTTCGTTACAGATTCTAATGTAGAGGACTTTTTGAAACTACAATATGATGAAGATTTGAAGTATGGTGAGGGCTTTGCCAAAGATAAGCAGCATCTACTTCTTCGTCAATTTCAAGAGAGAAGTAAGCAGCAAATCATTGCATGCTATGACGGTATCCCCGCTGGATCAGCTGAACTTATTGTACGAGCGGATACGGTAGAAATTGATAATATATTTGTGATCAAAGAGTTGCAGCGTAAGGGCATCGGGGGTCAAATTCAGCGATTTGTGATGGATAATTATGAACATAAAACCGTCATTTTACTTGCGGATGGCGAAGATACAGCAAGAGAAATGTATCAAAAGCAAAACTATGTATATCAAGGTTTCCGATTCGAAGTGTTGAAAGTTGAAAACTAAAGGTTTTATTTTTAATTTTAGGTTACAAGGAAACAATGACTATGATATGATATCGAGGGCTGTTTAGTACTAGCTATACAGAATTATAAATCGCATATCATTTTCCACAACATCCGGAGGCAACTATGACAACACATTCGAAACAATCGGTAAAAATAATTACAGCTGACCCAGGCGCAATTGGTCTATTTGGTTTGGCAATCGTAACGCTTGTTGCATCTTCGCAAAAGCTTGGAATTACATCAGGACTTAGCTTCGTGATTCCATGGGCTATTTTCCTTGGTGCATTTGCTCAGCTCTTTGCAGCAATTCAAGATGCGAAACATAATAATACATTTGGTATGACGGCTTTCGCAGCTTATGGCTTCTTTTGGCTTGGGGTGGGCAGTAGCTGGCTAATAAAGTTAGGAGCTTTCGGTCCTATATTAATGGGTGACGTAGACAGTAAACAGTTAGGTTTCGCTTTTCTTGGTTATCTAATTTTCACATTGTTTATGACGATCGGTGCTATGGAAACCCATAAAGTACTCTTTATTATTTTCGTGTTAATTGATTTGCTTTTTATAGGATTGACCTTTGATGCATTTGGAGTCGCACCGCATATATTCCATACGCTTGCAGCTTATGCTGAACTAGGAATTGCTATCATGTCCTTATATGGATGTGGAGCATCTGTGCTAAATATTCATTTTGGACGTAATTTCCTTCCTCTTGGTTCACCATTTGGAATATTTAACAATAAAGAAGCTAGCTAACTTTACTTAGTTTCGCGAAAAGAACCTGTTATGTCCACTACTAGTGGACATAACAGGTTCTTTTTCTATATGTATTGTGAAAGATCACTTAGCTTAAATGCTTTACAAACCTATTGCTATAATAATAGTCAAACCATTAATTAGTCCATGTACGATAATGGCGGGCCAAATTGAACCAGTGCGTTCATAGATCCAAGCTAATACTAATCCATCTAAAAAGTTTATAGGCATCGTGTTAGTAGTTGGATAATGAGCGATCATAAAAATAAATGCACTAACAATCATTCCTCCACCAATACCAATCCTATTTCGAAGCCAGCGATAAATAAAACCACGATAAAATATTTCCTCATAAATAGGAGAGATGACTGCTGCCGAGATCAAAGCAATAGCTATTGAGAATGGGCTAAGATCTTGCATAAGACTTTCAGTTTTACTATTCTCTGTTGGATTACCAAGATAGCTTGTAATAATTAACATTAGAGTGCCTATAAACATTAGAAAAGCCGTGGTCAGCAAAATAGTTTTCCAACGTGTCATCGGAAAGCGACGAAATCCTAATTCACCCCAAGTTAAACGTTGAGGATAAATAGCAATAATGTACACACCGAGCATTAATACGATAGCTATCGTTAATCCCGTTAACGTTCCAGAGTATAGCGTGTTATCAAACCAAACATTATATACTGATTGTATATAAGTTTTTACGAAAAACATTACAATAATAAATTCAAGAAAAATAAGACAGGCGAAAGTTTTCCAGTTCCAAGGATCACCATTTCTCAGTTCTGTAGCTCGTTGGGGTAATAATGTCATCAAAAGTTCTCCTCTATTGTTCATGATATAATACGACTATACTAGGTGACGTAGGGGAACCTGCAAGCTATTTTTGGAGGTAAGTATGAATTACTGGACGACAGGCCAAGTTTCTAAGCAACATCATGTTTCGGTTCGTACACTTCGTTATTATGATCAAATTGGTTTGTTACAGCCAAGTTATAAGGATGAGTTTGGAAGACGTTTTTATTCAGAAGAAGATTTGTTTACTTTAGAGAAAATAACACTACTAAAATCCCTCTCACTATCACTAGAAGATATTCAATCCGTACTATTAAATTTTTCATATCGAGAGATTTTGGTGGCACATTATAATCATTTACAAGTTCAGTTAGCTGATTTACAGCAAAGTATTGCTAATACCACCTCGTTAATCAATATTGCTGATATAGAAGGTAAACTTAGCTGGCAACATGTATCACATCTCGCCGAAAAGAGTAAAAATAGAGAACATCGATGGACAGATTATTTTAGTAAGGATGAGAATATTATTCTTGAAAAAACATTGCCGAGTATAGAGCAGAACAGTTTACAAGTTCAGCAGTACATTCGTCTTATTAAGCAGATTGAAAAATACATGGCATTAGGCATTCCTCCAGAAAGTAAAGAAGGGCATGCTATTGCGGCAGAATTAGTAATGATGTCCGATGAAACCTTTGGGGGAGACCAAGAACTAATAGAAAAGTTTTGGGAGATACGTAAAAAACCAACCGAGGACACAGGACTATATCCTGTGTCACCTGATGTTATTGATTTTGTTGAACGTTGTATCGTAGATTGGACGGAGTTGCAGCAACCATAGTAACTTCAACAGTAATATTCTGATAGAAGGTACCTGACTACTTAAAAATTAAATAATGACCTACTTCGGGTGTAATTTTTTATTAGGAAAGCAATAATGTATAATGAATTAATGATTGAAAATCAGCTTTCATAAGGAGTGGTGTATGATGGGTAGACTAACAGGTAAAGTTGCGATTATTACAGGTGGAGCACGCGGTATGGGTGAATCTCATGTAAGAAAATTTATTGCTGAAGGTGCAAAAGTAGTCATTACAGATCTAAATGAAGAAAGTGGTAACGCACTTGCTAATGAATTAGGCGAAAATGCTACATTCGTGAAACAAGATGTTACTAGTGCTGCTGATTGGGAGAAGGTTATTACTGAAACTGAAAATACTTTTGGTCCTGTAAATATTCTAGTTAACAATGCTGGTATTAGCATGAATGTTTCTATCGCAGACATGACAGAAGCACAATATCGCAAAATTGTAGATATCAATCAGGTTTCTGTATTCCTAGGCATGAAAGCTGTTCTTCCTTCTATGCAAAAAACTGAAAATGGCTCCATTGTAAATATCTCATCAATGAATGGCCTAGTTGCCGGAGCAATTGGCTATACAGATACGAAGTTTGCGGTTCGTGGTATGTCCAAAGCTGCTGCAATGGAATTTGCTAACTACGGCATTCGTGTAAACTCTGTTCATCCAGGTGTTATTGAAACTCCAATGGTTACACAAGGCGATGCAGCAGAAGTAATTAAGGAATTTGCAAAACATATTCCATTGAAACGTGTTGCACAATCAGAAGAAGTTTCAAACCTTGTATTGTTCTTAGCTTCAGATGAATCCAGTTATTCAACTGGTTCTGAATTTGTTATCGATGGTGGCTTAACTGCGAGATAGTTTTCAAATATCATGTAGCTAGTTAACATGAGATTATATACTTAGTTCACTTATAGCCGAGTGATTTTCAGGTTTCGATCTGAAGATTACTTGGCTTTTCTTGTATAGTAGCTGATGGCTATAATTCAAGTAACTTTAAACCACGTATAAAAAGAGGGATTTTTTGTTATATATAGAAGTGTATTGTAGTTATCTGTTTGGATACATGAGACATAGAATATTGCTGACCATCCAAACGTTTGACTAAAAATAATAAATTCGAGGAGGAGATTAATATGAAAAAGCAGAGTGTGGTTTTTCTAAATAGATGTAAGGAAATAGGTTTAATTCGAGGAGGACTAAGAAATGAAGTTAGAAGATTTGGGGTGGAATCCCTATTATGAAAAATATCGAGTGGAGAACAACTATTCGAGAAATCAGATTGGTCGTGTAGTTGCGGAATATAAACATCTGTATAAAGTCTATACAGTAGATGGGGAATATCTTGCAGAAGTAACTGGCAAGTTACGTCATCAGGCGACTAATCGAGCAATGTTTCCTGCTGTTGGAGATTGGGTCGTTGTTCAAGAACTTGCAGGCGAGTCGAAATTGATAATTCAAGAAGTTCTACCTAGGCAAAGTAAGTTTTCACGAAAAGTAGCAGGTGGTGTTACAGAAGAGCAAATTGTAGCTGCTAATGTAGATACACTGTTTCTTGTGAATGCGCTGAATCATGATTTTAATGTAAGAAGGATTGAACGTGCCCTTATTCTTGCATGGGAGGGCGGAGCACAGCCAATTATTATATTAAGCAAGGGCGATCTTTGCGATGATATTCCCTCCAAAATTAGTGAGGTAGAGTCTGTAGCTTTAGGTGTTCCTATTCATGTGATTACAGCGATCGAAGAGGATGGTTGTGAGGCAGTTCGTCAATATATTCAGCCTAGCAAAACGATAGCCTTAATCGGATCATCTGGAGTCGGTAAGTCTACTTTGATCAATCGAATACTAGGTGAAGAACTTCAACGAGTCAATGATGTTCGCGAAGGCGATGACCGAGGCAAGCATACAACAACTCATCGACAACTGCTCCTTATTCCAGAAGGTGGTCTTATTATGGATACACCAGGAATGAGAGAACTACAGTTATGGGATGCAGATGAGGGTGTTACGAGCACGTTTGAAGATATTGATAGCCTAATAGCGCAATGTCGATTTAGCGATTGTAATCATAACAATGAACCTGGTTGTGCCTTAAGAGCAGCGCTGACTAGTGGTGAGTTAGCACAGAGTCGCTATAATAACTACTTGAAAATGAATCGAGAATTAGCATATATCAATAGTAAAGCAATTGATAACTTAAAGAATGTACAAAAGTCTAAAGGGAAGCAGATTAGTATGTTTTTGAAAAGTAAGAACAAGGAGATTTACTGAACGGATGTTGTAATAGGAGGGAGAAAATATGAACCATAAAAAGTATATTGTTACTTCCTTTATTGGAATGATATTTTTATTGATTTCCTATTTACTCGGCATAATTTTTATCGTCATTATGATATTTCCGTTCATTTGGTTTTTTATTTACCGTATATTAGATAAAGTTAGACCATTCGCTAAGCAGCAGAGAAAAATCTCAAAAAAGAATTAATATGAATTACACAATGAACAGGGGCTATCTAAAGTTATGAATGACTTTAGATAGCCCCTATTTTTAAGAAATAGGTAGTGTAATCGTAGACGTAGTACCTTTTCCCAGTTCACTTTCAACAGTAATTGTACCACCATGCATTTCAACGATCTTTTTCACGATGGAAAGACCTAACCCATTGCCACCTTTGGAGCGATCTCTTGCATGATCTGCTTTATAAAAACGCTCGAAAATATGAAGCTGGTCTTCTTTCGCGATACCAATGCCAGTATCTGAAATATGGATAATAGCTTGCTCATCAACTTGTTTTAGAGAGATCATAATTATGCCACTAGACGGAGTGAACTTGATACTGTTATGAATGATGTTAGTCCATACTTGGCTCATAAGATCCTCATCAGCAATAATTGAGACTTTATCTAATGAGATGTTTAATTCTAACTTTTTCTGAGTCCAATTCGGTTCACATGCCAAAATAATCGATTTAATTTGATGGTTGAGAAAATAGTGCTTTTTCTCAAAAGGATGCTGGTCAGATTCAAGTGAAGTTAATTTCATTAGATGATCACTGAGTTTTGATAGTCTACGACTTTCCGTCTCAATAATATTGAGATAATGACTACTTTCTTCAGTAGAAAGATTATTATGTTGCAATGCTTGAGCAAAGCCGACAATTGAAGTCAGTGGAGATTGAATTTCATGAGATACATTCGAAATGAACTCTTGACGCAAATCCTCCATTTGCTGTAGTTGCTTCGTCATATGATTGAAGTGGTCGACGAGTTGCGTTAATTCACTTCGTTGGTTAACCGAAAAATCTAACGATACATTGAAATCACCACTTGCTACTTTACGTAAGGCGACATTAATTTCTTGATAGATGTTACGATGCTTATTTCGTGTGAAGAGATGGATAATGCCACTGAGTATGAACATCACGAATATTCCGGTGATCGTCGTTGCGACAAAGCGAACGTAGTCTGACATCTCGATCTGGATTAGTTGAACCAATAGGTAAGCTACCGAAAAGCTAGTAATAATAAGGGAAAAGAAGAAAATCTGCATAATAATATGTTTAAGCACATGTAATATTTTCATACAATCAACTCCAAGCGGTACCCTAATCCCCAAATCGTTGTAATTCGAAAACCGAATTCTTCCTCAGGAAATCGATTTCTCACTCGTTTAATATGAACATCAACGGTACGTTCATCACCTTCGTAATCATATCCCCAAATATCTTCAATCAAATCTTCTCGAGAGAAGGTTTTACCAGGATAACCGCCTAATTTGAATAGTAACTCAAACTCCTTTAATGGAATGGTATAATGCTGATCGCGAAAGGAAATCTCATGCGTTTTTCGATTCATGTTCAGTTCACCTATGTGAAGCGTTTGAGAAATAGTGAGATTATAACGTTTCAATAATGCTTTTACACGCATGACTAACTCGATAGGTTCAAAGGGTTTGACGAGATAATCATCAGCCCCAAGATTAAAGCCTTTCACTTTTTGTGAAGTCTCACCTTTAGCAGTAAGCATCAGGATTGGAATATCGCTAAAGCTACGAATTTCCTGACAAAGCTGCCAACCATCCATATTAGGCATCATAATATCAATAATCGCTAGATCGATCTTTTTCTTTTCGAGTACAGTCATCGCCTCAATACCATCAGCAGCTTCGTAAAGGTCAAACCCTTCTTTTTTTAGGAAAAACTTTAATAGCTCTCGGATATGAACATCATCATCTACAATTAAAAGCTTTGGCATCTTTCTTCATTCCCTTTTGACCAATTAGGCTATTTCAAGTTTGTGCAATTGTTGATTAGCAAATTCGCGGTATAAGTCATGTGATTGATATAATTCTTCATGCGTTCCACTACCTGTAATGACACCCTTATCAAGGAATATAATTTGATCAGAATCAACAACTGTGGATAGACGGTGAGCAATGACGATCGTTGTACGACCTTTCATCAAGTCATTCAAAGCTTGTTGAACTACGTTTTCTGATTTGCTATCTAGGCTTGATGTTGCTTCATCAAGCATTAATATTTTCGGGTTTCTCAAGAAAGCACGTGCAATAGCGATACGTTGTCGCTGACCGCCAGATAGTTTCATACCTCTTTCGCCAACTTCGGTATGATATCCATTCGGAAGCTCAGCAATAAATTGATCGGCATATGCCATTTTTGTAACTTTATTAATTTCTTCATCCGTCACTTCACGTTCAATACCGTACGTAATATTATCTCTAATCGTTCCTGCCACTATAGGGCTTTCTTGTGAAACGTATCCGATCTGAGTTCTCCAAGATAATAGCGAGAAATCTTGAATGGACTTTCCTCCAATTGAAATCTTACCATCATCAGGATTGTAGAAACGTTCAAATAGCGAGAACAGTGTCGTTTTACCACTACCACTTGGCCCAACTATGGCAGTTACTTTACCAGCTTCTACGTTGAAGGAAATATCTTTCAATATTTGACTATCGCTATTGTAGCTGTAATTTACATTTTCTACTTTAATTGTTTCGTTCATATTACCCACTTCAGCTGTTGCATTAGGTTCAGCATCTGATTCTAATATAGCAATAATTCGTTCTGTAGCACCTGTAGCTTTCTGGAATTGGGTAAAGAAAGAAGCCATTTGACCCATCGGCATAATAATTTGGAAGAGATACATAATGAAAGCAACTAAGGCACCAGCAGATAGTGCACCTGAAGAAACGCGCATCCCACCATAACCTAATAGAATAACAAGTAATGTCATCATAACTAAACTCATAATTGGTCCGATCGTGGATTGAACTTTTGCTTCCTTTAGACCAAAGCGAAATAGATTTGTAATACCCCGTTTACCATTGTTGTATTCAATGTTTTCCGCATTCGAAGATTTTACAAGACGAATTTCAGACAATACTTGCGTAAGAACAGAAGTGAACTTTGCAGTTTCATCCTGTGTATCTTTAGAAATTTTGTACATCATTTTACCAAGTGGTACTAAGATTAAAACAGCTATAGGAATCGCGATGAACATCATTAATGTCATTTGCCAGTCGAGTATGAAAAGTACGATAATCGCACCTATAATCGAAATCGTTCCAGATACAAAGTTCGACAAGTGTTGTGAAATTAATTCCTTTACGACAGCTGTATCATTAGTCATCCGGCTAACTGTTTCTCCTGATGCATGCTCATCGAAATAACTTATCGGAAGCACAAGTAGTTTCTTCCATAATCCATCTCGAATACCTGCAACGACCGATTGACCGATTCGATTCAATAAATAGATAGAGAATCCACCTGCTAATGCTTGTAGGAGAATTGCTACTGCTAATATGGTAATACTACCAGCATTTAAAGAGCTAATTGAAAAATCATTAATGAGATCTTTTGTGAATAGTGGTACTAATAATCCAACACCTGCTGTAGATAAGCTTAGTATTAATGCAATGATTATTAATAATTTAGATGGCTTCGTTTGCCCTACTAATTGTAAAAATTGCTGCCATCCTTTTTGCTTTTTAGGTTGTGTCATGTAAATACTTCCTCTCTTTTTCGTTTACAACATGAAGTATATAAACAAGTTGTGAACTGAATATGAACTGGATTGTTCGTTAGTCGTTAGTATGACTATAAACTATAACCTTACGTCAAGCTCAAGTGTGAATGCAAAGTTTTTTATTGTAAAGACATCCATACAATCGTTCTAGTCCTTATTAAGTATATCTAATCATTCCGCACTTGAAATAGTGGTTGAAATGTGTATAATTTATCGTAAATGAATATTTAAAATGTTTTCTAGGGTTCCGCGACAGCAAATGTTGGTCTGGTCCGAGAGAAAACTCACAGCTATGCTGTGTCACGGAAGGATAAAAGCCTGGGAGAAACTGTTTATACAGTTGTCTCTCAGGCTTTTTTTGTTTTGTGGGCAAAATAAAATCGGAGGTGTTCATACAATGAATTCGAATTGGGTTAAAGTTTTTATTGCTGCTTTTTTTGAAGTGTTTTGGGTTATCGGATTAAAACATGCACATGACTTTTGGACTTGGACAGGTACGATTATTTCGATTGTTATTAGTTTTTACGTATTAATTATGGCAGGGCGTAAACTTCCCGTAGGAACGGTGTATGCCGTTTTCGTTGGTTTAGGTACAGCAGGAACAGCAATTTCTGAAGTTATTGTTTTTGGAGAACCATTCAAATTAAGCAAGATGCTCCTAATATTATTGTTATTAGTTGGCGTAATTGGCTTGAAAACAGTCACAAAAGATAATGTGCAGAAAGGAGCTGAAAACTAATGGCTTGGGTATCGTTGATTTTAGCAGGATTATGTGAAATGTTCGGTGTTGCTATGATGAACAAATTAAATAACGATAAAAATTGGCAATCATTCGTATTATTATTCGTTGGATTTGGATCAAGTTTTCTGTTTCTAGCTTATGCAATGAAATATTTACCGATGGGTACTGCTTATGCCATTTGGACAGGAATAGGAGCTTCTGGAGGAGCAATTCTCGGTATGATGTTGTATGGTGAATCCAAAGATTATAGAAGGGTAATTTTTATCACAATGATATTAAGTGCGGCAGTTGGGTTAAAGCTTGTCTCGTAAACGTCAATGTTATACACTTTTTTATAAATAGGTTTTGCACTTATAGTGAACGTTCAAAAAGCGGGAGTTAAGAATCAAGAAGATGGAGCGCTTCATATTCGATGCCGAATATACTTTGAAGCCAGACGTCTTTATCAAGAAGTCCGCTGTTTGAACTACATCTTATAGGCAGTGCTAAACTAAATGGAGGTGTTTACTTTGGCAGAACCACTGAAAAATATGTATAACGAAAAATTTTTGCGAGAGTTTGGTGGAGTTATTCAAGCGGCGTATTCATCATTCTCAATTGAAGCTTTTGTAGGTAATGTGTTGGATGATGAGTGGGAAGGGCTTGCACTTAAAGAAAGAATCCGTAAAATCACTTTATCACTTGGAACATACTTACCTCAAAAATATGCTGAAGCAATAAATATATTATTGGTTGTTAATGAATCTTGTAGTGGTTTTCCATATCTTATCCTGCCGGATTTCGTTGAAGTATATGGGCAGGAAGTTGAGGATTGGGAGGTATCAATGCTGGCATTAGAGAAGTTTACTTCCCACTCTTCTGCGGAATTTGCGGTTAGACCATTTATTATTCGTGATCCAGAGCGGATGATGAAGCAAATGCTGGAATGGTCTAGTAGCTCGGATGAGCATGTTAGAAGATTGGCAAGTGAGGGATGCAGGCCAAGACTTCCATGGGGACAAGCACTAGTCATGTTCAAAAAAGATCCGGCTCCCGTTCTTGAAATACTTGAACAGCTTAAGAGTGATTCATCGCTCTATGTACGAAAGAGTGTCGCTAACAATATAAATGATATTGCCAAAGATCATCCGCAGTTAGTTATTGAAATTGCTCGTCGTTGGCTTGGTCAAAATCGAGATACGGATTGGATCGTTAGACATAGTTGTAGAAGTTTAATTCGAAAAGCTGATCCTGAAGTACTCGCTTTATTCGGTTATGCCGAATCTTCCGATGATTGTGCGATTATTGCGGATGCTAAGCTTGTGGTAGACCAATCTACGATATCCATTGGCGGAGAATGTGTATTAGGATATAAGCTGCATGTAAGAGATGGTAATTCTGTTCGCATTAGAGTTGAGTATGGAATTGATTTTGTGAAATCGAGTGGAAAAGTATCCCGTAAACAATTTTTGTTATCCGACAAAACGGTAGCAGGAGGGTCACATCTTCAGGCGAATAGAACTCATCGCTGGTCTGATTTAACTACACGTCGTCATTATCCAGGTAAACATCGCATTGTTTTATTGGTTAACGGCTTGGAAGTTGCCGCAACTGAATTGTTACTCAAAATTTAAAAATAGATTGGAAATCGTGAATTGCGATTAACTCTCAAGAGACTAAGCGAAACCCTCAGGTAGTAGACACTTTATTAAAGTGAAGCTATCTGAGGGTTATTCTCTTTATTGCAGCGTAAAATTGACATGCATATCACTCATCTCACAACGGCATAATACTTATGGAGGTGATATTAATGAGTAATACCAACGTGCTTACAATTGATGCCAAAACACTAGTTAAGGCTTGGCAAGATGCTCTTCCTGAATTTATTAAGCCTTCAGGTGAATGTTCAATTCAAGCGGATGAGAAGTTTGCTGATACGTTATTGATTCACATCAAGGATGATGGTCGATCTCACTATTCATTCGATTTTAGAGTGAAATATGTCGATGATCGTGAGATTCATGTGGAATTCATTGATGTAGAAAAAGCGAATGTACATGCAGATGAGCAAACAGAAATTATTCAATCATTAGTTAAAGATTATACAAGACACATTCGTGAATGTGCACAGAGCTTGAAAGGAGTGACCAAACAATGACCAAATCCATCCCAGGAATAGATAAGAACTTGCAAAATGTTGTGAAAGAACTAGAAAAACCTGATCTAGATGCACATGGTAACCAACAATTGAATCAACAGCATATGGATAATTTGAATGGTGACTCGTTGCACTATAACAAAAAAGCATATGAAACGGAACAAAACGAATAGATGCAATTAGCTGTATGAAGGGAGAATTACGATGAATAAAGATAAGAACGAGCCAGCAAATCCTCATTATGCGGACACTCATGCCAAACCATCTAATCCTGGTAATGAGCCACTTTCAGGATCTAAGAAAGTGAAAAATAAGAATCACTCTCGCTCAGCTCCCTCAGAGGGTGCAGGACATCACTAATTTTGTCATTGTCGTAGAGTAAGCAATAAGCTAGAAATTCATAAGTTTTAATAAGAAAACCGAAATATAACGAAATTCCTTAAAAGAACTGCACCCCAATTGTTAGACACATCTAACAATTGGAGGTGCAGTTTTTCTATGGCTAAATTTAGTGTAAATGAAAAGTTAGATGCAATTAATCGAGCTATTAATGGAAAGGAAAGATATCTATTGCAATTAGAAAAAAATAAAGTATAATATTATTAACCAGTGGTCAATAGAGGGGTATATATAGTGTCAGCACGAAAAAAAGTAGTGGAAGAACTTACGAAGGATATCATTATAGCAGAGGCTAATCGACAATTTTTAACGAAAGATTATCATCAAGTATCAATGCGAGCCATTGCGAAAGAACTTGATTGTAGTCATGGAGCAATATATTATCACTTTGCTAACAAGGCAGAATTATTTTATGCAGTCATTTCACAGTATTTTGATGAAGTGAATGCGTTATTGAAAAGTGCTCTCCTTGCAGAAGGAGACTCAAAATCAAGAACGATGTCAGTATTTACTGGATTTATCGAATTCGGATTGAATCATCAGAGCCAGTATCAATTTATGTTTATGATGCGTAATAATGAAGTAGATCCTCTTGCGCAGAAAGCGGCCAACGAAAGCTATGATCAATTTGCTCAAACGTTGCAACATATCCATCAGCAGAATCTTTCAATCGCCAAAATATATTCTGTATTTATTTCTTTGCATGGGTTTGTTTCATTCTTTCTTGGGGCAGTTGAAAATTATAATGAAGCAAAAGAAACGGCAATCATGCATGCCAAATTTTTATTAGACGCTCTAGATTAGGTTCTAGAGCTATTATTTTCAATATTATTGACCAGTGGTTAATTAAATGGGGTGAGGTGTGTTCTATGAAGAAGGTATTAGTAGCAGGAGCAACAGGTGGTATTGGGTATGCATTGGTGCAACAATTAACGAAGGAAAATATTGAAGTCGTAGCTTTTGCACGTGGTGAGGATAAATTACAAGCATTGTTTGGTCATAATAAGCTTGTTACATGTGTTTCTGGAGATATATTAAATTTACAGGATTTACTTGATGCATGTGTAGATATCGATTCAATGATACATGCTGTAGGCTTCCCATATGGACAATGGAATGAAACGCATATTCCTTGTTTATTTAATATGTTGGAGGCAGCAAAGATAAGTGGGAGCAAGTTTATCTTTGCTGATAACATTTATGCATACGGCAAACAACATCAAGCGGTAATTGAAGATATTACAAAAATGCCTCACACGAAGAAAGGTAAACTTCGATTGCAAATGGAAACATTGGTCAAAGAAAGTGGGATTCCCTATTTAATTGCCCATGTACCAGACGTATTTGGACCCAATGCTAAAAATACGATACTATATGGAACTCTGCAAGGAGCAGTTCAGAACAAAGCTGGTTATTTTGTGGGGCGAATGGATGTAACAAGAGAGTTTGCTTACACGAAAGATGTTGCAGAAAGTATAGTAGCCCTTGCCCTTAACCCTACTTCATTCAATCAAAATTGGAATATTCCAGGTTGCTTGAAAATATCGGGACAAGAGCTAAAGTTATTACTGCAACAATTAGTAGGAAAACGTCCTAAGATTCGTGTGGCTACATCTAAGCATATTGCTTTTCTAGCGTTATTCTCCTCTTTTATGAGAGAACAAAAGGAAATGATGTATCTAACAGAAACGCCTGTCATACTGAATGCAACGAAACTAGAAAAAGCATTAGGAACGCTTCCTTTAACTGATCGCATGGAGAGTTTGAGGGTAACAATGGACTGGATAAAGAAAAACGCATAATATATAGAGGTAGTTCAAAAAGCGGACTTTGATAACGATGATTATGCTTCGTCGTATATTCTACATCGAATATGTCCCCCAACGAAAGCCTGGAATAAGCTTCCGAAGTATGTTTCTTGCAGAAACATTGCAGGTGCTCACGTACACAAAACGTACGCTGTGCTACTCGTTTCCGCTGTGGGTCATCTTCTCGATTCTGAAAGCCCGCATTTTGAACTTTCATTGGAAGAGGTAGTTCAAAAAGCGGACTTTGATAACGATGATTAGCTTCGTCGTATATTCGACATTGAATAATAAGCCTAGAGATAGAGGGATTGACGATGAACTGGATTAAGGTAGAAACGATGGAGCAATTGAATGAAGCGATTGCCATTAGATTTAAAGTATTTGTTGATGAACAAGGTGTAGATGCTGAGGTTGAGAGGGATCACTATGATGAGATTTCTGCACAATGTACGCATGTTCTTGTGATGCATGATGGAACGCCAGTTGGTACTGGTAGAATTAGTGGCAAAGATGGTATTGGTAAAATCCAACGTGTGTGTGCACTTCAACAAGCAAGAGGTTTAGGGGTAGGCTCAGCAATTATGGAAGCATTGGAAACGATAGCACGCGAAAAGCAGTTCGGTAGCGTTAGGTTAGGTGCACAAGTACATGCACAGCTATTTTATGAAAAGCTAGGGTACACCGTCATATCGGATGTATTTTATGAAGAAAATATCCCACATGTATCGATGCAAAAAGAACTTAAATAGTCGATCCATAGGATGAAACTATTAATGTAACTATAGATGTAACAAAGAGGTGATCATATGTTTTTACGTAGCCTTGAGATTATGAATAAAACCGATAGCAATAATTATCCATTCACCATTCCAGCTATTAAGAATTTGGTGTCCCTTCAATTTGAGAAAAATGTGACTTTCTTCGTAGGGGAAAATGGTTCAGGGAAGTCAACGATACTTGAGGCAATGGCATACCAGTGTGGCTTCAATACGGCAGGTGGAAGCAAGAATAACAGTTACGAAGTAGATGCTTCACACTCTGTGTTGGGTGATCATTTGAGGTTATCATGGATGCCTAAAGTTACAAATGGTTTTTTCATGCGAGCAGAAACGTTTTATCATTTTGCCTCGCATCTTGATACGATGCCAGAAAGTTTAAGGCATTATGGTGGTCGCTCCTTACATGAACAATCTCATGGCGAAGCATTTCTGTCTCTATTCAGCCATCGATTTGGTAAACAAGCTATTTATATATTGGATGAACCCGAGGCTGCGCTTTCACCAGCTAGACAATTGGCATTACTACGAATTATTAGAGAGATGGAGAATGATGCTCAGTTTATTATTGCTACACATTCTCCGATCTTACTTGGCTATCCCAATGCACAAATACTGAACTTTGATGCGCAACCTGTACAGAATATTCGATACGAGGATACGATGCATTATATTATAACTAGACGTTTTCTTGAAAATAGAGACAAGGTATTAAGTGAAGTATTTGATGACTAATGTTCCTAAAGTTATTATTAATCTGTTCTCTTAGGATTATAAATAGCTTGAATTTAATATATAAGTATATTATTATATACTTATATAAGAGGGGTGAACTGATGCTAATGGATTACGCATTATTAGAGAAACAATTAAAAGCTGTAGCAGATATTAATCGTTTGACATTACTTAGTTGCTTGAAGAAGGGCGAAGTCTGTGTTTGTGACTTGGTTCCCATACTAGATATATCGCAACCAGCAGTAAGCCAACATTTGAAAAAGTTAAAAGAAGCGGGCATTATTACGGAAAGAAAGCTTGGCACATGGAAACATTATCGTTTGGTGGAAGAACAAACGATAGTTATGCAATCCATTTTATCTCAATTAGATGAAAGAGATGTATGTTCATGTGAGTCGGGGTGCGAAGCAAAGTGAGTAATAATTCAAGTAGTAAGCAGTTGTCCGTACTGGATCGTTACTTAACGTTATGGATTTTCATAGCAATGTTAGTTGGTGTAAGCATTAGTCTACTCGTACCAAATGTTAATCAATTATTGGATACGGTGACAGTAGGTTTAATAAATATACCGCTAGCGGTTGGACTTATGATCATGATGTATCCACCTCTTGCTAAAGTGAAGTATGAGGAAATGTGGAGAGTGTTTAAGGATGTTAAAGTGCTCATCCTTTCTCTAGTTCAGAACTGGATACTAGGCCCATTTCTCATGTTTTTCTTAGCAATTCTTTTCTTGCGTGATTATCCGCAGTATATGGCTGGCCTGATTATGATTGGCTTGGCTAGGTGTGTTGCGATGGTGATTGTATGGAATGATTTGGCCAAAGGAGATAGAGAATACGTCGCAGGCTTGGTTGCATTTAATTCGATTTTTCAAATCTTTTTCTATCCAATTTTAGCGGTGCTGTTTCTTAACGTTATGCCTGGATGGTTTGGCATAGATAATTTCTCTATTAGCATTTCAGTATGGGAAGTTGCGAAGAGTGTGCTCATTTATTTGGGAATTCCGTTCCTTGCAGGATTTCTGACTAGATATTTTTGCTTGAAGAAGATGACAGAAGTTGAATACAAACATAAAGTGCTGAATAAAATTTCTCCTTTAACGTTATTATCATTATTATTTACAATCATAATGATGTTCTCCCTTAAAGGTGAAACGATTGTCGAACTACCACTAGATGCTGTGCGGATTGCTATCCCACTTATTATATATTTCATTATTATGTTTGTACTGTCGTTCTTTTCGTCTTGCAAAATAGGAGCTAATTATCGAGTCACGGCTACTTTATCATTTACAGCGGCAAGTAATAATTTTGAATTAGCGATCGCAGTAACGATTGCAGTGTTCGGATTATATTCTGGAGCTGCCTTCGCTGCAGTAATTGGGCCATTAGTTGAGGTGCCAGTATTAATATTACTAGTAGGTGTCGCACTTCGCTGGAAACATAAATACTTTCAAACTGAACGATAAAGGAGAATTAATATGAATACATTATATTTCTTATGCACAGGTAATTCATGTCGGAGTCAGATGGCCGAAGGTTGGGCTAGAAAGGTTTTACCCTCTGATTGGGTCGTTAAAAGCGCGGGAATTGAAGCACATGGTGTTAATCCAAAAGCGATAAAAGCTATGAATGAAGTAAGCATTGATATTACGAATCAAACTTCAAATACAATAGATACAGATATATTAAATTCTGCGACGTTAGTTGTTACATTATGTGGGGATGCTGCGGATAAATGTCCGATAACTCCAGCTCATGTTCAACGAGAACATTGGGGTTTTGATGATCCTGCCAAAGCTACAGGGACAGATGCAGAGCAATGGATAGTATTCCAAACGGTTAGAGATGCGATTGGTGAAAGAATTCAACAATTTGTGTTAGAACTTAAGTGATAATATTTAACAAAACACCAACTACTATAATAGTTGGTGTTTTGTTATGATAGGAATAATATATACCATTGAAGTGGCTTTGGGGTAACTCAGAGAACAGCGACCATAGGTTGGAAAGGAGTCTTCATGTATAGCTATAGTTTTCTTGAACATCTCATGTTTCCGCGAACAACTCTTAATGGAAAGAAGTTAAAGCGAGAATTAATAGGGAAAACGGTACTTATCACTGGAGCTAGTTCTGGAATTGGTGAGCAACTTGCTTATATGTTAGCTGGTATCAAGGTTCATCTCATCCTTATAGCTAGACGCGAAGAGAAGCTTCTATCTATGAAGCGGAAGATTGAAATGAAAGAGGCTACAGTTAAAGTAGTTGCAGCCGATCTAAGAAACAAGGAAGATACGGAGCGGGTAATAACGTTTCTGAATCTGTTGCCAGATGGTCTAGATATCTTTATTAGTAATGCTGGACATTCGATTAGGCGACCAATACTTCAATCATTGAAAAGATACCATGATTTTACACGAACGATGGCTATCAATTATTTTGCTCCTGTGGAGCTCATCCTATCGATTCAGCCACTACTTGAGCAGAAGCAAGGACAGATTATTAATATTTCAACAATTAATACAATGTTATACCCATTCCCTCACTGGGCAGCCTATCAATCATCAAAAGCTGCTTTTGACATCTGGCTACGGTCTGCTGCTCCCGAACTCAACAACTGTGGTATTTCAACCACATCTATTTATCTTCCTTTAGTTAGAACACCTATGATAGTACCAACCGTTTCTTATGAAAAGTCTCCTGCGATGTCTCCACAACATGCGGCAGAGATCATCTGTCATTGTATATATACAAAGAAGAAAATATATAAACCGTGGTGGTTAATGTTTGGACAGCTTTCCTCTGTTCTGTTCAGTAGATGGTTGGAAACTTACATTTCAATCAAGATTAAGAAAAATGGGGATAAAAGATGAGAATATATAAGCTTTTCTACATATTTTATAGCATTAAGCTCTTTTCTCCAGTAGCGATCTTTCGATTATTTAACAATATTAATAAATATGGTGTTAACCTCATGGCACTTCTCTCTTTCTCAGCCAAAACTTACGGTGACAAAGTAGCTCTTGTCGATGAGCAAGAGCAATTGACGTATCATCAATTGTTCATTCAATCCAAACAACTATCGTTAGCTATGAGAGAGCATTTCGAGCTTGAAAAAGGCAAAAAGGTTGGTGTTTTGTGTAGAAATCATGCTTCATTAGTTAAAGCGATTTACGCCGTTTCATATTCAGGTGCCGATCTATATCTACTAAATACTGAATTAAGTAAGGAGCAACTACATAATCTATTGGATCGTAAAGATTTTGACCTCCTTATCTATGATAAACAACTTAGCTTATTCGTTGAACAATCTATATATAACAAAGCCAAACTATTAAGTTATGATGATATTTTGCCAGCGATTAATAATTTGCTTTCTAAATTTGAGCACAAGCGAAATGTTCGTGCTAGCTCAGGTAAACTCGTCATATTGACTGGCGGAACGACAGGTAATGCGAAAGAAGCGTTGCATAAGCCATCCCTCTTCAACTATCTGAATCCCTTTGCTGCATTACTTTCAAGGTTGAAACTGATTAAGTATGATAATGTGTATATTGCTACACCTATATATCATGGATATGGAATAGCAATTTTGCTTCTGTTTGGAGCTATAGGAAAGAAAGTCATTATCGAGCGCAAGTTCAATGCGGAGCGAGCATGTGAGCTGATTAGCAAGCAACAAGTACAAGTGATATCGGTTGTTCCACTAATGTTACATAAAATGTTGAGGACTAATGCTAATGCTCTTCGATCTCTTACATGTATTGCGTCAGGTAGCGCAGAGCTGAATCCAAAGTTAGTGAAAGCAACGATTAATCAATTAGGAAAAATATTATACAATTTGTATGGTACCTCGGAAGCAGGCCTAACCGTTATCGCAAAGCCAGAGGATCTAGTCTATTCTCCTCATACGATCGGTAGGAAAATAGAGGGCGTTCCGTTGAAAATTTTAGATGATCAATACATGGAAGTGGCTACAGGTAAAGTAGGACAACTTTGCATTCGCAATAAATTTAGAGTTAGTGGTAATTCGGCTTGGATTGAGACGGGTGATCTAGGTTATCGAGATGAAAGAGGTTATTACTTCTTAAGTGGCAGAGTAGATAGTATGATTGTTTCGGGGGGAGAGAATGTCTACCCATTTGAAGTAGAGCAAATCTTGCTTACGCATCCCGAAGTAGAAACTACAGCAGTGGTTGGCATAAGTGATGAGCAATTTGGTCAACGGTTGAAGGTATATGTTCAGTTGATCCCTTATGCTGCAATGACAGAAGAAGATCTACAAGGTTGGTTACGCTCGAGGTTAGCACGATTTCAGATGCCCAAAGAAATTATCTTTGTGGAGGAAATGCCATATACAGCTATTGGGAAGCTGGACAAAAAGCAATTGAAATGAAACAAGAGATTCATGAGATAACGATGTTGAGGAAGAGTCTATTCGCGGTCATATTATGACCCTGTAATAGGCTTTTATTTTCTCTTAATTTTATGGTTAATTAAAATCACAACGTAACAAATTTTGTTGCTTAATTTATGGTTTTCTACTGTTATATATGATATATCTGTTATATAATAACTATAACAGATGAGAAATGAGATGTTGCGATTTTCTCTTATTTTTATCGCAAACTCACTTGAATATGGCAAGTCAACCATTAGTTGATTTAGTCCACTAATGTACACGGATACTCGTTAGTTTTATTTCAAGAAATGAACTAATATGTAAATAGAAGGAGGGATACAATGCAAAACTTTCAATTCTCCAGCATCTTTGTACAAAGGAGAAAAGAGATGGGTGTTACGCAACAACAGGTAGCAGAGTATGTCGGAGTATCAAAGGCTGCAGTTTCAAAGTGGGAGCAAGGATCAAGTTATCCCGACATTACTCTGCTTCCAAAGCTTGCTACGTATTTCAACATCTCCATCGATGCCTTACTAGGCTATGAGCCGCAAATGACAAAAGAAAATATTCAAAAATTATACGCACAATTAGCAAAGAAATTTAGTGAACAGCCTTTTGAGCAGGTTCAGTTAGAAATAGAAGAGTTACTTTCAGAATACTACGCATGTTTTCCATTAATATTACAAATGGCTCAACTGTATTTGAATTATTATCAGACCTCAGAAGATCCTCCGGCAATATTAGATCGAGTATTACTGTTATGTGATCGCGTTATAGCATTAAGTGCAAACTATAAACTTGCACATGAATCAGAAATGATAAAAGCTTACGTAATGTTACTTACCGGAAAACCTGAGGAGGTGCTTCTTACGTTAGGAGATGAGGTTGGTATTCATTATGGTAAGGAGCAGCTCATTGCAACAGCGTTAGGTATGACTGGTCAAGCAGCGAAAGCGAAAGAAATTATGCAAGTAAGCATGTATCAATATATGCTCGGTACAATTTCGAGTGCTACAGAAAGTTTATTAATGGAAACAGATAATAGTAAGCACTTTGATGAAACGGTACGTCGTATTGAAGCAATGCTCGAGGTATTTCAAGTAAATGAGCTGAATATTAATGCAGGCTTAGTATTTTATTTGAAGGCAGCAATGGGTTATGTCATGCAGCAACGAAATGATAAAGCAATCGAGATGATTAGAAAATACTATCGGATTTGTTGTGAAATAGAATTTCCACTTGCTCTTCGTGGGGATGAATATTATTACTTGCTTGATGACTGGATTGCGCGAGATATTAATCTAGGGTCACAAGCTCCCCGTGATGAAATGTCTATCAAGAAGGATTTACTTGGTAGTTTAAGTAATTCACCTCAATTCAATTGCTTGAAAGAAAATGAAGAATTTAAAGCTACACTCATAAATTTGAAGCATCATTTGAAGTTATAAGGTAGGCTTTGATAACGAAGTGAAGCAGGCAGTTTAATTGGCATCGATTATAAAGCAGCATATCGAGAGGATAATAAAAAGTTGATTATGCTTACGAAGTAACTTTTCATTGCCAAGTAGTATATCAAAAAAATATGAAAAGTTGGGTATATGCTTTCGAAGATACTTTTCATTTACGAGATGTAGTATCAAGAAGATATGAAAAGTTTAGTTAATGCTTACGATGTTACTTTTCATTGAAAAGTTATAGGAGGAGTTATGATGCAAGAAATTATCGATATTCCTTGGGCTCTGATTGCCCCGGTGCTTGTCATTCAGTTTATACTTATGGTAGTTGCGCTTATTGATTTACTGAAAATCCATGCAACGAGAGGTCCGAAATGGTTATGGCTAGTGATCATTGTTGTGATAAGTTTATTTGGACCTATTGCTTACTTTATCGGAGGGAGAAAACAATCATGAGTTTACTTCAAGTTGAAAATCTCACCAAAAACTATGGAAGCAACACTGTAGTTAATAATGTTAGTTTTACAATTGAGCCGTTCACTTCAACGGCGCTTATTGGTCCGAATGGAGCGGGGAAAACTACAACAATGTCGATGATTACAGGACTATTGCATCCGAGCAGTGGGAAAGTAATGATTGAAGGCTGTAAAGATATTCGTGAGGCTATCGGGTTTCTACCACAATACCCACAGTTTTTCCCGTGGCTCTCAGCGCTAGAGTATGTGGAAATGGTCGCAAATCTAAGTGGTGTAGCTGCGAAAGAAATAAGATCTCGCAGTATGAAGACTCTTGAGTATGTTGGTCTTGGTAAAGTCGTTCATAAAAAGACATCAACATTTTCAGGAGGGATGAAGCAGCGATTAGGGATTGCACAAGCGATTGTACACGAACCGAAGCTTCTTCTATTAGATGAACCTGTATCAGCGTTAGATCCGATTGGTAGACAGGAAGTAATGGATTTATTGAAAGAAATTCAGCAAGAAACGACGATTCTATACTCTACTCATATATTGCATGATGCTGAGAAAATGACTGACCAGGTACTGTTCTTGAAGGAGGGTAAGCTAGTTGAGCAGGGTTCTTTAACGGACATTCAACAAAAATATGCAGAGTCTAAATATTTGATACAGTTTGCAAGCGAGAAGTCAGCTACATCGTTCTGTAAGAGTATGAATAGAAACTTAGAACAGCAAGGCGTCTATGTATATGTTGATGTCAGTGAACAATTCCCATCCATCTCGGCTGTCATGCAACAATTACTTACGATACAAGCTGATATTGTAAAGGTCGAGCGTGTCGTAGCTAGCTTAGATCAAATCTTTATGAAGGTGGCTGGTGTAAGTGAGGCAATTTAATACGTTGTTGAAAAAGGAATTTTTAGATTGCTGGCGCAGCTTTAAGTTAATTTGGATTCCAATAGTATTTCTATCACTAGGTGTAAGCGATCCATTAACAAATTATTATATGAGTGATATTTTAGCTGCTGTTGGAAATATGCCTGAAGGTTTTGAGATGATGTTTCCAGAGCTTAAGCCAGCAGATCTATTGGCTGCATCCACCGGACAGTTTCAGCTTGTTGGATTAATTATACTTGTTGCAGTCTTTGTAGGTTCGATTAGTAGAGAACGACAAAATGGTACTGCTACATTACTATATGTACGTCCTATTTCGGCAACAGCAATTTTCATGAGTAAATGGGTAATGGCTTCCGTTGTAGGTATGTTAAGTTCATTGCTAGGTTATGCGGGGAGCATGTACTATACTTCTATACTTTATGGAACAGTCGATCTGATTGATTTCGTTGCTATGCTATGTACTTATTTCGTATGGATTATATTTGTTATGGCATTAACTGTGGCGTTAAGTGCAGCATTCCAAACGAGTATTGCTTTAGCAGTAGCTATTTTTGTATTGCCAATTGGTCTTGTTATCGATTCAATGATTGGAAGTTTTTGGCACTATACGCCATGGAAATTAGCTGCTTATGGTGTTGGTTTTGTTGCTGAAACAGTAGATATGAGTAATTACTGGAAGACACTAATGATTACATTAGTTTTGATGATTATCTTTGTTGTGATTGGAATTTTCGCAACAAAACGTAATCGGCAATTAACGAAAGTATAATAACAAACTCAAATGTGAGAGCATGTTTCATTCTATCGGCTTTAGACAAAACGATAAACTAAAGAAACTGACGTTGGTAAATCAACGTCAGTTTCTTTGTATATACGGATATCAATCTAGAGCTGTAAGTAGACTATAACTCACAATACGATGTTTTGTTATTCCGATTTAGGAATGAAATTAAAAATTTCTCCTGTTTCAAAAGAGTCAATTAAGCGCAGTAGCCAATTATAATAGTTCAATGCATCAACTATTTTTTCCTCATCGAGCGCAATGAGTTGACATAAAACTTCATCAGCTGCTTCTTGCTGCTTTATATTTTGTATTTCAATTAAAGTTTTTTTCAGTACGGACGAATTCATCTCAACAGCCTTACGCCATTTAATGGAAAAGAAATCAGTGAAATTCTGATGCCAATCAGGTACCACCTCATAAAGATCTTTCCGCGAACCTTTTCCCCATACTTTATTAATCATCTTCAAATCAGTAAGTGTACGCATTCCAGTACTAATAGATGTCTTGCTCATGCCCATAGCCTGGCTCATTTCATCCAATGTTACAGGAGAACGGTTGAAATACATATTCCCATATAAATGACCAATAGAAAGTGTAATACCATACAAATCCATATTTTTCCCTATAGATTCTATGACACGCTGTCTGATCTTATTGATATGAACTTGTTGTTCGTCTGACAGCTGTTCTAAATCTTTCATAATAAATTGCCCTCCTGCGGACCAAAATAACATATAAGAAACACTATAAGTGCAAGTTCAATAAAGTGGGCTTTTTGAACTTCTGATACAACAACTTCTTATCAATTAGTTTTAGCATTATGTCCTTGAGAAGTAAAGAACCATTTTATAACCAAATTGTAAGGAATACAGAGCATACGGCAATAAAAGTTTGTAAAGTTAAAACTGTTCGTACGTTATTAGCTTATACAAGCTTTGACCAAGTATACGCACAACCAATACAATTATGAAAGAAAAGTTGATCGATAAGATCATCAAGGGGGATACAATGTCAATAATTAAGGTGAACAAATTAACAAAAATTTTCGGTGCTGATACGAAGCGGGCCGTAAAATTATTGAATGAGGGTTGGAGTAAAGACCGGATTTTTCGAGAAACGAAGCTCACTGTCGGAGTTAACCAAGCGAGCTTTGAGATAGAGCAAGGACAGATATTTGTCATTATGGGTTTGTCTGGTAGCGGAAAATCTACGTTAGTTCGACTTCTTAATCGACTAATTGAACCAACATCAGGTGAGGTTCTTTATAATGGGAAAGATATTTTGAAGATGAATGCAGAGCAATTGCGTCAGTTTAGACGTAAAAGTATGGGGATGGTATTTCAGAAATTTGCACTGTTTCCACATCGCACCATTATACAAAATGTAGAGTATGGCTTAGAAGTTCAAGGGATTGCCAAAGCTGAGCGCCATGAAATGGCGATGAAAACATTAGAACTTGTAGGATTGAAGAGTTGGGCAAACAGTTATCCAGCAGCACTATCTGGAGGTATGCAGCAACGCGTTGGGTTAGCTCGTGGTTTGGCTAATGATCCTGAAATACTACTAATGGATGAAGCTTTCAGTGCGCTTGACCCGCTTATTCGCAAAGATATGCAAGATGAATTACTTGAGCTTCAATTGAAAATGAAAAAAACAATCATATTTATTACACATGATCTTGATGAGGCTTTGCGCATTGGAGATCAAATTGCCTTAATGAAAGATGGGCAAATTGTACAGATTGGATCACCCGATGAAATTCTCATGAACCCAGCTAACGAATATGTAGAGCGATTTGTTGAAGATGTCGATTTGTCTAAAGTACTTACAGCATCACATATTATGCGTAAGCCAGAAACATTAAGTATTGATCGCGGACCACGTGTAGCACTACAGATCATGCGCGATAGAGGGGTATCCAACCTTTACATTGTTGATAAAGGTATGAAGTTGATCGGAGTTATTGCTGCTGAGGATGCTATACAAGCAGTTAGAGAAGGCAACTCCCTTGAATCTATTGTTCTACATGACATTCCTAAAGTTAGTCCAGATACGCTGTTGAACGATTTGTTCGAACTTATGGGTGGAACGAGGTTACCTGTAGCTGTCGTGACAGATGATGGCAGGCTGAAAGGGATATTAATAAAGGGAGCTGTTCTAGCTGCACTTGCAGGTAGTATGATTCCAGAGGCTGGTGAGCAACAATGAACATTCCAAAAATCCCAGTAGGCGATTGGATAGAAACATTAGAAGCATGGTTACAACTACATTTCGGTTTTTTCTTTGATTTTGTCAAAACAGTTATCGGAGGAATCGTTAGTGGACTTGAATTCATATTACGTGAACCACCTGCGCTAATTATTATTGTAATAATTACTGCACTGGTATGGTGGCTTGCCAAATGGAGACTCGGCGTATTTGCGCTAATCGGATTACTATTTATAGTCAATCTAGGTTATTGGGATCCTGCTATGCAAACTTTGGCCCTTGTACTTACCGCGGCGTTGATTTCCATCTTGCTCGGTGTACCGATTGGTATTTTAAGTGCAAATTATAAGACAGTGCGAAAAATAATTACACCAATACTTGATTTCATGCAGACGATGCCAGCATTCGTTTATCTGCTACCTGCGATTACATTCTTCTCTGTAGGGGTTGTTCCAGGTGTTATTTCCTCGATTATTTTCGCGATTCCGCCGACTATACGTTTAACGATATTAGGAATAAAACAAGTGCCAGAAGAACTCGTTGAAGCGGCAGATGCATTCGGTTCTACTTCCGCTCAAAAATTGTTCAAGCTACAATTGCCGATGGCACTTCCTACTATTATGGCAGGGATCAATCAGACCATCATGTTGTCACTTTCAATGGTCGTTATTGCATCGATGATTGGAGCGCAAGGTATTGGTACAGTCGTATTCGCTGCAGTTACGCAAACGAAAACAGGAGTCGGATTTGAAGGTGGACTCGTTATCGTTATTCTAGCTATATTGTTAGATCGCGTTACGCAAAATCTAATTAAGAAAAAATCTAATTAAGCAAAATTTGAATACAGAAGGAGAACATAATGAAAAAGAATTTAAAATGGATAGTTACAGCAACAATGATTTTAGCTTTACTTGTAGGATGTAGTAATAATGGGGCTCAATCTGGAGATAATAAAAAAATTAAATTAGCTTATGTTGCTTGGGATTCAGAAATTGCCAGTACGTACGTTGTTAAGGAAGTATTGGAACAGAAACTTGGTTATAAAGTAGATATGCTTCAATTAGACGCAGGACCAATGTTTGCTGCTGTTTCTGAGGGGAGTGCGGATGCGACGCTTTCAGCATGGCAGCCGATTACACATGCAGACTACATGGAGCGTTATGGAGCTAAGCTTGTTGATCTTGGTGCGAATTTAGAAGGGGCAACGCTTGGATTAGCCGTTCCTACTTATATGGAAGATATAAATAGCATTGAAGATCTAACAAAGAATGAATCAGGCGCATTAGTTGATCATCAAATTATTGGGATTGAACCTGGTGCTGGTCTTATGATGGCTTCCGAAAAGGCGCTTGATGAATATGGCTTACGCAAAGATTGGACACTGCTTGCAAGCTCTTCCGCTGCAATGGCTAAGGAATTGCAAAATGCCTATGCTGCAGAAAAACCAATTGTCGTAACAAGCTGGACACCTCACTGGATGTTTGCAAAAATGGATTTGAAATTCCTTGAAGATCCAAAAGGTGTATACGGTGCTCAAGAAGATATTCATACGCTTACTCGTCAAAACTTAGAAACAGATAAGCCAGAGGCTTATCAACTGCTTAACAATTTCCACTGGACACCAGAAGAAATGGCAGAAGTTATGGTAGAAGTTATTGATGGTGCTACTCCAGAAGAAGCCGCAAAACATTGGGTAGAAGCCAATGAAACACGTGTTAACGAATGGCTTGCTAAGTAATTAGCAATCTCTATTCACATATTGTTTAATATAACTAACCCCATGAAACTTAATTGTTTCATGGGGTTAATGTTTTATTATACGATTATTGTTTCTAGTCGAAGTAATTAAGGTTAATGATAATCCAATAAAGTCGGCATTATAAGTCAAAATAATAGTATCTTTAATGGCTTTTCCATCAATCACTTTATCTACAGCTACTTCATATTGAACAAATTTAGGCTTATACACGGGTAGACCAAAGCCTTCTTGTTTATCATTTATTTTAGTATGAACATCGCCTGATTGACTCAGATCGACTTCATAGGGAGGTAACTCAGAAATTACTTCACCGATAATTACGTTTTCTGCGATATCAACAATTTCTAAAAATGTTGAACGATGCAAGGAGACAAAGTCAGGGTCTCTATTATTTTTTAAGAATGTGTTCATTAGTTTCACCTCAATATTTATTATCAAAGCGGTAATAATAAAATAACATATTTGTAATTTTATTACATTGATGTTTGTATAGCTTTTACTTAATAAATTTAATAACTAGACTATTCAATATTATGAGAAAGATAGGAATGTATTTGTAGTTTATATAAGATTAGCCCCATGAAATGATTTTGTTTCATGGGGTTAATTATTAATCTTTTTTTGGAATAACTGTAACATTATTAGAAGTTAATCGTGTTAAGCTATAGTTGAAGAAAAGGGGGAACTATGAACAAACGATATGCATTGGATGAATTGTATAGGCGCTACGTCAAATCCCTCTATTATTATTTGTACCAATTATGTGGTTCCGCTAGTTTAGCCGAGGATTTAACACAGGAAACTTTCGTCAGAGCAACGATACATATTCATTCATACAGGGATGAAGAGGCAAGAGCATGGCTATTCAAAGTGGCACGGAATGTCTATCTTGACGAATGGCGCAAACAACAACGTTTTAGAAAAATCCCTATTCTCTCTTTATTTATGGGTAGGGAGGATTCGATAAGTCCGTATGGATTACCAGAAGAGAGTTTATTAGAAAAGGAACTAGCGCAGCAGTTAGAAGATTTATTGCAATACTTGCCTGAAAATTATCGTTCCATTATATATCTCAGAGAGTATGAACAATTTAGTTATGCAGAAATCATGGATGCATTGCAGATGACAGAGAATCAAGTGAAAGTAATGCTACATAGAGCAAGAAAGCGATTAGCCGAGCTCGCGATGCAGAAAGGGTGGGAGTATGACAGAGTGGAATAATAAGCTTGAGAGAAAGATATTATTTAAATCTAGATTTACATTAACTTTGAAAATAGCGCGAGTTCTCATGAGTTTATTCTTCATTTATGTTGTGTGGATGAGCGTACTTAGCATCATAGTGTTTGAATTTAAATTCGCTAGGGAGAATCAATTCTACTCGCAGCTTGCAGTTGAATGGCAAGTGCCTAATGTAAAAGCATCAGAGATAATAACTGATGAAAAAGTATCGATGTTCGGTACCCAAACGTTTTCTTATGCTTTGGTGAAACGCGTTGGTCATGAAGATATTGTCATTGGGGAAGCTACCGTAAAGAAGCGACTTATTAATATGTTTTCTAAAATTAACTATGCGATACCTAATCAAAGAGGGTTAAGCGAATATGATTTTTATTTGCCGGAAGATCCACGTAATAATGAGAAGTTAACGGCTAATGCTGATGCCAATGTGTGGGCCACATTAGAGAAGTTACCGGGGGGAACTGTTGGAGAACTAATATTCTCTAGTACTAGCTTTATGGATGCAGAGCAGTTAACTCGTCTGTTAGAGGAGTATGATGTAGATATATTATGGATGCCATTGTATACCGGAGAATTCGTCGAATATGAACCTAGAGGATATGGTTCTAGCGGAAGGAATTTGATGTTAAGTAATATTATCGGATTAACTGGAGGTAAGTCAGTAGATGATACTTTTAGATCGAGATCTTGGATAACTGGTTTATCTACTGAATCAATAGTTAGTAGTGAGCATGCGATGTTATTCAATATGGAGAAATTACTAACTAAACCCAAGAACTATTATGACGATCTACTAGGATTTGATCATCTACCTGAAAAATATAAATACCTTCAAGAAAAAGGCTTTACAGTATATGGTGCAGTAGTGACTGGGCCAGTGAAAGAGTTATTGAAGCTACAGGATGCAACTTTTATCCAAGGCGAGAAGCTTGGAGAGGTCGAACTGTGGAATTGGAGCAATGAATAATAAATTACAGATGCATCTTCCATTGGATTGGTACAGAAATGATTGAATGTTATAGTTAAGAAGAAACTAGAGTACGAAAATACTGCACTACAGAAAAGGAATTATGATGAAGAGAGCTAGCATAATCTACTATATAAAATTATTCGTTGTTATCGGTTTGAGTCTTATTGTTATCTCTTGCTCGGCAAAAGCGGAGCAAAATAACTCATCCTTTCAAATTGAACCAACGCCGATAATAACTGATGATGATGAGACTCTTAATGAAGAGACTAACGAAAGTATACCTCCTCAACTTGGTGAACAATCTTCTGCGGAGGAAGAGTTACCTGGTCAAGAAGAGGCAGAACTAGACGATAAGTTAGATGTTAACCCAGATCCAGAATTAGAACTAGAAACAGATGAAACAATCGCTAAAGAAAACTCTGATGGTGAAAAATCAGAGGAAGATAATGTCTCAAGTGAAGGCATTGTGAAACAAGGAAACTTACCGAAAGGTTTTGTCTACTTGGATGAAGTGATACCTACTGCCCAATTCGAAATGCGCTATTATAGTAATTATAATTTTGTAGGCAAGCAGATCGATGGTTACTTAGCACCTTTTGCGATTGGCACAAATGCGATGGCTGATGCACTGTTGAAAGTAAGTGATGATCTAGAGCCATTGGGCTATCAGCTTCTCATCTACGATACGTATCGACCAGCAAAAGCTGTTCAGCAATTTCTAACTTGGTCCAAAGATACAGACGATATAGTCATGAAGGATGATTTTTACCCTAATATCGATAAGTCGACTTTATTCAAATCAGGTTATTTATCAAAGAAGTCGGGTCATTCACGAGGCAGTACAGTAGATTTAACGCTAATATATTCGGACACTAAGAAGGAAATAGACATGGGCAGTCCTTATGATCTTCTTGATGAAATTTCACATTTCTCAACGAAGCTAATTACAGATGAACAAGCTGCTAATCGCCAATTGTTGCAAGATATTATGGTGAAGTATGGATTCAAGCCATATAGCAAAGAATGGTGGCATTATGTACTGAAGAATGAGCCGTATCCAAGCACCTATTATGATTTCGATGTTAAGTAGATAGAATGATATCGATGTACAATAGCAATAATGATAAGCGCTGCGAATGGAGTTGAGCGAATTGGAACAGCGATTGCAAGTATGGACGATTACCATTGTACTCGGTATTATTGTATGCGTGTTATTAGCTTCATGGAGTCCGTGGTTAACCCCATCAATTTCGCAAAAGTTAGTCGTGAATAAGATTGAGAAGTTAACTGCTAATGTATTGGACGGATGTGGTATAGGTTGTACTGATTGTGGTGCGAAGAATGTAACAAAGGTACCTTTTGGAAGTGAAGTAATCGTGGAATATAATTGTGGTGGTCCGCGTCCCATTGATGAAAATAACCCCAACCGAACAACGATTGCATATGTCTCATTTATTGGTTATGTCGAAGCTAACGTATTTAAACATTAGCTATGTATACAAATGACAACTTAGATGTATTAGCTCAACGTAATTTATTCATGAAAGAATAACAAAATTGATATAATTAACGGATAAAACTATGGAGATTTCTTGACAATAGGCGCTAAATTGGGACTGCGATGACAATAATGTTACAATAGATATAATGTCTTATTGTCGCATTCAACAACAAGGTAAATACATCGATTAATTAAGGAAGGTACCTAATTACAATGAAAATAAATAAGAACAAACTTTACTTAACGTTAGTATTAGTATTCACATTTATAGTGTTTGGGATTTTTATGCTTATCTTCTTCATGAACAGACCTACGCTTGTATTAAGTGATATGGTTAGTTACGCTCCAACTACAATTGAGATAAGTACAGTCGAAGATACGAATAACAGAACATCAATAACGGATAACGGTGAAATTGAACAATTCCTTAACTTGTTAGAAGCCCAAACATGGGATCACAAATCTGATATTAATTATAATAGTGAATCAGAAGCTAATTTCATGTGTGTTCCATCGTATTTTGTGCAGATCAATAAGTATCAAGTAGAGTTGTTATGCAGAGATGATGTTCAAGGCTACAGTAAGATTGATTATAACGGTAAAGAGTATCTATACACGATTCCGTTAGAAGTATATACAGAGCTCGAAACTTTTCTAGATAGTCATAAAGAAGTCGCATTAGGGTAGCTATTACCCTATGCGTCTTTTTTTATGTTAAATAATTATTGATTGATCTAGACAAGTTAAAAGTAGTCATGAAAAATACACCTCCAATTGTTTGTCTAACAATGGGGGGCAGTATATTACTCGGTAGATACTTTTTATTCTATTTGCTTAGCTTTGTATAGAAGATGAGCAGAACCCCATTGATGAATCGTATCAAGTATTGGATCAAGCGAACGTCCATACTCTGTGATGGAATACTCAACTTTAGGTGGTACTTGTGCATATACTTCTCGATGCACAATATATTCAACTTCTAGATCACGAAGCTGCTGTGTCAACATTTTTTGTGTAATACCTGGAAGATGACGACGCAATTCATTAAAACGCATAGTTCCATGCTCAAGCAACAATAATAATATTTTCGGCTTCCATTTACCTACAATAATTTCTAAAGCATCGTCTACCTTACAAGCTTCTATTGGTTTGTCCATGTGATCTTCTCCCATCTGATTAGTTATCTTTCCGTTTATCGTTTAGTTATCCTTGTGAATAACAAACTGTGAATATTAAGTGTGTACATAAAGTAGTAACGAAAATATAAGTTTTACAGTATCTTTAAGTATACTATACTACTTCAAAGTGCGTACTATCTAATTAATTATACATGATGCATAATTGATCTAACAACAGGATGAAAGGAATAGGGAAATGGAAAAATATCGTATTGATCGAAGCAAAGGAATTGAATTTGGTTTATATACATTAGGAGATCATATTCCGAATCCAGAAACGATGGAGCGTATATCAGCAAAGCAACGTCTTGATGAAATAATTAAACTTGCAAAACTTGCTGAAGAGTTTGGTTTAGATGTATTTAGTGTAGGAGAAAGTCATCAAAAATATTTCGCGACACAAGCGCATAGCGTTGTATTAAGTGCTATTGCACAAGCGACTAAAAATATAAAATTAACAAGTTCATCAACAATTATAAGTACATCAGATCCAGTACGTGTATACGAAGATTTCTCAACAATTGATCTTATCTCTAATGGACGTGTAGAAATCGTTGCTGGAAGAGCTTCTCGTGTTGGCTTATTTGAACTACTTGGATATGATTTGAAAGATTATGAAGGATTATTCGAAGAGAAGTTTGAGCTGTTAAAGCTTATTAATGAGAATAAAATTGTGAATTGGGAAGGCGAATATCGCGCACCGTTAAAAAATGCTGAAGTATTACCTCGCCCACTTCATAACACGTTACCTCTATGGAGAGCGGTAGGTGGTGCGCCAGGAAGTGCCATTCGTGCAGGGAAACAAGGCGTTCCAATGATGCTGGCAACATTAGGAGGACCTTCTTCCAACTTCAAAATTGCAGTTGATGCTTACCGAAAATCTTTAACTGATTCTGGATTTGATCCAGCACAATTCCCAGTTGCAACGACAGGACTATTCTTCACAGATAAAGATTCACAAGTGGCGATGCGCCAAGCTTATCCGGGAGTAAATCTTGGTTTGCAATTAGTGAATGGACATGGTTTCTCTAAGCAACATTTTGCACAAGCACAAGATGTTCGAGATGCATTAATGGTTGGTAGCCCGCAGCAAATTATTGAAAAAATCTTATATCAGTATGAACTGTTTGGACATCAGCGTTATATGGCACAGATGGACTTTGGTGGAGTTCCATTCCCACTACTAGTGAAAAACCTTGAGTTAATTGCATCAGAAATTTTACCTGCGGTTAGAAAATATACGAAACAATAATTAAAAAGATACAAAATTATAAACATATAAAACAATAGGAGGTGTTACGATGAAAATAGTAGGATTGTCAGGTTCTATCGTTGGTTCGAAAACAAAAACAGCTATGCTTGTTTTTGAAAAAACACTTCGTGCTAAATATCCAGACGCGGAGTGGACGCTTATTGATTTGGCGGATTACAATGTGCAATTTAGTGATGGACGTAATTATTTGGAGTATGAGGGAGACACAGCATTCGTTACGAAAACATTGATGGATGCACATACTATCGTTATTGGTACGCCAATTTTCCAAGCTTCACTTCCAGCTACATTAAAAAACATTTTTGATCTACTGCCGATTAATGCTTTCCGTGATAAAGTAATAAGCTTTTTCGTTACAGCGGGATCCTCTAAACACTATCTAGTAGCTGAGCAGCAACTTAAGCCAATACTAGCTTATATGAAGGCTCAAATTGTACAGACTTATGTTTTTATCGAAGATCAAGACTTTGTTAAGAAAGAAATTGTTAATGATGATGTGTTTCTGCGAATGGAACGACTAGTTGAAGATACAGCTAATCTGACAGCTACGTACGATATCATTAGAAAGCAACAAGAAGATCAATATGACTTTTAACAAGTAGAGTGTAGTTAACACATGTTAACAACCACTATGTATGCTAAAATTAGCAAATATAGTGGTTGTTTTGTTAGTATCATTAATGACTATACTAGTCTTGAGTATACAATCATTAATGCAATAACATAGAATTTATCGCAAGAGAGGAGCAATCATGTGAACAAGGAAGAACTTAAGCTGATGTGCCAAGCACATCCCGGCGTTACATATGACTATCAAGAGGAGTGGCAAGCAGATCGATTTTTTATTGGTGGAAAAATGTTTGCAATGATCGGTACCGATGCGAAGGATACTCCTATTATTACGATGAAATGTGATCCAGAACGTGCAGAAACGTTAAGGGAAACAGTAGAAGGAATAGTCCCTGGCTATTACATGAATAAGACACATTGGAACTCGATATACTTTGATGCGAATGTTTCAACTGAGATGATGGAGAATTTGATCAAACATGCTTACGAGCTTGTATTCGATAAGTTAACGAAAAAGCAAAAACAAGAGATTATTGGCTAATGATTTGGTGATTGAAGAGCCTTGGACATTGAGCCTCACTATAATAATTAGATTGCAATCTAATTATTATAGTGAGGCTTTTTCTGAACGTAAATAGTGGAATCGAGAGGAATGAAGGGAAAAAATCCTGTTCATCGAGCACATTTAAATAGTTATTTTTCGTTCATTCATAACTCCCATCAAACGCACTCAGTAGCGGAGAGAACTAATCGTTAGTGGAAAAGCGAAGCGGTCGTTTTTGTCCTCGGATTTATACCATTATGAATTTTCAATAAATCCGAGGACAACGGCGATTGGAACAATGATTTGTTCTCGAAGCGTGCTGAAAGCACAACAACGATTCGTTCTCGCAGCGTCTTGCTAATCTCGCGAAATGATACTAATTAACTCTGAAATAATATACAATATTTACAAGGGCGAAATTATTTAGTGTAAGTATGAATAAGCGTATGAGAGGTGAATGATGGAAAAGGGTTTTGAAGTATTTGATTCTGTACATCTTAATTGGCTTATCGCTATCGTTATTCTAACCATATCAATCACTTTCATTTATTATCGATGCTCAAAATTGCAAAGAGCATGGATTCGTAAAGGGATCGGCTACACACTTCTCATCGCAGAAATTTGCAAAGTCATCGTTGTGTTAGCTACCGGGCAGAACCTGCTGTATTATCTCCCAATTCATTTATGTGGTATTGCGATTTTTCTTGTTTTGTTACATGCCTATCGTGAAAGCACAACCGTCGCTGAAATACTGTTTAGCTTGACGATGCCTGCTGCTTTCATTGCACTTATATTTCCAGGGTGGGTGAACGATCCTGTAATGAGCTTTCTTCACATCCATTCCTTTGTCTATCATGGACTTATACTAACCTACCCGATCATGATACTAGCTACTGGAGAAATGAAACCTAACATTCGTAGAATATGGAAAGTTATATTGTTCCTCATCATAACTATTCCACCTGTATATTTTTTCAACAAGATTTACGAGACGAATTATATGTTTTTGAACTGGCCAATATCGAACTCTCCACTCATGAGTATATATCAACTTTTTGGTGAGAGTAGATATATAGTAGGCCTTGTCCTCGTCTTGTTCGTCGTATGGATTGTTCAATATAGTCTATGGGGTCTTTGGAATATAGCAAAAAAAGTAAAGTAATAATGCGTGCTACCAAGTGGTCTTTAGTTTGCTTGGTTTTTAATATGGATTAGAGTTTAAACCTTCATATGGGTTAGAGCACTAATTTTTCATATGCAATGAGTTATAACGCATAAATAGTAATAAAAATTTTGGAACGATGAAGCCAATATATACGTATTACATGATTACATCAACATTGATGTTGAATAATTCGAATACAGTTGAGGAGGATGGGTAATGGGAAGGATACGCTTTACAACAACAGGCTAGCAAATTTAAATGGGATATGTAACATACCGCATGATTTCGATATGAGCATTGACTATTTGCTAGGAATACTTGCAATACCCATTACGGTTATTCCTTAAGTAACATATGTCATCTGCAATATGATCGAATGATGCAAGTTGAATCATCATATTGTGGGAGGTGGAGTCTTACTATTTATAGTAAGACGAAAGAATTGACGCTAATTAATATTACTATATTTATTGTTCTTATTATATTTACTGCATTTTTTGTGGCAACTGAGTTTGCCATCGTTAAGGTTAGACAGTCGAGAATTGATCAGTTAGTTGCTGAAGGTAAAAAAGGTGCGGTTTCTGCTAAGCATGTCGTTTCGCACTTAGATGAATATTTATCTGCCTGTCAATTAGGTATAACAGTTACAGCGTTAGGTATTGGTATGGTCGGAGAAAAGACATTTGAATTTATATTGCACCCAGCATTCGAAGCATTAGGGCTTTCAACGAACTTAATTCATGTATTTACTATTGGAACAGCATTTATGATGGCTACATTTTTACATGTAGTTGTAGGTGAACTTGCTCCCAAGACAGTAGCTATTCAGAAGGCAGAAGCAGTAACGTTGTTATTTGCTAGGCCAATTATGATTTTCTATAAAATATTGTTCCCGTTTATCTGGTTCTTGAACGGTTCTGCACGTATCCTTGTTGGTATTTTTGGATTGAAGCCAGCAAGTGAACATGAGGTATCTCATACACAAGAAGAAATTCGTATGTTAATCGCTGAAAGTAATAAATCAGGTGAAATTAACAATAGTGAGATGAAATTCGTTAATAATGTATTCGAATTTGATGATACTTTAGCTCGTCAAATTATGATCCCACGAACAGAAATCGTTGGCTTTAATGTGAATACGAAGCATGAAGATGTTCTGAAGCGAGTTTCTCAAGAAAAATATACACGTTATCCTGTTTATGAGGGTGATCGTGATAATATTATCGGCTACTTCAATATTAAAGACCTACTTATTCAACGATTGAATAATCCAGCCATTGAATATAATTTGGCTCACTTTGTTAATCCAGTCATTAACGTCATTGAAGCTACACCTATTAAAGAAGTTCTGCAAAAAATGCAGAAGGAACGTATTCAAATGGCGATATTAGTTGATGAGTACGGTGGTACTTCGGGGTTGATAACAATCGAAGATATTATTGAAGAATTGGTTGGGGAAATTAGAGATGAATTTGACGGTGATGAAATTTCACATATACGTAAAGTAGATGAAGGTCACTATATCATTGATGCAAAAGTACAACTTCATGAAGTTGGAGAATTGCTAGAAATATCTTTAGAGAATGAAAACGTAGATACACTAGGCGGTTGGATTTATACCCAAAATATTGATCTTGAGAAGGATATGATCATTACTCATGGAGGTTATCAGTTCTCGATTAAACAGAAGAGAGGTCTTGTACTTCAGTTTATTGAGGTGAAGAAGCAGCCGGTTTCAGATTTACATGACGTGCTAGTCGAACAGAAGTAATAAATGATGATATAGTTTTCCTATAAATATGTTTATAGTTATTAATAATTGTGACATTGCACTTTATAAATTAGGGAAGTAGTGAGGCAATCTTTTGAGGATTGAGCTCTGTCTTGTACAGAGTTCAATCCTTTTTGTGTTATATTTCGATGGTGTTGAAAGCTATAAGGAATTGTAATGTAGGCAGTATTAATGTTGAAAGACTATTGCTATCCAAGGAGCGAGTAAATTATAATTAATAGTAATAATAACCATATCTGGTATGTTTAACAGATTTATGATGTGGTTGAATGATATATTCTAAATGAATACTGTTCCATTATTGTTGATGTAGAACGGAGAGTTAAGATGAAGTTGAGCCGCTATATAGTGGGAATACTGTTGTGTTTCATTCTGACATCTTGTAGTACACAATCAGCATCTAATAAGACATATGTTGCAAGTATATATAATATTAATCTGGATAACTCCTTTCAAACAATGAAAGAGATTGTTGATCAATCAGATTATATCGTAATTGGAGAAATAATGGGTTCAATGATGGCTGAAGGAAATTTTAATGAAGTTGTAATCAAAGTACTTGATCAATATAAAGGGATTGAAGATAAAGTAGATCAAATCATTAATATACATTCTACAAAAGTGTTATCAGATGAAGGAATAACTTATCTTCTATTTGTTAGTGAGAATAAACTGCACGTAAGTGGAGAAATTCGATATGAATCTCTTACTCATCCTAATCCGATTCTGAATAATAGATTTATTGAAGGTCCATTTATTAATATGTCGTTTAAAGAAATTAGAAGAGACGTTATTTGCTGTGTCGAGCGTGTATAGTGTTGATTTGAAGCAATTCGAAGTGCCTGATGAAGTATTTATGGTATATGAAGTTGTGGATGGACAACTACATTCGACAAAAGGTGAATTGAGATACCCGGAAACATTTTTTGGTTAGATTGAAGAGGACATTCAATATAAGCAAATAATTTGTTTACATCATTTGATGATTAATTCAAAACTAGACCTACACATTGTGAGGTCTAGTTTTTGTTTTGTCTAAATCCCTTTTGAAAATAACATGAAACCAAGTTGCTTTAAAATGGGTATTATTGTAACATATCTAATAATTTTCCAAGTGAGCTATGAGTTGTTTCGCTAGGTAGATTACTAGAATCAAAAAATAAAGATATAGATAGGGGAGATGAAACATGTCAGCATATGAACATACTTTAACGGTTAACAATGTAACGAAAAGCTTTGGGGTAGGAACAGGTCAAGTGAAAGCTTTACAAGGAGTTTCTTTAACGCTTAAGAAGGGCGAATTCGTAGCTGTAATGGGCACTAGTGGTTCTGGAAAAAGCACACTATTGAACATTATTGCAGGGCTTGAGAAGCCTGATGAAGGGGAAGTTGCATTACATGGTATTGTTCATAAAGATATGTTCACCGAACCTGCTGCTACACAATTCCGTCGTGAAAATATTGGATTTATTTTTCAATCTTTTAATCTATTAAACAATATTTCAGTTGAAGAGAATATTGCATTGCCATTATTGTTAGATGGTACCTCGAAAGAGATTATGGCAGTTAAGGTGGCAGCTATGCTAGAGAGAGTAGGGCTAACCACTTGGGCGAAGCAACGTCCATTCCAGCTTTCTGGAGGGCAACAACAACGTGTAGCCATTGCTAGAGCATTGATTAGTGGACCGCCAATTTTACTAGCCGATGAACCAACAGGTAATCTTGATGTGAATACGTCCAAAGATATTATGCGTGTATTAGTAGAAATGAAAGAACAACTAGAACAGAGTATATTATTAGTCACACATGACCCTTATATCGCAAGTTATGCTGATCGTGTCTTATTCTTTCATGATGGACATATTGTGGAACGATATAGCTGTCAACACGATGACTCGGATATCGGACAATTACTCGCTATATTTCAGCAAGTGATGGGTGTACGCCTATGATTAGTTCGATTAAAGGTCTTGCTTATCGATTTCTGATGGGGAATAAAACTTCATCGCTATCGTCTCTTCTAAGTATTGTGATATCAATTACCTTAATCATTTCTATGGTTATGTTTGTAACGAACGAGCGACAATCATTTCAAGATCAGATGAAAAACTTATATGGTGACATGGATATGTTAGTTGGTTACGATCTAGAACATCATAAAATTATAGATGAGACAATGTTGAACGAGATTCACAATATCGACAACAATATGACGATTTCACCAGTATTACTAGCCAATACGAAAGTAGCGTCAATTAAAGATTCGATCTACACTGTTGGGCTGATGAATGATGATCTCGTTAAAAGCAGATATAAGCTTAGTACTAATTTAGCGAGTAATGGAGTTGCGATGAATGTTTCATTGACGTCAGCTTTGAATTTAAAGGTTGGGGATATGGTTAATATTGATGGACTTCAATTCAAGCTTCAAGAGATTACAGCTGATGTACCAGGTGCGAGGCTAGATATGGTTTTACTACCACATGAGGTAGTAAAAGATATGACCTACAATAAGCAAGGGGTAGTTAATGAAGCTAACTTTGTATTAGTGCAATTAGCTCAGAAAAACTCATCTGAAGTAGTATCATCATTGAAGGCAATAGATTCGCAATTTCGGATAGATGTTATAGAGCAGGATGAATTTTACGAGCAAAATTTACAAGCGATGAATGTATTTATTATCGTGATGTCGCTACTTATTCTTCTCGTATCTACTTTGTTCATTATTTCTAACAGTGAAGCGTTTGTATACAAATATCGTATGCAGATGGCGGTTATGCGCATTATTGGTGCTACCAATAAACAATTGTTCAGACTTATCTGGCTACAGTTATCATTTATCGTTATGATCGGTGGTTTACTGGCATTCCTCTTAGCTTGGGGTATCCATATCTTTGCACCACAGTTAATTGGAAATATATTCAATTACGAGTCTGAGGTTTCATTTCATATGGGTGCGGCATTAATAACGACGCTCGGTGCAATGATCTTTATCCAGCTATTTATGATTATTCCTGCGTATAGTAGTAAGAAGATATTGCCATTGCAACTCATGTCCACTAATGAGCATAATGTCAGTAAATTATCTAAGCGCAGAATTAGTCTTGTAATATGGTTAGGTAGTGTGGTGATACTAGTTCTTGGGTTTTTCTTCACAGTGCCCAATAATGATTTAGTGAGATGGTATCTCTATTTGGCAATATTCATTACTATTAGTAGTTTTCGATTGTTCCCGGTCTATTTTATTAAATTGATAAATATTATTTCTCCCTTAGTAAGAAAACGGATAGGTAATCTCGCATATGTCTCCTTACAAAATATTGTTCCGCAAATTAAGAAAAATACATTTGCTACGTTACTAATTAGTGTCATGGTTATGATCGTTTGTATTGGTTCTGCCTTTTTTGAGACTGTTAGTAATGGTGGAGAGGAATATATCCGACAAAACTACGCTACGAACATTAATGTAAGTTTGCGAGATCAGTCGACACTTAAGATAGACCCTGATCTATTTAAGCGAGAAGTAAGTTCATTAACTGGTATAGATGAGATAGTTGTAGTAAATAACTACAATAGCTTTGAAGTGATGGATAAGGAAGGAATTCGGCAAAGTTTCGTTTATAGGGCTCTAGATTTACAGATGCTTGAACGTATGAACATTATGGAAGTGCCTGACCAGGAGCAATTACAATCACATGTTATTATTAGTAAGAATTTTGCTGAGAAATATGGCTATAAAGTAGGAGATAGTATTACAGCAGAAATGTACTTGAACGAAGAGCAAGGATATGATGTAGTGGACAAAATGGTAGTCAGTGCAATATATGAGCAACTACCAGGAAGCACTGCGGATATGTATGTTGACTTGAGTGCAATATCCTTCATCCAACCACATACGCAATTTACTGAGTTATGGTTAAATGCACAAGATGAATTTTTGGTGCTAGAACAGTTGCAGGAGCTACAGCAGATGTATCCAGCACAGCTACACATGAATAGTTTAAGTAATGAATTAGCAATATCGGATAAAATGAAAGATGAACGCTGGTCAATGTTCGTTGCTACTTTAACGATTATGATGGTATCCGTTATTATGGGAATATGTAATACGCTGTTTCAGAACATTCATAGTAATCGTCGGGAATATGCGGTCATGCGAATTATTGCGGTGACGGAGCGAGGGATATCGTTCATGATTACGTTACAATTTATGCTATATATTCTGTTTGGAACTTTACTGGGGCTCGTTCTAGGGACATTGGTTGTTGCATCATTAAGTAGAATAGATGAAGGCTCGCAAATCTTATTCAACCTAAACTTAATTGCATGGAATGTAGCAATTCTTATCGTAGTATGTATGATCATGCTTATTCCCTTCATACGTCATATTAGAAAGCAAAGCCTAATTAGCGAATTAAGTAGAAACTAATTAAAGGGAGGATGATGAAGTAGAGATATCTATTTCAACCTTCTCCCTTATTAAGTTGGAATATGACGGGCTCGAGTGGAATGGAGGGTAAAATCCCCCTATATCGAGCAAAGGAAAGCAAGGAGGCTAGAGCTATAGATAGTCTATAGCTCTAGCCTCGCTGAATTCATTGTTTCATCTTTACTGATAGTGGTGGCTTCAGATAGAAATATTAATGTGGTTAAATGTCTATACTTTTTATCTAAACATTCTTAACTTTGAGCAGTATATTTTTTTACAGCGGGAATAATATCTCTACCAATAAGTTCAATGTTTTTCATTACTTTATCGAACGGTACGCCTCCGAAATCAATTTGTGCCATAAAACGTTGCTGACCGAATAACTCATATTGGTATAGTAATTTTTCAATAATTTGCTGCGGACTGCCTACCATGAGTGCATCGCGATAGTCGATCGCTTGATCAAACTGTTGCTTTGGATATCCACTTCTTCTTATAGAAGTGAAACCAGCGTTAATATACGGAAAGTATTCGTTCATCGCATCTTGTGACTGTTCTGCTGTATAGAATAGGCTAGTCGTTGCGATGGGCAATTGACTAGCATCATGACCATTATTCGTTGCTGCTTCACGATATGCTTCAACGGAAGCTCTGAAATTAACGGCAGGACCTCCAAGTGTAGTAAGCATCATAGGTATACCAGCTTCTCCAGCTTTAATTGCACTTGCAGGAGGACCGCCAACGGCTCTCCATATCGGAAGTCGACCCTTAACAGGCTGCGGTAAAATCTCGGCACGATGTAATGGTGAACGGAATTGACCTTCCCAGCTAACAGGTCCAGTTGCTTCATTTATTTTCATAAGCAGTCTTAACTTCTCTTCGAATAGTTCCTCATAATCGTTCAAATCATATCCGAATAAATCATAGGCACCTACGCGTGATCCACGTCCTGCAACAATTTCTGTTCGACCACGAGAGATTAGATCTAACGTAGCAAAGTCTTCATATATACGAACAGGATCAGCGACACTTAATACAGTAGCTGAGCTTGAGATTTTGATTTTACTCGTAGCTTGTGCAATTGCCCCAAGGACGACAGTATGAGCTTGCGTTGTAAAATAAGTTTGATGGCTTTCACCAACTGCGAAGACATCAAGTCCAGCATCTTCGGCAAGTTTACTTGCATCTATAATTTCATGGAGACGTTGCTGGGCACTAATAGGTTGATTGATCATGGAATGCGTCATATGATCTCCTAATGTGTAAAGTCCAAACTCCATGCCGTTTTTCGGTTCAATACGATATTTCTCCATAATAATAACCTCCTAAAACTTTTCATGATTCACATGAAAAGTGTCATCGAAAGCATAAGCTAAAACTTTTCATGATTCACATGAAAAGTGTCATCGAAAGCATTCACATTAAGATTGTAGCGGTGATAAGGATGCTTCTATTTCAGCACGTCGCGCTTCAAGAAAAGGTGGTAAATCTAGGTGTTTGCCAAGCTCTGTAATGTCTGAGTCAACCATAAAGCCAGGGCCATCCGTAGCAAGCTCAATCATAAGGTTATTGCGATCACGGAAGTAAACACTAGTAAAGTAGTAGCGCTCAACGACACCTGTTGTAGAATAACCTAAACCTCTAATAATTTCATTCCATGCTGCTAGTTCCTGTTGATCAGCGACACGAATCGCAAGATGATGGACACTACCTTTACCAGGGCGTTCACGAGTTCCTACCTCTTGAGTTAATACGATCTCACCCCATTGTTCTCCTTGAATAGCTTGCAATATTACGCTTGATTCTGAGCTTGATTTAACTGTATATCCAAATGTATCACGGAATAATTCGGTCGTTGCATTTAAGTTGCGAACGGAGATACCTACAGGCCCCATTCCAAGAATATGATGCTCTTCAAGTACAGGAGAGTCAGCCCAATAGCGCCAATGTTCAGGGACGTCTAATCCTTCATTACTCAACAGAACAAGGCGTAGTCCATCAGGATCTTGGAAGTGCAGCGCATCATAGCCGTTATAGGTCGTAATAGGGTCATGAATGACTGCCATGTCACTTAATCTTTGTTCCCAATACAATAGGCTATTATATGAAGGGACTAGCAATCCGATCAAGTTAATTGCATTAGTACCAGGCTGTGTATGTCCAGCCATCGGCATTTCAAAGAAAGTAAGCTCTGTGCCTGGGCTTCCGATTTCATCTCCATAAAATAAATGATACATATCTGGTGAATCTTGATTGACGGTTTTCTTTACTAATCGAAGACCCAATACCCCTGTGTAGAATTGCATGTTTTTCGCTGCATTTTTAGTAAGCATAGAAGTATGGTGATGACCTAATATTTGTGTCATAATAATCGCTCCCTTAATTATCATTAATAAATGTACTGTAGTAGATATTCTATTCAGTAATCGAGACTGTAAAATCTGTTGATTAACTGCATATCAATTGATTAGTCAAGTGATGGGTGTAAAGCAACTACTATAATGGTGGTAATTGCTTATTTTCGCTATTTTTATGAACCTTCGTTAGAAGTGAATACAATGTTTTAGCTTCTTCATCAGTTAATGCTTCTTTGAAAAACGAAGTTTGAAAGGCAAGTTGTGCAGGCATGGCTATATCTAGAATATCCTTACCTTTATCACTTAATACAATCGTTTTTGTCTTCCATTCTTGCTTACGAGTAATGTATCCATCTTGCTCCAAGCGAGCTAACATTCGAGACATTCCACCTTGGGTTACGATGACCTTTTCAGCAAGCTCAGATTGGGTCAGTGGTTGGAAAGTACGTATTTGCATAAGCACATCAAATTGAGCGGTAGTTAGCTGAAATCTCTTCAGAAAATCATTCGATAATTGGTTACTCTGATTACTAAAGCGCATTAACCTTAACCATGTTAATGAACCAAGAGTATGCTGATCCATATAACCACTCCTAAAACTTTTCATATTTCCAGTGATACTCCCATGTACATGAAAAGTAACATCGGAAGCGTAAGCTAAAACTTTTCATATCATCTAGTGATACTGTTTTTGTTCTTGTTATCACTTTACTACGCAAGTGATAGGAAAGCAAGTAAAATATCTCTAATTTAAGATATTTATTATTTTGTTATTTTTTGTAATTATGATAGAAGCCTTCATTACATTGTGTGACTGTTAGTAAAGCAGTCACACAATGTAATGAACTGGTGAAATTACTATTTCTTAATATAATTAAACATGAAATAGTACGATAGTTACTTTTTTTGTGATAAAAAATACAACATAATATAATGTAAACTGGTTAAATTATGAAATAAAGAGGGAGTGGATGGAACTAGTATGTATAAAAAAGTAGAGAGCGAGCTCGAGCTTGCGATGTTTAATGGTATTTGGACAACGGTGTGGAGAGAAAAAGGATATGATTTAGAATTTAGTGATGATATACTTGAACAAAATTTAATTTCGACAAAAAAAGGAGAATTTGTCGGAACTGCAGAATTAAAACCATACATAGCTGATGAACAGCACAAAATAAATCAAATCGTCCCTTTTCATAAACATCCTTGGATATATGAATCCAATGGAAGTGTGGGGGAAATTGACAAAATTGCATTATTAAAAACATTTAGAGGAAATGGTGAATATATTGCTCTAATTCTTTCCTCAATTGTACATAGTTCAGCAAAACTTAAACTGAAATATTTAGTTTCATTAATGGAGCCGATTTTCATGAGAGCTTTAAGAATTACCTTTAAGGTTCCTCAACAGCAAGTAGGGGGGAAGATGTTCTATAAAGGTGATTATGTTATTCCAGTTATCTTTGATATTGGTTATATCGTTGATAATACAGAGGAATTTTCATGGTATGTCAATCCCGCGGTAATGGAACATAGTTATTAATTGACGTAGAGGCGGATGAGAAATGAATCAAGGACTATCAGAACTAGACAAAAGGAATCGATTATTAGTTGGTATTATGTGGGCGGTTCTCGCACTTGGAGTCGTCACCGATATTAGTATCGGACTAGGTTGGAAAATGATACTGTTACTTGTTGTCATTGGTTCTATTATGAATACTATTGCAACAGTTATGACGTTTATTAAACCGATAAGTGCTTATGTAAAGTATGTTTTGCCTTTTGGGCTAAGCTCGATCGTAACGGTATTGATCGTATCTGACCCCGAGCCTATTATTAGTACTTATTTTCTTATATACGTAAATTTAGGGATAATGACTCTGTACTCTGACTTCCGTCCACTTATATTGACAGGGTTTTTAGGTGGAGTAGTAACAACTTACATTTACTTAGATCCCGTGCTACAACAAAGATTATTTCCTAATGAATCTTTACTATTCCTGTTTTTATATTTATTTTTCGCAACATTGGCTCTTTGTGCATCGGCACAGTTTACACAACGATTGCAACGTGAAGTCATCAAAAATGAAGCTGAAGCTGTTCATGCAAAAAATTTAGCAGAGCAACTTGTTGAAAAATTGAAAACTTCGATTTTAATGCTTAATGTATTTAGTTCCTCACAGAAGGAGCAGGTTCAGACAGCAAGCTCTATTTCTAAGGAAGTAACGACGACTTTTGGAGAAATGACCGTATCTGTTGAGCAGCAAACGAATCATATTTTATCTATCAATGACTCAACTCAACGAATTGATCTTGATATTAAAGAGATGGCTGAGAGCTCTGCATTAATGATGGAGTATGCTCAAAACAACGCTGATCTAAATCAAAGTAATACGACAAAAATGCAAGAAGTAAGTGATGAGATGAAGCAACTTCGTCAATCAACCGAGCAAACATTAGTAGAAATGAAACAATTAAGAGAGAAAAATGAAAATGTTAGTGAAATTGTCAATACGATTAATGAGATTGCAAGACAGATTCATTTATTAGCATTGAATGCTGCTATTGAAGCAGCTCGTGCTGGAGAACATGGTAAAGGTTTTGCGGTCGTATCTGGCGAAGTAAGCAAACTAGCAGATCATACAAGACTTTCTGTTGAAGAGATAAGTGAGCTTTTATCTAATATTCATCATAGTATTGATTCTGTATATCAATCTGTTGAGCAGGGAAATGATTCTGTTGTTAGAAGTAATAAATCACTTCAAAGTGCGAATGAAGTGTTAGAACTAGTTCAAGAGAATACAATTCTTTCAACTGAGCAAACAAATAAAGTAACAGAATCAACAAAGCGCCTCGGAGATCAATCCTCATTGCTCGCACACAGTATGAATAGTATTTCTGCTACAACACAGCAAAATATGGCTGCAGTAGAAGAAGTTAATGCAAATATGGAATTACAATATGCTAACATGGAAAATATGGTCGAACAATTTGAACAGTTGGACCAATTGCTTCATGAGCTTAAGGAATTAGTAGAACGTAAATAATAAAAAAGTTGGGTGGAAATCATTACGTTATTCCGTCCAACTTTTTTTTGTTTCAGGAATTTATTAGACGGCCCCGTAATTTTTATAGATAATTTTCTTACGTTTAAGTGTATATTCGAATTACTTACTGTACACCATACTGAAGGAGCAAAATTCATTAATCATATATAAATAGTTAGAATATTTCCAAGATTATGTTAATATCCATTAAATTCAATACATAGAATTTGTTAATATTGAAGTTCTCAATTAAGAGGACTACAATAATGGTGTCAACTTTCGTAATGCACAATACATCATAGGAGATGATCTACATGAAAGCATTGAGATGGCATAACGTTAAAGATATCCGTTTGGAAAATATTGAAGAACCTGTGGCTAAAAAGGGCCAAGTAAAATTAAAAATACAATGGTGTGGGATTTGCGGTAGCGATTTGCATGAATATACTGCTGGTCCTATTTTTATACCTACTGATACACCTCATCCTTTAACTGGGGATGCTGCACCAATCGTTATGGGTCATGAATTCTCTGGACAAGTTGTTGAAGTTGGTGAAGGTGTTACTAACATTGAGATCGGTGACCGAGTCACAGTTGAGCCAGTTTATTCATGCGGTAAATGTGAAGCATGTAAGCAAGGTAAATATAATCTATGTTCTCTAATGGGCTTCTATGGACTAGCGGGCGGCGGAGGCGGATTCTCTGAATATGCATCTGTTCCAGCTCATATGATTCACAAATTACCTGATAATGTATCTTTTGAACAAGGTGCTCTTGTAGAACCTTCAGCAGTTGCACTGCACGCTGTGAAACAAAGTAAAGTCAAAGTTGGCGATAAAGTAGCAGTATTCGGTACAGGTCCGATTGGTTTATTAGTAATAGAAGCATTAAAAGCTGCAGGTGCAGCTGAAATATACGCAGTTGAATTATCTCCTCAACGTCGCGAAAAAGCGAACGAACTAGGTGCGATTGCTCTTGATCCAAGTGAAAATGATATCGTTGAAAAACTGCATCAGTTAACTAATGGTGGAGTTGATGTATCCTTTGAAGTAACAAGTGTACCTCAAGTACTTGTTCAAGCAATTAATGCAACGAAATTCAATGGTGAAACAATGATTGTAAGTATTTTCGAGAAAGAAGCATCCATTCATCCACAAAATATTGTGATGAAGGAACGTACAGTTACAGGTATTATCGGTTACCGCGATGTATTCCCAGCTGTTATTAGCTTGATGGCACAAGGATATTTCCCAGCGGATAAATTAGTAACGAAACGTATTTCACTTGATGATGTTATTGATGAAGGTTTTGAAGGTTTATTGAAAGAAAGAAACCACATTAAAATTCTCGTTAAAGCTGAGTAGATCAAGTGCAATTTTTGAACAACCTCTGCAAGTGAGAAGTTGAATAGAAACGTTGTAAGTCTAATGTAGGCTATGAAGCCTCAAGTAGTAACCTCTTCGGCCGAGTATTTATTGGAAAGTGGCTTGCCACAGTAATCCAAAAAATACTCGGTTTTTTAACGTTTAAAACACTTAACAAATTCATAACTGACTAGTGGTATGGAGAGGAAGTTGGAAAGCGTGATACTGAGCATGCTAAGAAAGGATTTGACTCACAATAAAGGAATTCCTATTTTAAAGATGATGAAATTACAAATTATTTTGAGAAAAATTATCTAGAGAAGTTAGATTAGTCATATGATTGACAAAAATTGTATTAGTTGTTATTATCATTGTAGACCGACGGTCGGTCAATATTGATGGAGGTTATGTTATGAGAATAACGAAAAAACCTGAAGAGCGTAAACTTGAAATAATGGATGCTGCGGCTATGTTATTTACAACAAAGGGCTATGTGAAGACTACCATTAACGATATATTACTCGAAGTAGGTATTGCTAAGGGTACGTTCTATTATCATTTTCAATCCAAAGAGGAAGTCATGGATGCGATTGTGATGAAATTTATTAATCAAGGTGTCGCTGCGGCTGAACATATTGCTAAAGATACTACGTTGAACGCACATGAGAAGCTGTTTCGTATACTAGGAGCACAGAGTCATGAAACTGATCAAAAGGGGGACATGATCGAACAACTCCATCAGATTAACAATGCAGAAATGCATCAGAAAAGCCTGGTAGAGACGATTTTAAGATTAACTCCGATTATTACAGCGGTCGTGGAGCAAGGTATTCGCGAAGGGATTTATAATACACGTTCACCACGTGAAGTGGTTGAATTTCTATTGGTGTCCTCACAGTTTTTGTTAGACAGAGGAATTTTTCGATGGAGTGGCGAGGAACTCGTTAAGAAAGCACACGCTTTAGCTTATATGATCGAGAAGACATTAGGTGCACAGGAGGGAAGCTTCGCGTACATACCTATGATGTATGAAAGTATGGTAGCGGAAGAGGAAGAGTGAACATAGCACAACGGGGATATTATTATTGAAGCCCACAAACATTCGGCATTATAACTGTTATGAAGGGTGGAGAGTAAGAATGACTAGTCAAAAATCATTCAAAAAATTTCTGGTCGTCTGGTTTGGTCAATTTATATCTTTAATTGGGATTGGCATTACAGCATTTTCACTAGGTGTATACGCATTCGAGAGGACGCAATCGGCTACAAGTGTTGCTTTAGTAACGCTATTTACATTTTTGCCATCGATTTTGTTAAGACCAATTGGAGGCTTACTGGCAGATCGAATGGATCGAAGATTATTAATGATTATTGGTGATATTGGTGCAGCGGCAGGACTAGTATTTATACTTATTATGCTGGAGGCAAGAGAATTGGAATTGTGGCATATATACGTAGGTGTAACGATTAGTTCAATTTTCTCCGCATTACACAGTCCAGCTTATAAAGCTTCTGCCACTGATTTATTATCGGAGGAACAATATTCTAAAGGTAGCGGTCTTGTACAATTAGCAGAATCATCAAAATTTCTATTTGCACCTGTTATAGCAGGGGTCTTGCTAAGTGTGACGACGATTGAGACGATTTTACTAATTAATATTGCGACTTTTCTAATAGCTATTATTGCCGTTTTTGTTATTAAGAAAAGTATTGCGGTTGATCGCTCCAATCAAGTCAAAGAACATTGGTTAAATGAGTTACTAGAAGGTTGGTATACAATTAAGCGTAATAAAGGTGTATTGCTACTTGTAACCATTATTTCTATAACAACATTTTATATTGGCTTATTGGAAACGTTAATTGGCCCGATGTTACTAAGCTTTACTGATGTACAAAGTCTAGGTATATTTCAATCGATAAGTGCCATTGGAATGTTAATCAGTAGTATAGTTATTGGAATGGTAACAATAACAAAACGTTATGTAAGTATGTTAATTATAGGTCTTATTATCGGAGGAATCGCATTCTCCTTAATAGGATTATCGACGAATATTATATTTATTATGATTGCAGGTTTTGTTTTCTTAGCTGCTTTGCCATTTGTTAATACGAGTGCAGATGTATTAGTACGACAAAATATACCGAATGAGAAACAAGGCAGAGTATGGGGGATGATCGGTATTCTTTCACAATTAGGATTCATTGCTGCTTATTGCTCTGCAGGTTATCTAGCGGATTACTTGTTCAATCCATGGCTTGTTGAGGATGGAGCATTAGCATCTACAGTAGGAACCGTTATCGGTACAGGTCCAGGTAGAGGGATTGGATTGATATTCATTATTGCTGGTATATTTGTAGTTACAATAGGAGTGATAACTTCTAAACTACAAACCATTCGTGAACTTGATTGTGTCAAGATTAGTAATTAACTGATCGCTCAGTGTTAATATATAACGATTATGTGACTATTGAGGAATATGTAAATTGGTATGATATTATAAGGCGAAGCGGAGTAGTCAGCTCGTAAATATTAAGGGTAAACTGCGCAGCCATCGTATTTTACGAAATATAGGTGAAGTAAGGATCGAAAGCTAGCGATGAAGATAGAGAAGATATTAACAGAAGCTACTACATTTATTACAACGATGTATAATGAATTACAATATAGCCAAGAGCAATTAGAAGAGCGATTGGCATCTATTACAGCCAGCATTTCACTTAACGGAAGTTATCTTCATACAGAAGAAGAACTCCAATACGGTGCGAGAGTGGCTTGGCGTAATAATAGTCGTTGTATCGGCAGATTATTTTGGAAATCACTTATTATTGCAGATTGTCGGCATATAAGTGATCCAGATCAAATCTTCGATGCGTTGCTTAGTCATATTGAGCGAGCTACGAATGATGGACGAATACAGCCGCTCATTACGATCTTTCCACAAAGTAGTACAGAGCTTACTGTGAAAATATTGAACCATCAGCTCATTCGCTATGCAGGTTATCAGATCGGAGATCAGATCGTTGGAGATCCTGATTCAATAACTTTTACAAATTTATGTATGGAACTTGGTTGGCGTGGCGAGGGAACTGCTTATGATGTGTTGCCGCTTGTGATTCAGATCAATAATAAACAACCTAGTTATCGTAATATTCCTCGTAGCTATATTAGAGAAGTTAAGATAGAGCACCCTAGTCTTCCTTGGTTTCATGAACTTCAATTACAATGGTATGCGATTCCGATCGTGTCAGATATGGAATTAGAAATAGGCGGTATTCGTTACACAGCTGCCCCTTTTAATGGCTGGTATATGGGGACAGAGATAGCAACTCGTAATTTTGGCGATGTGCATCGTTACAATATGCTACCTATCGTTGCAAAATCTATGGGGTTAGATATAAGTAGTAATCTAACGATGTGGAAAGATCGAGCGCTTGTAGAATTGAATGAAGCAGTAATCTATTCCTATAAGAAAAGCAAAGTAAGTATTGTGGATCATCATACAGCGGCAGAACAATTTCGATTGTTTTGCCAACAAGAACAGCAACAACAGCGAGAAGTTAATGCTCGCTGGACATGGCTTATTCCTCCGATGTCTCCTACAACAACGGCAATATGGCATACTCGATATAATGAAATCGATACGAATCCAAACTATTATCGCGTGTCACAATGTCCCTTTCATAAGTCAGAACAATGATAAAATCGCAAAAAATTCCTCTCTTAGTGTAGAGAGGAATTTTTTTCGTCTTGAATAATAATACTTTTTTTATCATTATACGATTTATTATTGTAATAAAAATGTGAAATAATGAAAAGAATGGTTTGTAATTTGTTATTTTTTGGTTTATAATACAAAGAATTTATTGCTAGTTTTTTGGGGATAGGCCGTGAAATTTACAAATATGTAAAGGGGATAAATCTAGATGCCTCAGATGACCTTAAACGCTCAAATGTATAATGAAGTCACCAAGTTAAGATACCTTAAAAGATATGAAAATGTTGACACTAAAGAAGTGTATGGTAGGATTTTTAAGAAATCAGCCCAATTGGAACAGCAACTTAAAAAAGATTTACACGACTTTAATGAAGAAGAACTAAGATTATTCGTGATGCAAATACTGCAGCCAAAAACTAAGGAGAGTTCACGTTCTATTTATTCGACGATATCATCATATTTAGAATGGTCGATCAGTGAGAATTATTCACTACATATCGCAAATCCATGGAAAAAACGTGGACAAGATTATATATACGGACTAGTTATGCATGTTAAAAATTATATGTCATATGATGAGAAGCAACATATTTTAAGTAAATTAATAAATGCTCAAGATAAATTTATTATCGAAGCGTTATGGAACGGTGTACAGGGTGATAAACTCATTGAGTTAGTAACATTAATGATGAGCCATGTTAACGTTGAGTCACATACTATTGAACTGTTGGATGAGAATAAAGAGATCATTAGAGAAGTGATCGCGTTTGATAGCCAACTTTGTAATTTTGCAATTCAAGCCAACGGTCAGCGACTTTATATTAAGAAAAATGGTCAATGCAGCGAAAACACAATATCAGAAAGTGCTGAACTAGTAGAATCTAATTATATAATAAAACGATCAAATACAAAACATAAAGGTGATAAGTCTTATACGACTCATTATACTGTATATAATCGTATTGAGATGTTTCGTGAGTTAAGAGACATGGAAGTCTTCGCTAACGTACTTGTCACAAAAAATATTGTTAGAAGCGGTATGATCTATCATGCATTATTGTTGTACAAGCGTGATGGGGTATTGGGCAGGGATCAGATTGAAGAAATTTGTAATCGCTTCAATGTGAAATTCAAATGGTCGATGAAAGATTTCTTGAATATTGATCACCTCAAAAAATTATATCCTGAAGAAGTTAAAGAGTTAGCAACGGTCTAATATTATCATTTAATAATAGAATTACATATTATCCTATATAGTCAGTAGATCATAGCTATCAAACAGACAGTTACGTATTGTAATTGATCTTAAGATATCATTGATCTACTTATTTTTTTGAGAGAGCAACGTGGTGATGGATGATTAATATTACTATGTATATTTTTTGCAGTATTATAGGTATTCCGTCTCGATCGTAGTATCATTAAATAAGGGGGCGAATAAGAATATGTTGGTCGGATTAATACTTTTCATAGTTGCAGGAATCGCTGAAATAGGAGGAGGATATTTAATCTGGCTATGGCTAAGAGAGGGTCGTCCTACTTATTTTGGCGTACTAGGTGGACTTTCGTTAGCGTTATATGGGATCGTGGCAACATTTCAAAATTTCCCATCTTTCGGACGAGTATATGCTGCCTATGGTGGTATTTTCATTGTGTTATCTGTTTTATGGGGATGGGGAGTAGACAAGAAAATGCCAGATTTATATGACTGGTTAGGTGCAGCGATATGTGTCGTAGGCGTTAGCGTTATGCTGTTTGCACCAAGAGGGTAAATGTAACCAATATTTATAATTGTTCAGAATAAGAGTTATCTTACTTAACAAACTATGGATGTACGAATGTATTTAATTTATAAAGAAGATTCTTTAGATTGTAGGGTACACATGCGAGGAACGGACAATATACACTGGTTGTAATCGATTACAAAAGGTAGAGAATATGAACATGTCATGGATGGTATCTGCTTATGCCATGTAAATGAGAATAGATCATCATAGATAATTGTTGAGAGGCTAACTTGATAATGAGTAGCATCTCAAGAAGCCCATAATAAGGTTTTAGGGGGTTGCATATGTATAAAGTTTTGATCGTAGATGATGAAGTTTTTGTTCGTAAAGGTATTATAGGATTAATGGATTGGAATAAGCTGCATTATGAGATATGTGGTGAAGCGGAAAATGGACTACAAGCAGTGGAAATGATCGAACTGTTGAAACCAGATCTTGTTATTGCTGATATTCGTATGCCGATATTAGATGGACTAGCTTTAATTAAGGAAGTTAAGGAAAATGGGAAACACCAACCGGTATTTATTATTGTAAGTGGATATCATGATTTCACGTATGCACAGCAAGCTCTACGCTATCTGGTATCCGATTATATATTGAAGCCCGTCGATGAGAAGGAACTAGAAGATACATTGCGTCGTGTTGCTGGTACATTATCAAAAAAGAGATTAACGACACTAACAGGTGAAAAACCGTTAACAGAATCAGTTATTGAAACGTTATTGAATACAGAGTGTAGCGAAGAAGATGCCAGGCAGCTTGCGGAGGCACTAGATATTCCAGTTATCGGAAATTACTGTTATGCCACTGTAGAAGTACATGATACACAGTTACGTAATAGTGACTATAATCATGTGCTTTTTAGTCAATTGGATAATTTAATGTTCGATATTACAGGAAAAGTAGACTATCATATACCTATTTATACTCAAACGAAAAATCAATTTGGTTTGATTATTCATATAGATAAATTAAAACAAGCCTTAATGACATTTACTCCTGAAGATGCTTTACGATTGTTACAGTTAGCGATCGTTAAAGGTATGGATGTACCAATTACGATTTATGTAGGGATAGAAGTTAATCGTCTGAGTACAATTGCAAACTCAGCTAATACTGCGAAAGAAGCAATGAATTATAAATTTGCTGAAGATGGCAAGAGCGTTATATTCTCCAATGAAGTTAGTGGAACGTCATTGTATTATTTTGATGTTGAAACGTCTATTCATAACAATTTACTTGAACAAATAGAAGAGAATAAACATGATGCATATGAACAAACTATTGATCAAATGTTTCAACAATTTAGATCCATGCGTTTCGCGCCTAGCGCAGTTGCGAATGCTTTGACCCGTTGTACGATTGGAGTTATTAATATTGTTCGCCAAATGGAAGGAAAAGAAGAAGAACTTAAGTGGCTACCTGAAATGTTAGGTTGGCAGAAAAAGTATAGCAGACTGTCTGAACTACAGGTCGCCTTCCTTAGTTTTGTTCGAGAAGCTTCTCAATACATATTGGATCGACGTGGAGAACAAGGGAAAGGTAGTATAGAGAAAATTAAGAAGTATATTGATAATCACTATACTGAAAATATTAATTTAAAAGGGATAGCGGCTAAGTTCTATATGAACTCTGTTTATCTAGGACAATTATTCCGTAAATCATATGGGGCCTACTTTAACGAATATTTGCTCGGTATTCGTGTAGAAGAAGCCAAAAAATTACTTAGACAGACGGATTTACGAATGTATGAGGTTGCGGAAAAAGTTGGATTCCAAAATGCAGATTACTTTGTAACTCAATTTGAAAAATTAGAAAAAATGACACCTACCGATTATCGAAACAAAATATTAGGCAAAAAATAACTAGGTGGAGATTACATGCGAAGATTTCATATTAATAATCTAAAGCTTAGAAACAAGCTTGTATTGATCTATATTCTATGCGTATTTATCCCGATTTTGTTTGCTAATGTGGTGTTTTACAATGTGACGACGAATAATATTAAAAATCAAAAAGCAGTAGATGCGGAAATCGCTTTAGAGCAATTAAAAAATGAATTAAAAGTTGTCATTGAAGATGCGGCAGGTATCGCATACCTGTATTATATTGATCCTGTTCTAAATAGTCATTTGAATAAAAAGTATAATTCATATGGTCAGTATATTGAGTCGTTAGCTTCGATAAAAAGTATATTTAATCGTTCAGATAAAGAATATCAGACGATTAGTTCTGCACTTATTATGACGAACAATACTTCTATATTGTCTTCAGGTAACATTGTTCAAATGGATGAAGATACAATACGCTCACAATGGTATGAGGAATTTTCTGCTAGTGAAAACTCGTACCCATATTTTTATGTTACTGAAAAAAGTATTAGTATTATTCAAAATCTAGATTATGAACAAACGGGGACGTTTGAGCATTTTATTAAAATTGATTTGAATATGGAATATGTGAAGCAACTTATGGAGCTCTCTAACTTCCAAGGTAATGTTTACTTTGCTAATGATGAAAACAATGTGCATTATAGCACTGACGCGGAGCTAGTATTGACGGAAGGTCCAGTCGTTTTATCAGAAATTAAACAACCGGAGAAATCACTTACGTTCTCCAAAACATATATTAACAACCGCTATCTTGGAGGATGGTCATTGTTTGGTGTGATTGATGAAGAGCAAATATTGTCTGAAGTACGTCAATCCGCACAGTTTATTGTTATTTTAGCGATCATTAATTTTGTGGTACCAACGATTATCATTACGATGATTTCAAGCTCAATTCATATCCGAGTTAAAAAAGTATTAAGTCATATGAAAAAAGTTAAAGGTAAGAACTTTGAACAAATTCCTTATGATAGTGCTCGGGACGAAATAGGTGAATTATCAGTAGAATTTAATCGAATGATTGAGCGGATTGATAACTTAATTAATGATGTGTATGTTGCTGATATTCAGAAGAAGGATCTGGAGATTAGGCAACGACAAGCACAACTCCATGCTCTTCATAGTCAAATTAATCCTCACTTCTTATTCAACGCGTTAGAAACCATTCGAATGCGAAGTCTTATGAAGGGAGAGTCAGAAACGGCTCGAACCATTCAAAATATGGGGAAAATATTTCGCAAGTCGATCTCTTGGAAAAGAAGTTTCGTTACCATTAGTGAAGAGATTGAGCTTATTGAAAGTTTCCTTGAAATTCAGAAGTATCGCTTTGGGGATAAGTTACAGTTTCAAATTACAGTGGAAGATGCTTTGAATGAACAAATGATTCCGAAAATGACATTTTTACCGTTTGTTGAAAATGCCAGCATTCATGGTATTGAAAGCAATCCTGGAATTGGCTTAATTACGATTCAAATTGCACATGAAGCTCAGTATATTGTTTTTGTCATTTCAGATAATGGGATGGGAATGACCGAGCAAAAGTTGAAGGAATTGGAGTCCTATTTCAGTGATGATGAGCAGATGGGAGATAATGTTGGAATGAAAAATGTATTTACTCGTCTACGTATTGTATATGGGAATGAATTTACTTATAAGATGGAAAGTGAAGAAGGATCGGGAACACGTATTATGCTAAGACTGCCTATGAAAGAAATGGAATAAATAATTAATTATAGAATAAAACAGTAGTTTTCTATATGTGTATTCAAAAAAAACTGCAAAAAGCATAGATAATTACTTAAATTAGTAAATATCTATGCTTTTCAAAGAACGATGTAAAGTTTATTGGGTAACGTGATAATCATATTCGAATTATACTGAAAGTGCTTACAAAATAAGATTGCTAGAAGGGGGAACAAAGTTATGACCCAAAGAAAGTGGTTAAAAACAGGTCTGGCAGTAGTAATGGCATCAGTAATGATCATTGCTGGCTGCGGAAGTAACGATGCGAACAACAAAGGAGCGAACTCCTCAAATTCAGGAGATGATACAGCACCAGTAACGTTTACTTACTTCAGCTTTAGTAGCAACAAAGACATACTTGCAAGCGACACAGATATCGGTAAGAAATTACAAGAACAAACGAATGTGGACTGGAAAATGGAGTTTGCGGTAGGAGATATAAGTACAAAATCAGGAGTAATGATTACAGGAGGAGATTATCCTGACGTTATCGTTCCTGAAGGTGAAATTGATAAATTGATCGATGCTGAAGCTTTCACACCATTGAACGATTTGATCGAAAAGCATGCTCCTAATATTAAGCGTGTATACGGAGATTACATGGACAAGTTTACAGCTGAAGATGGCAACATCTATGTTCTACCATTCTCTGCAAACCAAGGTTATATTAGTGACCCTAATATTTCTCAAGGTGCTTTCTGGATTCAACGTGGTGTATTGAAAGAATTCGGATACCCAGAAATTACTACATTAGATCAGTATTTTGATCTTATTGCTCAGTACAAAGCAAAATATCCAACTGTAGATGGTAAAGACACTATCGGATTTATCACTTATGCAGGTGTGAAAGACAACTTCTTCACAATTACTAATGCTCCAATGCATTTAGCAGGTTTCCCTAATGATGGCGGTGTAACTGTTGACATGGAAACGCATGAAGCAAAAGTATATGCAGCTAGTGATATTGAAAAACCTTGGCTACAAAAGCTGAATGAAATTAATGCTGCTGGATTGTTCGATCCAGAAACATTTACAGCGAACAAAGACCAATATCTTGCGAAATTGACTTCTGGTCGTGTTCTGGGTTACTTCAACTACGGCTGGCAAGTTGGCGATGCAACAAACAACTTGAAAACAGCAGGTAACGATGATCTTCGTTACGTAGCACTTCCAATCGTATATGATGAGTCCATTACTGATCAATACATCGATCCACCAGCGTTTGTTAACAACCGTGGTATTGGTATCTCTGTAAGTGCAAAAGATCCAGTCCGCATTATCAAATACTTCGATAATCTTCTAACAGAAGAGAATCAAAAGCTAGTTCAATGGGGTGAAGAAGGCGTTACTTACTCCGTTGATGAGAATGGCCGTTATGTAATGAATAACGAACAAATTGCAAATCGTAATGACAATGAATTCAAACGTAGCTATGGTTGGTCATACTTCGAGTACAGCTGGCCACGTTATGGTAATAGCTCTGTGTTCGAAGATGGTAACTCTTATAGTGTAGGTAACCAATCTGAAGTAGCCTTTGCAGGATATACAGAAGGTGACCAAGCTATTCTTAATGCATATGGCGTTAAAACATTTGCAGAATCATTCTCTGAACCACAAGATCGTCCTTGGTACCCAGCATGGAGTATCAACAAAGAACAAGGTTCTGCTGAACAAATCTTTGAGCAAAAATCTGGAGATATTCAACAGAAATACTTCCCTAAAATTGTATTTGCAACTCCAGATCAATTTGAATCTGTATGGAATGAATATGTTGCAGAATTCAATAAGCTTGATGTAGCTGGCTACGAAGCGTTTGTAACAAATAAAGTTAAAGAGCGTGTAGCTGGTAACTGGTAAGAAGATATAAAAAAATGGAAAAGCGAAGATTATCCTTCGCTTTTCCCTTCTCATAACAGTAACTCATTAACTCACGCAACTTTGTTTTGCCGGAAGGGAGACTAATCAGGTGGAGAAACATACTGAACTAACTGTAACAACTACTGGTAACTCGCGTTTTAAAAGATATATGACAGCATTATCTAAGCAAAAAATGCTAATGCTAATGTCTCTTCCTTTTCTTATCTGGGTATTTATATTCAAATATGTTCCGCTTTGGGGCTGGACAATCTCATTCCAAAAATTCAGACCATCAAGAAGTTTGTTTGAACAAGAATGGATCGGATTAGATAACTTTAAGTTTCTATTCCAAGAAGATGCTTTCTATCGTGTATTACGAAATACACTAGTAATGAGTTCTATTAACTTGGTGCTAGGATTTGTAACTGCAATAGTGCTAGCCATATTACTGAATGAACTAAGAAGTATTATGTTCAAACGTACAGTACAAACGATTAGTTATTTACCTCACTTTATTTCATGGGTCGTTGCGGCCAATATTGTGCAATCAGCATTAGCACCAGAAGGTATTATAAATATTTTAATGTTAAAAATGAATCTAATTGATCAACCTGTTCTGTGGTTAGGTAAAGGTGAATACTTCTGGGGTATTCTAGGAGCTACAGAGGTTTGGAAGAGTGTTGGCTGGAATACAATTATCTATCTAGCAGCAATTACGACGATAGATCCTTCACAATATGAAGCAGCTGAAATTGATGGTGCAAGTCGTTTCCAACGTATTCTGCATATTACACTTCCAGGCATGAAATCAGTCATTGTAATCTTGTTGATCATGAATCTTGGGCATATTCTGGAATCTGGATTTGAGCCACAGTATCTACTAGGTAATGGTATGAACGTGGATTACTCCGAAAACCTTGATATATTCGTTTTGAAATACGGGATGAACATGGGTAATTACGGTCTAGCAACAGCAGCCGGTATGTTTAAAACCGTTGTCAGCTTCATATTCCTCATGGTAGCTAACTCGGTAGCGAAGAAGCTAGGCGAGAGTAGACTGTACTAATCATCACGTAAGGAGGCTATAACGATGGGTAAAGCCAATTCATCACGTAAAGTGTATTCAACAGTACCTGATAAAATTTTTGATACATTTAATATTATCTTCATGATAGGGTTAATGATCGTTACGCTATATCCATTTTTGAATATGTTTGCTTTATCCTTTAATGAGGCGAACGATACGATTCGTGGAGGTATCTACATCTTGCCTCGTGAATGGACTTGGGCTAACTATGAATATGTTTTCAATGAATCATCTATTTTTGGAGCGACGTTAATATCTGGTGCGCGGACAATTTTAGGTACAGTGACATCCGTATTTGCAACAGCAATGCTTGCTTATACAATTAGTCGTCCTGAATATTTACTTCGTAAATTTGTAACGATCGCGTTCATTTTTACAATGTACTTTAGTGGTGGACTAATTCCTAACTACCTATTAACGAAACAGTTAGGATTACTAGACTCCTTCTGGGTATACATTATCCCTGGTCTTGTCGGAGTATTCAATATGATCGTTATTCGTTCATTCATCGAAGGTTTGCCTGATGGAATTATGGAATCAGCTAGAATCGATGGAGCAGGCGAATTTACAACATTCATGAAAATTGTATTGCCGCTTACAGTTCCAGCATTAGCTACAGTATCCTTGTTCGTAGCGGTGTCTCAATGGAACTCATGGTTCGACGTATTCTTATACAATTCATCAAATATAAATCTTAGTACACTACAATATGAGTTGATGAAGATATTATCGACGTCAACGACATCAACTGGTTCAACTGCGGGAGATGCCTTTGCTAATGCGCAAGGTAATGCAACAGCTGTAACGCCAACTTCTATTCGTGCAACGATGACAATTGTAGCAAGTTTGCCAATTATTATTGTATATCCATTCCTACAAAAATACTTTGTGACGGGGATGACGGTAGGTGGCGTTAAAGGCTAACAGGTGCGGACTTTGATAACGATGAGTATGCTAACGTAGCTTAGTCGACATCGAATATGAAGCGAACTTGGGAAGTACAATAAACTCGCAGGTTGAACGCGTATAAATAAGAGGATATCATCAAAATAGATTGAGAATATACTAGAGCTGTGTCCGTTCGATAGTTTTATTCGGACTTAAGACACAGCTTTTAGTGCTAGAGAGGAAGAATAGGATGAATAACAATGGTTACGAGGCTTGGTTAAGATATGATGCGATTGAAGACGAGCAATTAGTACAATCCTACCGTAAATATGCAATGGAAATCATTGTTGCGCCGCAGCTTGAGGTAGGTCCTATACAATCAGCTGTAGCGGAATTGCAATTAGCCATTCCAAAGCTAGCTGGCATTACACCGATATTTAATGAAGGCCAAGCAGTTAACGATTCTTTTTTAGTTGTTGGTACAAAGGGTAGCGTATCGCAGATTACTAATGTGGTTGTTGGTCCAATTGCTGCGTTAAGCAGTGATGAAGGCTATATGATTAGAACAATTACAAGTGAACAGTCATCGTACATTATCGTAGCTGGTGCTACAGAAAAAGCAACACTATACGGAGTTTTCCATCTTCTTCGCTTGATGCAGCAAGGTGAAACTGTTGAAGCATTAGACATTCAAGAGACTCCAAAATATGAACTGCGTATGATTAATCATTGGGACAATATGGACGGTAGTATTGAACGTGGTTATGCAGGTCAATCTATTTTCTATCATAATAATGAACTATTAGTAGATTCACCACGTGTGCGTGATTATGCGAGATTAATGGCTTCGATTGGAATCAACGGTATAGCGATTAATAACGTTAATGTTCATCATCATGAAACATTTCTAATTACACAAAAACTACTGCCAAAGGTTGCTCAATTTGCAGATATTTTTCGTGCATATGGTATTAAATTATTCCTTAGCGTCAATTACGCTGCGACCATTGAACTTGGAGAAGTAGATTCTGCTGATCCATTAGACGAGCGTGTTCAAGCGTGGTGGAAACGTAAAGCAGCTGAAGTATATGCTACAATTCCTGACTTTGGTGGTTTCCTTGTGAAAGCCGATTCAGAGAATCGACCTGGTCCATTCACATACGGTAGGGATCATGCAGATGGAGCGAATATGTTAGCTGTAGCATTACAACCATTCGGTGGATTAGTGCTATGGAGATGCTTCGTCTATGATTGTCATCAAGATTGGCGAGATCGTTCTACTGATCGTGCGAGAGCAGCATATGATCATTTCAAACCACTTGATGGACGATTCTTGGATAATGTTATTTTACAAATTAAAAATGGTCCGATGGACTTCCAAGTTCGCGAGCCAGTTTCACCGCTGTTCGGTGCAATGGAACAAACTAACCAAGTGATGGAATTCCAGATCACTCAAGAGTATACAGGTCAACAACGTCATGTATGTTATCTAATTCCACAATGGAAAGAAGTACTACAGTTTGATACTCATCATAAAGGCGAAGGTAGTACCGTTCAAGAAATTGCAGCGGGCAATGTTCATCCATACTCACATAGTGGTATTGCTGCGGTAACTAACATCGGTGATGATGACAATTGGACGGGACATCATCTATCTCAAGTGAATCTGTTTGGATATGGTCGTCTATTATGGAATCCAGAGCAATCTAGTGAACAAATTGCCCAGGAGTGGACAGCGTTGACTTTTGGTGCGAATAAACAAGTACAACAAATGATTAATACTTTCCTAATGGAATCTTGGTCAATCTATGAAAGCTATTCTTCGCCTCTAGGCGTAGGTTGGATGGTTACACCACATTATCATTATGGTCCAGATATCGATGGTTATGAATATTCCAAATGGGGTACGTACCACTTCGCCGATAATAAAGGAATTGGTGTAAATCGTACAGTAGCTGATGGGACAGGTTATATTGGCCAATATGAACTGGCGAATGCACAAATATATGAAGACATTAATACTTGTCCAGATGAATTGCTATTGTTCTTCCACCATGTACCGTATACCCATGTGCTTCATTCAGGTAAAACAGTTATTCAACACATTTACGATACGCATTTTGCAGGGGTAGAACGTGTCCAGTACTGGATTAGTCAGTGGAATGATCTTAATGAGGTAGTTGATAGCGAGCGTCATGCTCACATATTGGGTAGACTTGAAGTACAGTTAGAAAATGCGAAGCAATGGCGTGATATTGTAAATACGTATTTCTATCGTAAATCAGGGATTGAAGATGCGGCTGGTAGAACGATTTACTAATTTTCAAGGTGCTAGCAATGTATTCAGGTAAGGTAATAGTAATAGTTAGAGGAGTGACTTACGTGAACAATATTCCAAAGCTTTGGGAAGTATACAAAGAGTATTTTGATATTGGTGCAGCAGTGAACTTAGAAACTATTAAAGGTTCTAAGCATCTACTGGCTACACATTTTAATAGTATTACAGCAGAAAATGATATGAAATTTGTTAGTGTTCATCCAGAAGAAAAGAGTTATACATTTGAAGCGGGAGATGAACTATTAGCATTTGCTAAACAACATGATATGAAGATGAGAGGCCATACTTTAGTATGGCATAATCAGACGACAGATTGGATCTTTGAGGGAGAGAATGGGGAACCAATATCTCGGGAGTTATTACTAGCCCGTATGAAATCTCATATTGATACCGTTGTAGGTAGATATAAAGGCAGCATCTATGCTTGGGATGTTGTGAATGAGGTTATTGAAGATAAGAGTGATGTTTGGCTTCGTGATTCTCGATGGTTACAAATTATTGGTGAAGATTTCATTGAATATGCATTCCGCTATGCACATGAAGCTGATCCAGATGCGCTATTATTTTACAATGACTACAATGAATGTAATCCAGAGAAACGCGATAAAATTATTAAATTAATAAAATCACTTCAAGATCGTGGCGTACCTATTCATGGGGTTGGTTTACAAGGGCATTGGAATCTTTCAGGTCCAAGTATTGCAGAGATTCGTGAAGCGATTGAGAAGTATGCAGCTCTAGGGTTACAGCTGCAAGTGACGGAACTTGATATTTCTGTATTCGATTATGAAGATCGACGGACGGATCTTACTGCTCCTACAGCAGAGATGTTAGAGAAGCAAGCAGATCGATATGAAGAAATTTTTGAGTTATTCCGTGAATATAAGGATGTTATTACTGCTGTAACATTCTGGGGTGCAGGCGAAGATTACACTTGGCTTGATGATTTTCCGGTTAAAGGTCGAAAAAATTGGCCATTTGTATTTGATGAAAAACATGAACCGAAGGCATCGTTCTGGCGCATAGTAGCGCCCTCCAATAACTAATCGGAGGGCGCTCCAAGAACCAATCACTGTTATAGTTGGAGACTGCTCCAAGAACCAATCACTGTTATAGTCGGAGACCGCTCCAAGAACCAATCACTGTTTCAATCGGAGACCGCTCCAAAAACAAATCACTGTTCCAATCGCCGTTGTCCTCGGATTTATTGATATAGCATAAGAGGTGAAAATCCGAGGACAAAAACGACCGCTACCGCTTTTCCACTAGCGATATGTTCTCTTCGCTATGCTGAGGGTATAAAAGTGATAAGTTCTCTTCGCTACAGTTGGGGAAATGAATACAAACAAAACATAAATCATGTAATTGCAATGGAGCCCATATGGGCTCCATTGCTCTACCTATAATTCTTCTGAGGGCAAGATTAAGATGATATATCATGAAGTTACGAAAAGTTAGGTAAAGCTTACGATGTAACTTTCCGTTAGCAAGGTCGCATATCAAGAAGCAACCAAAAGTTTTTAGGAGGATATAAATATGACGAGATCAATTCAATATACGAACCCGGTTCTTCCTGGATTTTATCCTGATCCAAGTGCGATACGCGTTGGTGAAGATTATTATATGGTAACAAGTACATTCGAATACTTCCCGGGAGTGCCGATCTTTCACAGTAAAGATCTTGTAAACTGGGAGCAGATTGGACATGTGCTTACAAGAGAGAGTCAAGTCAATTTGCTTACTCGTAATAGCTCGGAAGGGATATATGCACCCGTACTTCGTTATGATAATGGTTTGTTTTATATGATTACAACGGATGTATACGGTATTGGAAATTTCTTTGTAACAGCATCTAATCCTGCGGGTCCCTGGAGTGATCCGATCAACATTCCTTATGGGAATATTGATCCGTCTTTATTCTTTGATGATGATGGTAAAGTGTATGTATCTGTTCAAGCTGGATTTGGTGAAACTTCTCATATTATTCAGTATGAAATTGATCGAGTAACTGGCGAAGCGCTATCAGAGCCAGTTGTTGTATTTGAAGGCGATGAAGGCCCTTGGGTTGAGGGACCTCATTTGTATAAAATTAATGGCGTTTATTATATGATGACTGCTTCGGGTGGTACTGGTCCGATGCATCGTGAAATTATTGGACGTAGCAATCACCCTTATGGTCCATTTGAAATGTTAGATCATCCTATTCTTACACACAATGCAATTAAAGATCATCCAATTCAGTATACTGGTCATGTTGAGTTAATTGATGATATTGATGGTAACTGGTGGGCGTTATTTCTAGCGGTTCGTCTGCGCAATGATCGCGGAAGTGTTTTAGGTCGTGAAACCTATCTTGCACCAGTAACTTGGGTAGATGGTTGGCCGATGATCGACAATAATGAAGGTCATGTAGGTTTAGAGATGTCTATTACCGTTCCAACACTACATGCTCCCGAAGATGTCGTTATGAAAACTTTATCAGATAAAATATTAACTACATTCTCGGCGAAACAACCACTCGATACGAATTGGATCTATACACGAGTGTTACCTTCAGAATCAGCAGTTTCATTAAGTAGCAACGATGGATATCTAACATTAGTCGGCAATGAGTATAGCTTAGGAGATGGACAAAGCAATCTGTTCGTTTGCCGTCGTCAACTTCATCATGCCATGCGTATTGAGACTTATGTAGAGTTTGCTCCAGGTATTGATGGTGAATGTGCAGGTATTGCGGCGCGACTAAGCGATAATACATTCTATGCTGTTGGAGTCAGTCTTCGAGAAGGGCAATTCGTAATTTCTGCTACTACGATGAAGAATAAGAAAGAAGAAGTTAAATTCGTAGCGGTTGCCAAGCAACCAGGGGTATGGTTAGCCATTAGTTCTACTGAAAAACAATACGAATTACTATATTCACTTGATCGTGAGCAATGGCATACAATCATAAGTGCTAATGCTAGTGATATTTCTCCAGATTCTGATGGATCATTCACCGGTGTATGTGTAGGAATGTTTGCTAATGGAACAAAGCATGGTGAAGCAGCTCCAGCTAAATTCGAATATTTTCAATATGAAGCACAATAACTAGTTAAATAAATTGCGGGGGTGTTCACAACATCAATTATGATGACGTTGTGAATACCCCCGTTTTGATAAAATCAATTTTAGTTAATCGTTAGAAAGGGTTAACGACGTGGAAGAAGACGTTCGGCGATGCCATTCTATAATAATAACTACACCATCCTGCACCTTTGTTGTTGAATTGATTCGAGGAACTGTACACTAGTCGCTCTTCCTCAAGCTCCTCAATTCGTTCAATTGTTCCATCTACATATTCGAGCAGTCTTAGTGCAGCTGTATCGAGTCTGTTGATGACTCCACCGTAGCGAATGTCGAGAACCTCCCAGCCGAATGGCTTAAACATGTGCAACCATTGACTGCGATGGGCCGCGCGTAACTCGCGAATTGCTTCCGCAATTGCAGGAAGTATATCTATCGCTACATGCCTTAGCGTCTCATGATCATTGGCATCATATGCCTGTTTAAGCTGGATCCCTATTTCGCTCTTGCGTTTTAGCACGTTGCAAAGTTTTTCGGGTACCTCGAACAAGTAATCCAGCTCAGCGGTCTTATTACGTCGAGTATGGATATTTTGTTCCAACTGCTCATAATGTTTAGCCATGTCCAACCCTTCGATTTGTTTGTCAAAAAGTCCGAGCAGTACATCTTGATAAAGCAGAAATTTAGATGGATTGCTCTGCACGTGGTTGTCAGGCTCAGCTCCTGGCGTTTCATCCAGATATTTAAGTTGAAGAAAAGTATCCGCATCAATGCCGGTACACCATTTGACTCGCTGGGCTAAACGATCACGGTCTGGTTGCTCTTCTGAATAGGCATGTTCCGCATAGAGTTGCAATCCGAGAAGTGCTGCGAATGGGTTGCCTTCATTTCCATCATCACCCCACATCGTGGCATACACCTCACGGATTCCTTCTTGTTTGCACACTTGTAGCGCAGTATCGGATGCGGTTAAAGACAAACCATAATTGACACCAAATGTATTGAATATCCATACAGCTCCGGCGAAAACTAGATTGCAGCCGAGCGGTAGATGCTTAGCAATAAGGTTTTCATACTCATGTGGTTTCGTATGCGCATAATCCCAATAAACCATGTCTACATTTTTAGGGATACGCTGTGCCATTTCCTCAGGAATCTTTGTCTCGCTATCATAATATTCGTCGCCTTTATCCGAAGCAAGCTTTAGGAACATGTCGCTCCACATCATTGGCTTCAAGCCGTGACGCTCCGTACAAGCGAGTACTTTCTCCAGATGTTCCGTCATAATATCGAAGCGGTTTCTATAACCGTTGCGATCTAAGTACTTGCCACGGCCAAGCTCCTCAGCCTCATCCATACCAATATGTATCTTTCGGCTACGGAACGGAGTACTAATCGTTTCTATCATTCTCTCAATCAATTGATCTGTATGTTCTTCCCCGACAAGCAGAGCACCTTTAGTATCTTTGTATTCCCATACAGGCTGCCACTTGAGGAACTCTTCAAGGTGTGCCAGCGTTTGAATACTTGGAAAGGCCTCGATGCCAAATTGGTCAGCGTAATCGTCAATTTCCTTCAACTCTTCTTGCGTATATCGACCCCTCATATAGCCGAAATAAGGCTCATTTTCGATGGCATACGTGTCTTCCATATACAGCATTACAGTATTAAAGCCCATTAACGCCATTTTACGAAGCATAAATTTGAAGCTGTCGACTGTGAGCACAGCATTACGAGATAGATCGAACATCGGTCCAATCGTATCGAACTGTTGCGTTTCCCGAAGTTCGAACGGCTCATTACTAGAACTATGCTCTAGCAGTAGACCGAGTCCACGATAGAATTGATGCTTTTGTCCATACTGAATATAGGCTTTTCCCTCCGTCAAACCAACCGTTAATTCTTGTGCGTTGGCCGACAGACTGACTTCAACAACTAATCCATCCTCAGCCTCAGTGTATCCAAGCTCTTGGGATAATGCCACAATACCATCACGTAAGGCGTCTACATTCCCTGTAAAATGCAAATTCATCGTATAACCTCCCGAAAATAAGAATAGTAACTAATATTTCGTCATTAACATTATAACGTTATAACGTATTTGTCATTTATATGCTATCCTATCTGTATAGTCAAAAGCAATACAGATAAATGAATTTTCTGTAATTAGCTATTTACTAGAATTATTTGCTGGAGAAAGTTACAGTAGCATTCGGTACAAGGATTGATCGATTTGAAAAGGACTAGCTCATCGTAGTAGAAGGTTTATCGATATTTATATTATCCCACTAAAGTAGAAAGCCAATTTATATAAATCATCATTGCAAAGTATCATTTTTAGTTGATTAGGCAAATAGTATGTGCTGCACATCTGCCCTACAATATTAATATCAACATAGTAGCAAGGGGGATACATATGTCGCAGGTAACAACTAAGCAACATCATGCAACGTCACTTCAACAACAATTGAAACGCAAACCCAATCTATTCAAGCGCTTTTTCAAGCAATGGGATATTCAGCTCATGGTGTGGCCAGGAATTTTGTTGATTTTCACATTTGCATACATACCTATGTACGGAGTTCTAACTAGTTTCATGGATTATAACATCTTTACCGGTGGAAATATTTGGGCCAATCCCTGGGTAGGGTGGAAGCATTTTGAGATGTTTTTCAATGCCCCAGAGTTTTATACTGTGATGCGAAATACAATTGTCATTAGTTTGCTAAAGTTCTTTATTGGTTTTCCGGCTCCAATTATATTGGCGCTTATGCTCAATGAGATTCGCCATATGGTTTTCAAGAGAGTGGTGCAGACCATTACATATTTACCGCACTTCTTATCGTGGGTTATTGTAGCAGGTCTTGCAGGATCATTGCTCTCTACGGATAACGGTAGCATTAATATATTGTTAAGTTCGATAGGTGCAATTAATGAGCCGATTAACTTCCTATCAATACCTAAGTACTTCTGGACTATCTTAATAACTACGAACGTATGGAAGGAAATTGGTTTTGGTTCTATTGTTTATTTGGCAGCAATTGCCGGAGTTGATCAGCATATGTACGAGGCTGCTGATATAGACGGAGCAAGTAAATTCAAACAAATATATTTAATTACTTTACCTACAATTATGCCAGTAGTTGTCATCTTCATGATTCTATCGATTGGAAATCTACTAAGTGCTGGTTTTGAGGATATTTTACTGTTAGCAACCAATCCAGTGCTGAGACCAATATCCGATGTTATTGATACCTATGTCTACCGGGTCGGGTTATCAAATTACCGCTATTCCTATGCAACAGCGGTTGGATTATTCAAAGCTGTCATAAGTATTGGATTGTTAACGATGGCTAATTATATCGCCCGCAGATCAGGGAACAGCTTGTGGTAATATGCAAAATTGACAAACAGGGAGGCGAAACGCATTGGTGCGATTAGGCTTTAGTGACAAGTTTATGATGGTTTCTATCTATGTATTTCTTACAGTATTATCTTTCAGTGCTCTTTATCCGTTTTGGAACGCGATGGTCGTTTCGTTCAATACAGGTGTCGATACTTCGATGGGTGGAGTTACTTTTTGGCCGAGAGCCTTTACGCTTGAAAACTACGAAATTGTTTTTAATGACAGTCGGCTTCTTAACGGATTTTTCATCTCATTCTCAAGAACGATCGTAGGCACTGCTACGGCGATCCTTATGACTGCTATACTAGCTTACGGCATGACGAAGAAAGATCTAATAGGCCGTAATCAATATATGGTATTCTTCATTATTACAATGTATTTTGGTGGCGGACTGATTCCTACTTTTCTATTAGTACGCTCTCTTGGCCTTATGAATAGCTTCTGGGTATTTATTATTCCTGGGCTAATCAGCGTCTGGAATATGATTATCTTCCGAACATTCTTTAAGAGTCTTCCTAATGGACTGGAGGAATCTGCACAGATCGACGGATGCACGAACTGGGGAATATTCTTCCGTATCATATTACCATTATCGGGACCAGTTATTGCAACACTTGCTCTGTTCACAGCTGTGAATCATTGGAATGACTGGTTTTTACCAAGCATTTATATCACCAATGAAAAGCTCTTACCGATTCAGACGATGCTACGACAAATATTGAACGCTAACATCGTAACTGACCAAGTAGCACAACTAGATTCAGCATCACAAGCACGTATGGAAGCAATGAGAACGGTTACTTCCAAATCGCTGACGATGGCGACGATGATGGTCGTAACATTACCTATCATTATGGTATATCCATTCGTACAAAAATATTTCGTGAAAGGCGTGCTTGTGGGCTCGCTTAAAGAGTAGTACTTCCGAACGGTTTAAGGCGATTTCTGCTTTGGACATATAAAAAGTCGATGAGAGGGGTAGTAAAAACATGAAGAAAGTTAGAAAACCGATGTTACTAATCGTATTGGCTATATTTGCTCTAGCTTCAGTGTTGGCAGGTTGCGGGAATGGTTCAAACGGTGGGAACAATGAGACAAAACCTACATCTACGAACAATAGCCAGGCAGCGAACAATACGGTAGAGGAACCGGCATCAGATGTATGGGAGTTGGGATCAGAAGCACTAGAATTTAGTATGTATGGTCACTATGACTGGTATGATGTTCCTGCTTGGGAAAGCACGGTTGCAGGTAAGTGGATTAAAGAAAATAAACTAGTGAATATTATTCCGGTATCAGCTGGCGGAAAAGCTGAAGCGAAGTTGAGCACAATGATCGCCTCCAATGAATTACCAGATGTAATCTGGGGTGAAAGAGGAGTTGATGTCAATAGACTTTATGAGGCTGGTCAGCTTGTAGCATTCGATGAATATCTTGATAAGTATCCGAATTTAAAAAAATGGATGGGTCCGGATTTGAACTTACTTCGTCACCCTGATGGAAAAATATATCAGTTCCCTAACTGGTATACAGGGCAACCGTCTGGTACATCAGGCTATGTAATTAACAAGAAAATATATGAAGAATTAGGTTCTCCCAAACTTGAAACAACGGATGACCTATATAGCTACTTAACTGCAGTTAAAGCGAAATATGGTGACACAATTATTCCATTTGAACCGCATCGCGCAGAGGATATGCAAGGTCTTGGCGTATTATATACGGCCTTCGGTGAAAATGTCTCTTATAGCTATTTGAATCAAAATATCCGAGCAGTACCGGATGGTGATAAATTAACTTCTATATTCACTAACGATGTATTCCGTGAAGCACAGAAGTATATTGCTAAATTGTATAGAGAGCGTCTAATTACTCAGGATGCATTCACTCAAACGATTGACCAAGTAGAGGAAAAGGTTATGCAAGGACGTGTAGCGGTATTTGCAGGATCTAGCCCTACTACTATTGCTTCACAAGCGCACAATGAAATGGTTAAGACTGATCCAGATGCTGGTTATTTCATGATTTGGCCAATTCATAAAGAAGGTTTAGATAAAAACAAAATTTACCCAGGTTCATATACTAGCTTAGGCTGGAATGTTAGCGTGATTACCAAAGCAGCAGAAGATCCAGAGAAAATCTTTGCATTCCTAGATTGGTATACAGGTCCAGAAGGTCAATCGCTATTATTCTTTGGTCCAGAGGGTAAAAACTGGAATGGATTTGACGAAGATGGTCATCCAATCTTTACAGGAGATTATGATGCTGAAGAAGTAGCAAAATTGCAGAAAGATCATGATCCTATTATGTGGAATGGTAACACGGGTTATATTGACCCTGCAAAAATGAAGTATCAAGCAACTCTTCCTGCTGTAGAGCAAGACTGGAACGCACGTTATCAAAGTGAAATCACTTGGAAAACGTCTTCTAATGCAACGGAGTTCATCAACATGATACCACAGCCGGATAGTGAACTAGGCATTATTAAGCAGAGTGTGGATGATATTTTCCTCGAAGCTTATGCCAAATCCGTAATGGCAGCTAGTGACGAAGAAGTAGATAAAATTCTTGATAAGGCTGAAGCAGATGCACAAAAAGTGGGTTACAGCCAACTTCTTGAGTTCCGTACTGAAAGATGGCAAGAAAACAAGAAGTTACTTGCACGCGAATAAATAATATCCATTATGTTACTGAAAAGAGTATACTATCCATAGTATGCTCTTTTCTCCGATTAAAATTAATAAGGTATACCTGCGTACTAGCATATAGAGTCTGGAGATGAAGCGGATGTACAAAGTATTGCTTGTTGATGATGAAATTCTTGATCTAAAGGGATTGCAAGCATTTATTCCTTGGACAGAGCTTGGAATGGAAATCGTAGCGACGGCTACAAACGGGTTTGCCGCAAGCAAAGTTATTGAGAGAGAGAAAATTGATATTTTAGTAACGGATGTTCGAATGCCTAATATGTCAGGATTGGAATTAGCGAGGGAAGCGCTCGATAAGCAAAAGAAGTTAAGAATAATATTTGTTAGTGGTTATCAAGACTTTAACTATATTAAGCAAGCGCTTTCACTAAATGCATGTAGCTATGTGCTGAAGCCAATGGATGATAATGAACTCATTGAATCGCTTCGGAAGCTTCGCATTGAATTAGATGAGGAAAAGAAGCTTGCTGAGGCAGAGCAATTGTACAAAAGTATGGTGCCTATTGTGAAAAATGAATCTTTATTCCAATTGCTTGAGGGCTCATTGGATGCTGCAACATTGGAAGTGTTAATTCGAGAATATAAGTTCAATGCGATGCAGTGGCCTGTTCAGGTCGTTATTGTTGAACGAGATGATTGGATTATGAAGAGATCTCAGGAATTAGTGGTTGATGAGTCGGAATTGTCGGGACTATTCTGGGATGTTCTGTTTAAGATGTGTTCAGAGTATCAGATTGAACATATGTGTAAAATTACAGATAAGAGGTTAGCTCTCTTAATTGATAGTACAATTGATTTAAGAAACATACATACGTTGTTTGAACGAGCGAAGTTAAAGGGGTCACTTACTGTGACGATTGGTATTGGGAATTCTTTTGAAAACGTTTACTCGTTGAAAGATTCCTACCATCAGGCGAATGCTGCACTAGATTACAAAATGTTCTATGGTAAAGATCGAGTGATTCATTTTAACCAAATCCAATCGACAGCAAATATGGACGTACAAAATCTTGATGTACAATTGGACTCGCTATTTGAAGCCATGACCAATTATGATTTAGTAAACGTTCATGATGAACTTAATGAGCTGTATATTTTAGCAACACATTTAAGATCAAAGTTAACAATTCAAAATTTCACGATTTTTTTATTGATGAAATTAGATTCTTATTTACAAAAAGTAAATGAGGATTTATTTCAAATGCTAAATTTAGATATTCATGGATTAGATATTATTATGAAGTATGAAACGTTAGATGAAATTCATTCTTGGCTTCGCTATAAGGTGTATGAGTTATCAGAGTTGCTTCAATTAAAGAAGCACAAGAAGAATTGGAAGCTTGTTCAAACTATAATCGATGATGTGAAGATACGACTACATGAGAACTTTACGTTAAAAGACGTAGCGGAGAAGTATTCGTTTACACCTAACTATTTGGGACAGATTTTTAAAGAAGAAACGTCTACTAACTTTACTGATTACGTCACGATGCTACGAATGGAGAAGGCCAGTGATCTGTTATTGCAGACTAAACTTAAAGTTTATGAGATTGCGCATTTGACGGGGCATCGCTATCTTCCTTATTTTAGTAGGGCATTCAAAGACTATTACGGTAAAACGCCTTTAGAATACCGTAGAAGGTTGTAACTATGAGGAAAAACAAATATATGCCATTTGGGTATAAGCTGATGATGTCTTATTGCTTTTTTATCATCATTCCTGTGATGTTAATTGGCTATTTTGCTGATTCTATATATGTGAAATCGATTCGGGAACAGACAGAGAGTAACGTCAACGGTACGTTATCACAGATGGGTGACAATATATCCTTCAAGATGAAAGATATTATACGAGTTTCAGACCTGTTGTATTATGATCATACGCTTGCAAGAAATCTTAAAAATTATGAGGAAGGCTGGGTTAGTTATTCAGCGACTACCCGATATTTGCTTCCGAAGTTTCAATCGTCCATAGAAGCTACGAGTTTGCAAATGTGGATATCGATATATTTGCATAATGAAACATTTCCTGAGATATATCGGTCTTATAATGGCGATGACCCACTGAGAATAAGTGAAAGATGGTATGACTTATACCATCTATCTAGAATTATGGATAAGCCTTGGTATCAACGATTTCCGGAGGAGGACTACGGAAATACGATGCAATGGAAACAGGTTGATGATGATTCAGAATATGGGTACATATCGCTTCTACGAAGATTGGTGAATGTGCAATCCGTACCTATTCCTCAGGAGATTGGCTTTTTGAAGCTTAGTGTTTATTTATCTGATTTATTCGAGAGTGTGGATTATAATAAAATTGGCAATGGAGCTACAATTTTTATTACCGACATAAATAACGAAATAATGATGTCCTCCGGTGAGTCTGAATATCAACATGATGCACCATGGGATAAAGAGTTATTTAAGGATTATTTGATTATGGAGAAATTTATTCCAGAGCTTGAATGGAAAATAACAGCAGTCATACCGAATCAGATATTTACGGATAAAATTAGTGAAGTCCGTTTAATAACCGTTCTAATATGTATACTGTTCATTGTTTTTTCTTTTGTTTCTGGTGCTTTTCTCTCGCGATATTTTTCGAGGAGAGTTGGAAAGATCGTGTCCGTACTAGACTCATTCCAAGAAGGTAATTTCCATAAACGTATTAATTTTAAGGGAAATGATGAGTTTACTCGAATCTCATTAGCATTGAACGAGATGGGGCAAAATATAGGTGAATTAATTCATAAAGTATATGTTGCGGAGCTAGATAAGAAAGAAACTGAACTTGATATGTTGCAGGCTCAAATTAATCCGCATTTTCTATATAACACGCTGTCTTCCATTAACCGTCTTGCAAAGTTTGGCGAGCTTGATAAGCTCCAACTTATGGTGATGGATTTAGCTAAGTTTTATCGTTTATCCTTGAATGAGGGGAGAATTGTTCTTCCGATCAGTGAAGAGTTGGAGCAAGTAAATGCGTATATCAATATACAGAAAATTAAATACGAGGATCGTATGGGGGTAATCTTCGATATTGATCCTGAGATTATGAAATATAAAACGATTAAACTCATTATACAGCCCTTTATCGAGAATATATTGGAGCATGCTTGGTGTGCGGACCACATTAATATTAGAATAGTGGGGACCCGCGAAGGCGATATCATTCAATTTAAAATTATTGATGACGGCATTGGTATAAGTTCAGAATTGCTTGAGCAGATGGCGGATATTAATGAAAGCGCAAATGTCGGCTATGGTATATATAATGTTAATCAACGTATTAAGCTTTTTTACGGACCTTCATACGGAGTTCGTATTTACAGTAAACTAGGGATTGGAACAACAGTATGTATAAGGTTTCCGATAGTAGCGCCTAAAAATTCGAAGGTTAGTTGATTGCGTATATGAGATGAGTAGTTGCGGAAGCTGTTTCGCTCATGATCCATAGCGTTGTTAGTGGAATAAAAAGTGATAGAGCTGTAATTTGTGAATATGGAGATGTATCTGTATCTGTATATCAACGCAAATAGCCTACAACTAATGATAATGTTGTAGGCTACTTGTTGTTAGGGAATGTGCTAACATTGCTCGTGTAGCTTGTGTCTTGTCGTGTGTTTTGTACCGTGTAGTTAGAAGCTACAAACTCGTAACCCAAATTTCGTAGCTTGAAGCTTATGTTTCGAAGTTTCTAGCAATGTAGCTCAGTAGCATGTAGCTCATATTTCAAATTCAATATGCTACAAATACTGCTTAATATAATTGAAACTTGCGACCAGATCATCATGGATGACGATATCGAACAGATAATCTAGATCAGTTGCTTCATAGTTAATAATAGCTAATTTAGGTTGTGATGCACGATTGGCGTAGAACGGTAATTCCTTAACAGGATATACTTGTAATGATGATCCAAGCGTAAGAAATAGATCGCACTGCTCACTGGCCTCATATGCTTCTGGAAGATGACGAACTATCCCACCAAATAACACAACATCTGGTTTCAGTATGAAATTATCATGCTCACAACGTGGAATCTTCTCAGCCATAACGTAAGGCAGCTTGTAACTGCGTTTGCATTTCGGACAGTGAGCATGATCAATTGAACCATGAGCTTCGAGGATATGTTGGCTACCAGCTTTGCGATGTAATCCATCTACATTTTGTGTAATGATCGTAACCTTTTTTCCTAGTGCTTCGAGTTCTGCTAGCATAGTATGTGCTGGATTAGGTTCGTATTGCTGCATACGTTCCATTAGAAAAATGTCTTTGAAATTTGTCCAAAAATCTTTAGGATGTGTTGCGTAATATCCTTCAGATAATAAATATTCAACGTTGTTAACTTTAGAGTAGATTCCATTAGGTGAACGAAAGTCCGGAATTCCACTGGCAGTGCTGATACCTGCACCTGATAACACAGTTATATAGTTAGCTTGTCTTATTTGTTCGACTAATTGATCAAGCATCGTCATATTCTCGCCTCCAGTGAATGATTTACTGCTTAATAACTATTTAGATACCGTTTTATTACTGCATGATACAGCTTAACTCCTGTACAATTCCTGTTCAAATCCTGTATAATCACCGCTTAATTACTTCTCAATTCCTGATTAGTTACTGACCTATTACTACGTAGATACCCCTCAATTACTGCTCATCAAGTTGTTTAGTTTTTTTCTCGCGCAATACTACGCTTAATATTGTACCTACAATTAATGACCATAATGCAGCTGAAATACTAAAGAAAGATATGTTAGCTGCAGAAATAATGAATGCAAATACTACGGGAAAGCTATTTTTTGTATCTGCAAAAGCAGAACTCATACTATTTAGAAAGACACCTAGTAAAGAAAAACCAATAATAGTTGCAATAAAGTATTGTGGAAGTGATGTAATATACGGTACTAACTTCCAAGCAAAAACACCGAAAATAATGCAAAGCACACTGGAAACAACACCTGCCCGATAACGCTGCTTATGTTCGCCACTTTCGTCACTACTACAGACTGTTGTCATCATGCCACCGGTATTAATGGAATGACTCATGAAAAAGCTACCTAATGCAGTAGCGATACCTGAGTAAGAAATAATTCGGTTTATCGGTGGATTATAATTTTGCTTTGTTAATGAGGCTAACGATACTGCTAGATCATTGCTTAATATGAGTACAGCTACTGGGATAGCTACCGAAACTAACCCTTGCCATGTAAATTCAGGTGTGATCCACAATGGTAATTCGTATGCGATTGGTGTTACTTGTGGAAATGTATAAGAGAATAATAATCCGATAAGACCAAATACAATAACACCAATAATAGGTGGAATAGCTTTGAAGAGTCTAGGTGCTACAAAATATCCGATCAAGGCAAGTAAACCGACAAGCGGATTTGCTTTGAATGAAGGGATAAGCTCTAATATATATTGCATAATGATACCAGCCAGCATCGCATCTATAATTGACCTTGGAATATGTTTGAATAGAACATTAAAAATACCTGTGAATCCGAGCACTGCAATAAGTAGTCCTGCCATTAAGAAGCTTGCAGTAAGCTGCGGTAATGTTAATTGAATAGATGCGGTACTCAAAAACGCGACGGTAGTAATGGAATGCGCCCCGGCAATTGGTAACTTGTATCGTAACGCAAGAATTAAGTTGAATAATCCTGCTACTGCATATGCTACGAATAACCAAGAAAGTAACTCTCTTCCGTTCATACCTAGATGGTTAGCACTATGAATGGTTAATATTGCTCCACCTGTACACGCCATTAATGCGGAACTCATGCCTGTTGCTAGTTGTTGCTGATTTACGATCATGCTAGTTCAAACTCCTTATTGTTGTAATACAAATTTAATACTTACTTAGTATATCAAAATATGCAGTGTATTTTTGTGAATATTGTAAAAGTACTTAATAAAAGGTTTTGTATTATGTGTTGGTTTCTATTTTGTAATTATTTTATGTGATTAATTATTAATCTGTATTAATTTCCATAAAATTCCTATGCCATGACTTCTCTTATTCTCATATATAGTTACTATTATTATTTCTAACATTATTACTTTTATTATTACTTTTATTGTTACTATTATTGTGATTTTATTGTGGTGCTTAATGTAATTGCATAGACTGGTTACTACTTAGGTCACTCGAACAAAGATTTACCGCATAATGATAGAATCATTAAGAAATTACTTCTATTGTATTACGTTAATGTAATTGCTTCTTGAGTAATAAGCATGTTTATTCTAAAATATAAATAACTATATAAATCTCAATCGAATTGTGACAAAGAATGTCCCATTTTCCTGTTAGTAGGGAGATGGGATTTTTCATTTTAAATTTAAGGGAGCTGATGTGATGGGATTTGCTGAAGCGCACGAGGAATGGTTGAAGGATCACTTGAAGCACAGAACAGGTGAACGAAAGGATCGTTTGAAACGAGGTCATAGTTATGGAGAAATATTATTTCTTGAAAGAGTATGGTGGCCACTAGTAGGGAATTTTAAGGATTTACATCCTGAATATGAAGTTGCAGATTGGAGAGGGATGAAATTTTTTGTGGATCTGATGTTATGCTTAGGTGATACTCGAATTGCTTTTGAAATCAAAGGTTATGGTCCTCATGTCGAACAGGCTGATCGCACTCGTTATCGTAGAGAGTTAAATCGCGAATTATTCTTACAGGCAATCGGAGTAAAAGTGATATCAATTGCAGTAGATGAGCTAGAACAAAATGCTGATCTAGTGAGAAGTTTTGTGAAAATGATTGTATTGCCTTATTTGGGTAGAAAGGAAGAGATGATAAAATATCATCGAATAGAGCAAGAAATTATGAAACTGGCTATCGCTAGTAATAGAATAGTACGTACATTTGAAGTTGTGAATAGGTTAGGTATATCTCGAAAAACAGCAATTAAATATCTAACTAGTCTATGCATCAAAGAAAAGTTGAAAGCAGTTGAAGGAGGTGCATCAAAAAGAATTCATAAATATGAATTTGTGGGCTCACCCTTTCTATATTAGCTGATTTCCCTTTCATTACCCCCCGAAAAGATGAAGAAGTGCTGAATGAAGGGTGAAATTCCCTTTCACTGCTTCGAAAAGATGAAGATATGCTGAATAGAGGGTAAAATTCCCTTTCATTGCTGCAATGCTGGAAATGCTTTCAAAATTAGGGGATTGAACTGAAGGGAGAAACTTAGAAGGATGTCATTTCCTTTTAAAAGCAGTCTGGCATGAGAAATTTATATATTAAATATTAAATTACTTCTGAGTATAACCCACACAAAAAGAGGCTGGGACAAAACAAACCTAGCATAACAAAGAAAGCCGTTGAGATTTTACGATGAGTAAAATTTCAACGGCTTTAATATTTTTAAATACAAAAGGAACGCCTTCTGTTACGATTTAAGTACTCCTACAAAAACCAACAAGAAAGGTGTTCCTTATGTACAAACATTATAACATGAATCAGTTAGTTTTACCCCTAGATTTAGAAGTTAAATTACATGAAAAAGATATTGCTTATACCGTTCATCATTTAGTTGAAAGTATTCCTAGTGAAGTGTTCACTTCATTTCTTCGCCATACTGGCTGTCCAGCCTATCATCCACGTATGATGCTGAAGCTCATTTTGTGTGCCTATACACAATCTGTATTCTCGGGTCGTAAAATTGAGGACCTAACCCAAGACAGCATTCGTATGATGTGGTTAGCACAAGGCTACCAACCTAGTTACCGTACCATCAATCGCTTTCGTATTCATCCTGAGATGAAAGAGCTGCTTCGTCAATGCTTCGTTCAGTTCCGTTGTCAGCTAGTGGAAGAAAAACTCATTAAACAAGAGGCTATTTTTATTGATGGCACTAAAATTGAAGCTAATGCTAATAAGTTTACGTTTGTTTGGAGAAAGGCTGTAGAAAAACATCATGCTAGATTAATTGAACAGTCCAATGCCCTTTACAATGAACTACTTGAAGCAAACATTATACCTGAGATTGAAAAGGAAAGTGAAGCTGAACTGTCTGTCAAGGAGCTTTTAAAGCTAACAGGACAGCTCGAAAAAGTGGTCAACCGTTATTCTGAGCAGATCGAGCAATGTACGGATGGTACGCTTCGAAAACAAATCCGTGGTGAACGTAAAACACCCAAACAACAGCTTAAGCAAGTGAGAGAATGGCTTGTACGTAAACAAAAGTATAGGCAGGATGAGGTTACTTTTGGTCAACGTAACAGCTATTCTAAAACTGATGGTGATGCTACATTTATGCGTATGAAAGACGATTACATGAAGAATGGTCAATTGAAGCCTGGTTACAATGTTCAAATTGCAACGGAAGGACAATACACGCTAGCTTATGGTGTGTATCCGAATCCAACGGATACGAAAACACTTATCCCTTTTCTAGATGAGATTGAACGTGACTATTTTGAATTACCCGAACATATTGTTGCTGATGCAGGCTATGGCAGCGAGCAAAACTATGAAGATATTTTAACGAATCGACAACGTACACCACTCATTACCCATGCACATTCTTTACATGAACAAAAGAAGAAAATGAAAACCAATCCGTTCCATACAAGTAACTGGGCTTACGATGTGAGTGAAGATAGCTACACCTGTCCGAACAACAAAAAAGTAGCCTTTGTTCGTCATACTTTTCGAAACGACAAGACAGGGTTTCAGCGTAACTTCAAACTGTATGAATGTGAGGATTGTACAAGTTGTCTATTTCGAATGGACTGTACTAAAGCAGAATCAGGCGTGAATCGTAAACTGATGATCAATGCAAGGTGGGAACAACAAAAAGCATATGTAAAAACGAAACTTTCAGAAGAAGAAACAGGAGCGATATACCGTCAACGTAAAATTGACGTAGAGCCTGTATTCGCCTTTTTGAAGGCTAATTTGGGTTTCAATCGTTTAAATTTACGAGGAAAACGGAAGGTTGAACATGATATTGGTTTAGCGTTAATGGCAGTAAACTTAAGAAAATATGTGAGGAGAGCGTAACATTCTCACATAAAAAAGCACTAAAACAGCAAAGGGATTGAAATCTCATCGATTTCAATCCCTTTGCTTACTTTTTAGTCTGGTTATGTCCCAGCGTCTTTCATCTACACTATTTACGTAATTGGCACGGCGGGTAACTCCATAATTTATGACGACACACATTCCAAATGTGATCACAAGCTTGTTGTAATTCCCACACAGATAATCCTAACATACGCACGATAATGCCTTGTTCACTTGCCAAACTTGCACCTGCAAGTATACGACTCTCCACAAGTGAAGGGAATAACTCTCGAATCAATTGTAGCAAAATGTCATTAGCTTGGGATGAGAAAATCCAGAAAACCGCTTGGTGAGTATAATGCTCAAGTGCACCAACAACTTGATGCCGATGTATAGTAGGAATCAATTGATAATGATCATATGCAATACGTTTACCATTTCGATTAACTTCAGTCGTTGTAGAAAACTGCTTAAATTGAAACTTCTCATCACGATGAGTTCGGCCAGGTGTTGTAATGTCACAATATAGTAGTGAAGCACCAGCCTCCAAGTGAAATGTCGTACTAGCATGTAAAATACTATCTTTATAAGGAATGGTAGGCTCAGGCATATACTCAAGAATAGCATTTTCACCAATCGAAAAGTGATAGTCTGTCTTTGCGCCATCACCTACTGCAGGATGTACCTTAGCGAAAGATTGATTAGTTACAATTAGATGACTATGTTTTTCAAGACCGATGGTTACTTTATAATGATCGCCATCCATCAGTCCAGGTGATACATCCATCATATATACTTTAAGTCCATTGGTAGCTGGCTCACCAAATGTTTTCGTGATTTTCAACGGTGATTCATGATACCGTTCCACTAGAATAGATTTTCCCTCTACTTGTCGGCATAAAGCTCGTAGAGTGGACGATTTAATGTTGAGTTGACTGATGATCATGATTGTTATGATGATGGACGCGATGATGTGAAGTATGAGGAAGTTGATGTTCTAGCCAATGAATAATCTCATTTACACCAACTTCATCCCGTAGGTTAGAAAGGATATACGGCCTGCTACCACGCATCATTTCAGTGTCCGTTTTCATGACCTCAAGACTTGCGCCGACATATGGAGCGAGATCAATTTTATTAATTATTAAGAGATCAGAACGCATAATACCAGGTCCGCCTTTACGCGGAATTTTCTCACCCTGTGCTACATCAATAATATAGATGAAGCGATCAACTAGTTCAGGGCTGAAAGCAGCTGCCAAATTATCTCCACCACTTTCAATAAAGATAATTTCCAGATCAGGGAACCGTTGTTCAAGTTCCTCTACTGCTTCAAAGTTCATAGAAGCATCTTCGCGGATAGCAGTATGAGGACAACCGCCCGTTTCCACTCCGATAATTCTCTCTTCAGGCAAAGCATTTTCACGGATCAGAATTCGAGCATCCTCAGCTGTATATATATCGTTAGTAATAACTCCCAAACTGTAGTGATCTCTCATTGCTTTAGATAACTTTTCTACTAAAGCAGTCTTTCCCGATCCAACAGGACCGCCGATACCAATTCGAATAGGACGATCTAGAACAATTGTGGGTGCTTCCCACTGATCATGAGAATGATTAGCTCCTTGACACATAATAATTCCTCCTCAAACTTTTCATTATCTTCTCGATACACTTCTCGTAAATGAAAAGTAGCATCGAAAGCATAAACCAAATTTTTCATTATCTTCTCGATACACTTCTCGCAAATGAAAAATGGCATCGAAAGCATAGACCTAATTTTTCACTCTCGCATAATTGATGCCATTAGCGGTTAGCTATGTAAATAGTTATTAACGATAACTATTTACAACATGAAACATTGCCATATCATTTATGACATAAATAATCTTGAATACAATGTTTCATGTTCCATCGCTAAAATATCATGTACTGCTGAGAAGCTGAATGGCTTTAAAATATTATGCTTACTTAATGCCGACCATTCTTCCATAGCATATTGTTGCATACGGCGAATTAGTAATTGTCCATCGGTTTGACCCATAGACATTAAACGAATGCCGCTATTGACCATTGTTTGAATACTCGTGTATAGATAGCCCTGGACTGCGGTATTGACATCGATATCTAGATGCCAAGTAATCCATGTAAATACGACGGGAAATGTTCCGTATGCAACATGAAGAGCGAGTAGCTGTTCTAGCTCAACTAATTTAGCTTCAGGATAGAGCGATTTTCCGAGTTTAATTAATCTTCTACCCATTTTGTGCATACCATCACGCGTCTCTCGTGGTGAGCGCTGGGTGTGAAATATACTATCTAACTGTGCAATCTGCTCATCATTTTTATCCTGAAGTGCTTTATAGATGCAACTGATTGTAATCGCGTCCATAGGGACGATTGAGCTATGAATTTGACCAGCGATATAATGTTCTAATTGTTGTAGTGTGGTGACATGATGTCGTTGTACAAAAGTTTCCAAACCGAACGAATGTGAGAAACCACCGATCGGAAGTGCAGAATCTAATAGTTGTACATAGGAGAGTAAGGAAGAAGGAGAGGGGATCATAGGCAACGCCCTTCCACTGAATGAAGCATCAGTAAATTTAGAATAGGAACATGACACAAAGCAGTCTAGATTTAGAATAAGAAAAATAGACAAGGTAGTTTAGACCAAGAATCTAGACCATGAAATACATAAAAAGAAATACATAAAAAGAAATGCAGAAAAAGAAATCTAGAAAAAGAACTTTAGAATAAGTAATAGCGCTGAGCCATTGGTAATATCGAAGCGGGTTCGCAAGTAATATGCTTACCATCAACTTTGACCTCATACGTCTCAGGATTAACTTCAATATGAGGAGTTTCACCATTATGGATCATATCTTTTTTGCTAATCGTTCTCGTGTTACTTACAGCTGCTATCTTTTTTTGCAAGCCAAGTTGTTCGTGAACTCCAGCTCGAAATGCAGCTTGTGAGATAAATGTAAAAGAACCTTGAGCAACTGCTTTTCCGAATGAGCCGAACATCGAACGACCGAATACAGGTTGAGGTGTTGGGATAGAAGCATTAGGATCACCCATCTGTGAGTAAGTAATAAACCCACCCTTTAAGATCATCTCAGGTTTTACACCAAAGAACGAAGGTTGCCATAGCACAAGATCGGCCAATTTACCAACTTCAATAGAGCCAACTAGATCTGAAATTCCATGTGCAATCGCAGGGTTAATCGTATATTTTGCGATATAACGTTTAATACGGAAGTTGTCGCTTAATTCGTCGGATCCGCGTTGTTGCTTCATTTTGTCAGCAGTTTGCCAAGTGCGAGTAATAACTTCGCCTACACGTCCCATGGCTTGAGAATCAGAGCTAATAATGCTGAACACACCGAGATCATGCAAAATATCTTCTGCAGCAATCGTTTCTGGACGAATTCTAGAATCGGCAAACGCAACATCTTCTGGTATGGAGCTATCTAGGTGGTGGCACACCATTAACATATCAAGATGCTCTTCAATCGTATTAATGGTAAATGGACGTGTAGGGTTAGTTGATGAAGGAATGACGTTCATATGCCCAGCTGCAGTAATAATATCTGGAGCATGCCCACCGCCAGCACCTTCGGTATGATACGTATGAATGGTGCGACCTTTTATTGCTGCAAGTGTATCTTCTACAAACCCAGATTCATTCAATGTATCGGTATGAATAGCAACTTGAACATCATATTGATCAGCAACCGTAAGGCAAGTATCAATTGAAGCGGGAGTAGTACCCCAATCTTCATGAAGCTTCAAACCGATGGCACCAGCTTCGATCTGCTCGATTAGCGGCGCTGGCGTAGAACAGTTTCCTTTACCGAGTAAGCCGATATTCATAGGAAAAGCTTCTACAGCTAAGAGCATACGATGAATATTCCATGCTCCAGATGTACATGTTGTAGCATTAGTACCTGTAGCGGGGCCAGTTCCTCCGCCGATCATCGTCGTAATTCCAGAGGCAAGAGCGGTTTCGATCTGCTGCGGGCAAATGAAATGAATATGAGTGTCGATACCGCCTGCAGTTACAATTCTTCCTTCACCAGCAATGACTTCTGTTGATGCTCCTACAATTAATTGTGGATGTACGCCGTTCATCGTATCTGGATTACCAGCTTTGCCTATTCCGACAATAACACCATCTCTAATTCCAATATCCGCTTTAATAATTCCCCAATGATCAATAATGATGGCATTCGTGATAAGAAGATCAAGCGCTCCTTCGGCACGTGTAATACGTGCGGATTGCCCCATGCCATCTCGAATAACTTTCCCTCCGCCAAACTTACACTCATCGCCATATACCGTGTAATCTTGCTCAATCGTTGCCCATAGTTCTGTATCAGCAAGCCTGACTGCATCACCAGTCGTAGGTCCGAATATTGAAGCATATTGTGTTTTAGTCATTCTAGCCATGGAATGCTTTACCCTCCTTCCAGTGCGTAAGTCGTCTCAGTAAGTCGGGATCATCGTCAAATTTAATAGTTTTTCCACTTGTTAAATGATTCAGTCCATATACTTCTCTTGATCCGCCTAAGGCAACGAGTTCAACAGGTTTTTCTTCACCTGGTTCGAATCGAACAGCGGTGCCAGCGGGTATATTCAGACGCATACCAAAAGCTACTACACGATCGAATGCCAGCGATCGATTAACTTCATAAAAATGAAAGTGAGAACCAATTTGAATCGGGCGATCTCCTTGGTTAATTACGATAAGAGAGGTAGTGCTACGACCACTATTGATTTCTATATATCCTTCGGCTACGCGATACTCTCCAGGAATCATATCCATGGGCTCCTTTCGTTGTTACTGTCTAATTGGTTCATGAATCGTCACTAACTTTGTACCATCAGGAAAAGTAGCTTCGACTTGCACCTCAGTGATCATCTCTGGAATACCTTCCATACATTGCGCTTTTGTCAGAATCGTTCCCCCATAAGACATTAATTCGGCAACGGTTTTTCCTTCACGAGCGCCTTCCATAACCTCAGATATAATAATGGACATCGCTTCAGGGTAGTTAAGTTTAATTCCTTTACTCATTCGCATACGAGAAAGATCAGCCGCGTAACTGATTAATAGCTTCTCTCTCTCTCGATCAGTTAGATGCATGGTTGGGAATCACCTCCATAAGTGTAATCAAATAGTATTATATGTTAACCTATATGACATGAGCATACAGTAATGAAACAATCATTTGTACTTTTATACCTATTTTTGATAGAAATAAATAATCACAAACTAAAAATAGATTTTTATGTAAACTATATTGACGCGAAGGTAAATCGTTCCTATAATTGGAAATACGAACATTAAACGTAAAAAAAGAGAGAATGTTCGATAAACAAGCAATATCAAATGGGAAAAGGGAGTGGAGTAATGAAGAAAAGAACATGGAGTAGTTTGATGGCGTTAGTAGTGGTAGCAAGTATGGTAGTAACAGGATGTAGTAACAACGGCTCTTCTGTTACGCCTACTGCTACACCAGAAACAACAGGATCAGCTACGGAATCTGGGGATACGATTAAAGTGGGGATTCTTCATTCATTAAGTGGAACGATGGCTATTAGTGAAGTTTCGGTTAAAGATGCTGAAATGATGGCGATTAATGAAATTAACGCAGCTGGCGGTGTACTTGGTAAACAAATTGAGGCTGTTGTTGAAGATGGTGCTTCTGATTGGCCAACATTTGCTGAAAAAGCAAAAAAACTACTTCAACAAGATAAAGTAGCAACTGTTTTCGGTGGATGGACTTCGTCAAGTCGTAAAGCCATGTTACCAGTATTCGAGGAGTTAAATGGATTACTTTGGTACCCGGTACAGTATGAAGGTTTGGAATCTTCTCCAAATATATTCTATACAGGTGCTACAACGAATCAACAAATTGTGCCTGCTGTTGAATGGCTACTTGAAAACCGTGGTACGAGTTTCTTCCTATTAGGTTCGGATTACGTATTCCCGCGTACAGCTAACAAAATTATTAAAGCACAACTAGAAGCTTCTGGTGGAGAAGTTGTAGCTGAAGAATATACACCACTTGGACATACAGATTACAGCACAGTTATAAGTAAAATTCAAGAAGCAAAACCCGACATCGTGTTCAACACATTGAATGGTGATAGTAACGTAGCTTTCTTCAAACAATTGAAAGATGCTGGTATTTCTGCGAGTGATCTAACGACATTATCTGTAAGTGTTGCTGAGGAAGAAATTCGTGGTATCGGTACTGATGTTCTTGCCGGTCATCTAGCAGCATGGAATTATTACCAAACAACGGATACACCTGAAAATACTAAATTCGTTGAGGCATACAAAGCAGCATACGGTGCAGATCGTGTAACGGCAGATCCAATTGAGGCGGGTTATATCGCTGTTTATTTATGGGCGGCTGCAGTAGAAAAGGCTGGTTCGACAGATGTTGATAAAGTGAGAGAAGCTGCTGCTGGTCTTGAATTTAATGCACCAGAAGGTAAAGTTACAATCGACGGAGAAACGCAACACATTTACAAAAAAGTATTAATTGGTGAAGTTCAACCGGACGGTATGTTCAAACAATTATTTAGCACTGCTGATCCAGTGAAACCAGATCCATATCTGAAGGGATATGATTGGGCAACAGGATTAGCCGAATAACAGAAATGTAACATAACGTGAGCAGAAGTAGCTTCCGAATTTTATGCGGAAGCTACCACACTCACTACGTAAGCTATATTCATTTTCTGAAGGTATTAATGATCCTCGAAAACTCATTGTTCAGCACCAAGAAGATGAGTTGAAGCTAGAGAGTAAGGAGCAGAGCGTACGTAGTTGGTACGTGAGCACCAGAGCGAGCGATGAAACTCATATTCACAGTCGAGTAAACATCGATAGCGTAATCATCGTGATCACCAATGAAATAAAAGGGAGTCGACGTATATGGAGGTCCAACTCTTACAACTCTTCAACGGTATAAGTGTCAGCTCAATATTGTTATTAATCGCATTAGGGCTAGCGATTACGTTTGGATTAATGAATGTTATTAATATGGCTCATGGTGAATTTATTATGATCGGAGCCTATGCCACATATGTTACACAACAAATATTTTCAGCTATTTTTCCTGCTAGTTTATTCGGTTATTATTTCATCATTTCTATTCCAATCGCATTTATAATTGCTTTTATTTTTGGTTATGTACTTGAAATTAGTTTGATTCGTTTCCTATATGGTCGTCCACTTGATAGTTTGTTAGCAACATGGGGAGTAGGCTTAGTACTGCAGCAATTAGCACGATCTATATTCGGTGCACCGAATGTGGCAGTTGCTTCTCCAGAATGGTTGAATGGTGGACTTGAAGTGATGAACGGAATTGTCTTCCCATATAAACGTATATTCATCATTGCACTTGTTACAGTTGTATTAGTTGCTATGTATTTGTTCATTTATCGTAGTCATGCTGGAAGAAGAATGAGAGCGGTGATGCAAAATCGTGAAATGGCCGCTTGTCTCGGAGTTTCTACAAGACGGGTAGACTCCGTAACATTTGCCATTGGTTCAGGAATAGCGGGTATCGCGGGTTGTGCTATTACTTTACTTGGTTCTATTGGACCATCAATAGGTACCTATTACATTATCGATGCATTTATGGTTGTTGTATTAGGTGGAGTAGGCAAATTAGTTGGCTCTGTTGTTGGAGCATTTGGTATTGGGATTACAGGCACTTTCTTTGAATATTGGACGAATGCCTCAATTGGAAAAGTTCTCGTATTTATTGTCATTATTGCATTCTTACAGTGGAAGCCAAAAGGGCTTGTTGCTATGAGAACAAGGTCTTTAGATTAGAGGGGGACTTGAATTGATCCTACAAAGTATTAACTCACCACTGAGGAAAAAAATAATCCTTTCGGTAACCTATAGTATAGTTGTAGCTTTATTGTTATTTGCGCCTTTTATGCTATCAGATTTTCGGCTTAGTTTACTGGCAAAGTTTCTTGCCTTCGCCATTGTTGCGATTGGATTAGATCTTATATGGGGTTACACAGGTATTTTAAGTTTAGGGCATGGTGTATTTTTTGGTCTTGGTGCTTATTGTATGGCGATGTTTTTGAAATTAGAGGCAACAGGTGGGAAATTGCCGGATTTTATGAGTTGGAGCGGTTTGAATGAAATACCTTGGTTTTGGAAGCCATTTGAACATGCAGCTTTTGCCATACCAGCAGGTATTCTAGTACCGATGGCAGTCGCCTTTATATTAGGTTTTTTTACTTTTCGAAATCGGATACGCGGTGTGTATTTTACGATATTAACACAAGCACTCGTTATCATCATGACAACGTTATTTATCGGTCAACAGCAGTACACTGGTGGAACGAATGGTATTACAGGTTTTCAGACGATATTTGGCTTTGCTTTAAAGGAACAATCGACAAAGGTTGCATTGTATTGGGTCACGTTAATTATGCTGATCGTTGTATTTTTCATATGTCAGAAGCTAGTGAAAAGTCGTTCAGGACGTGTGCTCAGAGCGGTACGTGATGCAGAGAATCGTGCTAGATTTATCGGTTATAATCCTTCTAGCTACCAACTATTCGTATTTTGTGTATCGGCTGGAATTGCTGGGCTAGCAGGTATGTTATTCGTACTTCATGTAGGAATTATTTCGCCAACAACGATGGGGATTATTCCATCTATTGAAATTGTATTATGGGTAGCACTAGGTGGTCGTGGTTCATTAATTGGTGCAGTAATAGGAGCTATTGTCGTAAATGCGGCGAAAAGTGGGTTAAGTGAAACCTTCCCTGATACTTGGTTATTTTTCATGGGAGCACTATTTGTCATCGTTGTTGTATTTTTACCAAAAGGGTTAGTAGGATTGTCTCAACAAATTGTTGGAAAACTAAAGAGGAGGCTTGGTAAAGATGACAATGGTACCTATTCTGTCTTGCGAGAAAGTGACAGTAGCGTTTGATGGTTTCAAAGCGGTGAATGGAATGAATTTGGAGTTGATGCCTGGTGAACTTAGATTTTTAATTGGTCCCAATGGTGCAGGTAAAACAACGATGTTAGATGTAATTTGTGGGAAAGTAAAGCCAGCTTCTGGCATGCTTCGCTTTAACGGTGGTATTGATATCGGTAGGAAGAAAGAATATCAAATCGCAGAGTTAGGAATTGGACGTAAATTTCAAGCGCCATCGATCTTTTTTGGTCTAACCGTGTATGAAAATTTAGAATTAGCAATGAGTCAGAATCGTAGTGTAGTAGCTACATTGCGAGCAAAATTATCACAGGAAGATCATATTCGAATCATGCGTCAACTCGATATGATTGGACTTTCTCATCGTGCAACAGTAGTTGCTGGAGGTTTATCTCATGGACAGAAACAATGGCTTGAAATTGGTATGATGCTTATGCAAGAACCTATGCTTCTACTATTAGATGAACCCGTTGCTGGAATGACAGATACCGAAACGGAGAAGACAGGTGAGTTGCTTCAAGAAATAACAAAAGAACGAACAGTCGTCGTTGTTGAGCATGATATGGACTTTGTAAGAAGTTTTGCAACAAAGGTAACCGTTATGCATGAGGGCAAACTGCTGAAAGAAGGGACGATGCAGGAAGTTCAAAGCGATAAGGTCGTGTCAGAAGTATATCTTGGACACGGGAGGGATGCGCTTGCTGTCAGTTAAACAAATTGAGTCAGGTTATGGAGAGAGCATCATTTTACGTGATGTTTCTATTGAAGTAAAACCAGGGCAAGTTGTATGTATTATGGGGCGTAATGGTGTAGGTAAATCAACACTAACGAAAACGATCATGGGTGCTTTGAAGTCAAAAACAGGGAGTATCTCTTACAACAATCAGGATATTACGAAGCTTCCACCATATGAGCGCTCACGCTTAGGAATTGGATATGTACCGCAAGGTCGGGAAATATTTGCTCAATTGACGGTACAAGAAAATTTATTACTAGGACTTGAGGCCAATCGATCAGTTAAGACTGGTGTACCACAGTCTGCAATCGAAAAGTTTCCAGTATTACCTTCGATGTACAACAGAAAAGGTGGAGACTTGAGTGGTGGTCAACAGCAACAATTAGCATTTGCACGCGCGCTAGCTTCAAAGCCGAAGTTATTACTATTAGATGAACCTACTGAAGGGATCCAGCCTTCGATCGTGCAAGATATTCAAGAAGTAATCAGAGGAATAAAAGCTCAAGGAGAAACCGCTATTTTACTCGTGGAACAAAGTATTGATTTTGTCAAAAGTGTAGCTGATTACTACTACATTATTGAAAAGGGAACGATTGTTTCCGAAGGTACAATTGATACCTTTGATGATGCTGTTGTCCGCCAACATCTAGTAGTGTAACTCGCTGCTGCTATAAAGACGATTATCGAGTGTTAATAACAAAATAATGTGTTTGCACAGAAAGGCATTCAGATCCTAGATCCGAGTGTCTTTCTACTATTAATGGTAAGTTATAAAGTGAATTTATATAGATATAAATACAAGTAGAAATAGTACAAATATCCGTTAACATATATGGAACATTATGAGTAGATATGAAGGTGAAACAACAAAAAGACCGTCTTAGTCATAAGACGGCCAGTTCATTATTAATACTACAGCTTAGTATGAGCTGCTGTACGGATTGATTTGATGTGAGAAAGGTAACGGATGTTACTTGCTTCTTTCATCAATGTTGCTGAGATACCTTTAAGTGGTGTTTTACTACCACCAACAGTTGCTACAGCGTCTCTACGACCAAGTGATGCAAGTGTACCTGAATCAACTGGGCTAAATTCGTCCATAGCTTTATCGTTGAAGTAAGCGTATAAGTTGAAACCTACAAGCTCACCCATTTGCCATGCGTTTTGTGCAGTTGGAGCATAAGGGCGTCCACCTTCAGCTGGGAAAGCAAGAGCAGAGTCACCAACTACGAATACATCTTTGTGAGATTTAGATTGAAGGAATTCGTTAACAGCAGCTTTACCACGATCACATTCAAGACCAGAATCAGCTACGATTGGAAGAGCAGCTACGCCACCAGTCCATACGAATGTATTAGCCTCAATTGTTTCACCAGTTTTAAGCTCGATTTTATTACCAACAACGCCTGTAACAGGAACGCCAGTAATGAAGTCAACACCACGTCTAGTCAAGCTTTCAGTAGCGCGCTCAATCAAATGATCAGGAAGAACTGGAAGGATTTTCGGTCCAGCTTCGATCAACTTGATTTTAAGATCTTTGAAGTTAACGCCGTATTTTTTAGCGATTTTAGGGAAGTTATCAACGATTTCACCAACAAGCTCAACACCTGTTAGACCACCACCACCGATAACAATTGTTGCATCAGCTTGATTTCTATTTTTAGCGTAAGCTTTAATACGGTCTTCGATATGTTTGTTGATTTGATTTGCTTCATCAACAGACTTAAGAACCATACTGTTCTCTTCAAGACCAGGGATCCCGAAGTAACCAGTTTGGCTACCAAGACTTACAACTAGAGCATCATAAGAAAGTGTTGTACCATCAGAAAGTTTAATTTCTTTGTTTTCCACAGAGAAAGATGCAACTTTTGCAATTTTTAAGTTAACATCAAGACCTTCGAAAAGTTTCTTTAAAGGAATAGCAACTGCTTCTTCATTTAAAGTACCACCAGCTAGGCGGTGTAATTCTGTAATAATTTGATGAGTTGCGAATTGGTTAATTACCGTTACTTTTGCTTGACTTTTGTCCATGTATTTACGAACAGTTTGAGCAGTAAGTACGCCACCGTATCCTGCACCCAAAATGACAATGTGTTTAGACATAGCTAGTCCTCCGTCTCTTACTTTAGATTGATTCAATTATTTTTTGTTCGAACGCTCGTTACTTACTTCTAGGTATGCATTTACAAAACGGAACATTTTTTGTGCTTGAGGATCTTTAAGCATTTTCATAAGGCCGAAAATACCAATCACTTCTTGACTTTTTGCAGCGCGATCTTTAGCTTCAATAGCATCTAGAGCAACACTACGTACGCCCTCAACTACTGGACCAACGATTTCTGTTGTAGCACTAACGATGTCATTTCTGAAAATTTCATCTGTAGCTAAAGTTTTTGTAACATCATAAGACTTTGTTAAACAAGTAACCAACTCAGTGATTTTCGGTAGTTGCTCCACTAAAGTAGATAGTGATGCCTGTACTTCCGGTTGCAACAATTGCTCAAGTAGAGCTTGCTGTTGTTGACTCGGAGTTACCGCTTCAGCTTGCGCTTGTGTGTTTGTTTCTGACATATCCAGGTCTCCTTTGAATAAAACTACTTTTGGCGAGTATTAATCGTCATAAAGCTATTCCAGATTTCTTGTTTTAATTATACTATGGGAGCAAATGAAAGTATTGTGATAAATTTCACCTAACTCGAAAGTATTTGACAAGATTGCTAGTTGTAAGCAATCTAACAGATCCTAACTTTGCTCACACGAAATTAGCAAATGCGAAAATTGCAATTGCCTGAAACGAAAAATGAGTGAAAATAGAATCGAAATCCAAAAGGGCTTAAGTTGTTATTTTTATTATAGCCTAATATCTTCAAACCGTCTCTATTCTAACATAATATTTCTCGTTATTCCCTGAAATTCGCGTAAACTGTTCTAAAAATATTCAAAATTTAATAAACTTTACTTTATTGTGAAAATTAAGACTTTTGGCATGTCTAAATTTGTTGAAAATAGAATTTTTTTAGAATATGTCCTGTACTTATATATAGCATGTGCAAAACGAATAGATTTTATTTGTTATATAAGAAGGAAAAATCTTTTTGAATGGTAAATAACATATTTCATTTATTAGTATATGTGGTAATATAAAGTATATAAGACTAAAGTATCAATTTCTCTGCGTTATACGTTTGTCCATTTTCATACTATGATCTTGGTGTTAGACTCAGAATATGATATGGAAACTCTGGTAGACAATAGTGGTAACGATTGTTTCCAGAGTCAAATCAAATGCGGAGAGGAGCTGTTCTTTGCTATGAATGCCAATGACAAACACTTAAAGATAACTAAACGAGTAAAGATCAGTTTTGTTGCTATGCTTAGTGTTATGATTTTGTTCTCATATTTACCGATAGGTGCCAGTTCTGCTGATCATTTTCCTGGCAAAGTATTTTACGTTTCAACGACTGGCTCAGATACAAATGTAGGTACGATAGACGAGCCATGGCGAACAATACAATTTGCTGCAGATACATTAAAGGCAGGAGAGACAGTACTTGTACGTGGTGGGAAATATGAAGAAGCCATTACGATAACAAATTCTGGTTCAACAAGTGCGGGTCATATTACTTTTCAAGCTTATCCAGGAGAACAACCAGTTATAGATGCTTCAACAATAAAGGACACTAGCCATATTGTTCATTTCACTAATTCTCACTATGTCGTGTTCGATGGATTTGAGTTAACTGGACTTGTATCGGATAGTTCTTCAAAGTATTTAGCGGGAATAAAAGTAACGAAGAGTGGTTCCAATCTCTATATTATGAATAACCATGTGCATCATATTGCGAATAATAATACAAAAGGGAATGCGAACGGTATTATTGTATACGGAGACGGAACACAAGCGATGACGAATATTACTATTTCAGGTAACAATCTTCATGACCTAACTCTTGGTTCAAGTGAAACGTTAACAGTAGTTGGCAATGTGGATGGATTTACAATTTCAAACAATCGCATTTACAACGTAAACAATATTGGAATCGATGTGGCAGGTCATTATGGAACTTGTTCAAGCCCATGTATTGATCAAGCAAGAAATGGAGTAGTAAGTGACAATATCGTCCATAGTGTTGATACAATTACTAATCCAGTCTATCGTGGGGTACGAGCTGCAGCAGCAATTTATGTTGATGGCGGAACAAATACTATTATTGAACGAAACATTGTATACAATAATAATTATGGAATTGAGATTGCGAGTGAAAAATTTAATCAAACGACGAGTAATATCGTCGTAAGAAATAATTACATTTATAATAATCAGCAATCTGGACTTATAATGGGGGGATCTTCTACAAAAAATGGCTCTGCTTCTAATAATATTATTATGAATAATACATTTTATTATAATAATACTTTGAAAACTGGAGATGGAGAAATTACCTTCCAAAACCAAGTCATAAACAATTCTTTTGTTAATAATATATTTTATGCAGATTCAAAGACGCCATTTTTCTATGATAATCGAACTGGAAATAACGGAAATTTTGTTGATTATAATATGTACTTTGTGAATGGAGCAATTTCTAAACATTGGGCAGTAAATGGAACTTCATACAGTGCATTTGAAAAATATGTGGCTACGACAAAAAGAGATGTACATTCTAAATTTGCCGATCCATTATTCATTGATACCCAATCAGGGAATCTGTCGATCCAAGAAAATTCACCAGCAATTGATGCGGGAACCGTAGCATATGGTTCAGGTGGGAATCTAGATATTAGATCACAGCAGCGGATTGTTGGAGCAACTATTGATATAGGTGCATTCGAACATAATAAACAGATAATAGAATATCCAGAAATAACACCTTCGCCAACCACACCAGAGATAACACCTACACCAATCACACCAGAAATAACACCAACACCAACCACACCAGAGATAACACCAACACCAGAGATTCCTGAGGAAGGTTCTAATATTACAATTGATGGATTAACTGAAGACTGGACTGCTTATTCTGAAATAGCAAACAGTTCATCTAATGTGAAGACATTGAAAGGGATTATAACGAATAACACATTACATGTATTGATTACTGGGAACTTATTAACTGAGAAAGGTCAATTGTATATCGATACAGGTTCAAGTAATGCACAATCTTTCGCAACTCCTCACTGGAATAATCAGTTTGCATCATACTTGCTAGAGAATGGATCACTTTACCAATATACAGGAACAGGTAAAAATTGGAGTTGGAGCAAAGTTGTCGACTACAAGAAAACTAATGTAGCGATATACTCTTCAGTTATAGAATTAGCAATTCCTTTAGAGTTGCTTAATGCAAAGGACAGTAGCAACATACAGATCGGTTATATATGGAAAGATTCAAAAAGTAATCAGCTACCATCAGGTGGTGCAATGGCAACGGTAACTACTTCGGATGAAATTCCAACACCGACACCAACACCAACACCAACACCAACACCAACACCGACACCAACACCAACACCAACACCAACACCAACACCAACACCAATAGTTAATAAAATTACAGTGGATGGTAAGGTTAATGACTGGTCAGACGTCGAATCGATTGCAACAAGTAGTAATAATATGAAGAGTGTGAAGGTAACCAATGACGAGACTAATTTATATATCTTATTGGAGGGAAGTAAGTTAGGTGGTAAGGATCAAATCTACTTTAATTCTGATAATGATAGTAAAACTGGTTATCTAACTTCAAAATGGAGCTCTTCTGGAGTAGATTACTTGCTTGAGGATGGTAGACTCTATAGTTATAACGGTGATGGTAAATCTTGGTTATTTGCTTTAAGTGAAAACTTGATAACAAGTAAAACCTACTTTACTTCTGCAAAAATAATTGAAATCGCCATACCGTTGCACCTGCTCAACTTAAATATTTCAGATAAGATTTATTTTGGAATTATGCTTGATGATAAAAATGCACAAAAGCTTCCAACAAGTGGAGAAATGATTAGCTATACTTTGCAATAGATAAAAACTCCCTAGATCATGTTCAGCCGATATGGTTCGGCAACTGACTCTAGGGATTTTTTCGGGGATTTGTACTTACTTCCTACAAGTAGAGTCATGTTTACGTATTCTTCGCAATAGAATAAATAAATACTCCTAATCAGCCAATATGATTTGGTAGCTGACTCGAAAAAATTGTGGATAACAATGATATCGCTACATAAATGTAATGCAGATTGTATTTAGTATGCGAATATGCAAAATTGATAAATTTTAGTAAGTGCATACTGGAATAATAGGAAAGTGGTGATTAGTGTGAAAGTGTTAATTACAGGAGGATACGGTTTTATTGGTTCTCATACTGCCGATCGTTTCTTTAAGGAAGGTTATGAAGTTTATATTATTGATAATCTAGTATCTGGACAGAAAGAAAATGTTCAATTTAAGCATAAAAGTTACATATTATCGGTTGATGATGCAAAGTGCGAGGAAGTGTTTAAAGCTAATCGTTTTGATGTTGTCGTACATTTGGCAGCACAAGTAAGTGTCAAAAAATCACTAGTTGATCCTATGTTAGATACTGAATCTAATGTATTAGGGTTTGTTAATATGTTAGACCTATCTAGCAAATATAAAGTTAAATCATTCATCTATGCATCTTCGGCGGCTGTTTATGGACTACAAAGTCAACTGCCTTTGTCTGAAGATTCACCTTGTAATCCGATCTCACCCTATGGAATTAGTAAACTTACAAATGAGATGTACAGTACGAAGTGGAATGATTTATATGGATTAAATACAGTTGGATTTAGATTTTCAAATGTATACGGTCCAAGGCAGAATAGCAATGGCGAGGGTGGAGTTATTTCTATTTTTATGGATCGACTTACCCAAGATAAATCTATTATTGTTCATGGAGATGGAACACAGACGAGAGATTTTATCTATGTAGAAGATGTAGTTGATGCGATGTATCGTAGTGTGAACAGTTCAATTAAGGGAGTCTATAATCTATCAACCAATATTCAAACATCTCTAACAGAAATTATTGATTCTCTTTCAACGATAAAACCAATTGAGAAAATAGAATATGTAAACAAGCGTGAGGGAGATATTGATCATTCCGTTCTAGATAATACTAGAATCATGAAAGATCTAGATTGGTCACCACTATATACGATGCAAGAAGGTCTTGAACGAACAGCAATTTACTTTTTGAAAAAGCATTCTGAGGAACAAGTAGCTGCCGCGGTTGTTGAAAAAACTCCCCCTAGAATTGCTTTAAGTACCTTCAAGAAAAAACTTCTACCATATGCAGAAAATCTTTTAGCATTTATTCTTACTGCTTGGATTACGCTTAATTATGTGCATAGTGCATACGGGGTAGTCGATGTAAGTATTTTTTATATCACGATAATAGGTATCCTTTATGGCAATAGACAGGCTGTGTTATCCGTCGTACTATCCATTGGATTATTTACATATCAGAAATTAAATGACGGTAGAGATATGATATCACTTACATACGATACAGACTTTTTCTTCCAAATAGCAATTTATATTTTTATCGGTTTAGTAGTCGGCTATTCCATTGAAAGAAAGAATGCCCGTATTTCGCAGCAAGAACAAAAAATATCAGAAGTTAATGAACGTTATGAATTTTTAGAACATGTTTATACTGAGGTTCGTGAAGTAAAGGATGAGTTACAGCTAAGAATCTTAAATTCTGGTGATAGCTACGGGAAAATTTATAATGCTACGAAAGAGCTTGAAAGTTTAGAGCCTGAATTAGTGTTTAATGCGGCAGTTAACGTAGTGAAATCGATTATGAAAGTAAATAAAGTGAACATTTATACGGTCAATAAGCATCAAAATTATTTACGATTACTTGCGAACTCAGGTTACAACAATGGGCAAGTAGCAAAATCATTAAGAGTACAAGATCATCCACATTTATCTGTTCTATTATCAAATGGACAAATGTACATTAATAAAAATTTAACCGAGGAAGCACCACTTATGATGGCACCAATTTTCCATAAAGATCGTATCTCGGCAATTATTACGATTGACGACATGTCTTTTGAAAGTTTCTCCTTGTACCATCAGAACTTATTCCAAATTACGGTGAATTTAATTTCATCTGCATTAAGTAAAGCTTTTACTTTCATCGATGCGACAGAAGGAAAACGTTATATTGCAGGTACAACTATTCTTCAGAGTGATGTATTTGGTGAAATATTGGAATCAAAAGTGTTGGCAAAACAGCAGAATCATGTACCTTATTTATTATTAAGAAGTCAATTACAAGGAGTATCTATTGAAGAAGCTTCTCATCATATTGCTCCTTTGTTACGTGAAACTGATTATATTGGCATGAATGAGAAACAACAATTAATGGTGCTATTATCTAATACGAGTGAACTCGATGGAGAAATTGTTCTTCAACGTTTATCTCATTCATCTATTACGTTCACAGCAGTGAGTGAGGAGTGAACAAAATGTACATACAATGGTATGGAATTTATCTCATTGTATCTTTAGCCGTCATCATCATTCTAAATTGGAAAAACAAACGTAATATTGCTATGAAAATGATTGTCGTGACTTTTCTCCCCGTCGTTGGATGGATATTACCGATGGTTTGGTCGCGCATTCGTTCGGAAGATTCAAGTAGAGAATTTACCGATTATATAGAACGCCAGCAAGAAGAACATAAAGTTAGAAGGATAGGCATATATAACGAAGTTGAAAAGTATAAAGAGCTTAATGTTATTCCGATTGAGGATGCACTCGTTGTAAGTGAACATCAAGAACGGAGACAAGTAATGATTGATGTTTTGAAGCAAGACACAATTAATTATATTGAGATCCTGCAACGTGCGGTAAGTAATGAAGATACGGAAACATCTCATTATGCAGTGAGTGCAATTGTGGAGTTAAAGCGGAAACTACAAATATCTATGCAAGAATTGACGGTTAAATATGAGAATGATCAATCCAATTTACACGTTGTCATTGCATATGTTGAAGTATTGCGTGAATTTATGAATAGTGGTTTCTTAGATCACAGAACGCTTAGGAAATATCAATTCACTTATTTATCCGTATTGAATCGGCTGATAGTTTTAGCAGAAGAAACAAAGTGGGCCTACATCGCTAAAGTGAATATGGAAATTAAATTAGAACTATATGGTGATGCTGAGAAGTCGGCACAACTATTCATCGAAAATTTTCCTGACAATGAAGATGCGTACTTAGCATTATTGAAAGTTTACTTTGTCACTAGATCCAAACAGAAGCTACATCTTACGTTAGATAAATTGAAAAATTCACCAGTAAGGTTGTCGAATCAAGCATTAACAACGGTAAGGTTCTGGTCTGAAGGGGCATAATATGGATAAGTCAATTAGGTTTCGGCGTAATGTCTACATCATTCTGATCTGTATTCTATTATTTGCAATAATTTCACAAATTGCTCGATCAAGTTTGATCTTAAAGTTTACAACAAATAATAAATTTGTTGAAAGAACAGAGTGGATTGAGATGATGAACCAAGCTCAAAATATTGAGAAGGTTTCAAATTCATCAGACAATCATTGCATGGTTACTAATTCAGAAGATATTTTGAGTAATGAAATGCAGAACAACTTTGAAGAAGTGTATCGATATATTAAGCAACCATATACGATCCAAGATGTCAGCAAAGAAACGATTACGATGTCATCATGTACAGCAGTTATTATGATATCTTCATTGGAGAAGATGGCAAATTACATAGAAGATATTGAAAATTATGTTGATAAAGGTGGTCACTTCTTTCTTGCTAGAATGGATCATCCCGGTAATGTGTTGACGCAAATGTATCGTAAACTAGGTATTAATAATTATTGGTTTGTTATAGGAAATACAGATATTCGATTTACTTCAAATCTATTAATTGGTCAGAAGGATGTAATATTTGAAGATGATTACTTTTACAACGATTCATTATCTTTAGAATTAGATTCTGCTAGTACTTTATTGGCTACAGGAAAAGACCAGACGCCTTTAATATGGGAAGTGGACTATGGTAAAGGCTCGTTCATGGTCTACAACGGGAATAACTTGGGTATGAAAACTAATCGTGGATTAATTGTTGGTAGTATTAGTTTAATGATCCCAGATTATATTTATCCTATTTTTAATTCGAAAATATTTTATATCGATGATTATCCTGCACCTATGAGTCAAGAGATAAACATACAACTATACGCTGAATATCGCAAAAACATTGCTGCTTTCTTTAAGGATATTTGGTGGCCAGATATGATAAAAGCTGCTAGAAAGTATGACCTCAAATATACCGCCGTAGCTATTCAAGACTACAACGATGATGTTACACCTCCATTTGGCGCTATGCATAAAGATGATTTTACTAATCTTATCGTTTATGGCAGGGAAGTATTGAAGAGTGGCGGGGAAATTGGTATACATGGTTATAATCATCAACCACTACAATTTCGCGAAGATATAGCGGATTTTTATCAATATGAAGAATGGGAATCTATTGATGACATTGAAGCTTCCATTGAAGAAATAGTGAATTATTTAGAGCAGGCATTTCCCAATTACTCGCCAGTAAGTTATGTACCACCTTCTAATATTATTAGTGAAGAAGGCAGAAAGGCATTAGTTGAAAAATGGCCAGATTTCAGAGTGATTTCCAGTTTATATGAAGAAGACCCGAAAGATTATGCTTATGTGCAAGAATATGAAATTGCTAGTGATGGAATTTTAGAAATGCCGCGGGTTACATCTGGTTATTCTGATGCACCAGATACAAAATGGTTAGAAGCAAATGTAATGACATCTTTAGGAATGATTTCTCACTTTATTCATCCGGATGATATTTTTGATACACATCGAAGCGGTGATAAAAATTGGCGTCAATTATATGAAGACTTCGAATCGATGTTACACAGAATGGAATCAACTTATCCATGGGTTCGTGCTCAAACTTCTAGTGAAGCAGCATTAAGTATGGGGTATGTATTGACTAGTCAAATGACAAAAAACATTTCTGACAATCAAATAGATGTAAGTATTGAAAATCAAGTCGTTACCCAATCCTTCATCCTGAGGACAGAAAAAAAGATTGGTAAACTTGTAGACTGTGATGTCAAAAAAATTGACGAAAATACGTATCTAGTTACGGCTGATTCAGAGCATTTCACAATTGAATTGAAGTAGGTGTATTTATGAGAATTTGTATAATCGCAGAAGGCTCATATCCTTATGTTACGGGCGGAGTTTCAAGTTGGATTCATGAAATCATAACGCAAATGTCAGAACACGAATTTGTTATTTATTCGATTGCCGCTCAACGAAGTCAAAAAGGAGTGTTCAAATACAAACTTCCAGACAACGTTGTAGAAATGAAAGAAACTTTTCTCGATGCTTACTTAACGGAAAAGGGAGATTGGGGAAGAAGATTTAAACTAACGGATCAGCAACGAAAAAACTTTATGAAGTTGCTCGGTGATCATGGTGATATTGAGTGGGATAATTTATTTACATTATTAAGAAATCGTCAATTCAAACAAGTATCTGATTTTTTGGCAAGCAAAGACTTTTTTGATATTTTAGAAAAATTATGTCATGAAAGATATCCATTAGTTCCGTTTACAGAGATGTTTTGGACTGTTCGCTCGATGATCTTACCTTTATTTTTGACGATAAGAGATGAACTACCCCAAGCAGATTTATATCACAGTGTTTCAACAGGTTATGCCGGAATTGTCGGAGCAGTTGCCAAACATGTGAATCATAAGCCATTCATCTTAACTGAACATGGAATCTATTCCCGCGAGCGTGAAGAGGAAATTATTAAAGCGGATTGGGTAAAAGGCTATTTCAAAGATATGTGGATTCAATATTTCTATCGACTATCCACATGTGCATATGAGAACGCAGATCAAGTAACTACTTTATTTGGACGTAATAAAGAGATCGAGGTTGAACTTGGATGCGATGAAAAAAAGATAGAAATTATTCCTAATGGTGTAGAGGTTAAAAATTATGTGGAATTAGATCAGACTAAGCCAAGCAATCAAATATACATCGGAGCAATTATAAGAGTTGTACCTATCAAAGATATTAAGACAATGATTCAAAGTTTTGCGTTAATTAAAGAAGAAGTACCTAATGCGGTATTTTTCATTATGGGTTCCTATGAAGAGGATGAAGAATACTACCAAGAATGTTTACAACTAGTTAAAGCATTGAAAGTTAAAGATGTGAAATTTACAGGTGCAGTTAACATTAAGAACTATATCGGAAAAATGGATGTTCTCATGCTAACTAGTATTAGTGAAGGGCAACCGCTAGCTATATTGGAAGGTATGGCTGCAGGAAAACCTTTTGTAGCAACTAATGTTGGTAGTTGTAAAGAATTACTAGAAGGGCTTGATGACGGAATTGGACCAGCAGGATTTGTTACACCAGTTATGCATTATGAATTACTTGCGCAGGCAACGGTTAAATTATGTGTCAATGCGAAGTTAAGAACCGAGATGGGGCAGAATGCTCTAAAGAGGGTTCAATTACATTATAGACAAGAAGACGTGATTTCGAATTATCGTAGATTATACTTGGATTTTGGGGGGGATTTGAATGGCAGGGATCGGGTTCGAGCTGCGCAAACTCTTTCATAAAGAAGGGTTAATAAACAATGTTAAGGCGTACGCATATTCCTCACTGACAACAGTAGGTCCAATGATATTATGTATGTTGCTCATTATTGGATTACAACGAGTGATGTCCTATAACGAGAGTAGTTATTTAGAGTGGGAGTTATATATTGCAACAGTTTCTTATTGTTTTATATTCTCTATTGTAGCTACTTCAGGAATTTCAATGGTGTTAACTAGATATATTGCAGATATGTTATATCAACGCCAGTATTCAAAACTAATGTCATCCTATTATGGATCTTTAATGATTATGATTCCGGTATGCTCAGTTATAGCAGCAACATTTTTAAGTGGTGTAAATGCTGATTTTTTATATAAAGTAGCAGCATATTTCTTCTTTATGTTTCTGGTCATAATATGGATACAAGGCGTCTATCTATCTGCATTGAAAGATTACATTCGGATTGCAAGAGGATTTATTATTGGAGCGATTCTTGCGTTAATTGTAGGATGGTTAGTAATGTACTTCACAGATGTATCTACTGTAGTAGGTGCTTTAATTGGCTTAGACGTGGGCTTCTTAGTTATTGCTATATTATCGGGTCTACACTTCCAACAGAAATTTCCAAAAGCAAATATGAAATCATACTTTGAATTTTTAACTTATTTGAAAAAACATCCTACACTATTTTTAGCAGGATGTTTCGTATATTCAGGCGTATATTTGCATAACTTTGTATACTGGTTGAGTGATCAAGGGGCAGTTATTGGAGAGCAATTTAGAGTTTATATGTTCTATGATGTACCCGTCTTTTATGCGTTTTTATCGGTTATGCCAACACTTGTAACCTTTGTTGTATCGGTTGAGACTTCTTTCTATGAAAAGTTTAAAGTATACTACTTAAATATTTTATCAGGTGGGACTATTCAAGATATTGCGGCAGCAAAGAAACAAATGCAAAAAACATTAACGAGAGAGATTAGTTTTCTAATGGAAATTCAATTATTATTTACTATCGTTTCAATTGGTTTAGGAATAAAGTTTTTACCTGCTATTGGTTTTACGATGGAGCAACTAGATCTATTTATTATTTTAGCGCTAGCATACTTCTTGTTTATTATGTTATTCGTATTTATACATGTACTAATGTACTTTGATGATCAAAAGGGTGTGTTTTGGACGGGTCTTATATTCTTTATTCTAAATATCGTTTGTACGTATGTCATGATGAGTGTTGGATATGATGGTCTTGGAATCTTTATAGCTTCCTTTATTTCTATCATCATTGTTATTTCCAGATTATTATACGTGCTAAGAAATGTTGATTACTTTACATTTTGTTCGCAACCTATTCATACTGTTGAGGCGAAACAAAAAAGTTCAGTTAAGAATAAGTCTGGGGTTTTGCTATCTAGTATGATGATATTAATAGTGGTATTGACTGGGTGCAGCTATTTGGAGATTGAAGAGGTTGATGTACAAGTACAAAGTACAGCCAACTTAGCTACGATACCTCAAGAGATCGATACCACTTTAGTTGAAGACAAACGAATTTATGAACGAGATGACGATGGATCGCTTAAGACATTATATATTACCGTATTGCCTTACAAAGAGCGTGATGGAGAGTTTGATTGGTATGCGCTAAATCGTCAAGTAGATAAAGCTACAGGTAGAGAGTTAAATGCTATTGTTCAAGAAGGATTAAGTGATGGTAAAGGTCCGAAAGCTGGTATGTTTGGTTATGGTACTTCTGTAGCTAACGCATCGATTGGTGTAAGGGGAAACTCTGCTTGGAGTCGAGTGCAAAAATCATATAAAATCGATTTGTTTGATGAAGCTGGTCAATACATGGATCAAGAGCGACTAAATCTTAATAAACATATTGATGATTTATCTAGATTGCGGAATAAGCTAGCTTTTGACTTAATGGAAAAAATCCCTAATATGACTAGCTTAAGAACGCAATTCATTCAAGTGTATATTAAGGACTTGTCAAATGGACAAACGAATGCATCATATGAAGATTATGGATTGTACACGCATGTTGAACAGCCTAACAAGCAATTTTTGAAAGCTCATCTATTGGACCCTAATGCGAACTTATATAAAGTTAAGTTCTTCGAGTTCAATCGTTATCCTGACCAAATTAAAGATGTTACGGATCGAGATTATAATGTTGCCAGGTTTGAAGAGATCTTTGAGATTAAAGGTAGAGAAGATCATTCAAGATTAATTGAAATGTTAGAGGCGGTTAATAATTATAGTATTCCAATTGAGGAAACGATAGATAAATATTTTGATTTGGATAATTTCCTAACTTGGACCGCTATGAATATTATGATGGACAATATGGATACAGATGCTAATAATTTCTTCTTATATTCACCATTAAACATCGATAAATGGTACTTCTTACCTTGGGATTATGATGGAGGATGGGAATTGCAACGTAATCTTGATTTCATTAGACCATACCAAGCAGGTATTAGTAATTATTGGGGTGTAATTCTTCATAATCGTTATTTCAGAGATGATGCTCATATTGAGTTATTGAAAAACAAGATGGATGAATTATCACAATATATTAATAGAGATACGATTCAGGCTCAGCTTGATAAATATCGAGGTGTTGTAGAGCCTTTCTTATATCGCTTGCCTGATATGAAGTATCTTCCGGAACAAAACTCTAATTTTGAGAATGAATTAGCTACAATTCTTGCCACTCCGGAAAGAGGTATGGAAAGGTTCTTAGCTGATTTAGAAAAGCCAAAGCCCTTCTATATGAATGATGTTGTTCAGGATGGACAAACTTTACACTTCGACTGGGGTGTATCATTTGATCTACAGGATGATAAATTACTTTACACACTTACGATAGCTACAGATAAATATATGGAAAATATAGTACATGAGAAAAAGGACATCAAAGAAATTCAGTATGAACTGAAAGGTTTAGCCAAAGGTACTTATTTCTGGAGTGTTATTGTTGAAGATGAACATGGTAATAAGCAAGATTCATTTGAGATGTATATCGATTCTCAGGAAGAGCTCTTCTATGGTATAAGAGCATTTGAGGTGGAATAGTTGTTATTTAGAGGGAAAAGGTTGCGCACAGAGCAGAAATACTATTTACATTTACATGATTACATCTCTCTTAGAAGTAAACTAGCACAGCAACTTCAACTAGATTCTCATTCCATTGATGTTGACGGATATAATATTCGCAGTTTGTACTTTGATGATCCCAAAAATACATCATTGGAAAGAAAAAATGACGGGATATTCAAGCGAGAAAAATTCCGCATAAGAATTTACAATGAATCTGATGATTTCATTGCTCTTGAGCGAAAAACTAAATTGGGAGACTATGTTTGTAAAGAGTCGAAAAGAATTAGTAGAGCAGAATATGATCAGATCATGCTAGGAGAATACGAGTTTCTTAAGCAACCCAATGAACCGCTACTAATGGACTTTTATGCTGCAATAAACACGTATGGTTATAAACCGATGTCCATCGTTGATTATTGGCGAGAAGCTTATATTTATGAATATGGGAATGTAAGAATTACTTTTGATAAGAGATTAGCTGCAGGTGTGAACACGACTGACTTATTCGATCCGCAGTTAGCTTTAGATGAAGTAGTAACTTCCTCGTCTACGATAATGGAAGTTAAATATGATGAAATGCTACCTGAGCGTGTGAGACAAATTATTGCTCCAGCGAGCAGTGTTCGATCGAGTATTTCTAAATATGTTCTTTGTAGAGAGAAAATATTGCAGCATTATACGCAATAAATATATTCCATTACGCATATGAGTCGGAGGAAGACAATGAATTTTAATGATATTATTAAACAAAGTGTAATAACACTAGAGAATTTCCGAGCGGTATCTTATTTTGATATGGTTTTAGGATTATTAATTTCATTTTTATTAGGTATGTTTATATATGCGATATATCGTAAATCTTTCCGCGGTGTTGTGTATAGTTACAATTATAATGTATCGTTTGTTCTTATGACGATGATTACAGCACTCATTATTATGACGATTAGTACGAATATCGTATTGTCACTAGGTATGGTTGGTGCACTAAGTATTGTCCGTTTCCGTACAGCAGTGAAAGATCCACTTGATATCGTCTATATGTTCTGGGCAATTTCCGTCGGGATTGCTGTAGGTGCAAAAATATATCCGCTAGCAATCGGCGGATCATTAATTATTGGTCTTGTCATTTATTGGTTAAGTAAAAAGAAAATTCGTGAAGAAGCGTACCTGTTAATTATCCGTCATTCTGATGTAGCAACATCTGAATTGCGTACAGAAATGAGAAAGTTAAGTGGTAAATTGAAATCAAAAACAGTGCGAAAAGGATATACAGAAGTCACCTATGAAATAAAGTTAAAAGATGATAACACATCATTTCTTCAAACGATTGCTGAGCTTGAAGGCGTATCAGATGCATCGTTAGTGAACTATACAGGTGATTACGCTCAATAAAATAAACATATATAGTAACCGTTTTGTGCAGCTAAAATTAGCCATGCACAAAACGGTTTTTGTTATACTAATCATAGAGAATAGATGAGAGAGTTTAGAATGTAGGAGAGAGTTGAATTTGAAGAAACTACTTGTCATTGGCAGTATTAATATGGATATCGTTAGTGGAGTTAAGCAGTTTCCCTTACCAGGTGAAACGATAGATAGTGTTAGTCTTTCTTATTTTCCAGGAGGGAAGGGTGCTAATCAAGCAGTAGCAGCGGCTCGCTCGGGTGCCAACTGCTATATGATAGGTGCAGTTGGCAATGATGGATTTGCAGATACACTCAATGATGAGCTAGCATTAAGCGGAGTAAAAGTAGATCACATAGTACGAAAGCAAGGAGCTTCAGGTATTGCCATTATTACTGTGAATGCTGAAGGTGAAAATAATATAGTTATATCCAAAGGTAGTAATAATAAGTTAACATCTGATGATATCAATAAGCATGTAAAGTGGGATGATGTTTACGCAGTACTATTACAAAATGAGATTAGTTGGGATACAACAAAATATGTGATCGAACAAGCGAAGTTGGCATCTGTGGCTGTTTGGCTTAATCCTGCGCCCGCGATCTCAATTCCACAAACGCTATGGCGTAATATCGATACATTTATAATGAATGAGACAGAGACGTCTGTCATAACTGGTATTGAAGTAGACAATGTGCAATCAGCACTTCAAGCTGCGATGCTGCTTATTGCACAAGGCGTAACACGAGTTATTATTACACTTGGGGAGCATGGCTGTGTCTATGCAGACACTCAAGGTGAGCGATATATTATTCCAGCTTTTAAAGTAAACGCGGTCGATACAACAGCTGCAGGAGATACATTTATTGGGGCGTTTGCAGCAGCTTCTATTGAAGGTGAAAGTGTTGAACAAGCATTAATGTATGCTGTAGCTGCTTCAGCATTGGCGGTTACAAAAGCTGGTGCACAATCGTCGATCCCGACTCGAGATGAAGTACTCTCGTTCTTAAAAGTTAAAGATTACTATAATTAATTTACACAGATAAGACCATTGTATCGTTTATTTCATATATAATAGACAAATGACAACAACGAACGGGGGAGAATTATGAAATTAATAGTTTCGGACATGGATGGCACATTGTTAAATCAAACTTGGCGCATTAGTGAGGAAAATAAAGAGGCCATTCTAGAGGCGCAACAACAAGGCATTGAATTCGTGATAGCGACAGGACGACCTTACACCAATGTAACTGTCATTCTAGAAGAAGCGGGAATTTCTTGTCCTGTTATTAGTTTAAATGGAGCTGAAACTCGTGATGTAGATGGTAATTTACTAGCCAGCCAGCCATTATCTAAAGAACAAGTACGTATTGTGCATAATATATTATTAGAAGAAGATATGTATTTTGAACTTATGACCAACAAGGGTGCGTTCAGTCCGAGTGAAGAGCGTTGTAGAGCAATCTCCAAGTACATCGCTTTACGTGAACTGCCAGAGCTATCAGAAGCAGAACGCGAGAAGATTGTGAATAAGATGTTCGCTGAGAGAGTTCGCAATGAAAATTGTAAATTTGTAGACTCATTTGAACCATTACTTGAAGATGACGAAATTGTTATCTTGAAAATATTTGCCTTAACAACGTATGAGGATCGACTTGTTAAAGCAGATGCTAGATTACGTAAATTAGATGGATTAGCAATTACAAGTTCTGGACATGAAAATCTAGAAGTAAATAATCTGAATGGTCACAAAGGATATGCAGTATTAGAGTATGCGAAGAGCAAAGGAATTGATGCATCCGAGATTATGGCAATGGGGGACAGCTATAATGACCTTACGATGCTTACATCTGTAGGCAGAGGTGTAGCGATGGCTAATGCTTCGGAACATATTCGTAATCAAGTTGCATATACAACAAAACGTAATACAGAATCAGGCGTTGCTCACGCTATCCATGAAATGCTAGCCAGTCGAGTACAAAATGCATAAACTGCCATTATCACTGATTATTGATTAAAGATTAATGATTAATTCAGTTATAACAAAGGGTCAATCTGCATCTGCTGATTGACCCTTTTGTGTGTAAGTAACATTAAATAGGTAACTAGTATGAATTCGTCAAAGTCTCATCACATTGAAGTAATCAAGTGAAATAACGTATTATTGCCATCGCAATAACTCCAACTAGTACAGTTATGGATAAGCTTCTACTCCATATTGCAACAACAACGGTAGTGATTAACGCATATAGGAAGGGTAGATCAACTGAAATAGCAGAAATGCCTGCTCCATCGACTTTCCATACATGCTCTACAATTAATGCAGTTAATATACAGATCGGAATGTAACTTAACCATCTCATAATCACTTCCGGAAGTATAACTTTCTTGACCAAAATAAATGGTAAGACGCGCGGTATCCAAGTAACAATTGCACATCCAATAATAATCCATATAAATGAGGCAGTTGTACTCATCGCTCAGTTAACACTCCAATCGTTGCCGCTAATATTGTAGCAATAATAACTGCGAGATGTGATGGGAGAAAGAGCATCAGTACGAACATAAATATTATCGTGTACCCAACAACGAATAACATAGGTTTCAACTTGGCAGATGCAACTTGCTGCAGTTGTAATATAAGTAATGCAACGAACATGGCAGTTAGTGCGAAATCTAGTCCCAACATTTCCGGGTTACTAATCCATTGTCCTAAGCATGCCCCGACAATGCTGGAAGCAATCCAACATAAATAAGCAGTTATATTAAGTCCATTCATCCAACTAGCTTGAAGACGGTGTTGCCCCATCAGTTTAGTAGAAGCAACACCAAATGTTTCGTCTGTTAACAAAGTGCCGATACCAATATTACGCCATATAGAATACGACCTGAATGCTGGAGCCACTGTTAGTCCCATTAGGAAGTGCCGTAAATTTACAATGAATGTAGTAAAAACAACAACAGATAGCGGGGTATGTGCGACCAATAACGCACAAATAATAAATTGCGCCGATCCGGCATATACAAAAACCGATAGTAAGACTATTTCAAGCATTGAAAAATTAGATGCAGAACCAACAATGCCGAAAGCCCCACCAATTCCGATATAACCCAGTAAAGTAGGGACGCAGTCTTTAACACCTTGCCAAAATAGCTGTTTTTCGGAAGCTGGAGCTAGAGCAGTTTCATTAATCATAGGTTATTCGCCATTCCTTTACAGTGATAAGTTATTATATTGTAATGGTTGACGATATTTATGTCTATGCATGGTTATCTATGGGAACTGGTCTAGTTGTTGAGAAAATAGCTAGTCCGAGTGCAATAGCCATTACAATACAAGCAGCCCAACTGTTTGTAGTTACATCATCTGTGAAATCAATAAGTAAACCGCCTAATGCTGATCCCCCAGCAATACCGAATTGCAGGGCCGAGTTATGAATACTTTGCTGAATATCTCCAGTTTTCGGGCTCGTTTGGATGAGATATGCTTGTTGTGGCGGTGAAACTGCCCAAGACATAATACCCCATATAATAAGTAAAGGGATAAACAGATAGAAGTTGTCACGAGTCAATGAAATTAACAATAAGGTCACTAGAAATGTCGCAACAATCGTGACGACAGCCCGTCTGGGATTGATCTTATCTGATAAAATGCCTCCCAAAAATCCACCAGCAATTGCAGAGAAACCGAACACGAAATAGATCATACTGACCTGACTTGCATTCAATTCGTAATATTGCTGAACGTAAGGAGTTAAGTACGCATAGAACAAGTAGTGCCCGCCAATGGCAAACATCATCATCAGATGTCCAGATGCGATTTTGATTTGCTTTATAGCTTGGAATTGCTCGCGAATCGTAATAACTTTGCCTCCAGGTACTTTCTCAATAAATAACACAATGATAAAGAAGGCAATGACCGTTAGAATAGAAGCAATTAGAAAGATAATACGCCAGCTCCAAAAATCACTTATTAAAACTCCAATTGGAATACCTATAACGATGGATGAACTGATCCCCATCGATACAAAACCAATAGCTCTCGCACGAAAGTGTTCAGGCACAACTTTAACTGATAATGTTAACGCGAGTACGATAACGAGTGAACCCGATGCTGCATTCACAATTCGAGCTATCAGTAAAATAGAGTAATTTGGCGCAAGAAAGGCAATCATCGTTCCAACAAAGAAAATAGTTAACGAGATTAATAATAGCTTTTTACGCTCGATTTTTGATGTAGCGGACAATAATAATGGGCCTGCAATAGCAAAAACAAGTGAAAATACTGTAATAAGTAAGCCAGCAGAGGAAATACTAACATTCAGATCTTCGGAGATCTGAGGAAGAATACCTCCAATAATAAGTTCAACTAAACCAACAACAAAAGCTGCAATCGTCAATGCGATAACCCGGATGTTCATGTAAATACTCATTCCTTTTCATGATGCTGTTATAATTAAGGTTCTTCTCATGTTCCTTGTATATTATAGGCAATAACCTCAACTGACAAAAGGACATATGTCCTAATTTGTTATGCCAATTACATTTTCTATTTTGAAGTTGAGCTAACGTTAAAGATTGTATAGCAATGAAAGTTTATGGAGGAAATACGTATGACTCATGATGATGAACAACTACGAATCAAGGAATGGCTAACTGAATATGATATGGTACAGCTATTTCATGAAACAACTTTTGCGCAGATGAGCTTGAGACAACTTCAGCCTGGTCATTTATTAGTGGAAAATGGAGATCAGATGGAACATTTATATATTCAAGTAGAAGGTAAACTAAAGATATCAACAGCTTTGCCCAATGGTCGCACATTGTTATTACGTTTTTGCCAACCGATCTCATTGATTGGTGATATGGAGCTTGTAAATGGTGAACAAGCAAAGGTATTTGTGGAGGCTATTAATACGTCAACGGTTATTGCGATTCCTTATCGAGCACTGCAAGAGTATGAATTGAAGCATGCCCAATTTTTAAGATATTTACTAGATCATGTTTCTCATAAATTAAATAGTATTTCCTTATCAGCAAGTGTGAATGTACTTACTTCAGTAGAAAATCGTTTTGCAAGCTATTTGATTTCAATCGCACAAAATACAGAACACTTAAAGTTCAAACGTGGTGAATTAGAAACGACTAAACTAACTGAAATTGCTGAATTACTAGGAACAAGTTACCGACATTTGAATCGTGTCATTAAGAAGTTCGTTGATCAAAAATTAATTCAAAAAAATTATAATGGAATCGTTATTATCGATATGGAAGGTTTACAAAAATTAAGTAACGGAAGTCTTTATCAATAGCTTCTAAGTGAATGAATTAGCTATTAATTTTGTGCGTTTTATGTGCTACACTAATTAGAAGTAATAGTATAAGGGCAACGCTTTATTTGTGGCTTCCAAATAATGATGAAGAAGTAGCTATTGCAATTCGGGTTAAATGTAACTATAATAATTACATTGAGGTGAGACAAATGGTTAATCATCGTATGTCTGTCGCAATCCATGTGATGACTCTCATTGCTCTTACAGAGCAAAAGGAATTATTAACATCCGAATGGATTGCTGGTAGTGTCAATACGAATCCAGTTGTCATCAGGAGAATTACATCCTCCCTTAAGAAGGCAGGCCTATTGCGTTCCGGTCGAGGAACGAAGGGAATGTCCCTAACGAAAGCTGTAAATGATATTACGCTGTACGAAATCTATGCTGCGGTAACGCCTGAACATGAGTTATTTGCCATTCATAAGGATACCAATATAGATTGTCGTGTTGGACGTAAGATCGAGAGTAGCTTGAGTGAAGTATATGCAGGTTTGGGAAAAAAACTTGAGGATGAGTTGTCGCAAGTGACATTGGGAATGATAACAGATCGAATCTAGTGAAAGCTGGACGATCTTTTTTTCTAAAGTCAAATGTAACAATCATAGTTACTATTTATCTGCGAATCTGGCTAAGCTTTCGAAGTATTTTTTATTCACAGAAGTAACTCAAGTAGTTAATAAAAAAGGTAATGCTTACGTAGCAACTTTTTATGAACAAGAAGTTGCTACAAGAAGAACATAAAAAGTCTGATTATGCTTTCGAAGTATTTTTTATTCACAGAAGTAACTCAAGTAGTTAATAAAAAATTTTAGGGGGAAACAAAATGAAAATCGCAGTTATTGGAGCAAGTGGTAAAGCAGGGTCTAACATCGTGGAGGAAGCATTAAGTCATGGGTATGATGTTACAGCAATCGTACGAGATGCATCAAAAGTTAGTAATAGTAAAGTGAATGTGATCGAAAAAGATATTCAAGCACTTACGACTGAAGATATTAAGGGTTTTGATGTTGTAGTTAATGCATTTGGTGCTCCGTTTGGTTCAGAGCAGTTACATGTCGAGCTTGGTCAACATCTAATCGATATATTCCAAGGCGTATCCACTCGTCTAATTGTTGTAGGTGGAGCGGGTAGTTTGTTTGTTGATCCTGAATTGACAACGAAAGTCATGGACACAGCTGATTTCCCTGAAATGTTCTATGCAACAGCAAGTAATCAAGGACGCAATTTAGAAGATTTGAAAGCTTCAAATATTAACTGGACATTTTTAAGTCCTGGTGGCTTTTTCGATCCAGAAGGTAAACGTAGCGGCACTTACAAAATTGGCGGCGATCAGTTAATTCTGAATGATCAACAAGAAAGCTATATTAGCTACAGTGATTATGCAATTGCAATCGTTGATGAAATCAACAATGCTAACCATGTGAAAGCACGCTTCAGCGTAGTAGGACCTCATTAATTAAGCTTCAAATATATTATCTTAGCATTAAATAGATAGCCCCACTTCGAAATGCGAAAATGCATGCGTAGTGGGGCTATTATTTTTTTGTTCTACATAGACATGAAACTCTTTTATTAATAAAAAAGTCATTCATATCGCCTGATTAATAGATTAAATGTCGATTAATATCAAGTCTAGTACAAAAGTTCTATTAATCTAGTTGATGTTAAGGCATTTTTTAGGTAAGTTATATATATTGTAGTAAAAATATCAATTTGTTTCCTTTAATCACGTATTACTATGTTTATAGTGATGATAGATTGCAAATTGTAAGCATCTTGGGAGGAAAGTAATGAGAATTAAATCAATAGTAGCAAGTTTTATTATTCTAGCAATGCTAGCACCGTTTCAATTTGCTGATGCAGCGGATATTGTAAAACAAAAAAAAGAATATACCTATGAGATGGTAAAAAGAGATCTTGTTGCGTTAGAGAAGAGTTACCCTGATCTTGTTGAACTGAAATCGATAGGGAAAACGGAGTATGGTAGAGAAATCTATGCGATATCGGTTGGGAAAGGGACACCAACAGCATTTATTAATGCTTCTCACCACGCTAGAGAATATTTTACAACAGCTATAGTGATGAATCAGATTCAAGATTTGCTTACACGTTCTGAGACAGAAGAAAAAGTAAATACATTACTTGATCACGTTACGATATGGTTTGTACCTATGGTAAATGCGGATGGTGTAACACTTGTTCAACAAGGTGTATCTGCATTCCCGCAAGCAGATAGGAAAGCTATACTTGCAATGAATGATGGAAAGACTGACTTTTCGAGATGGAAAGCTAATGCAAAGGGTATTGATCTCAATAGACAGTATCCGGCAGATTGGACAAACATCAAGTCTAGTCCCGGTAAAAAGTATTACGCTAACTATAAAGGAAGCTCTCCATTACAAACAAAAGAAAATCAAGCTATTTTAACTTTTACATACGAAATTGATCCACAAATGACCATGTCATATCACTCTTCTGGACAAGTGATTTACTGGAATTTTCATAATGATGAGAGCGTCATTGCTAGAGATACAAAATTAGCTAGACAATTGGCACAAATGACAGGCTATAAATTGATGACTCCAACAATAAACCCATCTGGTGGCGGATATTCAGATTGGTTTATCCAAACATTCAAACGTCCTGCTTATACTCCTGAACTAGCAACTAGTAGTGGCGAAAGACCTGTAAAATTGAATCAGTTTGCCGAAGAGTGGAAGCGCAATAAGGAAGTTCCTATGTGGTTAGCTGAAAATGCTTATACATTATGGCGAGATAAAGTTCAAAGTAAATTAATAGAAGAAGAAGTAGAAATAACGTTAACAGAGAAAACAAAAATCTATCATTCGATGAGCAAAAGCGACTCTGCTTATGCTACACTCTCACCAACGACGATTAAATCTACAGCTCATTGGGATAAATGGTATCGTGTTGAGACGTGGTTGGGTGAAAAATATATTTATGTTGCGGATGCAGAGATCGTAACTCCCGTAAAGACGGTGAACATTACGAAATCTACTACGATGCACGCAATTCCTTCCGAACTTTCAAAAGTGAAAGGTTACTTATCTCCACAAGAAATTAAAGTGATTACACAAACAGGGAACTGGTCAAAAGTTAACACATGGCTAGGAGAAGTGTGGATACAAGTAAATTAATAAGAAGTAGTAATAGTCGAACGGGATTTCATGATGAAATCCCGTTGTTTTGTATTATTAACATTTACAGAATGATATAAAAGTATTATAGTTAGTTAGGCTAACTAAATATAATACAAGTGAAGATGATTCACACAATGAACTTAATAAGTTAGAAACAAACAATTATTGGAGGTGTATTCATATGAAACAAAATTTAATGTCTAATCTTCGTTTAGTTTCTCGTTTGTACATTAATGGCCTGACCGAGTTGTTAATTCCTTATAATTTCACTCCACTTCAATGGGCACTATTACGCTATCTTGTAGAGAATGGGGAGTCCACATATTCTGATGTAGCTACAAAATGGCAAATGGAAAATCCAACGATTACTCCAGTCGCACACAATCTTGTTAAGCGTCAACTAATCGAAATTCAAATAGGATTAGATAAGCGTCAAAAATTAATGGTGGTTACTTCGCTGGGGAAAGAGCAATACGATAAAATTCAACGTACAATTTATCCGTATCTTGAAGAAGTTTTTGAAGGAATAGATGAAAAGCAACAACTAGTTTTACATGAAGTGTTTGAAAATATGTATAAAAACATGACGAGAAGGGGTTAAGAAGTGGAGAAAGAGAAATTATGGACGAAACAGTTCATGATTGTATCATTAATCAATTTTTTGGTTGTCTTAATGTTCTATTTATTAATGGTAACAATCGCGTCCTATGCAAAATTAGAATACAACGCTTCAACAAGTACAGCCGGTCTTGTATCTAGTATATTTATTATTGGCTCATTGATTGGTCGATTATTTTCGGGTCGATTAATTGTCTCATTAGGATCAAAGAAAATATTGTGGATAGGAATTATTTCGTTCCTAGTCACTTCATGTCTATACTTTATTCATATAGGTATTGGATTCTTAATGATCACACGCCTACTGCAAGGTATTGCCGTTGGGATAGTAGGAACAGCATCAGGTACAGTAATTGCTCAAATTGTTCCTCAATCACGTAAAGGTGAGGGGATTGGTTACTATAGTTTAAGTGCAATTCTTGCTACAGCAATTGGCCCATTGATCGGGATTTGGTTACTGAAGTTAGATAGCGGATTTAATTGGATGTTTGCCCTTAATGTTATCGTTTCAGTTATTTCAATAGTCATCATTATAATTTCAAAACTTGAGGTACCCGTTATTAAATTAACAAAAGGAACAAGTCATGGATCCACATCTTTTGTATCTAAATTTCTTGAGATGCGTGCAGTTCCGATTTCCTTTGTTGCTTTATTAGTTGGTTTCTCTTATTCAGGTGTGATGTCATTTCTTTCATTCTATGCGGAAGATATTAATTTGGTAGAAGCATCTGGTTACTTTTTCTTAGTATATGCACTTATTGTTATCTTCTCTAGACCGATCACAGGTAAAATTTTTGATGCGCGTGGTGCTAATATTATTGTATATCCATGTCTAGTATTATTTGCAATCGGAATGATCTTATTCAGTCAAGCAACAGTGGGGTGGGTACTTCTAGTTTCTGCTGTACTGATTGGCGTTGGATATGGTAATTTTAACTCGGTTGCTCAAGCCGTTGCAGTAAAAGTTACACCTAATCATCGCGTAGGGTTAGCAACTTCAACATATTTTATTTTGTATGATCTAGGCCTTGGCTTGGGACCATATATTTTAGGTTTCATCGTGCCTTCTAGTGGATATCGTGCAATCTTCTTGTCGATGGCTGTGCTTATTGTTATTTGCATACCTATCTATTACATCTTACACGGTCGTAAAGACAAAATTTTATTACGTTAAAAATCATCGAAATTTTCGCTTTAAAGCTATAAATAATCATGTTATGATATAAAGCCTGCTGTACATATGTGGATGAATAATACATATGCACAAAGCGGGCTTTTGTTATCCCCGTAACCCACAGCTTACTCACATATTCACCTCTTAATAAGCCGAAAAAACATTATCCACATGTGTACAACTGAAAAAAGTAGTTATAACGCTGTGGATATTGAAAGCGTTTAATTATTTTGTGAATAACTCTAGAAATATATCACTATTCCATAGTAAGATCATAGATAAATACCATCATCCATATGGAGGAATTAGGCTATGAAATTAGAAAAAGGGCAGAAACTATTATTTATTGGTGATTCCATTACAGATTGTGATCGTTTAAAGCCTGAAGGTGAAGGATTATTCCATGCGATAGGTCGTGGGTATGTATCACTTGTGGATGGCTTACTTCAATCAACTTATCCGGAACTTGGTATAAGAGTTGTGAATAAAGGAACAAGTGGAAATACAGTTAGAGATCTGAAGGCAAGATGGCAAGAAGATGTTATATTGCAAAGACCAGACTGGTTAGCGATCATGATCGGTATTAATGATGTATGGAGACAATATGATACGCCATTTATTACAGATTATCATGTCTATATCGATGAATATGAAGCAACATTACGTTCACTTATTACAGAAGCTAAGCAAACGGTGCATAATATCGTACTTATGACCCCTTTTTATATAGAAACGAATGTGAATGATGCAATGCGTGCAACAATGGATCAATATGGAGCTGTTGTGAAACGATTAGGTGTTGAACTATCGCTTCCTGTAGTAGATACGCAAGAAGCGTTCGAAGGAGTTCTACAGCATCTATATCCAGCAATACTTGCATGGGATCGTGTACATCCAACCCCAGCAGGGCATCTATTGTTGGCGAAGGCATTTCTTAAAGAAGTAGGGTTTGTCTGGGAACGCTAGTAGAGGTAGTTCAAAACGTCCACCCGTGATCACGATGAGTATGCAGACGTAGCTTACTCGGCATCGAATATGCCCCCCATCGAAAGCCTGCGTGTGCTCACGTACAGAAAACGTACGCTGTGCTACTCGTTTCCGCTGTGAGTCATCTTCTTGGTGCTGACGTCCGAACGTTTTGAACTTTCATTAGAATGGGTAGTTCAAAACGTCCAGCCGTGATCACGCTGATATGCTACCGTAGCTTACTTTCATATTAAGGGATAGTTCAAAAAGAAGGTTTATCCACAGTCGCATAATAATGAAAAAATCAAGTAATAAGCCTCACGCGTTGTTATATCGCGAAAGGCTTATTTTTTGTTTCAGAACCAAGAAGATACCATGAAGCTAAGGAAGTGAAGCGCACAACGTACGTTATTGGTACGTGAGCACTGGAGCAACTGATGAATGGTAGCTTTGACGCCGAATAAGCACCAAAGCCAAACAGCGTTATCAAAGTCTGCTTTATGAACTACCTTGTTTCATCTTATTGCCCCAATGCTCCATCGCCTCACACATATATTGTGCTAATCCTGAACCATAGCGGTCAATGTTTTTAGTGAAACGTTCATCCATTACATACATTTGACCTAATCCGATGAAGGCATCGTAAGAATACGTTCCAAAGTTATTGTTAAGCATATGGAACCATTCTGCTGTAAGTTGCTGTGTCTCCAAGCTATCCACTGCTGTTCCAATTCTACTCGCAAGCTGTTCATATAGTTGTTCCCATTGCTCGCTGATGGCCTGTTGTTGTTCTTTACTGAATGAATTCAGTTTCTTATTACTTTGATCAACAGATTCATTACCCCATTTATCTCTTGCTTCTTGCTCATATGGGTTGTGATCCCATTGTAATCCTGCAAATTGTTCTTTCGCGGACATTGTTTTTTCTCCTTTCAAATGTGCAATCGTGTGCTCTATGGTTGCAATCATTTTGTCATATTGGCCTCGCTTAACGATTAGACTTTTACGTTGTAGCTCAAAAGCATCAAAGGTATCGAAGGTAGCGCTTTGAATCATTTCTTTAATATGCTTCAAGCTGAAGCCCAATTCTTTGAAAAATAATATATGCTGCAGTGTCTGTAAATTTTGTGGTGAGTACTGACGGTAACCGGCAGCTGTAAGTTGATCAGGCTTCAGCAAACCGATCTCGTCATAATGATGTAAAGTGCGTATGCTAACACCAACTAATTGCGAAACTTCTTTTACGTTCATGACCTTCAGCTCCTTCGATAAGTTCACTATAAAGCATACCGTAACGTGAGGGTCAATCAAAATTTAATAAAGAAGTCGGATTTTGTACATAGAATATTAACATGGTTAATGATAAAATTAGGTATTATTTGGAAGAGGTGACTGAATTGCTAAATATTGACCAACTATATAAGAGCTATGGACAACAAGAAGTTGTAAAAGGCTTGTCACTACATATTAAAAAGGGAGAATCATATGGATTATTAGGTCCTAATGGAGCTGGAAAATCTACGACAATTAGTATGATTAGCGGATTGTTAAAGCCAGTTCAAGGCAGCATTACAGTTGGCGGGATCAATATGATCGATTCGCCAAAGAAAGCACAACAGTTACTTGGAGTAGTGCCGCAAGAAATTGCTTTATATATGCCCATGACAGCAAAGGAAAACTTGATGTTTTGGGGGAGAATGTATGGATTGAGTGGTGAATTATTGAAACAGCGCGTTCAAGAAGTACTAGATATAATTGGATTAACTGATCGTGCTAATGATAAAGTTGGTACGTTTTCTGGTGGTATGAAGCGCAGAGTTAATATTGGTGCAGCTATATTACATAATCCAAAATTACTTATTATGGATGAGCCGACTGTCGGCATAGATCCGCAATCTCGTAATCATATATTAGAGACGGTCAAAGCATTGAATGAGCAAGGCATGACGATAATTTATACTAGTCATTACATGGAAGAAGTAGAGTTTCTATGTCATCGCATAGGCATCATGGATCAGGGACAATTAATTGCTGAAGGTACAATCGAGCAATTACAGCAAGTGGTAGGTAACAAAACATCACTAACGATAACATTACAAGAGCCGATTCAACATACCGATGAGATCATTCAATCGTTGAAACAGATTTGTCCAGATGAAAGTTTCTCCATTCAAGAGCAGAAGTTAACTGCGATGAGTGCGGATGCGCAGCGCATTATCGTTACAGTATTGCCGTTTCTTGCAGAGCAAGGATTGTCCGTGACAGCTATAGATCTAGTTCAACCTAATCTAGAAAATGTATTTCTACATCTAACAGGGCGCAGTTTGCGCGATTAGGAGGAGTCATAATGCTAAGTATATGGATCGTGCAGAAAGACTTGCTCCTGCTTATTCGCAATAAAAAGGCGCTTCTTACATTATTGCTAATGCCTTTAATATTAATTGCTATATTAGGCTCTGCTTTCAGTAATATGTTTGCAAGCAATGAAGATGAAACGGTAGCAATGTTTCATATCGGAGTCGTGAATGAGGATGGCTCTGTACATAGTAATCGATTCGTGGAAGATGTATTACAGAATCAGTTGAGTAACTTTATGACGATAGAAAAACTTTCACGTTCAGAGATTAACGAGGCGATGAATAGTGAGCGAATTAGCGTTGCACTTCTTCTTCCGAAGGGATTTGGTGATAAGCTAATAAATAATAATTTACCAGAAGTAGAGTTGATTTCTGCAGGGGATAGCAGTATTCAAACGTCTATTATAGAGAGTGCATTAATTCAATACCAACAAGTGAACGCTGGAATTACTGCAACAGTAGCTATATTAACGAATCATTATACGAAGCTGGCGGAAAGCGGTGAAGTAATCAACGGGGAGATGTATGATACAAACTCAGAGATGATGACACTAGCGAAGCCGATTCATGAAGTTACCGTTTCTGGTACGGAAAAGACGATCGGATCATTCCAATATTACGCGGTCGCGATGGGTGTTATGTTCCTTACGATGACCGTTGTAACGCTTGTAGGTACGATGATTGAGGAGAAAAATGATACCGTGTATGCTCGTCAATTGACAACACGATTAGTAGCTGGTCAGTACATTATTGGTAAATTCGTAGGTTTACTAATTATTAGCTTTGTACAGCTTAGCTTAATAGTTGGTGGTACGTCATTGCTCTATGGTGTTGATTGGGGTGACTCTATCGCTGCTATTATATTAACAATGTTCAGCTTTACTTTAAGTACAACTGGTCTGGGAGTACTTGTAGGTTCATTTATGAAAAATGAAGAGTCATTCGGGTCCATCGGTATGATTGGAACACAAATTATGTCTGCACTTGGTGGTAGTTTTGTACCGATCTACATGTTCCCTGACTGGATGGTAGTTATATCTAAAGTGCTGCCTAATGCACTTGCACTCCAAATGTTTATGGACATTATGACAGGTGAGGGAGTCGCAACGATAGCCAGTGAAGCTATTATTGCCATTGGTGTTGGATTATTATTACTTGCGCTAGCATGGATGCGTCTAGCTCGTAAAGGGGGCATCGTATAACATGATTAAATGGCTACATATTGTTATTTTTCGTATGCGTTATATGTTAAAGTCTCCAGCGAATATTGTACTACTATTTATTATGCCACTTGCCTTTAGTCTCATTTATGGAAACCTGAATTTTGGTGAAGGTAGTACAGCCCCGCCAAAAGTAGCTATTGTCGTAGCGCACAATGAATTGGGGCAGGAGACAGCGAAATTATTGACTCTTAATCCACAATATGATTGGATAGAAGCTGAATCTGAGCAAGCAAGAGAACTTGTTGCTGACCAACAAGTTATTGCTGCAGTTATTGTTCCAGACAATATGACTGACCGATTAAGAGTGGGGGATTCCCTCTTCGAGATCATTGTTAACAAGAAGGTAGAGCAATATATTGCGTTAGCTAATATTGTGAGTAGTACATCGAATAATTTATATAATCTAAGCGGACAACTACAAGACGTTGATGATGCGGCATTAATAGAAGTTATAAAGACAATGAATAGCCAGCAAATAGTAAATGTGAAGCAAATCACTTATGGTCAATATATTGCCGATCAGAGTAATGATGGAGAAAGAACAGATAGCAAAGTTCTAACCGAAGGATCATTATCAATGAATGCAACACTTGCTATTGGTTTCTCGATTATGTTTATGATGTTTGCATTATCAGGATCAGCGGCAATTATTCATAATGAACGTAGAGACTACACATGGCAACGTTTGACGATAACACCAGCTACTGGGGGAAGCATTGTCGGAGGTTACATTACATCATTCTGGCTTATTGGATGGTTGCAATTCGCTATTATTATGTTATTTATGTCAATCGTATTTGGCACAAATTGGGGTAATCTAATATTATTAATACCATTCGTGTCCATAATGATACTAACTATCGTTGCGTATAGTATGATGATGGCGACTGTGGTAAGTTCCAAGAAACAAGCCGATGCGGTTAATTCAATTATTATCGTTAGCACATGTATGCTCGGTGGAGTGTATTGGCCAGTGGAGATCATGCCTCAGTTCATGCAGTATATTGCTAACTTCATACCACAATATTGGATGATGCAAGGATTAGAGTATATAATGCTTGATCAAACTAGCGGGTCAACTAGTTGGCAACCGTGGGCTGTACTATGTGGAATAAGCGGCGTATTACTTGCTATCGCCATTAGGCAACTTACAAAGGAGCAAAGAGTTTAGATGAAATTAATGATTGTTGAGGATGATCGGACGATAGCGACAGGTTTGCAATATTCGTTAGAACAGGAACAATATGAAGTCATAATCTGCCATAATGCTACGTCCGCTAAGCAAGTGATTGAGGAGCAGTATCAGCAATTAGAGCTATATATATTCGATCTTAACCTACCAGATGGGTCTGGCTATGACCTTTGCAAATTAGTGAAGAATTTACATGATGCACCTGTTATTTTCCTATCAGCAATAGATGAAGAAGTGAATATTGTGATGGGGTTAGACATGGGGGCAGATGACTATATTACGAAGCCATTTCGCGTACGTGAATTATTGTCTCGTATGAAATCTGTTATGCGTAGATATCAAGTGCAAGCTCCAGCTCGCAATATAATTACGCTACAATATATTACGATCAATACAGCTGAAGCGAAAGTATATAAGAAAGAGCAAGAGCTTGTACTTACAGCTCTTGAGTATCGTTTATTGCTTATTTTTGCTAATCATCCGAATCAAATCTTATCACGAACACAGTTACTCGAGCAGATATGGGATGTAGCGGGAGACTTTGTGAACGATAATACGTTAACCGTATATATTAAGCGTTTGCGAGAGAAATTAGAAGATGATGCAGCAGATCCACAATTAATCGTTACCGTGCGTGGACTTGGATACAAGTGCTTAGTAAATGAAAAGTAAGATCATGCTTACGAAGTCACTAATTATTTACGCAAGACATCGTAAATAATTAGTTTAGGATTACGCTTACGAGGTAACATTTAATCTCCGATAAGTACAACGTAGATTAAATGTTTTAGGAGAATGCAATGTTAAGAAATAAGGAATTTTCAATATTTATTATGGGGTCTATTGTATCGACACTAATTCTGCTAGCTATAGCCTACATAATTTCATGGGAAGCATTCATTATGGTTACATTAACTGCGGTCATTCTTTGCATAATCTTTGTTATCTATACAAGATGGAGATATAGCGAAATTGAGAACTTATCCTCTTATTTACGTGAAATTAGTAATGGCAATTATGGACTTGATGTTCGAAATAATCGCGAAGGTGAACTAAGTATTTTACGTAATGAAATATTCAAAGTAACGGAGCGGCTTTCTCATAATAGTGAATATCTAAAGCGGGATAAGATGAGAATGGCTGATGCGATTGCAGATATATCACATCAGTTGAAAACACCACTTACCTCGATGCAAGTGATGCTTGATCTATTAGACCAACCTAATTTGCCTAAAGAAAAACATGAAGAGTTTCTACGTAGTTTGCAATTACAGCTAGAACGAATGGATTGGCTTATTACATCGCTATTGAAGTTATCAAAGCTAGATGCGGGTACGATTGATTTCAGCAGAGAGCAAGTAAAGGTCAGTGCATTGATCGCGAAGGCAATGGAACCTATTGCAATTCCACTTGAAGTGAAGGAACTTCAAGTTGAGCTACATGGTGATCTCGAGGCAATCTTTCATGTAGATCGCAAATGGACTGCCGAGGCACTCATAAATATATTAAAAAATGCTGTCGAGCATACTCCGGCTAAAGGTCGTATTGATATTTCTATACTAGATACGCACTTATTTACAGAGGTTAGTATAGCGGATAGCGGTGTCGGTGTATCTAAAGAAGATCTTCCGCATCTATTCAAGCGATTCTACAAAGGAAAACATTCAGGAGAATCAAGCATTGGCATTGGATTAGCTCTATCATATAGCATTCTTCAAGCTCAGAATGGGATTATAGAAGTGCAGAATGGATCACAGATAGGTACAGTATTCACTTTGAAATGGTATAAAGTAGAGAAGTCAACATCGTAGCTAATCATCTTGATTACAAATGGATGTTTTGAACTTCCTCTTAAAGTGACTATATTGTCACTTAGGAGTCACTATCCCGTCATATGGCTTATCTATACTACAGTTAACAACCATATTACGGAGGTATTATTAATGGAAATATTGAGAGTAGAGCATTTAGCTAAAATATACGGTAAGGGTGAGCAAGCAGTACACGCACTGAATGATGTAAGTTTCTCAGTTAATAAAGGTGAGTTTGTTGCGATTATTGGACCATCAGGTTCAGGGAAATCAACACTATTGCATATGCTCGGTGGCGTAGATAATCCATCTAAGGGTAAGGTATTTGTAGACAACACGGATATGTACACACTTAATGAAACACAACTTGCTGTATTCAGACGTCGTCAGATCGGCTTGATCTATCAGTTCTATAACTTGATCCCTGTTCTAACCGTTGAAGAGAATATAACATTACCGCTATTGCTAGATGGTCACAAAGTGAATAAGAAGGAACTACAAGATATTGTAAAGACCTTGAATCTTGCAGAGCGTCTTGATCATTTGCCGAATCAATTATCTGGTGGACAACAACAACGTGTATCGATCGGTAGATCACTTATTAACCATCCGTCTATCATTCTTGCTGATGAGCCAACTGGTAACTTGGATAGTAAGAACAGTAAAGAAATTATGGATATGCTAATTCTATTCAATAAGTTATATAAGCAAACACTAATTGTTATTACACATGATGAGCGGATTGCATTGCAAGCAGATCGCATCATTACAATTGAAGATGGCTTGCTTGCTAAGGACGAGGTGATTCGTCCGTGAATATCGTCAATAAGCTAACGTTAAGACATATGAAGCAGAATAAACGTCGTACACTCGTTACGATTATTGGCGTCATTATTTCTGTTGCGATGATTACTGCAGTTATGACATTAGGTATTTCCTTTCAAGATTTATTAAAACGTCAAGTGATAGCTGAATCAGGTGAATGGCATACTCTGTATCATAATGCCAGTACGAAGCAAATAGATGTTATCGCTAATGATGAAGCAACGAAGACATTAATGCTTTCGCAAACAAAAGGTTTCGTTTCGCTTGAGGATATGGGATTAAAGGGAATGTACAATAAGCCATATATTACGGTTAGGGCGTACGATAATAATGGATTAAGTAAATTCCCGATATCAGTGGTGGAAGGTAGACTTCCACAAAATGAGAAAGAAATCGTAGTGCCACAGCATTATTTGACAGATGTAACAGGTGCCGAAATTGCTCCTGGTGATGAAATCGAGCTTTCGATCGGTACAAGATACCTTAAAGAAGGTACTTGGCCTAGAATGGAAGAGCGTTCGAACTTTGGGGATGACACTGCTGCCTATATGACAGACAGTAACACGTTAGATGAATATCTCGAAGTCTATGAGACCAATAAGTATACAGTAGTCGGCATCATAGAGAAGCCGGTATGGGAAAGTTCATGGCAGCCGGGTTATACGTTCATTACTTATATTGACCAAAGCCTGTTAGATGCAGATGAGACAGCCAATGTTAGTGTTATTACGAACAAAGTTGAAAATAGTATGTATACAAAAACAGAGGCATTGGCAAAGGAATTGGGTTTAAAATATAATATCAATTATGAGTTGTTAAGATATGATTTTGTAAGCTCAAACAATGGATTTGTTACAGCAATGTATTCGTTAACTGTGATCATTATGGCGATTGTGATTGTCGGATCAGTATCTCTAATCTATAATGCTTTCGGAATATCAGTTGCGGATCGCTCACGCTATCTTGGAATGTTAGCGAGTGTTGGAGCTACACGTAGACAGAAGCGGAATTCAGTGTTTTTCGAAGGATTTGTTATTAGTGTTATAAGCATTCCAATTGGCTTACTTGGAGGGTTACTAGGTCTTACGATTACGTTCTGGTCTATTAATTCAATGGTCAAAGATCTATTCGGAGTATCTGAAACACTAATAGTAAAAGTTACTCCACTTACAATTATTGTTTCTATAGCGATCTCTTTACTAACGATATTTCTTTCGACGTGGTGGCCAGCGAAGCGTGCTTCGAAAGTATCTGCGATTGATGCAATTCGTCAAACACAGGACGTTAAGTTATCTAAGAAAAAAGTTAAGACGTCAAAACTTGTTCGTAAAATATTTGGTATTGAGGCGGAAATCGCACTTAAAAATTTGAAGCGTAATAAGCGGAGATACCAGATTACAGTGTTTTCATTAGTTATTAGTATCATCTTATTTCTAACAGTATCTTTCTTCACAAATACGATGAAGCAATCACTTGATATTAGTAATGCAGGTACTAATTACGATATTAGGGTTGGTAGTCATAATGAAGTTTCTAATGAAGAGTTTGATCCAATTGTCCAATTAGAAGATGTAACATCATATAATTATTTGCAATCAACTTATGTTGAAGCCGATATACCGCGAGATCAGCTTCCACAACTTATAGTTAAGATGGTTGAGGAAGATCCTGCATTGCTAAATAATGGTAATCTTCGGTTCTATATCAATCTCTATGCAATGACAGAAGAAGCATTAACGAAGTTTGCACAGGACAATGGATTGGATGTCGATGCTTTACTAGATGAATCGGAGCACAATGCGATATTGATGAATGTGAATAACTACTATTCGCAGTTAGAAGAGAAAAAGGTTAGCGATGTTCCAATTTTGAATGGAAAAGGAACTACACTAGATCTTAAATTCCAAAAATCCATCGAAGAGAAACTTGAGAATGATGAATACGTTTATCATACAGAAGAAGTTGAATTGCAATCCCTTCATATTTCAGAAGTTACTACCGAATATCCTATGGGGATTATGAAAGGTAACGGTGGACCGACATCAATGACTTTACTAGTATCTCAAAAGGTTATGCAGCAACTAGTAGGCGATCAAGAAGGAGCTAATATTGGTCATGAGGTTTACTTATCTAGCTCCAATCCTAAGGAAACAGAGAAGCAAATATCTGAACTAGACAATATGGAAGGTTATTATATTAGCAATGTTTATGAAAATAGACAAAGAGATCAACAGATGGTCGTATTAATTGGTGTATTCACGTATGGATTTATCGCATTAATTACAATGATTTCAATAGCTAATATATTGAATACAATATCGACAGGTATTCAATTGCGTAAGCGTGAATTTGCAATGCTTCGCTCGATGGGCATGACGAAGAAGGGCTTCTACCGCATGATTAATTATGAGAGCATCTTCTACGGAATGAAGTCGTTATTATACGGCTTACCGCTAAGTTTAATCGTAATGTATCTAATCTATAGAAGTATGGGCAACGCAATAGACTATAGCTTCCAGCTTCCATGGATAAGCATTGCTATAGCGATTATCGCAGTATTTATTATTGTTAGTTTATCGATGCTATATTCCGGATCAAAAGTGAAGAAGGGCAGCATCGTCGAAGCGATTAAACAAGAAAATATGTAGAGAAATAAGAAAGATGGGTAGTAGTGAGGAGAAAATCATGTCTACGAAGTCTAAGTTCTTAAGAAAATATGAGCATACGGTATATCGTATGGCTATGATTCTACTGCAAGATGACGCAAAAGCAATTGAAGTATGTAAAAGTGTGTTGTGCCAGATATGGCATGACGAAGGTTTTAGTTGTTTGGACGAACGCAAGCAGCATAATCGGATGATCTGGCTTGTAAGCAAAGCGGCTACAATTCAACAACAAATTGCATAATCTAACTTCCAAAGCGATATACTATAAGAAGACTTCTAGGGTGGTATTTAAGTTATGAAGAAACTTTTATACATTATCTATGTTTCACTTATGCTTTTATCCGGTTGTAGTACAAAAGATGAATACATTTACTGGACAGATCAAACAGATAATCAAATTCAACGTTTAGTTGGAGCAGATATAAGCTATGAAATTAGACATGGAGAAATATGGATTAGAGAAAAAGATAAGTCTAAAGTAGTTGTGTGTTGTTCTTAAAGCTCGAATAAGCTTTCTAGATCACTTCGTTATCCAAGTCTGCTATTTGAACTGCCTCTACAAATAAGGTGCTATGTTGATCATATGATCAACATAGCACCTTTACGTTATAACTTGATCTTAAAATAGTGTTCGAAATTGAACTACCGTTCTAATGAAGGTTGAAAAAGCGGAATTTCAGAATCAAGAAGATGGAGCGCTACTTGCGGAAGGAGGAAACGAAAGTGTACGTTATTGGTACACGCGTACCGGACTTCCCAAGTTCGCTTCATATTCGATGTCGAATATGCTACGAAGCCAACCATCGTTATAAAAGTCCGCTTTTTGAACTACTCTACATGCAAGCTTTACGCCAATGTGAACGATTAAACATTCCCTTTTCAACGGAAATGCTCGTCCAAAATTGACTTTTAAATTCTGGATGAATAAATTCAGGAGTTAAGTATGTCCATGACTGACCTAGAAGTGATAAAGCATCTTTGAAGCTGTATACAATAATATTGTTGGGATTTTGCTCAACATTATCGTTGGATCGACAGTATTGCCAACTACCATTCTCCTCCTTACGTGCGAGAAGATTGATCTTACCAGCGGCTCCTTTAACGATTAGTATCGTTTGCCATTGCTCCATAATTGCTCGTACACTCCCTTCTAGAATTAGAGAACATAGTGTTATTATACATCATTTACCAGTACAATTTCATCCGTTTGCTGCAATATGTTACGATAGACAAGAATAAATAGAAGATGAGGTACGCCTGATGAAAGAAAAACAAATGATTGAGCAGTATTTTCAAGATCACAAAGAAGCGTTTGTAGAAAATATACGAAGACTTGTGCAAATTCGTAGTGTAAAGGGTGAAGCGAAGCCCAATATGCCATTTGGTGAGGGGCCTGCAAAAGCTTTAGACGAAACGCTATTAATAGCACAAGAGTTAGGGTTATTAACGAATAATGTTGATAACTATGCGGGAACGATTAGTATTAATGCACAGGAAACAAAGCTTGGTATTCTAGGGCATGTGGATGTTGTAGGAGAAGGCTCTAATTGGAGTTTTGATCCTTACAAGGCGATCGTGAAAGATGGCAAAATGTATGGACGCGGTACATCAGATGATAAAGGTCCTGTCATTGCGGCTATGTATGCACTAGCAGCTATTAAAGATTTAGGTATTCCATTAGCATATAATACGAAATTAATTGTTGGCACAGATGAAGAGTCTGGCTGCGAAGATATCGAGTATTACTTTACGAAGGAGCAAGCTCCACCATATGTATTTACACCAGATGCGGAATTCCCCGTTATTAATATAGAGAAGGGTGCTATTCGTACAGCATTTCGAGCGCAATTCCAACCATCGTTAAATTTGCCGCGAGTTCATTCGGTGAAGGGTGGCTACAAGGTCAACGTCGTTCCGCCTGAAGCGGATGCTATTATTGAAGGATTGTCTGTTGATGAACTACAGCATTATGTGAAGGAAGTGAGTACAGCAACAGGCGTACAATTCGAATGTACCGAGCAAACCGGAGGGTTAGTTGCCATTCATGCCGTTGGTGAAGGTGGTCATGCTTCTACACCAGAGAGTGCTAACAATGCTATTACTGCATTACTTACTTTAATCGCTACATTGCCACTTAGTAAAAGTGAAGGGCATCATGTGTTGAAAGGTGTAAGCTCTATCTTCCCACATGGTGATCATGGAGCAGAAGCCGCTGGACTTGCTATGAGTGATCCGGATTCTGGTTCACTTACAATGAATTTCTCGATCATTTCATATGATGGACAATCTTTCGAAGGATATTTCGATAGTCGTGTACCATTATGCGCAACGGAGGAAAATACATTTGACGTGTTAGAGCAAAAGTTTGCGCCTTATAAGCTTGTGCTAGAACGCGATAATTTCGAACCACCACATCATACACCTGCAGATTCACCATTCGTGAAAACTTTGCTCAATGTTTATGAGCAATATACAGGACTGCAAGGTGAATGTATTGCCATCGGTGGTGGTACATATGTGCATGATATCGAAGGTGGAGTAGCTTTCGGTCCAACGATGCCAGGTATCGATACACGTATGCACAGCAATGATGAATTTATTATCGTGGATGATTTATTATTGGCAGCGCAAATCTATGCACAGGTCATTGTAGAAATCTGTGGAGAGCATAGTAAGTTCTAATGGATTGCTACATTAATGCACACTATATATGATGTTGCTGTGTATAAACGTTAAGCAATGATTTACTACTCTCAACATTAAGGGATAAACTTAATATCGAATGAAAGTTATGCAGTAGCTATGCACATCATGTGTATAGCTACTGCATTTTTTGTTTCTTTTGACGTGATGATTATTGAGATTGATAACATACTCATGAATCGTTAGTGTCTTTCACAATCTATCTTCTTCGAAGGAATTTCTGAAAACTTCTGCCCGTTATGCAAAGAGGTTAAAAAACCAACATTATTGCTTAAAAAAGCGCGTATACGCAACTACAGTACCCTTGTATGATAGGGGCAACACAATATTTTGGAAGCTAAAACCAAAATCTAATTCAAAGGAAAGAAGGATGTACAATTATGTTACTGAACGAAACTGATAAACTATGGTTAAGCGGAGTTATTGAGAGAATTACAGAAAAGATGGATTGGGTCAGTGATAAATCGAAAAATAAAATACCATATACAACGCTTGATGGAAATTATGACGATCGTTCGATTGATAACCCTTCTGGGAACATTGCGGACGGAATTAATTGGTGGACTAACGGGTTTTGGGGCGGCATGATGTGGCTGATGTATCATGAGACAGGCTACGATAAATATAAAGAGATTGCTCATATTTCCGAAGAAAAGCTTGATCAGTGCTTTTCAGAATACTACGGTTTGCATCATGATGTAGGCTTTATGTGGCTACCTACCAGTGTCACAAATTATAAAGTTACAAAAAATGTAGAATCTCGCAAGCGAGGGATGCACGCAGCGAATTTACTAGCAGGACGCTTTAATCTTGCAGGTGGATTTATACGTGCTTGGGATGATCTAGTTGATACAGACACTCGTGGATGGGCCATTATTGATTGTATGTTTAATATTCCGTTACTATATTGGGCATCTGAAGAATCCGGTGATCCTCGCTTTAAACAAATTGCGATGAGGCATGCTGATACGGCGATATCTGCCTTCGTCAGACCAGATGGATCTGTTAATCACATAGTGGAATTTGATCCCTTTAATGGTGGTGTCATGAAGACATATGGCGGGCAAGGCTATGAAGAAGGTTCTTCTTGGACGAGAGGGCAGTCATGGGGAATGTATGGATTTATGATGAGTTATATTCATACAGGGGAAGAATCGTACATGAATACTGCTAAGCGTATTGCCCATTACTTTATTGCTAATATTCCAGAAAGTGGTGTTATTCCTGTTGATTTTAGACAACCGAATGAGCCAAAATATGAGGATGACACAGCAGCAGCCATTGCAGCATGTGGCTTAATTGAAATTGCTAAAGTTGTCGGTGAGCATGAGAAGGACTTATATCTGAATGCGGCACTCAAGCTACTTCGAACACTGGATGAATCACGCAGCGACTGGTCGCGTAATAGTGATGCGATTTTGCAGCATGGCTCTGCGGCTTATCATGCAGGCTCTCATCATCATCCGATTATATATGGGGACTACTACTTTATGGAAGCGATATTCAAGTTGAAAGGAAATGATCTATACATTTGGTGATGAATCATGGTTAAGTATATTTTTGGGAATTCATTGCCTAAATCTGATCACGCATGATACGGTTGTACTATGAATAAAGAACATTGCGCAGGGATATTGAAGAAGGTTGTTTCTTTGAGAGAGGAGTGTCGCCGTATGAAAGTATCGGTTGTACTTGCTGATGATGAGCCGCTTATACTGAAAGGACTTAGTAAACTAATTCCATGGGAAGAGTATGGCATGCGCATAGTAGGATATGCACATGACGGACAAGAGCTTCTTGATGCGATTGAGAAGCATCAGCCTGATATTATTATCAGTGATATTAGCATGCCGCACTTAAGCGGAATCGACATTATTAAAGATATCAATCAACGCCAACTGCCAATTAAGGTTATATTTATTAGTGCATATCAAGAGTTTTCCTATGCAAGAGATGCTGTTGCTTTTGGAGCTGTTGATTATTTAGTTAAGCCGATCAGAAAAATAGATTTTGAGGCTGTTATTGCAAAGACGCTGTCACTGATTCATGAAGAGGATGAGCAGGACAAACGCAAAAATAAGCTACATCTATTGGAACGTAAAGATCGCGATAATGAAATGGGTGCGTGGCTGGAGCAATTGGCAGAAGGGACGTTATCTGAACATTCTGAAGGCTATCAATGTTTGACGAATAAGATTTATGGTTCAAACTATACACTTGGTGTCGTTACTATTGATCCAATAGGAAACGACAACGAGCGCTGGCCAGGGCAAACAAGGAAGCTAGTTGAATTTTCAATTCATAATATTTTGCAGGAAATTCTTGAGAGTTATGGACAGGGCTATTGTTATGTGAAAAACGAAAAACATGCGTTTGTGTTAAGTCATGATTTAACGGAAGAGCCAATTCGGGTAGCAACGGTAATTAAGGACAACATCGCCAATTACTTGAAGTTAAAGGTTTCCGTCGGAGTAGGAAAGCCAGTACAGCAATTAAAACAATTGAAAATGTCGCGTGAGCAGGCGGAACAAGCTCTTGACATGACTTACTTTGCGGGCTTAAATCGAGTCATACTGTATGACAATCAAGAGCAACGAAAGGATAGCGAAGGAACATGGTTTGCGCTTCAATCGAAAATAATTAAATCGCTAACTGGAGGCTCCTGGGAGGATGCACTAAGCTCAATGGAGTTATTGCTTTCTGTCATTGAATCGGCTACTATAGGGAACCGACAACTTGCTATTTCCACTTGCTTCTCCTCTCTTTTGTTTATCGTACAGGAGGTGAAAAAGTCGGATGTACCGATGTCCGACTGGGGGTTCGACATTCAGCATTTGCAAGGACGGCTGGGAACATACGACACCTATGAGGATATGTGCAGTGGTGTTTATGATTTATTGCAGGAACTCTGTAATCGAATTGGGGACCAGCAAGGGAATAAGGAGCAGACCCTTATTGCCCGTGTATTAAGTTATATCGAAGATCACTACATGCAAGATATTTCACTTGAATCAGTGGCTGCGGTAGCATTTATGAATCCATACTATTTCAGCAGCTTCTTCAAGAAACACATGAAGCGAAATTTCAAGCAGTATGTCACTGACTTGCGAATGAAGCAGGCGATTGTTTTGCTTAAGCATACGGATATGATGGTGTATGAAATTGCCGAGAAGGTAGGGTACAACAACGCTCGTCATTTCAGCGACATGTTCAAAAAGCAGATAGGAAAGCTACCTCAGGAGTTCAAAAACTCGCTTAGATCATAACATAAATATAGAAGTTTAAGCCCGCACTAGTCATATTTGACAGTGCGGTTTTTGTATTGGTAACGGGTGTTAAAAAAGCTGATATTTACATAAAGAAACTTCATTTATTGATTTAAGTACTCATGATACGGTTAAACAAATGCAAAAAGGAGTGAGACATATGACGAATATTAGCAATCCAGTATTGCGAGGTTTTAATCCCGATGCGTCCATGTTGCGTGTTGGTGACGATTACTATATAGCTACGTCTACATTTGAGTGGTTTCCGGGAGTACAAATTCATCATTCACGTGATTTGGTTCACTGGCGTCTGCTGACACGACCGTTAAGTGAGGTGTCGCAGCTTGATCTGCGTGGTACACCGAGTTCGGGAGGGATCTGGGCTCCGGCACTAACGTATCATAATGGAACTTTTTATTTGATGATTACCGATGTCAAAGCCCGCCGAGGTGTATTTAAGGATTTGCACAATTATTTGCTAACTTCTCACAATATTATGGGGCCATGGTCCACACCGATTCACTTGAACAGCAGTGGCTTTGATCCGTTTTTATTTCATGATGATGATGGACGTAAGTATTTGCTCAATATGGCATGGGATTATCGCAAAGGGAAAAATCGCTTTGGTGGAATAATGATGCAGCAATATTCCGAGGAAAAGAGATGTTTGATTGGGTCTGCTGTGAAGATTGCAACGGGAACATCAATTGGTGTCACAGAAGGACCGTTTATGTTCAAGCGCAACGGGTGGTATTATTTATTGCTTGCTGAAGGGGGTACCGGGTGGAACCATGCAGCGACATTGGCTCGCTCACGACATATTGAAGGACCTTATGAATATGATCCCGAATATCCGTTAATCACGACAGTGGATACTCCAGATTATCCGTTGCAAAAAGCAGGACATGGAGCTATTGTGGAAACGCAAAATGGGGAATGGTATTTGTCCTATATTTGTGCTCGGCCTCTGCCAGGAAGACGGCTATCCCCACTTGGACGCGAGACTGGACTCGCTCGGCTTGTATGGACAGAAGACGACTGGCTTAGACTTGCACAAGGTGGAAAGTTACCACCAGTTACCGAGCAAGCGCCAGACTTACCGCTTTACTCGTTTCCACAGTTACCTAGTACAGATCATTTTGAAGATCAAGAACTCGGAGGGCAATATTTCACTCTACGCGTTCCTGCAAGTAGAGATTGGTTGAGTTTGACGGAGCGTCCCGGCTATTTGCGTCTTCGCGGTAGAGAATCCTTATACTCCTGGCATAACCAAAGCATGGTAGCTAGAAGGCTTGACCATTTTGAATGTGAAGTAGAAACATGCGTAGAATTCGAACCAGAGCATTTCAATCACATGGCAGGTTTAGTACTATATTACGACGAATCTGATCATTTTTATTTGCGGATAAGTCGAGATGAAGATAGAGGAAAGCATATAGCACTTGTCGTAACGAAGCAAGGACAATACGATGAGCCTGATGGGGCAGTTGTATTGACAGACAATTGGGAACGTTGCTATCTGAAGGTAAGTATTCAATTTCAGCATGTTCAGTTCAGTTGCTCCTCAGATGGTACAACATGGGTAAATATAGGTGGAGAGCTTGATCTAGGACAGTTATCAGATGAATATGAGGGGAAACTTGGTTTTACTGGGACGATGATTGGAATTTGCGCTCAGGATTTGTCTGGCACGATGAAGCAAGCTGATTTCGATTATTTAACATATTTGAAGTTATAATGCGTAGTTTTTTCTGTTTGTCGAAACCAAATTTGATCATAAAATGAAAATAAGAAATATGTTGCACAATGGAACTGACAAGGTATGATTAACACGATAAGTAGTACCATGTCAGGAGGAGTTCGATGACTTTTATTCGGAAATGGTGGAATAGTGTATTCGTCAAATTTTCAATGGCTTTTTTGTTGGTGGGGTTATTACCACTTATTGCGCTGAGCATCTTTTCTTTACAAGCATTTACTGGGCATGTTCAGCAATTTACGGTTAACAATTTGAAGCAAATGTCAATGTATATGAGTTATAACATAAACAATGTTTTTTTGGATTATGACGAAATAACTCGTTTGATGTATACGGGAAGATATGAAGGATACTCGCATAGTATCTCTATTAATCAAACTGCAAACGTCAACCAATATGAACAGATTAATGATCTTCCAATCGATGCCTTTTTGAAAACGGTATTATACAGCGATAAAAACATTAGGAGTGTTTACTTTGTTCGTTCGTTGGATAACAAAGTGTATTATCAGACGCGGCAAAGTAAGCCTTTTCAGGTAGAAAAATTGCCTTTGGAAATGTGGTCGGAGCCGCTTGTAGATCGACCGAATCAATTATCTATCTATCCAACTCACTCTGAGGATTATTTTGGTAGTCCTAATGAGAAGGTAATTACGTTCGGACGTAATCTAATTGATATTAACGGTATTTTAGCGAAGGAACATAAGGTTGTGGGTAGTCTATATATTGATGTTGATGCCAGTGTACTTGACGTCTTTCTCCAAGAATTGAATTTGAGCGAGGACGACGAGTTGTATGTGTTAGATAGTGATCAACGCATATATTACAGCAATAGGGAAGATATGTTGGAAGCGGATACGGGAAATTTGTATGCTCACGTGAACGATGAAAATTATTTGATCTTTAGCGGTGAGGTTCCATACTTGTCTGGACAGGTACTAATGCGAGTATCTAGTCAAAATCTATTCAATCAACTTAAAAATATCCAATCTACTATATACGTTGCCATTATCGTATGTTCGATTGTACTTCTTGCTATGGGTACGCTTTTTTCCAGAAGGTTATCAGCTCCGATTCTTAACATACTAAAGCATATGAACAAAGTGGAAATGGGCAATCTAGATATTCAAATTACAAAGTACAGCAAGGATGAGATCGGACGGCTTGCCTTCGGCTTCAACAAAATGGTAGAGAGACTTAAACTATTTATTAATGATGCGTATATTGCGGAAATAAAACAAAAACAAGCAGAGCTTAATGCGTTGAAAAGTCAAATCAGACCCCATTATTTGTACAATACGCTAGAGGTTATACGAATGAATGCTGTATACAAAGATGATAGCGAGGTAGCTGACATGATTCTAGCCTTATCCAATCAATTGAAATATGTCATTGATTACGGTGAGGATTGGGTGTCGATACAGGAAGAGCTTGATCATCTGAATGATTATTTTCATATTATTCGGGTTCGTTACGAAAATCGGATTGAGCTTCGGTTAAATGTAGCCAATCAGGTACGGCTAGACTGGCAAATGCTTAAGCTGTCGCTACAGCCAATTGTAGAAAATGCTATACAGCATGGAATTCTCTACAAAGGTGGTAAAGGTACTGTACTTGTTACGCTTGAAGTAGTCGAGGAGAGGCTTTCGGTTTCAGTCTACGACGATGGTGCGGGTATAAGTGAAGCTCGATTACAGGAGCTATTACAATGGCTTTCCAATCCGCAGGCGCCAAGCAAAAATGTTGGTATTAAAAATGTTCATGACCGAATTAAGTCTGTGTGTGGTGATGAATATGGCCTGTCTATTAGCAGCGTGGAGCATATCGGTACTTCAGTTTGCTTACTCCTTCCTATCACTGAGCGTCAGCGCAAAATAAAAACTTAATTGTAGGGGATGTACATATGATCGATCAAAATAATAAGGAACCGTACATTAACGTATGGGCAGGGAACTTTTACAAACCTGCTTTTGATGATGAAAATTTCGTAGAGTATTCAGTAAAACTAGCAAAAGAGCTAGGATTTAATAGTTTTCTTCTTGATGCTAAGGCATGGAAGGATTTCCAAGATAGATACCAAGGGCTTGAAGCAAGTCAATATGTGAAAATGATAGAATTCACGATTGAGACTCTGAAAGCAAATGGTATGAGTCATGAGTTTTTGGCCTTGTATCTTAATGGCGACAATTTATATCCTAATATTCGCTTTAGTCCTCCGATTCATGGTGATTCAGTGAAAAATATAGATGGATCTGATGGAAGATGGTATCGATATTGGTCACCATTGGCTCAAGATTCCATGATGGAGCATGTCGCTGGTTTACTCAAAATCTATGGAGATAACGGCACAAATGTTGAGGTTAACGGTGAAATAAGGAAACCAATATGTAGCATGTGGGATCCTATTGTCGCTCCTAGCTTTGACGAAGATGGCATTCAAAGATATGTGCAATGGTTGTCAACACAATACAGCGACAATATTCAATCCTTTAATAACAAATATGCAACGGATTTCACTACGTTTTCTGAATTAACTCCTAAAGATTATTGGTATGAACTGAAATATCAAAATAAACAGATGTATACAAGAGAAGATGTTGCCCAGTTAACTCCAAAGGTAATTATGTGGGCAGATAATATGAAATGGAGAAAGGAAGAGTTATGTCATTACTTTTCAACAATGAAGAATCGTTTTAAGGAAATGGATGACAGCCTATATCTATGTCCTAATTTGGCTCAATGGAGCTATTTTTTGAATATCGATGGATCGATGCTCTCAAGTGTAGGTTTTAGTGAATTATGGGACACTTCAATGCGTGGGATAGATATATATGCATTGTCGCCATATGTTGATTCCGCGCATTTTATAACGGTTCCAGTAACACCTTACGGGGATGCAGAACCTTATATTGTCGCTTGCCAGCACAGCATGATGCGAGCTATGAATGATGGAAGAGAATTTGTGGGCGGGATATATTGGGGAAGGTTCCTCTATCAAGATATCTACTCAATCATTACCCCATGTCAAATGGTAGGAAGCATGGTAGCTAACGGAGCAAAGGGATATACATCTTACGGAATGAGTGGACTTGATGATGGAGGTGTTCTACATCGCATGGAAGATTCCTTCAAAGCTTCATTATCAACGGCTAACCAATGGGCAAAAGACGTAATCCCTTTAATTAAAGGAAATAGAACAAAGGCTATCGCCATGTTGTTCCCTTCAGCTATGTCTGCATTTGAACCAATGTCTGTGGATGGAAATAAAGAACGAAGAATAGATATGTTAGGCTGGTACAAATCTTGCTGTGATGCTGGTTATGCGACCGATGTTATAGATTTAAATATGGTAATTCACAATCACCTGACTAACTATAGTGTATTAATTATTAGTGCTAATGACTGTTATCTTCTTGAACAAAATATTGAAGCTGAACAAAAGATACAACAATGGGTTAAGCAGGGTGGAATACTTCTTCATGGTCCTAATGATCAACTTGTGAAAGCAGCTTTGTCCATAGAGGGAACATCCCATGAGCAAGATTGTATTCAATATGGTGAAGGCGGCTTAATTCAAGGTGATTGTTTTGAAAGTTTTGAAGGGGATGAGGTAATAGCTGCTTATTTAAGTGATAACCTAGGCTGTGTAGTTTCCAATCGTATTGGCAACGGTTATGTTTATTCTTTTGGATTCTATTATGGTTATTCATATAGTGCTAAAGTAGCTCCACATGTACCATTAGAACAGAAAAACAATGAGTTATATCCAATACCTATGATGAAAGCTAATATTGCTCATGATGTAATTAGTAGACATCTTCAACCTAGTTGTAGCTTCTATGGGAAAAATATTGAAACTGCTGTTTTTGAAAATGGGTTAGTCGTAGTAAATCATTCCTCATATCCTGTTTTACTAAGTAATTTGGAAGGAAAAAGACACTACCAGCAGCCTATTAACGAAGATTTGCTACTACCTAGATCAGCAGTGTTTATTGAATATGTCTAGGCTGATAATAATCGCAACATGGTGAAGACTAGATTCATAATGTTGCGAAGTGGAATTTTTGTAGCATCAGTTTATTAGTTTTTTGAATATTGAGAAATATCGTAAAATACCCGCATATGCGTCTTAAAAAACTTCATTCCTATTAAATAGAAGCGATGATAACCTTAAGTCAAGGAAATAAATATCCTGTAATCGTTGATCACTAAAGGGAGGTTTATAGAAAGATGACTAAAAAATCGATTTTGCAATTATTGTCCATTATTTTGGTAATTTCATTAGTATTAACGGCATGTGGTGGTAACGGCAACAATTCGGGTAAAGAAACCAACGCTCCTACCAATGCTCCTGCAAATTCTGGGGAAGCCACAGACCAGCCTAAGCCAGTAACAATTTCTATAGCATATGCAACAGGCGACCCTGCAACGAAACAAGCGATTGAAACTACGATTGATGCTTTTATGAAAGCAAACTCACATATTACGATCAAAAACATCAGTGAAACAACGAGCGATTCGTATCTAGATTGGTTGAAAACAAAAGATGCAGTGGGTGAATTCCCTGATCTTGTAGAAATGCGGGATACTAAAGTGTTTGTGGACGCAGGTAAGCTAGCTGAGCTTCCAGTGGAACTTCATAGTTTGTTTGAAGTGCTACCAACATACGAAGATAAGTATTATAATGCTCCACTAACAGGTAACGCTCCACAGGGAATTATATACAGCAAAAAAGCGTATGCTGATGCTGGTATTACAGAGTTGCCGAAGACATACGATGAGTTTATCGGAATTCAAGAAAAGCTTCTCGCTGGCGGTATCTCACCAATCGTTGTTGGCGGTAAAGATTTGTTCCATATGGGCTTTTGGGTGAACTACTTCCTAATTAACAATGTGTTCAAGGATGACCCAGATTGGAACTCCAAACGCACAGCACAGTCGGTAAGTTTTACAGATGCCAATGTTGTTCAAGCTATGACAGACTATAAGGAGCTATTCTCCAAGTATGTAGATAAAGGTTGGCTAAGCACAGGAGATAATCAGACAGCTTCAATGTTAGTAACTGGTAAAGCTGCTCAGCTTTATTCCGGTCCATGGATGCTAGGACAAATCGCAGAAGCAGATCCTGCTTTTGAATTCGGTTTTTACGCATTACCTAACCGTGATGGCTCTGTTGTTATCAATGGCTTACCTGCACTTGCAGGTTGGTCATTATCGGCAGAAGCTGCCAAAGATCAAGATAAAGTGGAAGCAATTAAATCATTTATCAATTTCTTCTTCGATCCAGCGCAATACAGCCCATATCTAGCAACAGTTAACGGTATTCCTACAACTGCTACAGAAGTATCATATGAAACGAATGAGCAAATGGCAGAAGTGCTGAAAATTATGGCTGATACCTCTATTCAAAAATCAATGATGATTAATAACTGGTATGGTGAGAACGCGATACCTCCACAATTCCGTAACTGGTTCTACAAGTTATTACAGGAGCTGGTTGTTAATAACGGAGATGTAGCAGATTATATGAAACAATCCGATACGGAATACGATAGCAATGTCAAGGCTAACCAACAATAACAACAATCGAGTTTAGGCAATCGACAAGCGAGATAACCTCTGCCTATTGGCGGAGGTTATTTTGCTAAGGGAGGAAGAGAAAGTGATGGAAGCCACTGCAACGGGTAGAAAAAAGAAGAAATGGTGGATGAATTACGCAATATGGTTTATATTTCCTGCGTTTGTATTGTATAGCCTGTTTGTTATGGTTCCTACCTTCAGTAGTATTTATCTTAGTTTTACTTCATGGGATGGTATCAGCGATAATATCCGATATATCGGACTTAATAATTTCAAAGAAATATGGGAAAGTCCCAGGGTTCATAATGCGTTGAAAAATACTATTATTGTTGCGATTGCACTTGTCTTGCTTGAAAATGTGGTTGCACTTGCTTTAGCAATATTGGTAGATCAAGTACGCTGGTTTCGTAACTTATTTCGTAGTATTTTTTATTTTCCAGTTCTAATGAGTGGAATTATTATGGGATTTATTTGGATGATTATTTTGAATTACAATTTCGGCGTAATTAACCAATTACTCGATATGGTGGGCCTAAGTGCGTTAAAAGCAGATTGGCTTGGTAATCCAGACTACGCATTGCTTTCGATTATATTGTCAACGGTATGGAAGGCTTCGGGATACTATATGATCATTTATTTGGCAGGACTACAAGGTATACCGCAGGAACTGCTTGAGGCAGCTAATATTGATGGAGCGGGTAAATGGAAGCAATTCCGCCATATTACCTTTCCGCTATTGGCTGGTGCGACAACAGTCTGTGTCATGTTATCGATGATCAATTCCTTGAAGCTGTTTGATCAGATTGCTGTCATGACCAATGGAGGGCCAGGTTTTGCAACAGAAACGTTGACTTACATTATATATAAGGTAGCTTTTGGTGAGGGAAGACAAGGATTTGGTACAGCGCTTGCTATCGTGCTATTTATTATGATAATGATTATCTCACTTATACAAATTCGTTTGCTTCGTAAAAGGGAGGTGCAGATGTAAAATGGGGAAAAAAGTGAAAAAACCAATAACGACCAATAACGTAATTACGTTTGTAGTGACTCTGTTGATTGCAATTGTTTTTATCTTTCCAATTCTCTTCAATATTATGTCTGCTTTTAAGACAAACTCAGAGATTTTACGAGATGCAATTGCTTTTCCAAGTGAGCTTTATACGGAAAGCTTCAAATTTTTATTGACCAAAACTGAATTTCCTAAAGCAATGCTGAATAGTGCTATTTTGACGATAGCTTCAATTGCAGCGATGATCGTAATCATTCCAATGGCAGCTTATGCCATTGAACGAACGAATTCAAAATGGACTAACTTGGTGTATGTGTTTTTCTTGTTTGGGATGATGGTACCATTTCAAGTATATATGATTCCTTTGTTTAAGCAGTTGAATATGATGGGTTTATTCGGTAATCTAGTGGGTCCGATTATGATTTATATAGCTGGTTCAGTAGGTTTTGGCGTCTTGCTATTTACTAGCTTTTTGAAGGGAGTACCGCGTGAAATAGAGGAATCAGCAGAAATTGATGGATGTTCAAGAATGGGGATTTTTTGGAGAATTGTGTTCCCGTTGCTAGGTCCAGTTACGGCAAGTATGGTGGTGCTGCAAGGGCTTGGTATATGGAATGACTTTTTGATGCCGATGCTCGTATTGCCTTCTGGTGAGACCAAAACGATGATTGTAGAGTTGTTCTATTATGTAGGTGAATTTTCATCACGTTGGGATATGATTTTCGCTGGCACGACTATCTCGCTAGTACCAGTATTAATTGCCTTTCTTTCACTACAAAAATATTTTGTTAAAGGTGTTTCATCGGGGGCGATCAAAGGTTAGGTTATTTACTATGTAAGGATGAATTTATTATTGTGGATAATCTTTTATTTGCAAAGCAAATCTATGCACAGGTTATCGTAGTAATATGTGGAGAGCATAATAAGTTCTAGTTCTTCAAAAAAATTATGCACAATTCATCAACATGCTGTGTATAAATGTTGGGAATTGTTCAGTTGAACGCAATATATAGTGGAATAGGCATATTTGAATAGAAGTTATACAGTAGCTATGCACATCATGTGTATAGCTATTGTATTTTTTGTATGCAATGAATTGAGGAGAGAAGTTATCAACATATAATTTACATCGTTAACTAAATTTTTGAACGTGAAATTATTTAGGTTCCATTAACTAAGTTAGTAATCTTTTTTCTTAATATGAAGTAGTAATTAACTGTAATTAACAGTAACAATAGGTTGCTACAATCATTTTATAAGTATATAATTGTCAAGACAACTAATTTCAGAACGGAGCTTGAACATGGAAATACAAGGTAAGGAACCGTTAATGTCAGTAGGCTTTTTACTCGGAGCAACGTACCGCAAAGTTACTGCATTACTAATGCATCGCTTGAAAGATTTTGATATTACACCTGAGCAATGGTCAGTGCTGTACCATGTTGCTGATGATGAAGGAATGATACAGAAGGAAATCGCTGCTCGCACATTTAAGGATAAACCGACAGTGACACGCATTTTACATCAGCTTGAGCATAAAGGATTCATCGTTCGAAAAGAAGATAAAGTAGATCGTCGATCCCTTCGAATCTATGCCACGGAGCAAGGTATGCAACTAATTACAAATACCATTTCAATTGAAGAGAGCATTTCTGATGAAGTAAGGACTTGTATTAGTGAAGAATCTCACGATCAGTTAAAGCAGTATTTAATGGAGCTAAATAGTTATTTTAACAAAGAATTAGAAACAGAGTAGAAGACATAATTAGAAGATAGAGTAAGGGATAGAGATAGAAGACAGAAGATGGAGATGAAGCAACATGAATGAACAACAGTCAACTTTGAAGAACAGTGCGAAGGCAATGGAAAAGCCGCGATTATGGACAAAGCAATTTATTACGTTATCATTAGCATCTTTCCTTTTATTTTTGAATTTGCAGATGTTATTATCATCATTCTCTATGCATATCAAAGGGAATTTGAACGGTGGAGATATGCAGGTTAGTCTTGCGACAAGCGCATTTGCAATTACTGCCATTATCGCGAGGTTATTGACGGGACGCTGGATTAAGCGCTTGTCGAAAGACGTAGTACTTACCACAGGATTAATAGTTGCTGCTGTTTCTACTGTCTTAAGTGCTTTGCCTGAGTCAGTAGCGCCACTATTAGTGATGCGTGCAATATATGGATTTGGCTTCGGTGTTGGTAGTACTATTATTCCTACATTAGTTACGCAAATCATTCCTCCCAAACGAATGGGTGAAGGTATTGGTTATTTCGGACTTTCAACGAGTCTTGCTATGTCGATTGGTCCCGCAACAGGGATGAGTATTATGAAAGCTTCAGGTTTTACAACATTAGCGACGATTGGCGCTGGGGCTGTCGTATGTATGTTTCCAATGCTCTTTATAGCAGGAGTATACAAGCTACGCTCCAATAAATCGAATTCGTTAACAGAGTTAGCGGAGGATCAGGACAACAAAAGATTTGAGAAGGTTTCATTAGAACAATCTTCTTCACAACAAGTTGTTCACACTCATGCGTTAGAGAAAGAGAAGAAAAGCAGTATGCGAGATCTAATGATTTTCCCAGTTTATTTCCCAGCTATACTTAATGTTCTATTATCCATAACTTACAGCGGTATATTAAGTTTTATTGCGGTATACGGTGAACAATTGAATTTATCTCAAGTCGGACTATTTTTCTTATTCAATGCGCTCACTATACTCATGGTGCGTCCGATCGCGGGTAAAATATTTGATCACAAAGGTCCGATTGTAGTGCTTATTCCAGCAGCTATTTTCGTAATCGTTAGTATGATTGTACTGTCTTATACAACATCAATGAGATTACTTATTATATCAGCATTATTATATGGGGCAGGATTTGGTTCCATTCAACCTACACTACAAGCATGGATGTTGCGCTCTACTAGCAAAGAGGATTACGGTACAGTGAATGGCTTGTTCTACAACGCTACTGATCTTGGGGTATCACTTGGGGCAATTATTCTAGGTATCATTGTAACGTTTACTTCCTATGAAATGATGTATCGATTATCATCTATATGTATGATTCTATTTGCGATTGGTGTAGTTATCTATGCAATGAAGCGTACGACGAAATAGTGTGTAGGACATGGTATTAGTCTATAACCTATGATGTACGTATGTAACGAGAATTAAAAAGTACGGTAGGTACTGGAAAACAGTACCTACCGTACTTTTTGTGTTTTATTCGTTTTTTTAGAACGCTTCGAACATCTAATAACCTTCTAAATCTCTGACCATATGAATATATTTGGTAGTAAGAAATAGGAAGTAGAGTGAGGGAGGAATTGGGGAAATGAAGGCTTATTCAACTAGCCCAACTATATATACAATAAACGCGCCAAGAATTCAAATGGTGGACAATCTTATCACTTATATCTGTGAAGCAAATGAACTACTTCAGAAGGAAATAGATATGTCTCCTGCTAATCAATTAGTAACGAACATCACCAGTCACCTTTCACTCCAGTTACGTTCCCACTATTTACCGGAGGAGATACAATCCGTTCTAAGCAACGAGTATATTCGAATGAACCAACGAAAATTGCAGGATAAGTTGTCAGAAGCCGAATTTCTGGCAGAACTAAGTGACTCTCGTGACATTTGTAAATCTAAGAGTTCCACTTCGGATATTTTAACTAAATTGCCTACCTGGAACATTTACAAGGCACTAGTTAGTCAGGAACTGTCGATGCTTAGAAAGTTCATAGGGCATGAAGATCGCTTAAAGAAATTGCCACTTATCTTTGTAGGCAGTGGTCCGATGCCGTTAAGTGCAATTATGCTACATTTATTAAGTGCTGTTGAGGTTATCTGTGTGGAAATGGATTCTGCTGCCTATGAAGCATCATGCTTATTACTTGAGCACTTGGGCTTAGCAGATAAAGTTAAGGTTGTACTGGAGAATGGATCAAACTTTGACTACAGCTCTTATAGCCAGATTTTTGTGGCTAGTCTCGTCCGCAATAAGATGGAAGTGCTTGAACAGATTACTCAAACTACTTCCGATCCTCTAGTTGCTGTTCGCACAGCAGAGGGATTGAGACAAATCATGTATGAAGCGATTGATGAATCGCAGTTGAATAGGCAAGGGTGGCAGATTCTAGGACGAACATCTCCTGATGAAAATTTAGTTATTAATTCCACTTTGTTTATTGAACGGGTAACTACTCCAGATTGACATAGGTCGGTTAATAATAATGGAGAGTAATTGATTAATCTAGTCCATAAGTGAAGCTACTTCCCTATGAAATAAACTCTAAGTTTTATTAAACTTAGAGTTTAGGAAATAATAACTATTATTGTAAATTGTGATTTTATGGGATATAGTGTAATAAATTAATAATAGAGTGCGGGTGCTAGATAGAGTCTGGCTGAGATAGGGAACGTTATTTCCCTGACCGTTAATCTGAACCAGATAATGCTGGCGTAGAGAACTTATCGAATCGTAACCATTCGTGTATTCTCGAATGGTTTTTTTCTGTTTTTCTGGCCTGCTCTCTAAGTGAAGGAGCGTAGAAGTTATGATAGATTCATTAATTACTCAAGTGCAATTCCAAGCGGAGGAAAGACAGGAAGAGCTGTTCGCCCTTTTGGCTGAACTGATTGCTTTTCCTACGGTTAGCCCTCCAGCACGAAATACTTTAAAGGCGCAGCGGTATATAGAGGACAAGCTCAAAGATAGTGGTTTTGAGACGGAGCTTTGGGAGGTTTATCCGGGCGATCCGAATGTTACTGCAATTAAGCTTGGCACTCAACGTGACAATTATCGAAGTTTGCTGCTCAACGGCCATATAGATGTAGCCGAGGTGAATAACACTCAGGAGTGGCAAAGTGATCCCTTCAAGTTAACGATGAAGAATGGTAGAGCCTTCGGCAGGGGGACGGCGGATATGAAGGGTGGGCTTGCCGCCCTGCTGTTCACGATAAAACTGCTCACAGAAGCAGGTGTTGAGCTTAAGGGAGATTTGTTATTTCATTCCGTTATTGGCGAAGAGGCTGGCGAGACGGGCACGCGAGCTTGTATGGAAAGAGGGTATATGGCGGATTTAGCCGTGGTCGCGGATACTAGCGGACTGGCAATTCAAGGACAGGGCGGAGTAATTACTGCTTGGGTAACGGTGCAAAGTTCGTTAACTTATCATGACGGAATGAGAGCACGAATGATTCACGCAGGTGGTGGCGTTCAGGCTGCCAGCGCGATCGAGAAGATGGTCAAGCTAATTGCTGGTCTTCAGGAGCTGGAGCGCCATTGGGCTGTGACCAAATCATACCCGGGTTTTCCAGCAGGCTCAAATACCATTAATCCGGCGGTCATTGAAGGAGGTCGTCATGCGGCATTTATTGCAGACAGATGCTCCTTGTGGATTACGGTACATTTTTATCCGAATGAGGATTATGAAACGGTTGCCGCTGAAATTGAAGCACATCTGATCGGGGTTGCCCAAGGCGACCCTTGGCTCCGAGAGAATCCACCTACCTTCCGTTGGGGAGGTCGATCGATGATTGAGGAACGAGGCGAAATATTTCCATCATTAGAACTGGATAAGGAAGGCGACGGTCTGAATGCGTTGTTTGTCAACCACCATGAGGTGCTGGGCGCTGCGCCTGAGGTTAGCATGAGTTCTACCGTTACGGATGCAGGGTGGCTGGGGCGAGCAGGGATTCCAACGGTCATCTATGGTCCAGGAGATCTTGCAAATGCTCATTCCGTAGATGAGAGCATAGACCTAAAAGAGCTAGTTGATTACGTCAAAGTCATGATTGCCTTTATCGCGGATTGGTGCAACCGAACAAAGCCAGAGAGTAATAGTGATTAAAGTAGATAGAAACTAATAATGGAATGGGGGTTCCCAATGAGTGGATTTAGTGAAAGGTTATATTGTGCAGCTCAAGAGATTTGGACAAAAAGTCACCAGCATCCGTTTCTGACGGAATTAAGGGAAGGCAAGCTAGATTCTGATCGGTTTATCTATTATCTCAAGCAGGATTATGTGTATCTTATTGATTATGCCAAGATGTTCGCTATAGGAAGTATGAAGTCTCGGGATCTAGATACGATGGTCAAATTTGCAGAGTTGCTCCACTCTACGCTGAACGTGGAAATGGAGCTGCATCGAAAATATGCGGAAAGGTTTGGAGTGACGCGTGAACAGTTAGAACAGACGAGACCTTCTCCGACCACAGTATCTTATACCAAATATATGCTGGATGTAGCTACACAAGGCTCACTAGCAGAGGTGGTATCGGTACTGCTCCCTTGTATGTGGAGTTACAGGGAAATCGGAACTACATATTTGAAGTACCCGGGCGCTTTGGATCATCCGCTGTACCGGGAATGGATTTTAATGTATGGTTCGGATGAATTCGGAGCACTTAACGATTGGTGTATCGGTCTGATGGATCAGTTGGCGGAAGGTTTACCTGAGCAGGAGCTTGCGTTGCTAGAGAAACACTTTGTCGTCGCGTCCAAGCTTGAATACATGTTCTGGGATATGGCCTATCGGATGGAGGAGTGGCCGGTTTGAGTGTAGTCACAAGAATAGAAGGGCAACCGATTGCGTTATCGGTTCACGGGCTTAGCTTTGCTTATTCGGAAGAGACTCCATTGTTCGAAAGGCTCGACTTTAACATTAGACAAGGAGAGTTCGTTAGTATTCTTGCGGCTAGCGGTATAGGAAAGACAACCCTCTTTCGGTTGCTGGCTGGATTACTAGCCCCTCAAGCTGGGACAATCGCCATTGGAGCAGAGGGAGAGACGGCAGCAGCGGCAAGTAAACTTGGCAAAATCGGATATATGCCTCAAAAAGATTGCCTTATGCCATGGAGAACTGTGCTGGAGAATGCGACTCTAGGCCTTGAAATAGGAGGGACGATGAAGCGGGAAGCTCGTCGTCAGGTACTGGATCTGCTTCCGGGCTTAGGGCTGGAGGGAACTGAGAACAAGTATCCTCACGAGCTATCTGGCGGAATGCGTCAAAGAGTATCGTTCTTGCGATCCCTTCTAGGAGGAGGGGAGCTGTTTCTTCTAGACGAACCTTTCAGCGCCTTGGATGCAATGACGCGCATGAGTATGCAAGAATGGCTTCTGCGGATATGGGAGGAGCATCGCAAAACTATTTTGTTCATCACGCATGACGTTGATGAAGCGCTGTTCTTATCCGATAGGGTGCTTGTGGCTGCCAAATCACCCATTTCAACATTAACAGAATTGACGATTAATTTGTCTCGACCCCGTAGCTATGAAGTGACGATGGACGAGGCATTCATAGGCTTAAAGCGTCAGCTGCTTGGACACATTGGACGTGGTGCGGTCGATTTTGAAGGAGGAAGGACATGAGACGTAATGTTATGGCCTATGTACCCGCCCTTTCATTCGTTCTACTATTGTTCTTTATGTGGGAAGCTGGGACGAGAGTTTTTCACATTCCACATTACATCATTCCTAAGCTATCGGATGTGTTGATCTCCATGTGGGAAAACGGAATGCTGCTTAAGAAGCATTTTGTCATCACCTTAGGAGAGGCTTTGCTTGGACTCGGAATTTCAGCTTTATTCGGATCATTGGCTGCGGTCTGGATTGATAGTTCAAGCTTCGCGAATAAGACGATTTATCCGTTGATTGTCGCTTCCCAAACGATTCCCATTATCGCATTATCACCTATTATGGTGATGTGGTTTGGTTATGAAATATGGAGTAAGGTCGCTGTTGTGATCTTGTTCACTTTCTTTCCCATTGCTGTAAATACAGCGGCCGGATTCCGCTCTGCTGATCCCGATATTGGAGAGTTGATGCAGACGATGGGGGCCAGTAAACGAGATCTTTTCTTTAAGTGGAAGTTCCCATCTGCTCTACCAGGTTTCTTTACTGGACTTAAGATGGCAGCAGCTATAAGCGTTGGGGGCGCTACGCTGGGGGAATGGCTTGGAGGGGAAAACGGTTTGGGTATGTATACAAAGCGGGCATCTAATATGCTGCGTGGTGAGGCGGTTTTTTCAGGAGTCTTGCTGTTGTCGGCTATGGGGATTTTGTTGTTCCTTGCGGTTCAATGGTTGGAAAGCCTGAGTCTCGCTCATCGTAGAAGTAAAAAAACAATCTGAAAATGAAAGTAAAGGGGAATGACAGTGAAATTTATTCAATGGAAAAAAAAAGCATGTATGACATTAGCCCTTACGTTGGTATTAGTAGGGGGCACGGGTTGTGCTACCAATAAACCAGCCGATTCTGCCGGGGAAACAGAGCTTACGGTGCTGTTGGACTGGTATCCGAATGCCGTTCATACGTTCATGTATGCTGCCGAGGAGCAGGGATATTTTGAGGAAGCGGGTTTGAAGGTAAAGCTGCAAACACCAGCGGACACGAATGATGCGCTTAAGCTGGTGGCGACTGGAAAAGCAGATTTGGCGCTTAGCTACCAAATGCAAGTAGCGATAGCGCGATCAGAAAATCTTCCAATTGTATCCATCGGTTCAATTGTTCGCCATCCACTTAATCAATTACTTGTGCTTGATTCGAATGAGATTCATAGTCCGAAGGATCTAATTGGCAAAAAAATCGGTTATCCCTCTATTCCTCTAGATGAAGCTATCGTCAATACGATGGTGAAGTCGGACGGCGGAGATCCATCCAAGTTGAATTATGTGGATGTCGGATGGGATTTGATTCCGGCAATGACAACCAACAAGGTGGACGCTATTATTGGGGGTTATGTGAACCATGAGAAACTGTTATTGGAGAAGGAAGGCGAGAAGCTAATTGCTTTCGACCCTTCCGAGTATGGTGTTCCGGATTACTACGAGTTGGTTTTGACAGCTAGTGAGGATGGACTTAAGAGCAACGAAGATGCGATCAAGAAATTTTTGAAGGCAGCTACAAAAGGTCAAGCCTATACTGTAAGCCACCCGGACCTAGCTCTGCAAATTTTATTAGATAAGCAAAGCAAGGAGTTTCCACTGGATGCTGATATCGAGAAAAAAAGCTTGGATATTTTGCTTCCACTGATGGATGCAGGGATCGAGTCTTTTGGCAGCCAGTCTGAGAAATCATGGAGCTCAATCATAGAATGGCTGAAGGAGCATGGTCAAATTAAGAAGGACGTCAATGCTGAGCAAGCATTTCGCAATTTATAAGGAGAAGGGGGACTGACGCGTGGACGGTCGATATTCAAGGCAAATGCTGTTTGCGCCAATTGGTGAAGCTGGACAGCAGAAGCTTAAGAGCAGTGCGGTGTGTATTGTGGGAATGGGAGCATTAGGTACCGTGTTAGCTAATCATATGGTAAGAGCCGGTGTAGGCTTGGTTCGTTTGGTCGATCGAGATTATGTAGAGCAAAGTAATCTACAACGGCAAATGTTATACGATGAAGAAGATGTGCTAAATGGTTATCCAAAGGCAATTGCAGCAGAGAAGAAGCTCCATAAGATTAATTCGGATGTCCGGCTCGAGGCAATTGTGGCTGATGTAACCGTTCATAATATTGAGTCTCTCCTTCAAGACATAGATTTGGTTCTGGATGGTACCGATAATTTCCAAACGAGATTTTTATTGAATGACGCATGCTTTCGTATGGGTATTCCTTTTACCTATGGTGGTGCTGTCAGCTCGCGAGGTATGAGTGCAATTCTAGTTCCAGGGAGTACCCCTTGTTTGCGCTGCCTAATTCAATCTGCCGATGCCAGTGGGCAAACCTGCGACACTATTGGCGTTATTTCGCCTGTCGTCGATATAGTAGCTTCCTATCAGGCGGTTGAGGCTATGAAGTACTTAATAGATGCTAGTGAGAATAGAAGGAATAACTTAGTCACGTTTGATTTGTGGAACAACCACTATTATGAAATGAAGCTTGGGGAGCCAAGGAACAATTGTCCCTGTTGTCAGTTAAAGCAATATCCCGCGCTGGATATGACTGAGCTAGACTCGACGGTCTCTTTATGCGGGCGAGATACGGTACAAATGGCTGGTAATGGGCCGCTCGATTTGAAGCTATGGCGTCAAAGACTAGAGCCTGTGGCCGTGAAGGTAACAGTGAATACTTATTTACTTCGGGCGGAGTTGCCGGATGGCGAAAGACTGGTGTTGTTTTCCGATGGACGTGTATTCATCCAGGGAACGGATGATTTGGTTCGCGCCAAAACATTATATGCCCGTTATATCGGATCTTAAGTGGGAGGTTGTGAAATGATGAAGGACTTTCGTTTATATGCAATAACGGGAGAGCAATTTCACCCGAATCGGGATTTGATCGAGGTAATGGAGGAAGCGATTGTCGGCGGAGTGGATATCATTCAATTGCGAGACAAAACAAGTGGCAAACAAGAGCTGTTGCGGAAAGCAAAGGCTCTTCGGGAGCTGACTCGCGAGCATGCTGTGACCTTTATTGTTAACGACCACATTGATATCGCGATGGAAGTTGATGCGGACGGAATTCATCTGGGTCAGGGTGATCTTCCTTTGCTGGAAGCAAGAAAAATCGTGGGCAACAAAATTATCGGGATCTCCACGCATGCGCTTCAAGAAGCGTTACTGGCAGAGCGTCAAGGTGCGGATTATATCGGAGTTGGTCCTGTTTTTAAGACGAAAACCAAAGTGGATGTCGTTGATCCAGTGAGCGTATTGTATGTACGTGAGGTTGCGGAAATCATTAAAATTCCTTTCGTTGCTATAGGTGGAATCAAGCTGAACAATGTGGATGAAGTGATCCATGCAGGAGCGACCAGGATATGTGCGGTTAGCGAAATTGTCGGGAGTAGCGATGTAAGAGGGACTTGTGAAGCGTTCCTCAGCAAGCTGAAAAAAATGGGGTGAGTGTGTGGAACTTGTAATTAATGGATTAAAGCTGGATTTGGAAGTTCATACGATCCAAGATGTCATTGAACATTATGGATTGATAGGTAAGCCAATTGTGGTAGAGGTGGACGGTGCTGTTTTTACAGCCGAACAATGGGTGAACACAGTTGTTCGTTCTCATATGCAAATTGAGCTCGTTCACTTTGTAGGAGGAGGATAACGATGAAACAGGATGTTTTTCGTATTGGTAGCCATGAATTATCTTCACGTTTTTTTATTGGCACTGGACTTTTTCCTAATCCATACGTTCAGATGGAAGCTATCAAAGCCTCAGGTGCTCAGGTGCTAACATTCGCTATTCGGCGAATCAACCTCGAATCCACGGAAGATGACTCCATCCTGCAGCATTTGCAGAATGACCCATATATCTACCTTCCGAATACATCGGGTGCAAGCACTGCCGATGAAGCTGTACGTATCGCTCGCTTGGCGCGTGCTTCCGGATTAAGCAATTGGATTAAGGTAGAGATTAGCGCGAATGAACGTACGCTGCTGCCGGACCCGATTGAAACGTTAAAAGCTACAGAAATTCTTGTTAAAGAAGGCTTTACGGTTCTTCCCTATATCTCGGATGACCCTGTGATGTGCAAACGACTTGAAGAAGCTGGAGCTTCGGCAGTCATGCCAGGAGCAGCACCGATTGGTACCGGGCTGGGAATTCTCAATCCCTATAACTTAGGTTTAATTGTAGAAGAAGCGAATGTGCCTATCATCGTGGATGCCGGTCTTGGTTCTGTGAGTGATGTAACTCAGGCGATGGAGCTAGGAGTATCAGGCGTATTGATGAATACCCCTGTTGCCAAAGCAAGGAATCCTGTCGGTATGGCACAAGCTATGAGAATGGGCATTGAAGCGGGTCGACTTGCTTATCTATCGGGTCGGATCGAGAAGAAGAAATATGCATCGGCAAGCAGCGGTTTCGAAGCGTATAAATTGAAATAACTTTAGTACTTAAGAGGGATGATCTTAGGATGAGAGAAAGCATTATGATCATGGGAGGAGGAGTCATCGGTTTATCCTGTGCGTTTGAATTGCAGAGACGAGGATATCAAGTGACGGTTCTGGAAATTAATCGTTGCGGAGGACAGGCTTCCGGTGCTGCAGCCGGTATGCTGGCGCCCTTTTCTGAGAATTTAGAAGGATCCGATGCCTTTTTTCGATTGTGTCTAGATAGTTTACGGCTGTATCCCGATTGGCAAAATAACGTAAAGCAGGCTTCCGGACAGACATTTGAATACACGAATTCTGGAAGTCTCTATATAGCCTACCATGAGGCAGATTTACTGGCGCTTGAGGGCAGACTTCAGTGGCAGAGGCAGTCCGGTTCTTCAGGTAGCATAATGGAAGGAGATGAATTATTCCGTCTAGAACCTAAGCTATCGCGAAATGTAAGGGCAGCACTGTATACGCCTGAAGAGAGTCATCTTTATGCGCCACATTATGTAAGTGCGCTTGAGCATGCCTGTCGATTAATGGGAGTAACTATCTACGAGAATCTTGATAGGCTAACTGTTGTCGAATGGCAAAGCGGAATACTCATACAATCAGCAGATCAACGGGTATTCAGTGGAGATCAATTGGTTGTTTGTTCTGGGGCATGGGCGCAAGAACTTTCCGACACGTTCGGTATCCAAATTCCCGTATACCCGATTCGCGGACAAATTTGTTCTTATGAGGTAGACGTGAAGCCGGTTCAACATATGGTTTTTGGGAATCAGGGCTATTTGGTGGCAAAAGAAAATTCAACACTAGTATGCGGAGCTTCGGAAGATGTTGCCGGCTTCGATACTTCAGTAACTGACAAGGGGATCGAGCGACTTCGGAAATGGAATAAACAAGCTTTTCCTTTTCTAGAGAACAGGAGCCCGTTCTATCGTTGGGCTGGATTACGTCCTTCTACCCAAGATGGACTTCCTCTGATCGGCTCATTGAGCAGCTCAGACCGTGTTGTATTTGCAGTTGGTCATTATCGTAACGGTATTCTGCTCAGTCCGGCAACCGCGATGTTTGTTGCTGACTGTGTAGAAGGGAAGAGGACACCTGACGATAATCAGGCTTTCTCACCAGAACGATTCTCTTAATTTAATTATTAATCCATCTATTTGAGTTTTATAGAGTATCTTAGGTGAGGTGTTGAACATAACTATGGAGAAACAATCAGGACGAAAGGTTGTTCGAGCATTAACCATTGCAGGTTCCGATAGTAGCGGGGGGGCGGGTATTCAAGCGGATTTGAAGACCTTTCAGGAGCTTGGTGTCTATGGTATGACCGCGATCACGGCGGTGACTGCACAGAATACCCTTGGGGTACAGGCAGTTTTTCCGCTGAACACTGAAGCAGTTGTGCAACAGATCCATGCAGTAGGCAGCGATATTGGAGTAGATGCGCTTAAGACGGGGATGTTGTTTAGCAGTGAAATCATCCTTGCTGTGGCGGAAGTTATCCAATCCTTCGGCTGGAAAAATGTTGTTGTAGATCCCGTAATGATAGCCAAAGGTGGTGCCGTACTACTACAGGAAGAAGCAATTCGTGCCCTAACAAGGCAACTATTACCACTTACTAAGGTCGTAACGCCTAACATACCGGAAGCGGAGAAGCTAACAGGCATCGCCATTATTAGCAGGGCAGATAAAGAGGAAGCTGCAAGGCGTCTCGCTGGCTTCGGTGCTCAATATGTCATTATTAAAGGCGGTCATGATGTGGGGGCGGAAGCCGTTGATTTGTTATTCGATGGCAGTTATTTCACTGAACTGGCAGGAAGGCGAATAGTCACGGGACACACGCATGGCACGGGGTGCACATTTTCGGCTGCTCTAGCAGCTGGACTTGCTCAGGGTCTTAATTTAGAAAGTTCTATGCAGCAGGCAAAGGCTTTTATTCAAGCAGCTATCGAAGATGGAATCTATATCGGTAACGGTCTTGGTCCGACCAACCATTGGGCATATAAGCGAAGCCAGTTGCACATGTCTAATACTTAATATTATTAATAATTAATACAATCGCTGTTTGAGAAGCGACATGTATTGTGACACTTATTTCTCATACGGTAGGTACTGGTAAACAGTTCCTACCGTATTTTTATGTTTTCAATTTACATGTGGACTCTGTGTACAAAGCTGAAATAATGCTTTAACTTTTGCAAGTTTATTTAGTAAATTCCGTGTTTTCAATAAAATGTACTAGTTTATGAGCAAACTCTTCAGGTTGATCCTCTTGTACATATGTTAGGGCGTTTTCCACTATCTCAAATTGTGCATTTGGAAAAATACCATAAACTCTTTTTCCTAACTCAATAGGAAATAATTTTGTATCATCAGCCCCCCAAATAACTAAGACTGGTTTATTAAAGAAAGAAAGTTTCTCGGCTGCTTGATTGGTGTAATATGTTGACCAGCCCTTCACGACCTTTGTAAAGTCAGCACGGACCCCTTTGTAATGAATAAAATTACGTATATATAATTCGTGTAGATCTTCCTTTGAAAGAGTATGGGACAGTAAGCCCAGCACCCATGATGTTTTTAATAAAGGTTTAAATCTAAATAATTGAGCCATTAGAAAAGTGAATCCAGGAATATTGACACCGGTTTTTAGAAGCGAAAACTGTTTTGGCGGGAATACTTCGAATGCATCCGTGTTACAGAGGATTAACTTAGATACTTTTTCAGGATATAACATGGCGAACATTTGCGCGTAAGCTCCACCTGTATCATTACCTACAACAATAATATCATTCAGTGCTAACACATCCAAAAATTGATTGATTAAAGTTGCTATGCCTGTAGGTGTTAAATCAGTTGTAGGGTCCAGAGGAATGGAGTGCCCACCTAAAGGTAAATCTGGAACAATGCAACGAAAATCTGTAGAAATGGTGGGAACCACTTTCCTCCAAGTGTTTCCGTTACTCAGCGCACCGTGTAAAAACAGGATTGCCTGACCCGTCCCTTGATCTGTATACCTGATAATACCGCCCCTAACATAGGCTTCTTTCATGTGATGGCCTCCTCTTTTAGTTTTTCAAATACTCATATGGAGTCTAACATACTTTGGGTATGTTTAACAAACTTAAAGTATGTTAATGGTTGAGGTAGCTTTCTAATTCAAAAATTAAACGATATAATATGAGTATGAACCCAAAATCTCGTAGGCAAGATGATGCCGAAACTACAAAAAAAGCTTTACTTAAACGTGCACAGTACTTATTTGCAGAGGAAGGATACGCCAAAACCTCTATTGATGAAATTGTTAAACAAGAACAATTAACGAAAGGAGCACTATATTATCATTTTAAGGATAAAAAAACCCTATTTGAAAAAGTGGTAGATGGACTCTTAGAAGAAATGGTGAAATATGTATCTTCTGCTATTGATACTGAGATTGATCCTTGGGAAAGAACTTTAATAGCCATTGAAGCATATTTAGAAGGTTGTCTTAATCACACATATCGGCACATTGTAATCCAGGAAGCACCTGTTATACTTGGCTGGACAAAATGGAGAGAAAAAGAAAAACATAGTGTAATGGGTTTATCGACTGTGCTTATAAGGGAGCTTATGGAGTCTAAGTATATTAAGAAGCAATCGGTAGATTTGTTGGCATATATCATGTTTGGAGCAATAACTGAAGCAGCGATCGTCATTGCTCATTCAGATGACCCCAATGAAGCTCGTAAACAAGCTAAGGATGTTCTAGAGAAGATGGTTAGAGCACTCTAGTTTTTGGTAAAGGCTCTCTACAGTACACCTGAATCAACAGATGATGAAATTAGGCTACCCGAGGTATTTCATAAAATCTCGTTATACTTGATATAAACAAAAATAGGGTGTCACTATAGTGACTACCCTATTTTTTATGTTTATTTGGAATGGAAAATGCGTTTTCTAACGTATCTAATTAATTTTCATATACTGTATTAAGTCGGTTTAATCGTCAGTAGGTGAAAATAGTGATTAGTTCTAGAAGAAAACATAAAAGACATAGCCACAAGTTAAAAAAGCAGAAAAATAAAGCAAATAGAACTACACATTTAAGCATCTCTAATGACTCAAATCGTTCAACAACATCAAGCAACTCAAACACTATTGCGATTATAGGCGGCTGGGTTGAGGCAGTAGGTAATATTGTGGCAGCAATTGGTGATACCCCCTTTAAGAACATGCCGGAAACAATTAAAACGGATTTGCGATTAGTCGGAAATGTTTTGCAAGCTGTAGGAAGTGCCTTATCTGCTGATAATGAGCCGATATTTATGGATATAGTAGGAGATATTCTACAGTCAGCGGGAAACGTAACGGTTGTAATAGGGATATTGGAAGAAGATGAACAATCGAGTCAACGTTTAGAAACAATAGGTAATGAACTACAATTATTAGGTGCAGGTGTATCGATAAACACTCAAGAAAATCTAACCTTTAGCCAATCATTAGACAATGTTGGAAATGTGATTCAAGTTATTGGAAATGGACTTCAAGTCTATGCAAATCCTAATACAGCAGAAGGAATACTTGTGAATGCCGTTGGTAGTTGGACTCAAGCGGTAGGTACGGTTATCTCTGCACTTGCTGCGGATTACAATAATTAACATATTATACTATCGAACTCATGCCATTCAAAACGTGGTTCAAAGACATGCCGGTGATGTATGACGGAAACATTCGTTATGCGTAGAATAGGTGACCAAGAACGATGGTGTAAAGATCGCGTATCAATTGTAACTAAGCCGGGGACATTCGCCTCGGCCTTTTTTTATGACGTCAGAATTGGTGAGTAAGCGGCGTAAGGAGCCTTGAATATTTTGCAATGTACACTTTTCTATATCAAGTTAAAAATGGTATATATACGCAATTGTATTGAGTCCATATAATTTGAAGTGTACAACAAATGTCTAAGAAAAGGGGTAAATTATGAGTCGATATTTGAAAACTGCAAGATTAATATTACTTTCTATTGCAATTGGACTGCTACCGACATTAGCCGCTTGCTCAAATAATAACAATCAGAACCCAAATTCAGTGGTCACATCTAGTAGTCCAGCACCAGCAGAAAGTGGAAACAAGGGAGAGTCAACCGAAGCTTGGGATCAGAAATTTGATCCTCCGGTTACGATCACGACTGCTATCATAGACGATGGTACATCGAGGGGGAATGCGTTTAAGGCAGGAGAGTCAATGGAAGACAACGCAAATCTTCGTTGGATGAAAGACAATATGGGTATTAATGTGACATTCGATTTTATTGTGACAAAACCTGAAGATTATGAGACAAAACTTCGTCTACTCCTTTCCGGTGGTACCAAATTACCTGATGCTTTCGCAGCGGGTGGGGATCCGCTGCAAAGCTTGCTCGCAGCCAATAAACTGATGTCTGTGGATGAGGCAATTGAAAAGTATGCGCATCCTGAATATAAGAAACTATTGGAGAAATATGAATATGCTCTAGGCGAAGTCAAGAAAGACGGAAAGATTTATGGCATACCATCGTTCTATATGGGTGACGAAGGCACTGTCATGTGGATTCGTAAAGACTGGCTTGATAATCTAGAGCTTCAACCACCGTCAACGCTTGCAGAATTCGAAAATGTTCTTAAGCAATTCACGGAAAACGACCCTGATCAGAATGGACAAAATGACACAATCGCTTTGGCAGTACCACTAAAAGAAGGACCGTGGACTTGGATGGGTCAGACGGACGCGATCGTATCTGCCATTACTGACCAAATGATAAATACTTACGATGTACGCTTATTCTGGAATGAGGGAGACGATGGCAAGTTAAGCTATGGTGCAATTCACCCTGATGCAAAACTGTATTTGCAAAAAATGAGTGATTGGATGAGCAAAGGTTACATGGATAAAGAAGCGGGAATTAAGGATCCTGCCAAGGCAGCTGAATTGACAGCTAGTGGAAAAGCAGGTATCATGTTCGGCCCGTTTTGGATGGGCGATTGGCCGTTAGGAGACGCGACTAATAACAATCCGGAGGCTGATTTCCAGGCGTATCCTCTTCCAATGGGGGAAAACGGATTGGGTGGACGTGCAGAGAAGCCAATCATTCAAGGTTTCACGGTATTCAATAAAGACTTCGAGAATATTGAAGCATGGTTTGCATATTTCAACAAAGTTTTCGCTAAAAAACTGGAGATGGAAGGCGATTCATACTTCGATCCTCGTTGGAAAGATGGTTATCACGAAGGATATGATTACGTTAAACTCGATAATAAAATCATTAAAAGCAATTTCGAAGCAGCAGGTGTTCCAGCTGATCAATGGCCGTTGAGTGATGGCGCTACATTGGATATTAGATTTATGATGACGAATATGCTCGGTTACTTTACGAGTATTCCTCATTCCAACACTGATGCGGTTAAAAAGTTTTTAGCTGATCCTAATGCAGAGCCTGTAACTGCAATGGAAATTGACGTTAAACAATATAAGGAAAGACAGCTGAATGCCGCTGGTGTTCGGATTAACCAAACTGTCAATGAAGGTAAAAACTATTATACTGGTCCGATGACAGCAACGATGAAATCTAAAGGTGAGTTATTGAAGAAGCTTGCTACAGAAAGTTATCTCAAAATTATATATGGTGAGGAACCGATTGAGTATTTCGACGAATTTGTAAAACAATGGCTGGAGAACGGTGGTCAAAAAATTACAGAAGAAGTTAATGAATGGTATGCGAATAACAAATAATGATTATTAATTGAATGAATAGAGTGAAGAAGTTGCAAAGGAGGAGAGGGTGGATTTGACTCACTCCTCCTCTATTTTTTTTGAGAAAGGAAGAGTATTTATGGCAGCGTATTGGAGAAAAACATGGCCGTTTCATTTATTATTATTACCAGCCTTAATATTGTGTATTGTGTTTCAATATATTCCATTGTTCGGAGTCGTCATTGCGTTTCAAGATTATGAACCTTGGCTTGGAATTAAGGGATCGCCTTGGGTGGGTTTAGATCATTTCAAATATCTATTCACATATCCAGATGGTAAGCAGGTCATATGGAATACTTTGATCATTTCCGGATTTAAATTATTTTTTAACTTAGTTATTCCAATCGTATTCGCTCTATTACTTAATGAAGTTCGTAAAATGTTTTTTAAGAGAGCAGTACAAACACTTGTGTATCTACCACATTTCTTATCTTGGGTAATTTTAGGTGGAATTATGATGGATATTTTGTCGACGGAGGGCGGAATGGTCAATCGTGTTTTAAATTCGTTTGGCATCCCTAGCGTCTTCTTTTTAGGTAATGGTGAATGGTTCCGATTTACGATCGTTTTAAGCGACGTATGGAAAGAGTTTGGATTTTCTGCAATCATTTTTCTAGCGACTTTAGTAGGGATTAATCCAGCTTTATATGAAGCTGCCGAAATTGATGGGGCTTCTCGCTGGCAGCAAGTTATGTTGATTTCTGTTCCTCTAATGATGCCGATCGTCATTGTCGTAGCTACGTTGTCACTCGGTAGAATATTAGACGCAGGATTCGATCAAATACTAAATTTATATAATCCACTTGTGTATTCTCATGGAGATATTATTGATACGTTCGTCTATCGAGTTGGATTGAACAGCGGTCAGTTTAGCTTCGGTACAGCAATAGGGCTCTTTAAGTCAGCCATTGGATTTATTTTAATTGTTATAAGCTACAGAATGGCCAATAAGCTTGCTAATTATAGAATTTTTTAAGGAGGAACGATCATGCGTTATCGCTCTAGCGGGTATACCATATTTACGATCTGGAATACGATCATTCTTAGTTTGCTATCGGTTCTTTGCGTTCTTCCTCTTATCCATGTCCTTGCATTGTCCTTCAGTTCACGTGCGGCGGCGACAGCTAATATTGTGAATTTTTGGCCTGTCGGGTTTACTACCGATGCCTATGTGAAGACGCTCAGCAATACAGCTTTTCTACAATCGTTGTGGATCGGTGTCGAGCGAACGGTGCTAGGCACGGTATTATCGATGGTAGTTATTACGATGGCTGCTTACAGTTTATCGAAAACGAGTTACAAATTTCCGGGTCGTCAAATTTATATTTGGGTTTTTGTGTTTACAATGCTATTTTCGGGTGGACTGATTCCATCTTATATATTAATTAGTAAGTTGCATTTAATGGATACAATTTGGGCATTAATTTTACCTACTGCAGTCAGTGTCTGGAATATGATATTGATGCTGAATTTCTTCCGAACGATTCCGCAAGAATTGGAAGAGGCTGCTCATATTGATGGCGCAGGACATTTAAGAGTACTTTGGAGCGTTTATTTACCTGTATCGATGCCGTCCATTGCGACGTTATCATTGTTCACGATGGTATTTCATTGGAATTCATGGTTTGACGGTATGATTTATATGTCTAATCCGAAGGGATATCCACTTGCTACTTATTTGCACTCTATGATTGTTAGTGACAATTTATCAAGAGTTGGTGTAACATTAGCAAGTATAGATAATTTTTCCAATAGAACTGTCAAATCAGCTCAAATATTTATAGGAGCATTACCTATTTTGATGGTATATCCATTTTTGCAAAAGTATTTCGTTAAAGGGATCGTACTTGGCTCAGTAAAGTCCTAATGGATCTCCCTACTATATAAATTCGATTGAATTGGGTGAGCTGGCAATGTTCAAAATCGGACGTAGTACTGCTGGGAAAATGAATATTTTCACAAAAGTTATGATAGTCATAGTCCTGATGCTTATCCCGATTTTCTTTATGTATAATTATTCGAATAATACGAGTACAGATGTTGTTGAGCAAGAACTGCTGCAAATTAATTTGAATCGAGTTGGATTTTTTGTAGAGCAGATGGATGTCGAGGTTGATAGATTATGGCGATCTGCCTTTGTCATCGCAACTGACCCTGATGCGCTTCAATTGCAACTCAAGCCTTCCTCCGAACCCAACTATGCCCTGCTTGCTTCCAAAAGACTTCTACAACAGAAGCTAGGAATGCAATCGAATTCCTTTGAATGGGTAAATGATTTTACCGTATATTCTCCGCATTCCGATGTTGCTGTTTCAACTAATTTAACGAAACATTATTTTGCGAGTTATTTTCAAAACGTTAGCCAACAGTCTTGGGATTATCGCATTATCATAACAGATCGAGGAGCAGAGAAATCCTTCGTGCGTGACTTGGTTACACCCTTTGATTTTTATGTGCAACAAACAGACCCCAACTTATATGTCGAAGTCTCGTTTTCTTCGGATAATCTAGTCAAAATGCTAGAAAGATTTATGCAAGGCAGTGTAGGGTATACGTTTCTCTACCACCCGGATTATGAGGCAATTATGCCACGTGATCTTGATCCAGAGTTGATAGGTAGAATGGTAGAACAATTTGACAACATCAAAGAAGATCAGGATGAAGGTGCTGTTAAAATCTCCTTAGGAAATGAACCCTATCTCGTTAATTATGTCATGTCAAATTCCCTTGGATGGTATTTAGTAGATTATCAGCCACTGAAACAAGTGCTAATGCCTATTAATCACAGTAAGCAGATGTTTTACGGGGCTGGTTTACTGCTATTAGTAATGGGGATCGCTTCAGCTGGTTTGTTGTACCGTAATGTGCAGAAACCAATCAACGATTTGATTCGGGCGGTGAGACTACTTCGGAAAGGTGTATACGATCATCGAATCAAGCGTGGATCACACAATGAATTTCATTTCTTGATTGAACAATTTAACTTGATGTCTGAAGATATTCAAACGCTCATTGATAAAGTATATGCGGAGCAGTTACATGCGAAAGAGTCATCACTCAAGCATTTACAGGCGCAAATCAATCCACATTTTCTGTATAATAATTTCGCTTTTATTCAAAGTATGGCACAGTTAGATAGGACAAAAGGGATTGTCGCATTTACGCAACACCTCAGTAACTACTATCGTTATACGACACGAACTGAACAGCAATTAACTACACTTTCTGAAGAAATGGAATTGATTCGTAATTACTTAGAAATCCATCGAATGCAGTCTGAGCGTCTGTATTTTTATGAATATATTGATGAAGAAATGATGTCTATTTTAATGCCAAGACTGCTGTTTCAGCCACTTGTCGAGAATGCAATCGTGCATGGTATGGAAAGTAAGGTAGGAAAATTCGAGATCATTATAAGGGGAAAAAGAACTGCAGATGGTTGGGAACTCTTCGTTGAAGACAATGGTGTCGGCATGAGTTTGCATGAGTTGGAATCATTAAGACATTCCTTACAACTACAGATGAGTTCCAACCATAGTCTTGGGATAAGTAATGTTCACCAGCGCCTAAAACATTATTATGGGTCACTATCAGGGATTAAGATTGAGCATTCATCTCTTGGCGGACTTCGTATAGGATTAACGATAAGGACGGAGGCGATTGACGATGTTAGAAGTTCTGATCGTGGACGATATCCCATCTCAGGTTGATAGTTTCGAAGCTACGATTCCGAAGGATGAACTTGGTATTAGTCGTATTCATAAAGCATATTCCGGAAAAGAAGCATTAAGGCTTTATCAGGAACTTAATATTCATATTGTCATTACGGATATACGAATGCCAGAAATGAGTGGAATTGATCTAATTAGAGAAATTCGAGAAATGGGACGTAAAGTTAAGATTGTCGTTATTTCGGGTTATGCGGATTTCGAATATGCGAAAAGTGTTGTTCCCTTTAATATTTCAGGCTACTTGATGAAACCTGTTAATCCTGATCAAATTCGAGAGACACTAGGTAAAATATCGGAGGAAATCGCTTCTGAAAAAAAGCTCCAACAGGAGCAACATCGTGACGTATATGCTTTTCGAGAAAATTTACCTTCGTTACAAGGTGAGATATTGAATAGTCTGCTATATGGTAAAGCTATTCCGGATGCAGAATTGGAACGCAAGCTGTTCCTGTTAAATTTGCCACTTTCCTTGCAACAGAAAGTGGGTTTGTTCGTTGTGCGGCTGGAGGGAAAGCTTCAGGATTACGAAAGAGTAGATAAGAAACTTGTTGAATACGCGGTTACGAATATGGCAGAGGAGTTGTTTCGGGACACCTTTCATTTGTGGTTTTGCCGCGATCAAAACGAATACCTTGTCTTTATCGTTTCGGCCAAAGAAAAAAATGATGTGCAGGGGCAGATTCTTCAGAATGCAATGGATGTTCGAGCTGCAGCGCTGAAGAAAAAAGCAGAGCATCTTCTAAGTGGTCATATTTCTATCGTACTTGCTGACAACTGGACTCAGTTTCCAACAGGTGTTTCAGCATTGTACCGATCAGTTATTGATGGAATGAGAGGAATGGAAGAGACTCAAAAAGGTATGTTCCTAAGAATATCTGGTAATCTAAATCGGGTTCAGGTTCAAATTGCTACTTTAGCGTCGCTGTATCGTCCTCCTCTCTTAATTCATTTGCTAGACACGGGTAACTGGACTCAAGCAGAGGAAAAGCTAGTCCAAATATTTGCGGAACTTAAGAGCGTTAACTATCCTCCAGAGCATGCTAATGAAGCGTATTTTGCCATTGCCAATGCGTACCAGTATATGGCGCATAAGAAAGGGAAGTTACTTAGCGAGTTTGGAGTATCCTCTTTCGGACTTATGCCAGTTGCTCCTTGTCTCAAACAGTTAGAGAAATGGGCATTTTTCTTGCTCCGAAGTTTTAGAGAGCAAGCAGAAGATTCATCTGAGAAGCAGACAGGATTAGTAGAAAAGATCCACAAATTTATCGAGGAGAACATGAACGACAGGTTATCGATGCAGACGATTGCGGCACATATTGGTCTTCATCCGGCGTACTTGTCGAGGGTGTATCGGGCAGAGACAGGTAATAATCTGAGTGATTATATACTAAGGTATCGCATGGAATTAGCATCTCACTTACTACGCAGCAGCGACAAAAAAATATACGAGATCGCTCAAATTCTTGGCTATCAGGCAGTGCCACATTTTATTAAGCGATTTAAGGCATTTTCAACGATGACCCCTCAGGAATTTCGCGGTCGTACGGAGCTATCTTGAATTAGTTAGTGGGTAGAACGTACGGTGCGAAACGGTTGAGCGCACATGTTACTTTCGGTACTTAACGTTGTAAAATGGTTTGGCGCAGATGCAATTTCAGGGTGTTAAACTTTGCAAAATGGTTGAGCGTAATTGTAATTTCAGGTGTTAAACGTTGTAAATTGGTTTGGTACACATGCAATTTCCGGTACTTAACGGTGTAAAGTTTAGCACGAATACAACTTCCGAAACGGTTTAAAGTAATTTTAAGCTACAGAGTAATCACTCATTCGCTGAAGGAAGTAAGAGGAGAGTTCGGCGTCCGTCTGTATCTACCGCTTTTAACTGTATCACAGAGTGTGCTTTTCGTCAGAAGTATGCCCTAGGACTGGATTCTTTTTGGTCTAAGCAGTAGCAGTAACGGAACTCAGCGCACTTATTACGATATATTTTACTTTTTTGTGCTCCTAATGGAATTCAGCGTCTCTATCCACCTATTTCTAGGTCATTCCTTGATGATATATAGGTAATAAGGTCTTTGAGTTCCGTTAGACCTCAAATAGCTTCATTTTCTGACGAATAACGCTTCTTAGTTCCGTAAGCACCGACATTTCCTCGATTCCGCCTGCCTTTCTAGTTATCGCAGCACAAAATTCCCACGATTCCGCATGTCATTCTATTACTAACAACACAACATTCCCACGATTCCGCATGTCATTCTATTACTAACAACACAACATTCCCACGATTCCGCATGTCTTTCTATTACGATCAGAACAACATTCTCTCGATTCCGTCTAATTATGTTGGTAGCTTTCTTGACTCTCCTAAATCTCTCAAGCTACTTCCAACATTCAACTGGTACGTCCGAAATCTCATTTTCCCTCCAACTACTATTAGATGCTGCCTTTCTACTAAACTATGTAACACCATTCGAGCATAATGATCTGTCACTCGTAGATGATTTGCAAGCTCCATAGGTGTGAAAGGTCTCAATAGTCTGCGTGCATATCGTACTGCTTCCGCCTCTACACTGTTCAAGCGGGCATCTACATCGAACGAAAGAAATTTTCCGATGAATGATAAGATTAACTGTTTGCAAAACTCCGGTTCTTCTCGAATAGACATGTACGCAATTGGCAAGTAAATCCAATCATCGAGAGATAACAAACCTTGTCTGCGACACAAGTCCTTGAACCGACGCATATCCAAATCCCGGGCATGTGATCGATAATCTTGAATTTCAATATTGCCTTTAGCGCCTCCCGACATTAATGCCAAATCCAGGTAACGATACCCATTGTTAAAATCACGAACCTCCCACTCTGGATACAAATATTCGAAGTTACCGAATAGCGGATACCAGATCGAACGTAACAACTCCACTGTACCATGACTGAGTCCTTTCTCTAACAACTCTCGTCTTCGATGGTTCTTCTCTTGTTCAATTTGCTTTTGCATCCATAGATTATATTCTTTATTAAACATTCGGCTCGCCTCATTTCATCTTATTAAATAAAAATGCCGCCTTGATACATTAAGTATCAAAGCGGCATGTGCTTCATGACTATTAACAAGAGTATAGCATTAGGGTTTACCCAGAATCAAGATGAGAAGAGTGATTGTTTATACCGTTCGTTCAATGAGTAACAAGAGTATAGCATTAGGGTTTATCCAGAATCAAGATGAGAAGAGCGCTTGTTTATACCGTTCATACAATTAGTTACAAGAGTATGGTATTAGGGTTTATGCATAATCAAGATGAGTAGCAACACTTATTTTCACCTATTGTTCAATTAGTAACAAGAACAGAAATAAGAACAGGAGTTTCAGATGAATTCTTTTCACTACTTGGTAATAATAAAACACACATCCACCCCATAAAGTGTACACTATATAAATTTTAAACTTTAATAATTTACTTATTTCGATATATAGTGTACATTATATATTAATTAGAGTAACTTATTGAGGGGGATATGATATGAAACTGGAAAGAGAACTTGCCTTGGAGATTGTTAGAGTAACTGAACTTGCCGCACTTGCGTCCGCGCCTTGGATGGGTCTAGGTGATAAGAATAGTGCGGATGGTGCTGCTACGGAAGCCATGCGCACGATGTTCGAAACCGTATGTATGCAAGGTACAGTCGTAATTGGCGAGGGAGAGATGGATGAAGCTCCAATGCTCTACATTGGGGAGAGGCTTGGTATGGGACATGGTCCTGAACTTGATGTGGCAGTTGATCCTTTGGAAGGAACGGAATTAGTTGCTAAAGGATTAAATAATGCGATGTCGGTCGTTGCTATTGCGAATAAAGGCAGCCTTCTGAATGCACCAGATATGTATATGGAGAAATTAGCAGTAGGACCTTCTCTTGCAGGTAAACTCAGCTTGGATGATCCAATCGAAGTGACTATTCAGAAAGCCTCTCAATATTTATCTAAGTCTTATAATGATATGACCGTAATGATTCTAGACCGGGAGAGACATCAAGAGATGATCGATACGGTTAGAGGTTTAGGGGTAAGAATTAAATTTCTGTCTGCAGGGGATGTTGCCGGTGCAATGGCTCCATCATTTGCTGAAACAGGAATTGATTTGTATATCGGTTCAGGTGGTGCTCCTGAAGGAGTTCTAGCTGCGGCTGCACTCAAATGTCTTGGTGGTGAGATTCAGGGTAGACTTATGCCTGAATTTGCAGAGCAGGAACAACGCTGCTTGGAGATGGGGTTATCAGACCCAAGAAAATTGCTAACTATGGAAGATATGATAGGACACGGCGATGTTATCTTTGCTGCGACAGGAGTTACACAAGGAGAATTTCTTGGAGGGGTAAGATATTTGCCGGATCAACGTGCGGAAACTTTTTCTATGGTAATGAGAGCACAAACCAAAACAATTAGATTCATTCATTCCATACACAATTTAACGGGAAAACCATATTTTCAACAATAAATAGGATGGGGGAATAACTGTGGAACAAACATTTGTAATGATCAAGCCGGATGGTGTGAAATTAGGACTCGTAGGTACAATAATTCAACGTTTTGAAAACAAAAGACTGCGTTTAGTGCGTTCTGAATTGCGTAGCCTAACCGTAGAGCAAGCTAAGGAACATTATCGTGATCTTGCGCAAAAGCCGTTCTTTGAGGAACTAGTTTCATTCATTACTTCAGGAGAAGTTGTTGCTATGGTATGGGAAGGACCTGCAGCCATAAAAGTCGCTCGCAATTTAATCGGAGCTACGAACCCAGTAGAATCTCTGCCAGGTACAATTAGAGGAGACTTTGCGCTCGAGCTAGAAAGTAATATCATTCATGGATCCGATAGCGCGGAAAGTGCAACTAGAGAAATCGGTTTATTTTTTCCATTGTTAAGTGAAAAACAAGGAGCAGTAAATTCAATCGCAAAAGTGGTATAATGGTAAAAACGACTCCTACAGGGCGAAGGAGGTTATTCTAATTCAGTTAACACAGAGACAAGTCGATATATTTGAATTTGTTAAGAAGCAATCTCCAGTGACAAGTGATCAGATTGCAGATTTTCTTAAAGTAAATCGTGCCACGATACGATCGGACCTTGCCGTTCTCGTTATGATAGGATATTTGGAGGCCAAACCGAAAGTAGGGTATTTCCCTGGGGCTGGTTTAAGAAGTCCAATAATGGGATTATCAAGGTTGGAAAACATGAAGGTAAGAGATGTACAGGGCGTTCCCATCGTTATTTCGATGAACGCAACGGTTCAAGACGCAGTGATACTATTCTTTCTAGAAAACGTTGAAAGTCTTATTGTCACCGACCAACGGGGATCGCTTGCTGGTATGGTCTCTCGCAAAGATTTACTCAAAGTAACGCTCGGAAATCAATCTGCTCCTACTATGCCCGTTAGTTTAGTTATGACAAGGCAACCTAAAATCGTAACTGTCGGTCCCGATGAATCTGTACTATCTGCTGCCAAGAAGTTGATGCAACATGAAGTAGGTGTTCTACCGGTTGTTCATATTAAGTTAGGTGAAGATGGTTTGGAAATCATTGAGCCCGTGGGCGGAGTAAGCAAGACTACGATGACACAAGTGCTACTTAATTTGGCTACGGAAACTGTTGCAAAGGATGACCTGTTAAATGAATAATGAATCCCAACATTTAATCTATATTTGCTCTGACTCGGTTGGAGAGACTACGGAAGCAGTAGCCAAAGCCACCATCAAACAGTTTCATACCAATCAAGTTAAATTGAAACGATACTCTCACCTACAAGATGAAGATGAGATACGTAATGTGGTTAGTGAAGCTGCAGCAAACAACGCATTAATCATGTATACACTCGTTCAACCCGAGTTAAGAGAAATGATGAGACAGGAAACGGTTCGACATAATATTGCTACAGTTGATATTATGGGACCCGCGATGCAAGGCTTTATCGATGCATTTCACGGATCACCTAGTCGGTTACCAGGTCGCCTTCATACGCTTGATGAAGATTATTACCGCCGAATCGATGCAATTGAATATACTGTGCGCAACGATGACGGGAAAAATTTGAACGAGCTTCTTCAAGCGGAAATCGTACTACTCGGTGTTTCTCGAACGTCGAAAACGCCGCTCAGCATTTACTTATCACACAAAGGATTTAAGACAGCGAATGTTCCTATCGTGCCAGAAGTGCTGCCGCCAGATTTATTATCTCAAATGGATCCGAAACGATTATTCGGTCTTACGATGCATCCAAAACAGCTAATCCATATTCGCGAGGCAAGATTAGAAACATTGGGACTTCTTTCAGGATCGTTATATACTCAAAGATCAAGAGTTGAACTTGAGTTGAACCATGCCAAGCAATTTATGGAGCATATTGGATGTACGATCATTGATGTGACGAATAGAGCCATTGAAGAAACAGCAGGAATTATACTAGAATCTATGCAATAATCATTTTTTTGAAATGCTGAATTTTAGTATTGACAGTTTATAGGCATCCGTGTAGTATAACATTCAAATCCATACTATCGTAACGTGTAACCGCAAGGGCATTAGTTATGAAGAATTCGTTCTTCTTAACTGGTGCCCTTTTTGTGCTTTGCGGGCATTACGGTAGATATAGGTTCTACATATAGTGCTTGTAAATAAGGAGGGTAATAATGAAAAAAGGGATTGTATTATTGTTAATTTTTACAATGATGATTGGTAGTTTTGCTGGAATAAATGGACCAGTAGCTGCTGCTGCAACAGTGCCGTATACCATTTATCCAAATCCTCACGAAGTTCACTATCATAATGAGCAATTTGAAGTAAGTAAAACGATAAATATCGTATATGAATCAAAAGTAGATTCTTACACGAAAAAAAGAGTTGAAGAAGTATTAGCGGTCAAAAATATTAACTTCACAGTATCCAATAGTATTGTTGAAGATACAACGAACTTTTTAGTTGGCATTTATAAGTCTAACGAATATGTAGATAATTACTTTGAAAGCCAGCAATTAATTGATGCAGCGATACTAGCAAAGCTTGATGCCAATATCGTCTCTATCGATAATAATGTCATTGCTGTGCTAGGGAAAGATGTTGATTCTGCATTTTATGGAGTCACGACTGTAAAACATATTTTCAAACAGATGAATGATCGTACAATTGAAGCATTAACAATTAAAGATTATGCAGATGTCAAAGGTAGAGGTTTTATTGAAGGGTATTATGGAGAACCTTGGTCGAATGAAGATCGTGCCGACTTAATGACCTTTGGTGGGGAGTTCAAAATGAATTCTTATATCTATGCGCCCAAGGATGATCCAAAACATAATAGTAAATGGAGAGAAGCATATACGGAAGATGAACTTCTGAAAATTAGCAAACTTGCTGAAGCGGGTAATGCTAGTAAAACAAGATTTGTGTATACACTTCATCCATTTATGTATAATGCTATTCGTTTTAATACTGAAGAAAATTATCAAGCAGACTTAACTATTATTAAAACAAAGTTTATCCAGTTGTTAAATGCGGGTGTTAGAAAGTTTGGTATTCTGGCTGATGATGCAGGGGTTCCAGCGCAAGGGGCTCAAACGTATGTAAAGCTGATGATTGATCTATCCAATTGGTTAATTGAGCAACAATCAACATATGAAGGTTTAGTAACGGATATGATTTTCTGTCCTAATGATTACATGGGATGGGGAGATAGCGCTCAAATCCAAACGTTAAAACAATTACCGGAATCTGTTAGCATTGTTCAAACTGGCGGTAGAGTTTGGGGAGAGGTTTCAAATAAATTCACTCAGGATTTCACAAATAATGCTGGAAGAGGACCATACTTATGGATCAACTGGCCTTGCACGGATAACTCTAAAAAACACTTGATCATGGGCGGTAATGAAACATTTTTACAACCGAATGTTGATCCAGCTAATATTGAGGGTATTGTGTTAAATCCAATGCAACAATCAGAAGCAAGTAAATCAGCTATTTTCGCGAATGCCGATTATGCATGGAATATTTGGGATAACGTTGATCAGGCAAAGCAGAACTGGTCTGACTCATTTGCCTACATGGACCATCTAAACATTAATGAAACTGCTGCTTCAAATGCTCTTAGAGAGTTATCAAAGCATATGATCAATCAAAATATGGATAGTCGTGTAACTGTATTGCAAGAATCAGTTGAGTTGGCGCCAAAGTTAAATGAGCTTAAAGCTTTGTTAGGCAAGGGGAAAATTACGGATAAAGCTCAGGCACTAATTACAGAATTCGAAGTTATTCGTGATGCGGCAATAACTTACAAAGCCAATCCTGGTAATCCGAGAACAAGAGATCAGATTGTCTATTGGTTAGATAGTGCTGTAGATACTGCGAATGCAGCTATTTTCTTATTAAAGGCTGAGATTGCTCATGAAAGTGGAAATAGCTCTGCCGTATGGGAAAACTATAGTCAAGGTCAAGCAGCTTATGATGCTTCACTAAAGCATCCGTTCCGTTACATTGACCATTATGAATACGCTGAAGTAGGTGTCCAACATATCGTACCGTTTATCAAAACATTATTAAATGATGTTTCGATTAAGGTGCAATCGAGTGTAAATCCTGATAGTAACTTTGCAAGAGTTATTACAAATCGGACAGATACTCCTACTGGTGGCATAGAAAATGTATTAGATAACACTTTGGGTACTGAAGTAATCTATAGAAACCCAAATACAATTATGACGGGCACATATATTGGAGTGCTATACGAAAAATCTCTAACATTGAATACGGTACGCTTTGAATTAGGTCATGGGACTAATAATGCTGATACGTTTGGAGCGAGTAAAGCACAATACACCGTTGATGGAGAAAATTGGGTTGATATCGAAGGTGCCCAATATGGACATATCAATAAAGTTATATTGGAAAATTTGAATTTAAAGGCCAGAGGGATTCGTTTAATCGCAACAAATGATCGTACAAATACTTGGTTTGGTATTAAAGATATTGTTATTAACGAGACCAAGGTGGTAACTGAAACGCTACAATACAGATTAATGGTTCCGAGTCATTTTAAGATATATCAAGGAACCGAATCTAATCTATTTGATAGTAATGACGCCTCTTTTATTTGGTATAACCCTTCAGGAACAATTAAAGATACATCTGTTGTTGGAGATTATATTGGAGTAGATTTACAAAAGGAGATTGATTTAGGTAAAGTTTACTTCGCTGTAGGTAGAGATAATGGTGATAAGTGGACAGAGTACCAGTTAGAATATTCAACTGATAATGTGAATTACACCTTATACAAGAAGTATACAGGAAAGGCTTCAGGCTTAGATAAGGTTGAGGAAGATTTAACAGGTATTAAAGCAAGGTATGTCCGTCTGAAAAATCTCAAAAACGTAAACGTATGGATTAAGTTTAGTGAAATTCGTGTTGAAGCTGCAAAATTGGCTTCCGAATATACGTATACGAATAATGATAATTATAAAAATATTGCATCCCAGCATACATTAGAAAAAACTAGCTTAGCTGAAACAACTAATATTACATTGAAACCACAACAATATGTAGGTGTGAAATTAGATCGTATCAAAGAACTAGATCGTGTAACAGTGAGTGCAACAAGTGATAAATTAACGTTACAGGCTTCTGCTAATGAAGTAGAATGGAATACTCCTATTGAGGGAGCCATAGCCAAATACGTAAGATTACTTAACGACACTGATGAAGATATTACATTCGACCTGAATGAATTTAGTGTTTTTTCTAAGGAAATCTATGGACCAAGTTTTGTTGAATCGAATATGGGAATCTCATCTTCTTATGGAGCCAACGATTCAAGAAACGCGGGTACTCTGCTAGCTCCTTTCGATAAAAAGTTTGGTACGAAAGCAATATTTACTGATTATCAGAGAAAGGGACAGTACATCACTTATTCAGTAGGTGAACCGCGAATTTTTAATAGTTTACGTGTTTATAATGAGGAAAATAACGTTGACTATATACGAGATGCAAAAGTCCAACTGTCGATGGATAACATCAATTGGACAGATGTAATTACTTTAGGAGATGGTGTGGATAATCTTGCAGGTGGTAAACCAAATTACGCTGACATGATTGCTGATGGCTACACACATGATTCTGCTAATCCAGGAAATTATTATTATGGAAATGATCATATAGGCGGAATTGAGGCCAAATATATTCGAATTGTGTATACAGCAGATTTTTTAGCAAGATTTGCTCATATTAATGAATTCGTCATTAATGGTGGCCAGTACGTTGAAACTGAGAACAATCCAACCTTTGTTGTAGATCCAATGGAGGAAGAAGGATTTGGGCCTGTACGTTTAATTGATGGTAACCTTACGACTGCGTTTAAACCGAATATGACTAATCGTACAGATGGATCATTGACTTATCGTTTGTCAGACAAAACAGATGTAGCGGTAATCACAATAGTTCAAGGTTCAAATGCCATTTCGAACGCTACCGTAAGTGCTCGGGTTGGTACAGACCAATGGGTTGATCTGGGGATTCTAGATAAGAGTTTAACGACGATTTACAATTCAACCTATGATCGTATTTTTGAAATTAAGTTAACCTGGGGAAATGTTCAACCAGTCATTTATGAGCTGAATATTTCAACTAACAAAGAATTGATACCTGTAGAAGCTAATAAAACAGCTTTATTGGAAGCAATTGCAGAAGCAGATACGAAAGTGCAGATTGATTATACAGTTGAAAGCTGGAACATATTCAGCCAAGCATTAACGGTTGCTAAAGCATTGAATCACAAGCAATATGCGACCCAAGTAGAAGTGGATGCAGCGGTGTCAGCTTTAATCGATGCCGAAAGTAAACTTGTAGAAGCTGCAAGCGATGAGAAGGAAATAACGGAATTCAGCTTTATGGGCTTGTCTCCTGCAGTGACAGGAATCATAAATGGAACAAATATTGAACTTATTGTTCCTAAAGGTACAGATGTAAGTGCATTGATTGCTACATTTACTAGTACTGGAACTTTGGTGCAAGTAGATGGAGTAGATCAAGTAAGTGGGACAACAGTGAATGATTTTACTTCTCAGGTAGCTTATATTGTAACGGCACAAGATGGAACAACGCAAACCTATACGGTGACCGTAACAGAAGATGCAAGTAGTGAAAAGGAAATAACGGAATTCAGCTTTATGGGCTTGTCTCCTGCAGTGACAGGAATCATAAATGGAACAAATATTGAACTTATTGTTCCTGAGGGCACAGATGTAAGTGCATTGATTGCTACATTTACTAGTACTGGATCTTTCATACAGGTAGCTGGAATTGATCAAGTAAGCGGGACAACAGCGAATGACTTCACTTCTCAAGTAGCGTACATTGTAACGGCAGAAGATGGAACAACGCAAATCTATACAGTAACCGTAACAACAGTCACTAGTAGTTCGAAGGAGATACTGGCTTTTAGCTTCAAAGACTTGTCACCTGCGGTGATAGGAACGATTAACGAGGAAAATATTGATCTTATTGTTCCTTACGGTACAGATGTAAGTGCACTAATCGCGACATTCACTAGTACTGGAACTTTAGTGGAGGTAGATGGAACCGAGCAAGTAAGCGGAATAACGGCGAATGACTTTACTACACCGGTAACGTACACCGTAACGGCACAAGATGGAACAAAGCAAACGTATACTGTGACCGTAACAGTAGCTGTAAGTAGTGAGAAGGAAATAACGGAATTCAGCTTCATGGACTTGTCGCCTGCAGTAACTGGAACAATTGACGGAACAAATATTGATCTTATTGTTCCTGAGGGCACAGATGTAAGTGCGCTAATCGCGACATTCACTAGTAAGGGAACTCTAGTAGACGTGGATGGAACCGAGCAATTAAGCGGAATAACAGCGAATGACTTTAATACACCGGTAACCTATAGAGTAACAGCGGAAGATGGAACAACGCAAACGTACACCGTGACGGTGACAGTAACAGTAGCCTTAAGTAGTGAGAAAGAAATCAAAGAATTCGGCTTCATGAACTTGTCGCCTGTAGTAACAGGAAAGATTAACGGAACTAACATTGCACTGACTGTGCCTCGCGGTACAAATGTTAGGGCATTGATCGCGACATTTACTAATACGGGAACTTCAGTACAGGTAGAAGGAACTGAGCAACTGAGTGGAACGACAGCGAATAACTTTACTTCACCGGTAACATACACGGTAACGGCGGAAGATGGAACAACACAAACCTATACAGTGATGGTGAAAGTAGCCGCTGGTTCAAGCAATTATGTTGATCCAGAGCCTGTTCAACATGATGGTAAGCTTAATGTTCCGATTGGAAGTACTGGAACTGCTAATCTTAATGACGAAATTAAAGTACATGTTCCTGTAGGAGCAATTAACCAACAATTACAACTGACCATAGAGAAGATACTCGATCCGTCTGCATTAATTACTGAGGAGGATATATTGGTCAGTCCTGTCTTTGAGATTGTTAAAAACATCTCTGAAGATTTCTCGAAACCGATTACGATAACTATAAAATTTGATCCGAGCAAACTTGGAGACAATCAAACGCCATCCATTTCTTATTATGACGAGGAGAAAAAGACATGGATTACAATAGGGGGAACAGTATCTGGTGATGAAATTACAGTAGAAGTTAGTAATGTTGCAAAACTTGCTGTATTTGGACTCAGCGAAAGTGAACCTGTTGAACCAAGTGTTAACCTTGAAGATATTCAAGGACATTGGGCAGAGGAAATGATCAAGCAAGCGGTTATTCAAGGTATTATTAGTGGTTATCCTGATGGTAGTTTCCAACCGGAAGCTTCGATTACCCGTGAAGAATTTATCGTTATGTTGGTTCGTGCATTAAAACTTAAGGGTGACCAATCGCAACTTCTCTTCAAGGATACAACGGAGATTGGAAATTGGGCGAAAGACTCAATATCACTTGCTGTTCAAGCAGGTATCGTGATTGGGTATGCAGATGGCACATTTAGACCAAACGCAGAAATTAGTCGTGTCGAGATGAGTGCGTTGTTGGAAGCAGCTATGCGCATAGTATATGGTATGAATGTGGAAACGGATAACGAATTGACTTTCACGGACAGCGACAATATTCCGGCATGGGCGAAAGATGCAGTTGTAGCGGTAGCGAGCAATGGTTTAATGACGGGGCGCGGCAGCAACAACTTTGTTCCGAATGAGGCGACAACGCGAGCAGAAGCGATAACGGTCATTATGAGATTATTGGAAATGGAAATATAATTTAAGTGTAAAATAAAAACAACTTGGAAAGTCTGTAAAAGGCTATCCAAGTTGTTATTGTTCATTATCATTGCACTGAAAATAATCGCTAGCTAATTACCAACGATTTCTTTTTAAAGCTAGAATACGACTCTTTCTGTTGATGTATTATATTTATTTATAATTCTAGTTATAGCTAAAAACTATAACTAGATATGCTTTTTAAGTGTTACTTGTATATTACTTCTCCATGCTACAATCATGGCATTACAAAATGACATGTACTAGATGAGGAGGTTTTTTTATGTGTAATAAATTTCAAATCGTAGGTAGCTTGTTGCGTCCGGCTGATCTACTTGAATATAAAACGAAAATTGAACATCGTGATGACATCACTTATCCATTTTATCAACAATTTGAAGGATATGAGCAGTGTGAAGCTGAGGCAATTCATGCTGTAGTAGATAAAGAAATCGAGAATGGTTTGTCCGTTATTACGGATGGTGAATATTCCAAATCCATGTGGCATCTAGATTTTGTCTGGGGACTTGATGGAGTTAGTCGCTATATTGCGGATCATGGATATTTTTTCAGAGACACGGATGGAACTTCGAAATATGAGACTCGAAAAGATATTGGTCTTCGGATTACTGGACAATTGAGTGGAAAAAATCATCATTTTATTAAAGTATTTAAAAAGCTTCAAGCTGCTGCAGGCGAACGTGAAACAAAGCTATGTGTGCCTTCTCCATCGCATATTTTTGGTGAGTTGTCATGGTCGGATAATATTGGTGGTAAAGAAGCAGTTTATAAAGATAGACATGAGCTAAAAAACGGTCTTGTTAAGGCATATAAAGAATTTGTTGAGGAATTTGCTGCTTCCGGAGGGGAAATTCTACAATTCGACGATTGCTTATGGGAGCTTTTTGCTGATGATAACCCAAACTCGCCATATACTGGTGAGAACATCAATCAAGAGGAAGTACAGGCCCTTGCTACAGAGTTTATTGACATTAACAATATAGTCATTGATTTTGGACATAGCTTAGGCTTGAAAATGTGGACGCATAACTGCCGAGGCAACTATGACTCTCGTAATATGGGTGGAGGTTCGTATGCCAAAATTGCCAACCTGTTCTTAAAGCAGCTTAAGTATGATCGCTTTTTCCTTGAATGGGATGATGAACGTGCAGGTTCACTTGAGGCGCTTGCTGTGTTTAAGGATAAGCCTGATACGGAGATAGTACTTGGCTTGTTATCCTCTAAAACCAATACGCTTGATGATGAAGCTCGTGTAATTAGGATGCTTGATGAAGCATCAAAAATTATTGATAAGGACAGATTGTTGCTTTCGCATCAGTGCGGCTTTGCGTCATGTGATGGTGGTAATGAATTAACTGAGGCTGAGCAGTGGGCGAAGATTAATCAAGGATTAAAAATTGCACAGCAATATTGGGGTAAATAATGCTTAATCGTCATCGTAACAGTGATCAGTTACGAAGGCGATACAAAGGATGGCTCGGAAGGTCGTTAATAGACCAGTGAGTCATCTTTTTTGCTTTGAATAAACATGCGTAGGAAGTAGCATGGAAGTTGTATAGTGCGAATGATTTTAACAAAATCATCAATAATAGTAAGAGAGCATTGATAAATGAAGATATTTAAAATATGGAAATGATATTAATTACATATAATAATTAATTTTTCTTTTATTATAGTATAATAGTAGTTTCCTTATTCTAAAAATAACAAGAAAAAGGGAAATATAGTTGTTCATAAACTGAAATAATTTGTTATACTAATTCATATCGAATTCGTCGGAAATAGATGGCATCATAGATAGATACATTGTAAACTAGGTAACTGGTCTGCTAGGAGGATAAAGTTTGATTCAGCTCATTGACTTACACAAGTTATACAAAACGAATAAAGGCACAGTCGTTGGCGTCGATCACGTCAATCTTCATATTGCAAAAGGTGAAATTTTTGGAATCGTTGGTTATAGTGGCGCGGGAAAAAGCTCCGTACTACGATGCATCAACCTTCTTGAGAAGCCAACCTCTGGAAAGGTATTGGTGAATGGTGTTGATCTCACCGCTCTGAATAAAAATGAGCTAAGAGTCGCTCGTCAAAAGATCGGGATGATCTTCCAACATTTCTATCTTGTAGGAAGCAAAACTGTATTTGAGAATGTTGCACTTGCTTTGGAAGCAGCGGATACGCCGAAGTCAGCTATTCATGGAAAAGTTACAGATTTGCTTCAGCTCGTTGGTCTTGGGAATAAGGCGGACAGCTATCCAGCTCAATTAAGCGGAGGTCAAAAACAGCGCGTTGGCATCGCACGATCGTTGGCCAACGATCCACAAGTGTTGTTATGCGATGAAGCAACGTCAGCGCTTGATCCGATGACTACACAGTCTATACTGTCACTACTTCGAGAAATTAATCGCAAACTGGGGCTTACCATTGTGCTTATTACTCATGAGATGGAAGTAGTGAAGGAACTATGTCATAGGGTTGCCATTATGCAAAATGGCAAAGTAATTGAGGATGGTAATGTATATGAGATTTTCGCTAATCCGGTTGAGCCGCTAACTCGGGAATTTATCAATAGTGTATTGGAATTTAAGCTACCAGCCAAACTATGGGAGAAGCTTGATCCATCTGGAAAAGTAGTAAAGGTATTGTTCCGTGACGATGCTGCCCAGCAGTCGATTATCTCAGATTTATTGAAGAAGAGTGGAATTCAAGCAAATATTTTGCATGGGAAAATTGAGTATATAGGCGAAAAGCCTCTCGGAACATTCATTATGGAAGTAACCGGAACAGATGAGGAAGTCGATTCAGCCATTCGGTATTTGAATGATCGATCTTGCATTGTGGAGGTGGTTCAGCATGTCTAGCTCTTTCATAGAAATACTTCCCGATATGACAAAAGCATTTTATGAGACGCTCTACATGGTTGGTATCTCTCTACTGATTGCTTTGGTTGTTGGTTTGCCGCTTGGCGTGTTGTTGTTTATTAGTAGTAAAGGGCTATTCTCAGAGAACCGTGCTATTAATATGATATTGGGCGTAATTTCGAATATTGTACGTTCAATACCTTTCTTAATTTTACTTGTGCTACTACTGAAATTCACGGAATTCTTGCTTGGAACAACGATTGGTCCAACAGCTGCAGCTGTTCCACTCTCGGTTGCAGCGATTCCATTCTTCGCGCGTTTGGTAGAAAACTCGCTTAGAGAGGTGAATAAAGGTATTATTGAAGCGGCTATAGCGATGGGGGCAAGACCTTGGTTTATTATTCGAAAAGTATTGCTACCCGAAGCAAAGTCGGGCATAATTTCAGGCCTTACTATAACTGCAATCAGTTTGCTTGGTTTCTCTGCGATGGCAGGTACGGTTGGTGGCGGAGGAATTGGTGATTTAGCCATTCGATACGGTTATTATCGATATGATAATGAAGTATTGTTCACAACGGTTATTCTTCTAATTGTAGTTGTCCAAATTATCCAATTTATCGGTGATTGGGCTTCTCGGAAAGTAGATAAACGTTAAAATAAAATTACAACTCAGAAAAGGGGAAATATCAATGAAAAAGCAATTAACGATCGTTATGGTATGTATCTTGTTAATGTCCTTACTTGCCGCATGTGGTAGCAACAACAAGCAAGAAGGATCTGGTTCTAATGAAGGAGCTGCCGGGGAGAAAAAATCGCTGAAAATCGGAGCAACTGCTGGTCCATATAGTGATATGGTGAACAAAGCGATAAAACCTCTTATGGAAGAAAAGGGCTATAAAATTGAGATTGTAGAATTCAACGATTATGTTCAGCCGAACAGAGCACTTGATAACGGGTCTATAGATGCTAACCTGTTCCAACATATTATTTATTTGAACAAGTTTGCACAAGATAATAAGCTTGAGCTTAGTTCCATCATTAGTGTTCCAACTGCACCAATGGGTCTCTATTCAAATACAATCAAATCCATTGATGATATTAAAGATGGAAGTTCCCTTACGATTGCGAATGATCCTGCTAATCTAGCACGTTCACTACTGCTGCTTCAGGATATTGGGTTAGTAACAATTAAAGAGGATGCAGATCCAGCAACGATTTCTGATAAGGATATCGAAAATAACGTTAAAAATCTTAAAATAAATTCGCTTGAGGCTGCACAGCTTCCGCGGACGTTGGACAGCTCAGATCTGTCTGTAGTAGCAGGAAACTTCGCACTTGCAGCGGGTATGGACCTGACTACTGCATTGCAACTTGAGAATATGGCTGAAAACTATCGTAACGTTGTAGCTGTTAGAACAAAAGATATCGAAAGCCAATTCGCTAAAGATCTGCAAGAAGTTATTGAATCTGCTGAATTTGAGAAAACGATGGACGAGCAGTTCCAAGGCTTCTCAAAACCCGAATGGATGACAAAATAAGAGATTAAATAGACCTTGATGTTTCATTAAACGATACCCAATAAAGTAGACACAGTAAAAAGTCTACCTTATTGGGTATTTTTATTTATTATGCGCCAAAATATGGAGTTTGTAATATTTTAGAAATCTATTAAGTTTTCATTTAGATTTAAGATATAATGATCATTACATAGGTGTGGAATGTTGTATATTACTTGTTTTTTGATGATGACATATCAAATGAAATTTATACATTGAAAAAGCCAATAATGAAGTAAGTAAAATACAAAATTATAAGGATGAAGAGGGATGTTCATTGATGACAAATAGTATAACGAACGTTAAAGTTGATGAATTTTTAAGTAAGTCTAAAAAGTGGAAAGATGAATATACGAAGTTAAGAAATATCGTCCTTGACTGTGAACTGACAGAAGAATTTAAGTGGATGCATCCTTGTTACACGTTGCACAATAAAAATATTGTGTTAATACATGGATTTAAAGATTACTGTGCACTTCTGTTTCACAAAGGAGCATTGTTAAAGGATGCCCAAGGCATACTGATTCAACAAACGGAGAATGTGCAGGCGGCACGTCAGATTAGGTTTACCAATGTTCAAGAAATAGTTGATATGGAGTCTATTCTGAAAGACTATATTAATGAAGCTATTGAAGTTGAAAAAGCTGGTTTGGAAGTGGAATTTAAGAAGACGGAGGAATACACAGTACCTGAAGAATTTCAAACTAAATTAGATGAGCTACCTGCTTTAAAGACTGCGTTTGAAGCATTAACCCCCGGAAGGCAAAGAGCATACATTTATTATTTTTCTCAAGCTAAACAATCAAAAACTCGAGTCTCAAGGGTTGAAAAATATATGCAGCAAATTCTTGAAGGCAAGGGATTAGATGATTAAGGTTTGTATGCAAATCTAACCAATTATATGAACTATATTAATACAAGGATATTCAATAATATAATTGAACAAAGGATTAGACATACTAAGGTATCTGGATAAACAACCTTATGTAATGAGCCGCTGCTTATTGCGTAAGGTTGTTTTTAATTCCTTTTTTAAAAAATCACGATAAAACAAATGATTTGAGTGAAGTAAACATAAATTCCCACTTACCGCTTGAAAACGAAATCGAAATAATCAGGGTAATATATATAATTACTTATTGATGTGAACAGAAGGGAGAAGGAACTATTGAATGATAATCAAATCATAGAGAAAATACTGCAGGGTGAACAGCAATATTTTAGAGTGCTGTATGATAAGTATTTTGAATATGCAGTAAGGGTATCGACGATTATTTTACACAACCAGCATTCGTTGGTTAAGGATGCTGTGCAGGAAGCATTTATAAGAGTTTATCGAAATATGAATCAATATGACATGGATCGAGAGTTTAAACCATGGTTTTATACGATTTTACTGAATGAATGCAAACGCATAAGCCAAAAGAACAACTATATTGTAAATATTGGTGAACAAATAGTGGAACCGTTGCATCAAGATCGGCATCCTTTCATTGAATATGAATCTCTCTATATTGCTATTCAGCAGCTTGATGAGCACAATCGGATACCGGTTATATTGAAATATATGCATGATATGAGGGATCAGGAGATTGCAGATGTATTACAGGAAAATGTAAACACGATTAAATCACGGCTGCACAAGGCTCGTATTAAGCTTAAAAATATGTTACAGCATGAATCTGGAGGTGCAACGCAATGAAAGAGAAGCAATTAGATGAGATGATTACGGAAGCATTGTATAATCATTCGAATAGCGACTCAGTTAGTAAAGAGAATATATGGAATAATATTGCCCAAGAGCTGCAATTGAAGGAAAGTGGGGGTGTAGATGTAGATACAACCATGAAAAGTAGTAACGATCGGGCGCTCCATATAGAACAATCATTTAGCAAGGAATCAAACATCTATAAGAAGAATAATCGAAAATCCAATAAGTGGATCTGGATAACAACTTTTGTTGCAGCAGCGAGTGTAGTAGGTATGATGGTGACGACAAATACTGGTCAAGCTTTTGTTAATCAAATTAAGCAATATTTTGTGCCAGAAAAAAAAGTGATCGAGGAATACGAGGGAATGCCTGAAGAGAAAGATATAGTATTGCAAGATACAAAATCCGGTTATGTAATTTATATCGATGAAGACAGATACAAGTTAGTTCAGGAAGAGAGTCAGGATGTAATCTCCCCTAAGGTTCCATTGGAAGAGAGATATCCTGAGGTTTCAATGAGTATTAAGCAAGTGGTAGGAATGTCACCTGAGCAAGTAATTGCAGAGCAGCAACAGCTTTTGGCAGAAAAATATGCTAAAGTGGAAGTACCAGTTCAAGTTACGGAGCCTCTTGAAGCAACACTTATATCGGCTACGGACGGTCAAAACTGGGATAGCCCAGTTGCGAAAGTATATGTGCTGTCGAATGGTCATGGGGGAAGTTTTGTCATAACAGAGAAATACTTTCTAGAGGCAGCAGAAGGTCATGGGGCAAGATTCTACTACATGTTAGAGCAATTTACACGTGTAGATCAGACGCAATAACAACGTTAAGAAGAAGGAGTGGGAAATATGGATCTAGAAACGGTAATGCAGGAATTAGAAACTCTTGGTAAAGAACGAACCAAGAAAATATATCAGTCTAATGGGGCACATGAACCACTTTTTGGCGTCGCGACAGGTGCTATGAAGCCCATTTTCAAAAAAACAAAAATAAATCAACCATTAGCTGAGCAGCTTTATGCTACAGGGAACTATGATGCCATGTATTTTGCTGGAATAATTGCTGATCCGAATGCGATGACTGAAGCAGATTTCGAGCGTTGGATTGATGGAGCTTATTTTTATATGCTTTCCGATTTTGTGGTTGCCGTAACGTTGGCTGAAGCAGATATTGCGCAAGAAATTTCTGATAAGTGGATCGCAAGTGGTGAAGAGTTGAAAATGTCTGCCGGCTGGAGCTGTTATTGCTGGCTATTGGGTAATCGCCCAGATAGCGATTTTTCCGAAAGCAAAATAGCTAAAATGCTTCAAATGGTGGAAAGCACGATTCACGATGCACCAGAGCGAGCGAAATACGCAATGAATAACTTTATTTATACTGTGGGTGTATCGTATGTTCCTCTTCATGATATGGCAATCGAGACTGCGAAGTCAGTAGGTCCTGTAGCTGTTAAGAGTAACAAGAAAAAGGACAACTATTTGATCGCTTCAGAACAAATCCAAAAGTTTGTAGATAAAAGGAAACCTGGCTTCAAACGCAAACATGTAAGATGTTAATATTAACTTCTAACAAAAATGAGGGTTCATGCTATGCCAAAAAAAGATAATATGCTGGCAATTCTATGGATGCTGAATTCGGGCGTAAAAGTTACTGCAAAACAAATATCTGAAAAGTTAGAAGTAAATATAAGGACCGTTTATCGGTATATTGATGCACTATGCGCTAGTGGCGTTCCAATAATATCTGATACAGGTCATAATGGCGGGTATAGCTTACTGAATAATTTTATTAAAGCACCTTTGCTATTTGAGATGGATGAGAAGAAGGCACTCCTTCATGCTGCTGTTTTTGCAAAAGAAGCGGGATACCCTTTAAGTGAGGCATTAGACAATGCAACATCAAAATTAAAAATGTATTCGAACCATGAGCAGGAAAGTATTCTTAGCCGTCATTTGGCTGGATTTGAAGTGATAAACCGTAGGAGAGACTCTTCTGTTCAGCCGGTGTTGGTGGAATTGGAGCAGTCTGTAGCAAACCAATTCTCAGTAGAAATTGAATACCGTACAAACCGTGAGGAACAACCTAAGAATAGGGTGATAGATCCCTATGGAATGGTTTACTGGAACAATAAATGGTATACTGTTGCATTTTGCCAACTAAGAAATGAGATTCGTAGCTTTCGAGTGGATCGGATTCTACAAATCAAGAGTACTCATATATTATTTAATCGTATAAAAGACTTTTCTCCCCGTGAATTTTTTATGCAAAATTTGTTGCCTGATTTAGCAGGTAAGGATGGGTTGATAACTGTAGTTATTGAAGGCAGGTCAGAGGCATTGGATGACTTATGCCTACATTGGTTTTTGGGCCATCATCTGCAAGAGCGAACATCCAATCAATCCATCTTTTTACTTGATGAAAGATCAATTCATACCTATGTCCCGTATACTCTCCTGTCCTACGGGAAATCGATTCAAGTTGTTGAACCACAGAGTTTGAAGGCAAAACTTATTTCTATTGCGTCGGAGTTAATAGAATATTATCAACCTCAATAGCTTCACTGACAGTAGATGTCAGTGAAGCTATTTTATAATGAACATAATCATTGATTACTGATGGATACTTGCTTGGTGTCATTTGATGAGTTGAGAAATAAGGAGAACTTGCGAATGAATAAGGTATATCTTTATGTGTTTGACACAATGGCAGACTGGGAAATAGGTTACTTAACTGCCGAACTGAACTCGGGAAGATATTATAAAAAGGGGCTAGCCCCATCAAAGATAGTTACTGTGGGAATTGATAAGACTGCTGTAACTACAATGGGTGGATTGAAAATAATACCTGACATGAATCTAGATGAGTGCAGTATTGAAAGCACAGATACATTAATTTTACCAGGTGGTGATACATGGACGGAAACCATTCACCAACCCATCTTAACTATCGCTAAGAGGTGTTTAGCTGAAGGAGGATTAGTTGCAGCAATTTGTGGGGCTACAATCGGACTTGCTCAGTCAGGGTTGTTGAACTCACGTTCGCATACAAGTAATGACCTGGAATACCTTAAAATGATCTGTCCGACGTACACAGGCGAAAACTATTACAACACGGAGTCTGTTGTAACTGATGGAAAGCTGATCACTGCATCTGGAGTGGCTCCGTTAGAATTTTCTGTTCAAGTATTGAAAGCTCTCGGTGTGTTTACTTCAGAAACATTAGATGCCTGGTATAATCTTAATAAGACACATGAATCCCAATATTTCTTTGAGCTAATGAATTCAATCCAATAAAGGTACAAGTATAACATGATAGGTTATATTCATTTAAAGGGGGAGTAAAAATGACTGAAAACATAAAATATGATGCAGTATCAGGCAAATATACAAAGAATGGAACACCTAACGGATTCACATCGCTTACCCCGTTTATAACTGTGAAGGAACCTTCTGAAGCTATAGAGTTTTATAAAATTGTTTTTAATGCAAGGGTTAAGGATATTACTGAATATACTGATGGAGATGGCAATAAATTAATTGTTCATGCGGAATTAGATTTTGGAAACGGTTTTTTGCAGCTGGGAGCAGCGAATCCTACATATAAATTGGTCTTGCCGCCAGATGAAGACAATGCGTGTTATTCTATAGGAATCTACGTAATTAATGTAGATGAAGTATTTGAAAACGCGGTAGCAAGAGGAGCAAAAGTAAGGGAACCCGTTACAAATTTTGTTTCAGGTGATCGATTCGGAAGTATATTGGATCCATTTGGAGTAAGATGGTCTATTATGACTAGGATTGAAGATTTGTCAGAAGAAGAAAGCAGTCGTAGAGTTGCCCAATGGGCTAAAAGCTTTAGTGGAGAATAAATTCAATAACCGTTTTAACAGAAAAAAACACGCCATTGCTGGTGTGTTTTTTTCTGTTTGAGAGGAGTACTGCTAAGCTAATTATTTTACTTAATTAAAATAGATACAGTTGAAAGCTATTTGAGTTCATAAAATGAAAAGATTCTACAAGCTAAATGAAGATTTGTACCTTTTTAAATAGCAGTTGAAATATATAGTGAATAAACGGCATTTTGAGTAACATTCATGTCAAGATATATTGAAATTGCGTCGTTTCTTGTGACTGGGTTACCGACTATATTGCTGGTCCATGTGACAGTTGCATTAGGTGTTACAGCATAAGCAGCACCGTCGGAAACGCGTACGGGCTGTGCTCCTACATCGGTAGGTCTAATGGAGAAGATTAGGGTCCCAGAAAGGATAGCTGTAGTTGTAAGAGTAATTGTAGATATAATATTGCCTGCTAATGGTGCGGCTGCATTATTTATAACATCGAAACATACTTGGAATAGGTATGTTCCAACAGGTAAGTTGTTTACAGATATTGCCCCTGAAAAAGCAACTACGCTTCCGTCTGCAGCATCCACATAAGGAATTGCATTAGAAAGAGCTCCAGGAGATCCTGCTATACGTTGAAACCCTACATTATTTCCACCATAGTTAATAACTTTCGTGAAATTTGTAGGTGCTGCACCAGTAGCACCAGCAGCACCAGTAGCACCAGCAGCACCAGTAGCACCAGCAGCACCAGTAGCACCAGTAGCGCCAGCAGCACCAGTAGCGCCAGCAGCACCAGTAGCGCCAGCAGCACCAGTAGCACCAGTAGCGCCAGCAGCACCAGGAGCACCGGTAGCACCATCAGCGCCAGCAGCACCAGGAGCACCGGTAGCACCATCAGCGCCAGGAGCACCAGTAGCGCCAGGAGCACCAGTAGCGCCAGTAGCGCCAGCAGCACCAGGAGCACCGGTAGCGCCAGCAGTACCAGTAGCACCGGTAGCGCCAGCAGCACCAGGAGCACCGGTAGCGCCAGCAGCACCAGGAGCACCAGTAGCGCCAGCAGCACCAGGAGCACCAGTAGCGCCAGCAGCACCAGGAGCACCAGTAGCGCCAGCAGCACCAGGAGCACCAGGAGCACCGGTAGCGCCAGCAGCGCCGTCTATACCATCAATACCTCTAGGTCCTCTAAATCCTCTAGGTCCTCTATCACCTTTAGGTCCTTTAAATCCTCTAGGTCCTCTAGGTCCTCTAGGTCCTCTCTTACAATGATCACATCGCTCACATCCATTACACTTTTTACCTTTTTCACAACAGTCTGATGTCGTATTAGAGGATGTTGGCTCACAACTATTAGAATACTTTTTTTTCGCTTTTTTGCATTTATATGAGTGTAGTTCAGGATCATGGGTATTAAGATTTTTTTTTAGATTTAGTTTATTTAAGCGATTCAAATATATTACCTCCTTAATGTTATAAATAAATATTATGTATTGAAACATAAATTGCTCACGGCGATAAGTGGAAATAAGCGATTGTCTAGTAAAGGTAGGAGTACCCGTCTAAAGTCTAGCTATAATCTGGTCAAGGGTCTGTTTTGCTTTTTATATTTCATGTTACAATATAGAAAAATATGGTTGTAAATAGGAGAAGAGATCATGAGATCATATCAAACAATTAGCAGGTTATTAGTCATTGTACTACTGGCAGTGGGAATGACAGGTTGCGGTTCATTTACTACAAACGTCGGAAATGTTGTCATCGGTGAGGGTTCTGGTTCGGGCGAACTTATTAGCTTACAGAAAGAGTCATTCAAGGTTGTTGATTTTGATAAAATCGATATTAAAGCGGAAGCAATGGCAATATTCGTTACCAAAAGTACAACTGATGATGCAGAAGTGGAATTACTGGTAGATGATAAGATCGATAGCAAATTTACATTAGAAACATCGCTTAAATCTAGTAAATTAGATATTAATGTAAAGGAAAAAGAAAAGGGCGGTAGCATTATCAATGATACTAGAGGTGAAAGAAAGCTGAATATATCGTTACCTGATAAACTGTATAATCAATTGACGATTAACAATAACTTTGGATTAGTAGATATTAATGACTTGAATACGGAGAGTTTGGATATAAAGGTTGATGCGGGTTCCATTCAGCTTAAAAGTGTAGTTGGAGAGATGAATCTTGAGGTGAATGCTGGTCAGATAGTAGTAGAAGGATTTAGTTTGGAAAATGATTTAACTGCAAAAACGGATGCAGGAGCAATTAGAATTGATCTGAACGCTTCTCCAAAAGCAGCTGAAATTAAGTTAGTTAGCGAAGTTGGTTCAGTGTCGTCGAACTTGGAAGGAATCGACTATAGTGTTAATTCTACCAATAAAAAGACAGGAACAATTGGATCAGATGGGTATCGTATCAATGCTTCTACATCGGTGGGAGACATCCAAGTTAATCTTAAAAATTGATAAAGAGGGGCAATTTGCCCCTCTTTTTATTTTCTAATGCAATCTATTAAAGTAACGATTCACCTCTTTGTTAGCGTAGAATCCAACAGATTTCTATTGAAGTAAGACAGCCCACTTATAGGTTGTCCGGAATAATAAACGATACCGTTGTTCCTTCATTGGGCTTACTGAATATAGATAAACCTTGACCGTACATTTGTATCAATCGTCGATTCGTATTGGACAGACCAATTCCGCCCTTCCCCTTCATTGATGGTATTAGAAGCTGATTAACTTCTTTTTGATTCATTCCTATACCATTATCACTTACTTCAATAAGGGTAGAATTATCCTGACGAATAACTCGAATATGTACAGTAACTCCTTTGTTCTGACTATTGAGGCCGTGCTTGACAGCATTTTCAATTAGTGGTTGTAGTGAAAGTGGAGGGAGAAGCAAGCTAATGTTGGATTCAACCTCCCAGACGATAGATAATCTTTCCTCGAAACGCACTTTTTCAATATACAAATATGATTCGACAAGCTCGAGTTCATGGGAAAGCTCAACCAGTTCTCCAGTATTCAAAAAATTAAAGCTGATTCGCAAAAATGATGCAAAAGATTCACCTAGAGTTCGCATTTTTTCCGTATCGATATCGCTAAGTGCCATCATTGAATTAAGTGTGTTAAATAAAAAATGAGGATGAATCTGTGCCTGAAGATAGGCGGCTTCCATACGCAAACGCTGATTTATAGATTGCTTCAGCGTGATTAGTGCACTAATTCGGTATCTAAGTTCTAAAGCATCCACAGGCTTGGTAACATAATCGTTGGCTCCTGATGAGAATCCGGTGTAGATGTCAGCAGGTTGACTACGCGCTGTAAGCAGCAGAATTGGAAGCTCTGATACTGAGTAATGCTCTCTTACTCTCTGCGTCAACTCATAGCCAGATATATGTGGCATCATGGCATCGGCAATAAGCAGGTCCCACTGTTGTGTGCCTAACAAAGCTAACACTTCATGGGCTGAATGTGCTGCTGTGATGTTATACTGCTCCGTAGAAAGTATGCTAACAAGCACCTTCAAGTTGACGGTATTGTCATCCACTATAAGAATATTTGCCTTCACTTCATTTATAAGAGGTGGAATTAGTAAGGATTCCTCATCTTCAACCAATGCCGGATAAAACAATTTGGAGACTGCAACTTCACTTCCGTCCATTATGTGGTGTGGTTGATTAGACTGTTGCGACAATGGAAGATTCGCCACGCTCGATAATGGTAGATCAAAGCTGAATATGGTGCCCTTGCCTAGTTCGGAGCGAACCTTCAATGTACCACCATGCAGTTCAATCAACTGCTTACAAATACTTAAGCCAAGTCCGATACCTTTCCCATCACTTACTCCATATGTTCCTAGCTCATAGGGAAGAAACACTCGCGCTTGCGTTTGCTCATTCATGCCGATACCTGTATCGGTGATATGAATGATGGCATACCCAGCCTGGGACTCGGTAGAAACCGAGATGGTTCCTTCTTCAGTATACTTGAAGGCGTTATGCAACAGATTATACAAAATTTGTACTAGTCTTTTCTCATCAGCCATTACTGGCGGGAAAGATTCCGCGATATTTATATGAAATTGAATAGATTTTCCTTCTGTCATAAATTTTAGCATAGCAAGTACTCCAGGAATAATTGATTGAATCTGTAAAGGTTCTTGCTGTAGGACAATCCGGTGATCCTTAAGACGTGCAACATCCAGAAGATCCTCAATCATATACGACATGCGGCAACTTATAGAGATAAGTAGTTCCATATCTTTAACGCTTTTCTTATTCATCTTTACACTTTCTTTTGTAACAATAGCTTGAGCGATATTCATAATACCGTGTAGTGGTGTTCTCAGTTCATGTGATGTATTGGTGAGAAATTGGTCTTTCAACTTGTCAGATTTTTTTAACTGCTCGTTTAGTATCTCGTTCTCCATAGAATTCCGAGAGTATTTCTTAAACCAATAGGTCGAAAATCCGATAAAGGTAGCGATGATATCAATTGGATAATAGACTGTTACAGACCCAAATATATTCCACGAAAAATTGGATATTAAGCTTGCTGCGGCTATAAGCAAGAAGATAACGTCATTATCGGATTGTTTCTTGAAGATCATTGTTCCTATTATATAAAAAAGCCAAATATATGGAATCATACTAAAGGCAATAAATATTTTTGAATCAAACACTCCATTTACAAATGAGGAGTGCGCTAACAATAGTACTCCTGTCATTGTATAAAGTGCTACTGTGTACAATCGCAGCCATACATTTGGCGAAGAAACCGAAGACAACCGTCTAAATATAAGAAGAATAAAAAAGTTTTGCCACAGATACGATACCAGCCTGATCTTTACCACCCATGAATAGTTAATTGGAAACCATTCCAAGAGCAAGTGATCATATCTACTTACAATTAATATTCCAACAGTCAGTGTTAACAGACTCATAATTAACAAAGCACGATCTTTAGGATTGAGCAAGTAGAGAATACAAGCATATAATCCATGAAGCATTAAAATAATAAACGTAACGAGTTGAAATAGAATGGAACACCAACGCATCTTATCGATCGCTTCCTGAGTACCGAACAGAATAGGGCGGGTAATCCCACCGTCATTAGGGTCATCGAAGTTGGCAACGTGAATTAATAATTCGATTTCTGTTGTCCCTTCAATAGAATAAAGAGCGGTGTATGAGACATTTTTGGGCGTGTATTCATTTGCATGTGAAGCAGGTATGCCACTACCGGCCGAGACTACGCCATTTATCTCTATTTCCGATGAAGCTTGAATTCCTTGAATCCAGAAAGCAACAGGTTGTTTCAATGGATCGATTAATATCCGTAGTCGATACGTTCCATACCCGTACGAGTAATCTTTATTCAGTTCGTTTCCCCAGTCTCCTGGAACTTGAATATTTCGGAATTGTTCTTCCTTCGATTGTATATCGTGACTTAAATTTAATTCTTGAGGGTATAATTTCCATTGTCCGTTTAAAGAGACTATTGAGGATTTCTCCAAATGATCTAAATCGCGCAAATCTAGTACACCATCGACGACTTGAGGGTACTCTGATATAGAAAAATATTCAGACCAAGCCCAACGCAGTCCAAGGAGAAATCCGAAAAATATAATAATTATAACTATATATTTATAAGAAGCTGTGTTTATTAATTTCAACATACTAAGTAATCTAACACAAAATTCGTGTATTCCTTTCTTATTCCAGCGATGAAAGTCGATTAATATAGGTGCTTTAGTAAATATCGCGACTGGGTTTAGTTTAAACTCAGCATCGATGTTCCTTTATATATTTTGATAATGGTTTAAGAGATTCTCCAATTTTTCTTTAATCAATTGTTTTAATGATTCTGGCTTTACTGAAATAATTGCATGACCATATCTTATGAAATAGCTTGCTATAAACTCCTCTTCTCCTACATTATAAAATCCTGTTATCACCGTTTTATTATCTATTTTGAGTTTCATAGAAGGATAATGTTCTTTGTGAAAAATATCCTTTGCTTGATCTAGAATCTCTACTTCATAAATAATCCCTTTTTCAGATTGATAAATTTCTAATGAGCGTTCAAGCAGTTCATCTAGTGAAAAGTTAGGTTTAATATTTGCTTCAATTTCTTCAAAAAAAGTTATTTTATCACATCTAAACACTCTATATTTATTCGTAAGTAGTTCTATTCCGGCAGCATACCATTGACCGAACCTAGCCGATATTTTGAAAAATTTAACATGATAGTTTTTCTTCTGGTTATTTTTCAAATATTGAATGTTACAGTGACACTCATTAATAATGCTCTTTAGAATTTTATCTAAAAAACGACTAACATTATTATGTGGATACACTTCAAACTGAAGGACCTTTTTCATCTTATGAATTTGCTCTATTTGCATGCTAGAAAGGCAGTTCTCAAATTTTTCATTTAATTTATTTATACTTAAATGGAATGGTGTTGATTGATAAGCTTGTAACGTTAACATGGCAAAATACAGTGCATACACTTCATCAAGTGTGAAAATAATGGGGGATAACAATCTATTCTTTAGGATACCATATCGTCCATGTCTACCATGTTCTGAAAAAATAGGCATACCTAATTGCTCTAATGAGCTTATATCGCGCAGTGCTGTACTTTTCGAAATATTGTATTTATCCATAAGGTCGATTAGATTAAAGTACTCTCGACCATTTAAGTATCTAATCATATCATTTAATCTTTCAGATTTTTGCATGTTAAGCTCCTTATAAAGGTGTCATGTTTTGATACCTTTATATATGATAATAAGTTTAAGGTAAGATATCAAATATAGATGATATCGGCCTAGAAACAATATTTTTCAATAAAAGGAGATAAATTCTATGGGGACTACATTAGAAGTAGCTATATTCTTATCGATGAACGGAAAAGCACAAGAGGCTATAAATTTTTACAAGAAACATTTCAACGCAGAGCAATTGTTACTTGTAACCTATCAAGACATCGCAAAACGTGACAGCTCAATAAAGCTAACCGATGAAAATAAGAATTGCATTTCTCACTCTGTCTTATTAATTGGAAAAACAAAAGTAATGGTAGCAGAAGATTCGATGAATATGAGTGAAAAGTATACAGTTGGTAATAACACTTCATTATGTATTCAAAGTGCTGACTTAGCAGAAATTGAACATTTTTATAATAGCTTAATTACAGATACCGGGGTGAAAATCATAGTCCCTTTATCTAATAATGTATTTAGCAAAGCATACGGAATTATTGAAGACCCATTCGGTATACAAATTCAACTAATGTTTGATGACAGATTACAGTGAACGATTATAAGTCAGATGAATAAATTTCTGGTCAGTTGGCATATTAATGATGAGGTGATTATTATGGCAAAAGCCGGTATGAGACGTCCAGATCCAAGAGAAAATATCAGCACTGAAAGTAATAAGAGACAGAATTTACCGAGAAACGATATGGCACCTGTGCCCGAAATTCAAGGTAAAGCGAAAAGTGGTAAAGAAAAGGCCAATCGTGCACCTGATTGATATACTTAAAACCTTGATTAACATTTAAAGCTTAAAGACTAAAATACCTAAGTTGTTACTAATTTTTATTACGTACAATTTGGGTATTTTAGATTTAGTTGTTACTCATTAATCTTTGAAAATTGTCATATATAATATTAATTAAGGAATGATGAAACCTAATGATTTTGATTAGTACTATACTTGTAGCGGTTGTTGCGCTTGAGCATATATACATACTAATTCTGGAGATGTTTATGTGGACTAAGCCAAGAACAATGCGAATTTTTGGTACAACAGAGCAATTCGCGGAAGAAACAAAATCTTTGGCAGCGAATCAAGGACTTTATAATGGATTTCTTGCCGTTGGTTTGCTATGGGGGCTTGTTTACCCTGATTTTTCGTTTGGAAGGCAGATTCAATTGTTCTTTCTTGCTTGTGTACTAATAGCCGCAGTTTACGGAGGTTTGTCTGCGAAGAGATCAATTCTTTTTACGCAAGGTCTTCCAGCACTTATTGCTTTGCTTTTTGTTCTTATTCGTTCATAATGCACATGTTAACATGATGGCTAAGATTATATTCATTTACTTTAATGGTTCAATTATATAAATGAAATAGTAAAGAGGGGCAAATTGTCCCTCTTTTTTGTTAACTAATTTAAATGGTTGAGATACCTCAAAGCTTGTGTGATGCATTGCTTGTTTTATAAAAGAAAAGTATAATTGATAATCATTATCAATCAGCGAGATTGAATAAACAGCTGATTGCTTTATAGAGGCGGTAAAGAGGTGGCGGAATGCAAAAACAATTACATAAAACAGATTTAAGTGAGGTTAGACAGTATATAGAAGAGAATTTCACGAAGCAATTATCTTTAGGACATTTAGCAGACATTACTGGTCTTAGTTCCAGTTACTTTTCGTCGGCGTTTAAACAAGCATATCATCAAAGTCCAATGGAGTTAGTTACACAGTTACGTATTCAAAAGGCAAAACAACTGTTACAAAATGAAGATGTTCGGATGAAGTTTATAGCAGAAGCGGTTGGATATAATGATGAATTTTATTTTAGTCGAGTGTTCAAAAAGGTTGAAGGTATATCACCAACTATTTATAGTGTCCAGCAAAAATCTCATATTGGTGTTGTGACAGGTAATATGATGGGGTATTTACATGCTGCAGGACTGATACCATTCGCCACACCATTAAGCGCAAAATGGACACCATACTACTATAATTTGTGGAAGGATCAAATTGAGCATAAGATTCCACTAATAAACAATAAAAATTATTGTAATCTAAATGAGCTATTTCATTTGCAATTCGATCTTCTTATATCACCAAGAGATTTGCCATCGGAAATGGTAAAGTTGATGGAGGATCATTTTCCTATTTATTGGCTAGATGATAAGAAAGATTGCTTAATGATATTAACTGAGCTTGCTATTCTATTAAATAGAGGAAAAGAAGCAGAGAAGTGGATCATACAGTATAAAACAAGATTAGCGGAGATTCGTGGACAGTTAAGCTGGATGACTAATCCACCTAAAGTTCTAGTTATACGTATCTATCAAAGTCACATATATGCTTATTGTAATACAGGCATACATCATCTTTTATTTCAAGATTTAGGGGCAGTATCTAGCTATGAACATGCTGGTTCATATAATGAAGAAATAACCTTTGATGAGCTAGAGCAAATGAAGATAGATAAGTTATTTACTATAATATGCCCCGATGATGAATCACGAGCTACTTGGCATCACTTACAAAGAAATACTGGATTTAAACAATTAGATGCTGTAAAAGATCAGCAAATATTTGTAATACACTCAGATCCATGGTTTGAATATTCTCCAGTTGCATTACGACGAATGCTAGAAGAAGTTGCATTTATGATGATACCTTAAAAATGTACATGACTAATCATAATATATTACATGGTTAATGTTACATATCTCTTATATAATAACCATTGAGAATGATTATTAGTGAGAATAAATGAAAGAGGGATTGTCGATTATGAAGGGATTTAATGCAAGAAAAATAAGTTTTGTAGTCATTGTAGGTATATTGTCTATTGTACTAACAGCTTGTGGCAGTAATAATGGAGCGAATCAGCCAGAAAAGGTCACTCCAGTTACAACAAGTGAATTGAATTCTGGGGAGTCTGGTGACACAACTGAAAAAGAAACGAGAGAAGTTATTAGAGAACCTTTCTTAGTAACCGATCAAGTAGGTAATGAGTTAACAATTCCAGGGTTAGTACATAAGGTGTATGCACCTGGCTTAGAGGATTACTTAGTAACATTGGGTGTAACTCCAGTAGCACAATGGTCCACTGGAACAAGCCCTCAACAATATTTACAGGATGCGTTGAGCGGGGTACAAGAAATTAGTTTTGCTAATGGGGTTCCATCTCCAGAAACTGTAGTAGATGTAGAGCCGGAGTTAATATTATTCCCTACTTCTTTTTATGCACAAAATGGTGTACATGAAAACTATTCGCAAATTGCTCCAACTTACGTGTTTGAGAATGCACTTGGTAACGTAGTAGAAGCAACGGAAACCATTGCACAATTGCTTGGATTAGAAGATAAAGCAACAGAAGCTATTTCTGCTTACAAAACAAAGTTGGAAGCAACAAAAACACAGTTAGCTAGCATTACTGCTGGTAAAAAAGCTATTTATATTAATGCTAATGCTCGTGCGATCTTTTTAGTAGGTAACTTCCATTACGGGGGGTATGTATTAAGTGAGCTAGGATTTGCTCAAAGTGTACTTGTAGAGGGACAAGCCTCTGCAAATATTTCATTAGAAATGGTGTCAGATATAGACGCTGATTATATATTTATTAACGACAACGATGGTCTTGGAGATGCTTTCCTAACAGAAATCAAAAATAGCCCATTATGGAGTGCTCTGCCTGCAGTCCAATCCGGTAAAGTGTTTGAGGTTAAAGGTGATCACTGGAGATCGAGTGGATTAATTGCATATGAAAAAACGATGGATGATATTGTGGAGTTTTTACAACCGTGATCATTAAGCCGTACGTTAAGTCCAATTATGAAACGATGCTCATTACGAATAATGTGAATAATTTAGATTATGAAATTTTCATTGCAAAACCTTTTGATGAGCCTGCAAAGGATGGTTATGGTGTCATCTATGTGCTAGATGGTAATGGACTATTTGAAACAGCTGCAGAAATCACTAGATTGTTGACGCGTAAACCTAAAGGATATCACCCAACTATTGTTGTTGGTATTGGTTATCCTGGTGGTGAAGCATTTGATACTGAACGTCGAATGTATGATTTAACAATGCCAGCTGAGGTAGAAAATTTACCACAGCGTCCCAATGGGGAGCCTTGGCCAAAACTTGGGGGAGCAGAAGAACTGATCTCATTTTTCGAAAATGATTTAATGCCTACCATTGGACAGCGATACGTAATAGATAAACATAAGCAAGCATTGTTTGGTCATTCATTGGGAGGATTATTTGTCCTTCATACTTTATATACTCAATCATTACTATTTTCTCATTATATTGCAAGTAGTGCATCGATATGGTGGAATCATCACGCAATATTAAATGAGTATGAAGCATTTAAATCCCAGTTACCAAAAAATGATTCAAGTAATGCACTCAAAACGTTAATGATTGTTGGTGGAGATGAGCTTGAGTATATGGTCAAGGATAGCTTGGATTTATGTACAAGCATGATGTCTTTACACGATCCAAGTATAGAAGTAAGTTGGGCATTGCTTGAGCAAGAGGAGCATGTCAGTGTAATACCTGGCTCTATTAGTAAAGCGGTTAGATTTTTACTTACAACCTAATCTGGTAATTAGACATCATATTCGTTGTGCACCTGAGCTAGCCCTTGGCTGGCTCTTTTTGCAAAATGAAAGGAAAGGATTGTAGTCATTGGCCTCAAATGTTCACAAATCATCACTGTGTAGATCACATTCAGAGAATAGTCCTGAGACTATAAAAGGAGCTAAAAAGTTATCATTTTTTTTATTAGTTATATTATTGCTCTTACTATTAATCGGTGTTTTAGTACTGGCTATGGCATTAGGTGCGAAAAAAATTCCTTTCTCGGATGTGTTTTTGTCGATTTTTTCTTTTGACGAAGCGGTTACTAATCATCAAGTGATCCAGTCCATTCGCTTACCGCGAGTACTTGCAGCTATGGCTACAGGAGCTGGATTTGCAGTAAGTGGAGCTATTATTCAAGGGATTAGTCGTAACCCTTTAGCTGATTCAGGTATTCTTGGATTAAATGCTGGGGCAGGTGTCATGTTAGTAATTGCTATGATTTTTATACCTACACTTACATTTACAGGCTCACTTTGGCTTTGTATAATAGGAGCGGCATTAGGAGCGGGTTTAGTATTTAGTGTTGGCTTACTAAGTAAACGAGGTTTGACACCTATTCGACTTGTATTGGCTGGTGTTGCAATATCTTCAATGCTAACAGCCTTAAGTGAAGGTATAAGTATCTTCTTTTCAGTTTCACAACAAGTAGCTTTTTGGTATGGGGGAGGCTTAAGTGGTATTGGTATAGTACATTTACAACAAATGTTACCTTGGATGCTACTGGCTTTATTACTCTCTATCACAATCTCGAAGTCGATTACGCTACTATATGTAGGGGAAGAAACCGCTACAGGGCTTGGAGTTAATATTAAGCTTATAAAGAGTCTTTCCCTATTATCGGCATTCATGTTAGCTGGCATTTCATGTGCTTTAGCTGGATCTGTAAGCTTTATTGGGTTACTTGCTCCACATTTGGTACGTTACTTAGTCGGTGTAGATTATCGCTTCATAATTCCATTATCCGCAATTCTCGGGGCAATAATTGTAGTACTTGCTGATTTAGTCGCTCGAATCGTAAATGCTCCTTATGAAATTCCTGTAGGAGCTGTAATTGCTGTTATCGGTATTCCGTTCTTTCTGTTTTTGGCACGTAAAGAAAGGCGGGGACTATAGTGACATTAAGATGGAAATTTATAGTCGTAGCAATAATTTTACTTCTAGGCTGTATATTTAGTTTATCTACCGGTCAAAGTAGCTTAAGCTTACAGCAATTGTGGCATACCTTATTAGGGGATGGAACTTCGAGGCAGGAGCTTGTCCTTTTTCAGTTCCGCATACCTCGTATGATCCTAGCTTTTCTAGTTGGTGGTGCTTTAGCAATAGCAGGAATGCTTCTACAAGCAATAAGTCGTAATGCATTAGCAGATCCAGGTATATTAGGGATAAATGCCGGAGCTGGGTTAACAATGATGCTATTTTTGCTATTACAAAATAGTTCAACGAGCGTCCATACTTATGTCCAACCACTCTATGCTCTAATGGGTGGATTTATCGTAGTAGCTCTATTATTTTTACTTTCATATGATCGTAATGATGGCATTGTTCCTATTCGATTAATTTATACAGGGGTTGCGATTGCGGCTGCAATTAGTGCATTTATGATTGTACTAACATACATACTAGATCCTTCGCAATATCAAATGATAAAGGTATGGTTGGCAGGGAATATAGGTAACAGTAATTGGAGTCATGTGTATGCTATGCTGCCTTGGTTAATTATTATTGTACCGTTATTAATTCGTAATCATCTTTTACTTGATGTGTTAAAGCTTAACGATCCAATATCAATTAGCATAGGTGCGTCTGTAAATAAATATCGCGTTTGGTTTTTAATTTGTAGTGTGTTATTAGCAGCACCAGCAGTTGCAGTTAGTGGAAGTATTGGATTTGTAGGATTAGTAGTTCCACATTTAGTTAGACAATTATTTGGTCGTGCACATAAATTAACAATTCCTGCATGCTTATTGGTCGGAGGCGGATTAGTTGTTATTGCGGATGCTCTTGGTAAAATGGTAGTAGCAAATACTGAAATACCAGCAGGAGTTATCGTTGCCTTAATTGGTGCTCCCTACTTCTTATATTTATTAATTAAAAGTGATCATTGAACCTATATTAGAGCAAGCAGTATTAAGTCATCTTATAAATATTATGACATAAAAAAAGATTGTTACCGAGAGTTATTGAAACCTCGATAACAATCTTTTTTTTGAGAAAATAGAAATGGAAAAAGAAAAATGGCTTGCAAAACATACAATACATTGTATTTTATTCTGTTTGCTTTTGGTATTTGAGTATATTCAAACAAAAACAAACATGATACAATTATTAGCAAAACAATTAAATACTAACAAATCTATTTAGGATAGTTGTCCAATCCATTGGGACTAATCCAAACGATGTTGTAATTAAAATTAAAGATCTATGGAGAGGTGATATGTCATAAAACGTCTTCCGATGATGTTACAGTTAGTATTAATTCTCTTTTGTATAATGATTATTCCGATCTCAATTATGACCTGGTATAGTGGCACGCAGATTCTAGAAAATTCAGAAAAAGTGATAGCAGAAGCTTCGTTAGCTAGATTAGAGTCAAATCGCAATTTAAATGAAAACGCTTTAGATTATATCGCTCTAGATACAGTTAAGCTTGCTTCATCTAAAATGTTTGACGGTATTCGTCAGTATAAAACCTTCGAACAACTTAATGCGGATTATAATCGAGTTGAACGTGCTCTTTCATTATTTAAGGAACTTCAGCGGATTATTCGTACGAATGACGGTGTATATTCTGCATACTTCTATCTATCCGATGCTGATTATATTGTTTCGTCGGATAAAGGGATTACACTGTTGGAGCGATATGAATCCATTGATTGGATAGATGACGCTCTCACGAAAAAGGATGGCATAGCTGGTGTATGGTACCCAAGAGAAATGGCAAATGGAGAAGTTGTTTTATCTTATCTTTTGCCTTTGAATAGTTTATCAACGTCTACACAAGGAACTCTTGTTGTCAATTTAAAAGAAACTCAAATTGCTAAGTATATGAATATCTCTGATCAAAAAAAGAATAGTTATTTTCTTATCGATACAGTAGATGAAATGATTATTTCACAAGAGGATAAAGCTTTATTGCTAACAAATGTAGCTGATACTCCATTTATATCCGAATTATTAAAAAAGAAACAGAAAGATGGATATGTCTTTCATGAAAGTGACGGGGAACGCCTTCTTTACACATGGAGCAAATCAACTATGTCTCAATGGCTTTATGTAAATATATATTCTATGGATAAGTTGATGTCTCAAACACGTGAGGTGCAACGAGATATTATATTACTTACAGTAGTCATTATTTTGCTTGGTACAATTCTAACAGTTCTTCTAGCTACATGGTTATCTAGACCATTACGAGAATTAGTTCGCAATATTCGATCTCGCAGCAACTTAAGCTTAACAGGGAAAAATGAGCTGGCATTTCTTAATACCGTATTCCACAGAATGCAAGAAGAAGAAGATAAACTTAACAAGCTAATTATTGAACATGAACAAGATGCATGTAGTTTAGCGATTCATCATTTGCTTAGAGGTGATGCATTAGATAACAAGAAAAAAGATCTGCTACTAGAAATGTTTCCTCAGAAGTATTATATGCTTGCGATGATGTCACTTGATCAATATAGCAAGTATGTCAATAACACGAGTCCAGAGGTACGATCTTATCATCGCTATTTATTTATATCGCAATATGAAAGCCAGCTTCCGCAAGGCATTCACATAAAAACTGTTTACTATGGAGAAGGAAGAATGGCATTAGTCGTCAATTTTGGAGAAGAAGAGATTACAAAGTATGAAGATATTAAGAAAGCAATAGAGAATATTCGAGATACAGCCAATGAAGTATTTGGTCATACGGTAACAATTGGTGTCAGCAGTGTAACGGAATCCACAGTTACTATACCAGACAAATTACTTGAAGCGATGGAGTTAATTAAGCATCGGATGATTAAAGGGAATGGTCGGATCATTTACTGGAGACAGGAAACACAAAGCAATAAAAAATACATTTATCCTATTAACAGTGAGAGACGTATCCTTAATTTTCTAGATACAGGGGATTTTGAACTTATACTTGTAGATCTTAATAGTATTCGCAAGCAGATTGAATCGGCTGAATATATTTCGTATGACAATATCCTGTTCATTTATAACCAATTAGTTGGAGTAACGATTAAACATCTAAGTGAAAAGAATATGAATACATCAGCTATATTTGCAAACAGAGGAAATATTTATTCGACCATTGCGTCAAAGGATACATTGGATGAACTTGAAAGCTATTTAAGAGAATTTTTTAGAGATATAAGTAAGCATATTGAACAAAATTCAAACGAAATTAATTATGAAGAACAAATATTAGCATTCCTTGATCAGCATTTTTGTGAAGACATTGTGTTTGAGGATATGGCTAAGGAAATAGGAATCAGTTATTCGTATATGCGGAAGCTTTTCTTAGAGTTAACTGGAGATAGCTTAATTAATTACATTAACAATAAGCGTATACAAAAAGCAAAGCAGCTATTAATAGAAAATACGCTTAGCGTTACTCAAATAGCGTCTGAAGTTGGATACAACAATATTCAAAGCTTTAATCGTTTTTTTCGTAAATATGAAGGTGTGACTCCTAGCAGTTATAAATCATCTAAACGTAATGGTTAGTTTTGATTGTAATGATGGATTTTGATTATATTGGTAATGTAAGCGCTTTTAATTTGTATCATTTAGACAGAAACGATACAGATATAAATGTAGAAACTACAATTTTTTTGACCAATTCATTACCCTGGAATGCCTTGAAACCCAGTAACGACAAGGGATATTTCAAATTATCAAAAATGATAGTTACAATCAAAATCTACGATTTATCTTTTAGTGATGATCAGTGTAGTATTTGAATCAGCTTCTCCACTCAATCAGAATACAGCGTGGTGAATATCAAATAATTAAAAGGGTTGTAAGCAAAAGGAGGAGGTGGAAAATGTGAAATTTGTAAACGCTTTAAAAACTCGTGATGTTGACGGTAAAGGAATTTTCTATTATTTAAAGCGTGACAAAGAGTTGTACTTGATGTTACTTCTCCCAATCATTTTTGTAGTTCTTTTCAAAATAGCGCCTATGTTCGGAACGGTAGTTGCTTTCAAGGATTATAAAATTGCTAAAGGATTTGGGGATAGTGATTGGGTAGGATTTCAAGTATTTCTCGACATTTTTGAAAAGCGTGATTTTGGAAGAGCTGTAAAAAATTCTTTATTACTTAATATTTCGGACCTGCTACTAAGTTTTACAGCGCCAATTGTTCTATCATTACTACTCAATGAAATTAAAAGTGTAAGAATGAAGAGAATTAACCAATCGTTATTGTACCTACCTCACTTCTTGTCTTGGGTTATTATTGGAGCAATTGCTTATCAGCTACTAAGTTTAGGTAATGGTCTCATCAATAATATTATTGATTCCTTAGGTGGATCGCGGATTCCATTCTTGCAAGAGGATAATAACTGGCTAATCAGTTATTTAGCTATTGGAGTTTGGCAAAGTATGGGCTGGGGTACAATCATTTATTTAGCTTCTATAACTTCTATAAATCCGGAGCTATATGAGGCAGCGTTTGTCGATGGTGCAGGACGCTGGCGTAAAATGTGGAACGTAACACTTCCTGGTATTCGAGTGACAATAGTTACTTTATTGATCATGAATTTAGGTAAAGTGATGGGCGGTTCCTTTGAGAGAATCTCAGCACTAGCGAATAAGGCCACTACGGAGTATACCACTACAATAGAGGTATTAGTTTATCGTTGGGGTATTGAAGGTGGACATTTTAGTCGAGCTACTGCACTAGGACTGTTTCAGGCAGTAATAGGCCTTGCACTAGTTATCATCGCTGATAGAATTGCCAAAAAACTCGGCGAGGACGGCTTACTGTAGAAAGGAAGACAAACTATGAAAGCATCTAATAACCTAATTATGGTGAATCGAAAAAAACGGTTCGATATTTGGGATGTTCTAATCAATATCTTTGTGGTTATGACATCATTAGCATGCTTGTTACCGCTAGTACATACTTTAGCCAAATCTTTGAGTAAAGATGCCTATGTATTGGCGAATAAAGTAATGCTATGGCCGCTAGGATTCACTTTTGAAGCGTATGGAAAAGTTTTAAGTGATGCCTCTATTCTCCGATCTCTATATGTATCCGTTGTAGTAACAATAGCGTTTACAATACTTGGTATGATTATTACGATTTGTGCAGCCTATCCTTTATCACGTAAACAACTTAAAGGACGGAAGTTTCTGACATTCATCTTCTTAATCACGCTATACTTCAGCGGTGGAATTATTCCTGAGTACATGCTTATTAATGAGCTAGGATTACTAGACACGATGTGGGCGCTTATACTGCCTCAAGCATTTAGTGCATTTAACTTCTTAATTATGAGAAGTGCGATATCCAGCAGTATTCCAGTCAGTTTAGAGGAATCAGCACGTATGGATGGAGCAGGACATTTCCGAGTATTATTCAACATTGTACTTCCGCTTTCTAAGCCGATAATCGCAACACTATCACTATTTTATGCAGTCGGCAGATGGATTGCATACCAAGATGCAATGTTCTACATTAAACTGAATACGGATCTGCGTCCATTGCAATTAAAGTTATATTATTTGGTCATTGAAGCTAGTGAAAGTTTCCAACTAGAGGCAACTATGGTACAAGTAACGAATCCCGATGTATTGAAAGCAGCTTGCGTTATTTTTGCTACTGTTCCCATTGTTTGTATCTATCCATTTATTCAAAAGTATTTTGTAAGCGGAGTCATGCTTGGTGCCGTTAAAGAGTAAATGGACTAAATACTGTTTCATTAATATTAATTAGGGAGGCAATTTGCAATGAGAAATAGAAAATTAGTAGTTATAGTTTTAACGTTAGTTATGTTATTTAGTTTATTGTCTGCATGTAGTTCGAACGGGAATAATACACCTGAAAGTACAGATAAACCATCTGCTCCACCTACAACAACAAATGACGTAGTGGAGGGCGCTTTCCCTGATTATTCTGCAGGATTCCCAGAAAATGTAACGATTGAAATTCCTGTTTATGAACGTGCTTTTGAAGGTTGGAACGTTGCAGACAATTTCTATACTCGCTGGATTCAAAAAGAATTTGGAGATAATAATAATGTAACTGTTAAGTATGTACCTATTGCCCGTGGTAATGAAGTACAAGATTTCCAACAGTTACTTGCAGCTCATAAAGCACCAGATATCGTTTTCCACTATGATATGCCACAACAAATTGCTTATTATAGCGAAGAAGTTTTACAACCAATTAATTATGATGAAATTGCCAATTATGCTCCTACATATTGGGGCAATATGAGTTCAACGATTGAGCAATACGGTACGATTAATGATGAGAAAATTTTCTTCTTTGCAAGTCGTCCAGATGCAGATAACTTCTTAACATTAATCCGTAAAGACTGGGTTGAGCAAGTTGGCATGAAATTAGAGGATTTAACTTCTCTAGAGAAATATAATGAAATGCTAGTTAAATGGAAAGAAGCTGGTTTAGGAGTTACTAGTGGGAACTTGGTTCGCAACAACTTCAACTATAACTATGCCTTCCGTGATTGGCCGATTGTTCCAGAAGAACGTGCACTTTATTCAGATCTTGCTGTAGCAGATCTTACGTCTGTAGCAACAGAACGTTACCTTAAAAATTTGAATTACCAATACAACAATGGACTTCTTGATAAAGAGTTTTATTTACGTGACGATGACAACAAAGTTAAATCAGAATTTGTATCAGGCAGAACAGGTACTTATGCTACTTATCTAGCTAGTAATTCAGATGTAATCACAGCGACTCTGGCGAACAATCCAACAGCCGAATTCGCTATATTGCCTCCAACTGCTATGGTACCAGAGGGCCTTAAACCTCAAGGTCGTGCTTACTGGCCGTTTGGATTTATTATGGGAATTAACTATGAAACGCCTGAAATTGAGCGTATTGCCGTTTGGAAATTCTTAGAGTGGATGAGTCAACCAGATGTTCTATTCTTCTTACAAAACGGTGTAGAAGGTGAAAACTATACACTTGATGCAGACGGTCTTGCTGTGAAAAATTTAGAGTTCACTGGTGAATCTATATTATCTATGAATAATAACAAAGATTATTGGGCTCTTGTAACAGAAAGTGCACAATATCCAGATGCAGAACTTAATAAGAAGTCTCAAATTAGAAACTGGGGACCAGTAGGATATGAGTCACTAATTGAAACTCACTTACAGTATTATGCTGACACTGCTCAATATCGTACTCCAGATGCACTATTTACTGATGTTGTGGGTACTGTTGCTGAATATAAAGCTGATCTTAATGAATTGTTCCAAGAACTTTACATTAAAATCGTAACCTCTCCTGAAGCTGATTTTGCTACACTTTATGAAGCAGCTAAGAAAACTTATCTAGATGCTGGTTATCAAGAGATTCTTGATGAGAAGCAGGGGATTATCGAAAAAGGTAACTTCAGATAAGAGATGTAGTTCAAAAAGCGGACTTTGATAACGAAGTGACGCAGGACGTATAATCGGCATCGAATAGGAAGCGAACTTGGGAAGTGCGGGACTCGTGTACCAATAACGTACACTGGAGTTTCCACCTTCCTCAAGTAACGCTTCCTCTTCTCGGTTCTGAAAGCCCACTTTTTGAACCCTATTAGAAGAGGAAGTTCAAAAAGTAGACTTTGCTCCTGCAAGAGCTTCGATTTAGCTTATGCTTCCGTGGTAACTTTTCATCCTCGAGAAGTTACATCTGGAAGTTAATAAATAGTTTTTAGGAGGTATACATAATGAAATTAAACACCAGTACAAATGAGTTGAAGAGTACGATTGATCGTGTTGTAGATTATACTTTAGGTATGGATTTAACATGGGATTGGCCGTGTGGAGTTGCCTACTATGGTGTAAGCCGAGCATTTGAAGTAACAGGTGAGCAGAATTATTTAGATAGAATGGCTTCTTTTTGTGATGAATATATTGAGGCAGGTCTCCCTACATGGACGGTAAATACATGTGCTATGGGACATATGCTAGTAACATTATACGAACAAACGAATGATCAGAAATATCTTGATCTTATTATGAGCAAGATTGATTACATAAAAAACCATGCACTTCGATTCGGAGACCATGTATTACAGCATACGGTGTCTGCTAACAACGATTTTCCGGAACAATGCTGGGCAGATACTCTATTTATGGCAGCATATTTAGAACTTCGAGTAGGAGTTATGCTTGAAGATAAATCTTTAATAGATGATGCTCTTCATCAATATTACTGGCATATCAATTATTTGCAGGATGAGAAGACAGGGCTATGGTATCATGGCTACAATAATGTGAACAAAGATCATATGTCTGGTATGTACTGGGCTCGTGCAAATGCTTGGGCAGCGTATACGATGTCTAGAGTAGGAAAAGTACTTCCACAGCCGTATTTATATCCAAACTTTATGCATGTTGATAGTTCATTGCGTGACCAATTGGCTGCACTAAAAAGGTTACAAAGGGAAGACGGGTTATATGGCACTGTTCTTGATCATGCAGCATCTTACGGTGAAGTATCAGCTTCTGCTGGAATTGCAGCTGCGATGGTTACACAAAACAACCCATTACATGGAAAATATGCTCAGAAATCATTACAAGGTATTCTAGCAAATATTGCGGATAACGGAAGAGTATTGAATGTATCTGCGGGCACTGCTGTTATGAATGATATAGAGGGGTATTTAGAAATACCAAAAAAGTGGGCACAAGGTTGGGGACAAGGATTAGCTCTAGCTTTCTTAACTGCAGCTGTAGAAAATGGGCAGAGATCATAATTTAATCTGCCATTGAATATAAAGAGAAGAATTTATAATTAAAAGGTTAATGCGAAAACAGCCCAATGACTAACGTGGTCATTGGGCTATTTCTAGTATATTTTATTGGCTTAGAGGTTTCTCTTTATGTTCTTCGAGCCAATATTGATAATATTCATTTTCCCATTTGGTTCCGTCGTAATATTCCACTTCTTTAACACAAGCAATGAATTTTACAGCATCAATAGTCTTTGAATAACCCCCTGTTAGTCTCCAACCTATGTTTGAACCAAATGTCTTTCCAGGCTGTACGTTTTCTTCAGCTTCACCTAACTGCAAAAAGCCAGGAGAAAGCCAACCAGTTTTTACTGGATAACCGTCTTTATCATAACCCATCCATCCAACAACGTATTTTTTAATTACTTTATCTGTGTTGTTTCTTATAACTACAGAAATATGAGTGTCATCTATCCAATCAACATAAGTACTGGTACTTACAACGGATACTTCTTGATTTTCTTCTAATTCTTTCATTTTCGCCTTGAGCTCAGCTGACAATTTTTCTTCATTTTGCTTTTCATATACAACTTTTTTCGAAATCAGGTCAGAATCGTTAGAAATGATAGTTAACGCTTCATCTATGACTTTTATAGCATCATCAAATTTTTGTTCAGAAGAAAGCTTATCAGACTCGTCTAAAATGGCTAATTTATACTCCGACGATGTGTTTTTGATTAGTTCTACAGCCAATGGATAATTGATTTTATCAGCTTCAATGACTTTCTTAAACTCGGTAAGTGCGTCTTTTATATTATTGTTTTTTAATAGCTCTTCTCCAGTAGAGAAGGCAGTTCTCGAATCATTAAGGTTGTTGATTTCTAGTAGCGCATCGTTAACTTGAATCGTGAGAAGACTTGTTTTACTAATAGTTTCTAGTCTTTCTATCACATCATTGTAGCTAACTTTCTTACTTGTAAATTCTTGTTTTATATTCTCAATATCTTCTTGTAAAAATGAATTAACTTGTGTTTCTTTTTTTAGATCACCTTTAATTTTCTTCTCATAAATCTCAGTAGCTTCTTCATACTTGTTATCTTGTACAGCTTGTTTAAATGTGTCAACGGGTCTATTGTTTAAGAGTAATAATACTAATCCAATTATAATTACGATACTAACAATACTACTGGAGAGAATCCATCTTAATTTGTTACCTGACTTGCTCTGAGACTCTTTTTTAGTTTTTGTTTTAGTTCCGCATATATTACAGAACAAACTACCCTCCGATAGTTCAGTATTACATTTTTTGCAATTCATCGTATCCCTCTTCTCTTATCGTATTAATAAATTGGATATGTAGGTAATTGATAGGGTTCTACATAAATCATCATAATCCTTCATTGATTTACACTAAATGATATAATATTATGGATATTTATGGATGACGTTGGAATGTTATATTATTGGAGGTAATAATGTTAAAAAATAAATTTGTCTATATAGTTGTTCTAGTCACGCTGTTTATGTTGATTTCTACAGGATGCTCAAATAAAACTGATAGGCAACTTAATCAGATGTATGATCAGGCAAATGTACTGTTAGAAGAAGGTAATCGTTTTGAACAGATTGACACGAGTAAAGGAACTGAAATTTCTCAATTCGTAAAATCTGTTAAGGATCATCAAATGCCAAGTAAGTATGATTCTTAAAAGAGACATGGCATAAGCATATTATTCGGATGAATAAATAGTTAGGGTGGTGATAGTTTGACAGAAGTAACTGCTAGTAATTGTCCGTTATGCAGCAATGATAATGAATGTGGCAATCTCACAAATAAGCTGAATGAAAACTGCTGGTGCAGTAAGGAATACTTCAGCAAAGAGGTGCTAGAAATGATACCAACAGATCAATTGGGCAAATCATGTGTTTGTAAAGACTGTCTAGATAAATATAATAATTTAAAAACGTGAACCAACAGAGTTCTGCCGTCAGATATGCCGTCATCTAAAAGTTTGACAATCAAACTCCAATAAGAGTAGTATAGTTTTATGACTATTCAACAATTATTAGAAGAAGATGAGAAGCGAGTACGAATATTTAAAGCTCTTGCCGAGAAAAAGCGAATTGAGATTATCCGTTATCTAATCGCCGAACCTAGCCGTAATAGTTGTGGGGAAATAGGAACGATAATGAATTCCGATAAATCCAACATTACTTATCATCTTAAAATAATGAATGATGCTGGGCTCATTCGAGTCGTTCGTGAAGGGCAGAAAAAAATGATTTATTTGCGTGATGATACATTTCAAGTGTATTTGCCAGGTTTCTTGGACAGTCTATAGGATGTCAAGAAACCTAATTTTTGAAATAAGAGTTTGAAAGTATTATAACTATCACACAATATTTCAGAAGCTGACCATTATTGAATTGTTAATAATATTAAGAAAAGAGTGAATGTATATGATGAACAAGATGATAACGTTACGTTCTCGTCCACAAGGATGGCCAAATAACGAAACATTCGAATTTAAGGAAACAGTAGTAAACCAACCAGAAGATGGGCAGATTGTCGTTCGTTCGTTATACTTTTCAGTCGATCCATATATGCGCGGAAGAATGAACGAAGGTAAATCTTATATTCCCCCATATAAATTAGGTGAGGCAATTGTCGGTGGCGTAGTAGGAGAAGTGATCGAATCACGTTCTGAGAAGTTTAGCGTTGGTGATAAAGTAATGGGGTATTTAGGCTGGAAGCTATACAACGTTGTTGATATAGCGGAAGTTCGTCTAATCAATGAGAATTTAGCACCGTTATCCGCTTATTTGGGTGTCATTGGCATGACTGGACTGACTGCTTATTTCGGGTTAATGGATATTGGTAAACCTAAAGCTGGAGAGACTGTAGTTGTCTCAGGTGCTGCTGGGGCAGTTGGATCGATTGTAGGTCAGATTGCTAAAATACAAGGAGCTCGAGTTGTGGGCATTGCTGGTTCTGATGAGAAAATCAAATTACTCACGGATAAGCTTGGTTTTGATGCTGCAGTCAACTACAAAACTTCTCCTGATCTACAAGCCGCAATCGCAGCAGTTTGTCCAGATGGCGTTGATGTATATTTCGATAATGTTGGTGGCGATGTAACTGATGCAGTAATGAACTTACTGAACGATTATGCGAGAATTCCACTTTGCGGTGCAATCTCTTCTTACAATAAGGAAGCGGGTACTGATTTGAGACCTAGCATATTGACGAAGTTAATTAAAACTCGTTCGATGATAAAAGGCTTCGTACTTGGCGATTATTCAGACCGTCTAGAAGAAGGAGCAGAACATCTTGGAAGATGGTTATCAGAAGGGAAGTTAAAATACGAGGAGACGATTATTGAAGGATTTGATCAAATTCCGGAAGCATTCCTACAGCTATTCAAGGGGACAAATGTAGGAAAAATGCTTGTAAAGGTGACAATTGACGAAGGTTAACTTCTACAAACTAACGAATAGTCTTTCGTAAATTCGCCTCCGAAGGCTAATTAATATAAGAGATAAGGAATGATTAACAATGATTATTATCCATGCCAATCTTCAAGTGAAACCTGATCAAGAACAATTGTTTTTAGAAGAAATGAAAACACTGCTTCCGCTATCACGAGCAGAAGAAGGCAATATCAGCTATGAATTATTGAAAAATATTGAGAAAAACCATCATTATACGATGGTCGAGTTATGGAAAGATGTTGAGGCGACTGCTTCACATAATACAAGTGCTCATTTTACCGCTTTTGTTCAGAAAGCATCAGTATTCATGGCAGCTCCTATGGATCTTAAAGTATTCAGTGGTGAGGCTGTAAGGCGTGACTAGCTACTGCTAATATCGGCTAACTCAATAATTGTCTCACTTTGGATGTCTTAGATTATCTAAGAACACTGACCTAATAAGCCGTTATCATGACATATTACATGATAACGGCTTATTTTCTGTGATATATAATTTTACGAAAGGCAGTCACTTGATTTTAATTGCTCGTTCAGAAGATCAACGAATTCAAGAGGGGCTAATAAACGTATGAGATCAACATCATTATTGACTTACAGAAAGATAAATAGTATATTATTTGTGTAACCGGTTACCTATGTAGGGTGGAGTGATAGTATGGCTTCAATTAAAGATGTTGCAAAGATGGCAGGCGTATCAGTTGCTACAGTATCAAGAGTGCTCAATAACAAGGGATATGTTGGACAAGATACAAGGGAAAAGGTTGAAAGCTCGATTTTAGAACTGAACTACAAGCCGAATGAAGTTGCGAGAAGTCTTTTTAAGAAGCAATCTAATACGATCGGCTTAATCGTACCTGATATCATGAACCCTTTCTTTCCTGAACTTGCAAGGGCTGTCGAGGACACAGCTATTAAGTTAGGCTACAATGTAATTCTATGTAACTCAGATGCAAATAGAGAAAAAGAACAAGCATACTTAGACGTTTTACAACAAAAATATGTTAACGGTATCATTGTTTCTTCAAATACTTTGACTGCTGATCAGATTATTGAAATTAATATTCCAGTAGTGAGTATTGACCGCGAAATAAGCAAAGGTCTACCAACGATTGTTGTAGAGAATAAGAAAGGGGCCATTGCTGCTACTCGCTTTTTGAAAAACAAAGGATGCAAAAGAATCGCCCACATCAGAGGTACCCATGGGATTGTTAATGCGGAAGAACGTTGTGAAGGTTATAAAGAAGTCGTAGACCAAGAACTGTGGTTTGGAGAGAGCTACGTTGTGAATGGAAACTATGAAATGCAATCTTCAATTAAAGCGACGTTAGAGCTTTTGAGTCAACACCCAGAAATAGACGGTATTTTTGCTGCTAATGATATTATGGCAATAGGCGCTATGAAAGCCGCCCATCAACTTGGGATAAAAGTACCTGAAGATCTTTCGATTATTGGATTTGACGGCATCTCACTTTCCGTGGCGACGATTCCAGAACTAACAACTATTGTCCAGCCTATTTATGAGCTGGGAGAAAAAGCAACAACATTGTTAGTTGATCTAATGGAGCAGAAGTCTGTTGAGAAAACATTTTTTAAATTTGATGTTGAACTTATAGAGAGAAATTCAACTTAAGGAGAATACTGGGATGGAGCAGAAACCTAAAATAACTGTAGTTGGAAGCATTAATATGGATTTGGTTACAATTACTTCTCAAGTTCCTAAGACAGGAGAGACACTCTTTGGAGATCGGTTTCACATGAATCCTGGAGGAAAAGGAGCCAATCAAGCAGTAGCGGTTGCTAAACTTGGAGGACGAGTGAAATTAATCGGTTGCGTAGGCAATGACAGCTTTGGTAATGATATTCTCCAACATCTTCAAGAGCAAGGTGTTGATGTGAGTAATGTGGAACCGGTTACACATATGACTGGTACTGCGTCTATCATCGTTGCTAATCAAGACAACAGTATAATTGTTGTACCTGGAGCTAACGAACAGGTTACAGCTGCATTCGTAGAATCGAAACGAGATATTATTGCCGACAGTGACATTCTAATTCTTCAGTTAGAAATACCGCTAGAAGGTGTCCAGAAAGCAATAGAGATTGCAAAGGATAATGGTATTAAAGTGATTCTTAATCCAGCACCTATTCTAAAATTGCCATCACAAGTCATTCAAGACGTGGATTATATAACCCCGAATGAACATGAATATTTGCTTTTGAAAGAAGACAGAAACGAAGAGGTTCTTGCTGAGAAACTGATCATCACTAAAGGCAGTAAGGGAGTTTCTATTATTGAAGAGGGCATGGAGGTTATTATTCCTGCTTATAAAATGAATGTAGTTGATACTACCGGTGCTGGTGATTCATTTAATGGTGGCTTGGCCATTGCATTAAGTAAAGGATTAGATATAAAAGAAGCATGTAAATACGGAAATGCGGTAGCTGCATTATCCACTACAAAACTTGGCGCCCAAACAGGAATGCCTACAGGTGAAGAAGTTGAAGCTTTTATTGGTAATCAGGGTCAGTTAGTTTAGCAACTATATCTGATTAGTTTAAATTGAATTTCATACGTTTACATTTTAAGGAGGAATAGAAACATGACAAGAAGACCTATTATTATTGATACAGACCCAGGGATTGATGATGCAGTTGCACTGGCGATAGCACTTTATAGTGACAAATTAGATGTTCGTTTAATAACTACTATTGCCGGTAATGTTGGACTTAGTAAGGTCACAACTAATGCACTTAGATTACTGAAATTTTTCAACAAAAATATACCGGTTGCCCTAGGCGCTGAAAGACCGCTTATTAAGGAACCTATCGATGCAAGTGATATACATGGTTCTACTGGAATGGATGGCTATGATTTCGAAGAGCCAACTGAAGATCTTGTATTGAAAGAGCATGCAGTAAATGCCATGTATCGCGTTATTATGGCAAGTGAAGAACCGATCACTATCGTTCCAATAGGACCACTTACTAATATTGCTCTATTGCTATCGATGTATCCAGATGTGAAAAAAAATATTGCAGAAATTGTACTAATGGGAGGCTCCACAACACGAGGTAATTTTGGAGTTATGGCAGAATTTAATATTGCTGCAGATCCAGAAGCAGCAAAAATGGTCTTCCAAAGTAATCTGCCAATCGTAATGGTAGGTCTGGATGTTGGATTGAAAGCGTTAGTGTATCCAGAAGATAGTGCGAAATTGAAAGATATGAATAAAACAGGAAACATGATCTATCAATTGTTTCAAAAATATAGAGGCGGTAGCCTGAAAACCGGGTTGAAAATGTATGATAGTACTGCGATAGCTTATCTGCTGCAACCAGAGATGTTCCAAGTTGTCGACACTTTTGTCGATGTCGAGTTAAGCGGTTCCATGACTACAGGATGTACTGTTGTAGACTTGAAAGGGTATTTGAAAAAAACCAACAATGCCAAGGTATGTGTAGATATTGATCCACAAATGTTTAAGCAATGGTTCATGGAAAGCTTGAGTAAATGTAATTAGACTATATTCATAGAAGTGGGGAGGAAATTCAATTATGAATTCCAATATAGTAATGTATGCTTCTGCTATTATCGCAGTATTAATAGTCATTTATATGCTTATCAAAAAAATGGACATTAAAATCACACTATTTCTAATGGGTATTATACTCATATTGATAAGTGTTGGTATGGGGAAAGAAATAGCGGTTAAAGATTTTGTATCGACGGGATCATTATGGTTAGATCCGCTCCAGGTCATTGTTACACAGTTCAAGCAAACCTTTGGAGCAGCAGGTTTTATAGTCCTTATATTGGGTGGTTACACAGCTTATATGTCATCAATTGGTGCAAATGATGTAACTGTAAATGCTTTAACTAAACCAATTGCAAAAATCAAATCTGTCTATGTTTTAGTTCCAATCGTGTTTTTATTAGGTAATGCATTATCTCTTGTAATTCCTAGTGCTTCAAATCTTGCTATTATCTTATTGGCCACTCTATATCCAATTTTAAGAAAAGCAGGAATGACTGCACTAACAGCTGCTGCGGTAATCGCTACATCAGCAACAATCGTTCCAACTCCTTTAGGTAGCGATAATGTGGCGATAGCTGAGGAATTAGCGAAACATTCCTTATTCGCTGGAATGAACGTAACAGACTATGTATTTAATTATCACGCACTTGTATCAATTCCTACAATTATCTTTATAGCATTCGTTCATTACTTCTGGCAGAAGAGAATGGATAAAAAAGATAATCTACGTGGAATAGCTGGAAATGATAATGATAAACTCGAAGTACATGAAACAGTTGAAGTTAACGGTGGTTTACTTTACAAAACGGTATACGCACTTCTACCAGTATTTCCGATTATTCTTTTATTAGGTGCTTATGCTGTTCAACTTACTACAGGTAATACGATAGATATTAGTGTTGAGGTTGCTACGTTAGTATCATTGGTACTTGCTATTGTATGTGAATTGATCAGACATAAAGGGAATAAGAGCGTTTTAGAGAAGACTGAAGCATTCTTTAAAGGAATGGGCGGAGCTATTCCAATTGTAGCCTTGTTAGTTGCTGCATCTGTATTTGTAACTGGCTTAAAATCGATAGGTTTAGTTGATCAACTTCAAGCTTCAATGCAACAAATGCAAGGCAATGGGCTCGACTTTATTCTCCCTCTTATATTAGTAGGTTTAACAGCTCTTATTGTAATATTAAGCGGAAGTGGTACAGCACTAATTTTCGCAATGGTACCGCTAATCGTTCCATTGGCTGAAGCAGCTGGAATAAGTCCTATCGCAATTTCTGTTCCACTTGGTCTATCAGGAAACCTATTCCGCGCTGTTTCTCCTGTAGCAGCTGTTATTCTAATTGTTGCGGGAACAGTTAAAGCAGATCCTATAGCAATAGTGAAAAGAACGTCAGTTCCGATGATTGCTGGTGTATTGTTTATGTTCATATTGTCTATGATTATGTTCCTATAAATCTGATCTATGATCAACTTAAGAAACAAAGAGAATTGTATCAACTCAAGATCAATGACTGCTGAATTTTCAGCAGTCATTGATCTTTTTATATGTAATGGATTCAAATTATATTTTTGCGAGGAATTCGGTGATATACTCATCGAATACCTCGCTTTTTTAGTTTATAATGAAAGAATTAGATGTAAAAATTAGGTTATTGAAATCCCATCTTACATGAAAATGGAGGTAGAGATATGTTTAGTTATTACAGCTCACTTTGTACTGAAGTTTATGATTTAACAAAACCGGTCGGGTATTCACTAGCCGGAGATATTGAATATTATCAAGATCGGTTAAAAACATGTCAGGGGCGTATTCTTGAAGCTGGGGTTGGCTCTGGGCGTCTTATTATTCCGCTTCTTGAAGCTGGATTGACAGTGGATGGCATTGATTATTCTCCTGAGATGTTGGATTCTTGTAGAGCACGTTTTGAAGAGAGAGGATTAAGTGCAAATTTATATGAAGGTCAATTACAAGACTTTTCTTTGCCGTTTACTTATGATGCAATAATTATTCCTACGGGTTCTTTTTGTTTAATCGAGAAACGTGAAGACTCCCTCAATGCATTGAGGTCTTTCTATAAGCATCTTGTTCCAGGAGGTCGATTAATTATTGATCTTGTGTTTCCTCATGGATGGAAAACAGGAGAGATTACTACTTCAACTTTTTCGCTACCTAACGGTGAGGGGATTACAATGGAAAAGAAATCTGTTGAAATAGACTGGATAAATCAATGCACTGTATCTTATCTAAAATATGAGAAATGGCGCCAAGGTAAATTAATTCAAAGTGAGTTGCAACGATTGCCAATGCGTTGGTATGGAATGGAGGAAATGAAATTTATTTTAGAAAATAACGGCTTTACTGACATAACATGTTCCGCTGATTACGTTTATCAAAGTCAACCAACGAATGGAAGTGATATTATTACATTCGAAGCTGTAAGAAAGCGTGCTAGTGACTAATAATGTACGATTTGTATCTATTTTAATAACATAAAGAGTACATCGATACTGGTGCTCCAGGAAGTGCAGCTAAAATAATGGAAGCTATAAAGTAAGGAGGTAATAAGAATGAACGCAACATTTCTTCAACGGTTTAAAGCTTTCATGATTGATTACATACTCATTTTTGCTTATTTAGTCATACTCTTTATTATAAATGTATTCTTGTTTCCGGCTTTGCAGCAATTCTTCAATGGGTCCCTTGTCGTGGCACAACTTGCAGGATTTTTAATGGTAACCTTGCCAGTCTCAATCTATTATATTATTAGCGATTCTGTAATTGGCGGACAGTCATTCGGGAAAAAGAAAACGAGAATCCGAGTCGTCGATGCGCAAGGTAATGTTCCTTCATTACCACGCGCAATTTTTCGAACCATCCTAAAGTTCTTACCTTGGGAACTGTCGCATTATCTTGTGTACCGATTAATTTACATAGGTGATGGGGAAGTACCATTCAACTATTACCTTATTGGCGGACTTATTTACGTATTAATGTTTGCGTATATTTTAACCTCTATCTTTACGAAAAAGAGAAGATCACTTTACGATATTATCACTGGAACAGTAGTTGTCAAAATATCACCCTAGTAGTATAGAGTTTGACGAGTTTCATATGCATCCATATCTCTTCGGATAACGTATAACAAATCATTACGAGGAGGCAGAATGATGATATCGACGGATACGAAGCAGCAGCTTGAGATAGAGTTACAAGAAGTTGCAGCATGGGAAAAAGATCAGAAAGATTTATGGTTTTGGGAAAAGCTTGGCAGATTGCCTTTTATGTTACTAGATAAACTAACACCTAAATTTATTCAGCAGAAACTTGGACAAGCAGTTGAAGAGATTGGTGGATATGTTCAAAATGGCGGAAAGTATCTAGTTTCGGAGAAAAGTGTACTAGAACGTGTTCAACAAAATGCATTAATCGCTGCCCAGTCTGAAGTAACTGAAGGTCAACCAAACCTCCGTACTGAACCTCTAACGCTAGATCAATGTGCTCTATTGCCAATGGCAGTTATGAATAAGACAGCAGACCAACTATCAGCGAGCCGTTCTTCTATGGCTGCTGTTCAAGGAGCAACAACGGGCTTTGGTGGGTTTCTTACTTTAGCGGTTGATATTCCTGCTATATTAGGACTTTCATTGAAAATCATTCAAGAAATAGCGATGAGCTACGGCTTCGATCCGAAGCAGAAGGAAGAACGGATTTTTGCAGTTAAAGTGATGCAGTTCGCTTCTTCTGACATTGTGGGCAAGAAAGCAATTCTTGAAGATCTTGTAGCATTCGGCAGTGGGGAGCGCAATCAGCAAATGATATCGCAACTACAGGGATGGCAAGAGGTTGTTGCTGTCTATCGTGATAATTTCGGCTGGAAGAAACTGTTTCAGCTCATTCCAGTAGCAGGAATGCTATTCGGTGCCATCATCAACAAAGGAATGCTGAATGATGTAGCAGAAGCAGCCAAAATGCTATATCGTAAGAGAAGAGCCTTACAGAAGTTAGACGCACTTGGCGATTAGATAACATCAGCGATTCCAATGATAGTAACATTCTTGTTATCTGCTTACATCTCACAACGACCTCCTAGTAGTCTTGCACAATCGTGCATGAAAAGCTAGGATACATATATTTTTTTCATCTATTCTTACTATAGAAGGGAGAGGGGCATATGGATTGGCTGCAAAGAATGAACGGTGCCATTAGCTATATCGAAGATAATCTTACAGCGGAAATAGACTATGAAGTAGCAGCGGAAATTGCTTGTTGCTCGGTCTATCATTTTCAACGATTGTTCTCATTTATCGTTGAAATCCCATTGTCAGAATATATTAGGCGCAGACGATTAACACTTGCGGCGTTTGACCTACAAGGGAGTAATATTAAAGTCATTGATATTGCGCTTAAATATGGCTACGATTCACCGGAAGCATTCGCTCGAGCGTTTCAAAAATTACATGGCATTACACCTACTACATCACGCAATCAGGGTGTCAGTCTCAAAACATATCCTCGCATATCCTTTCAAATTTCGATTAAGGGAGTTGAAGAAATGAATTATAAAATTGTTGAAAAAGAATCATTTTCTATTTTTGGAGTTGAATCTCTTGTTACTACTGAAAATGGTGAGAATCTTAAGGAAATCCCGGAGATATGGAATAAAGCGTTTGCTGAAGGTACAATTGACCGGATCATTGAACAACTAGATCAGCCTATTTCCAACTCGGGAATTTCACCTGTTAATGCAGTAATGTGTTATCGTGAAACTGGTGGGATGACATTCCCTTATATGCTTTATGCCAATATGCCATTAGGAGGCGCACCAGAGGGATATACTTCTGTTGAAATTCCTGCACTAACATGGGTAATCTTCACTACAGCCGAATATACGAAAGATCAAACGACGGAGCAGGTTCAATTGTTGTGGAAACGTATATTTAGTGAGTGGTTCCCGGTAGCAAGTTATGAGCAGATTCATGGTCCTCAGTTCGAAATATACGGCACAGCTGAAAGTGGAAATGAGTACTGTGAAGTATGGATTCCTGTTATTAAGAAATAAATACTACCCAAAAAAAGTGCTTCGCGTGACTCGCGAGGCACTTTTTTGTCTTTCATGAACGATGAAACTTTAAGTTAATTCTAAATCATAATATTTCATTATGTTGCTATTATAACGGGATGCTTCTCTATAGTGGTATTTGCTAATGTATAGTAGTACTATAAACCATGAAATCATGCTTGATATGCTATATAAATGATTGCGGAGATTGGAGTAGATAGGATGGCGACAGTTCAAACTAAACTATATGAGTATGGGCAAACGGAAATAGATTACTTAAGTGAGGTAGATGAAATATTGGGAAATGCAATGAAGCGGATTGGAAGAGTCGATCGTGTTATTATACCGGATATATTCACAGCACTCGTACATGCTATTGTAGGTCAACTAATTTCGGTCAAATCTGTTAATACCATTTGGGAAAGAATGCAGACTCGATTAGGTGAAATAACTCCTCACAACATTGCTCTACAACATATAGAAGATATTCAAAAATGCGGGATAACGATGAAGAAGGCTAGTTACATTAAAGATATTTCTAATGCTGTAGTACAAGGCTCCATTAATTTAGAGGATGTTCATCAGTTATCAGATAAAGAAGTTATTACAATGCTTACGAAGTTCAACGGGGTTGGGAAGTGGACGGCTGAAATGATACTTATGAATGCTATGGAGCGTCCAAACATCGTAAGCTGGGGTGATATTGCCATTCGACGTGGTATGATGAAATTATACGGACTTCAAATGATTTCCGAAGACCAGTTTGGCCTATATCAACGTAGATATTCACCATTTGGTTCAGTAGCTTCAATCTACTTATGGCAAATATCAGTTGAATAATAAAAGTGAGCGAGTATACGATGGCAACGAAGTAAGAGCAATTAATAGGTTTAGCAGAAGAAGTCTATCAGAAGTTTTCAGCGGCATTGATCCCGAGTATTAGAAAAAAAGATAACTATCTATTTACAAGTACAGGTTACAAGTGTAAACTATACTTGAAGTTACAATTGTAACCTGTGAGGAGTGATAACCCTGAGTAAATTAGTTTCGAAAATAGCTGATTCTGAAGCTGAAATATTACGTGTACTATGGGAAGCAGATGGTGAACTTCCTATTTCTGAGATCAGAAAAAAACTTGAGCAGACGAGTACATGGGAAAGTTCTACAATTAAAACATTACTTCGCAGACTATGTGAAAAGGGGGTAGTTGTAGCGACGCAAAAAGAAGTGTTCTATTATAGATCATTAGTAAGTGAGTCAGAATATAGCGAATATAATACACAGAGCTTAATTGATCGCTTGTTTGCAGGGAGTGCTAAAAATCTGGTAGCTTCGCTATTAGGTAGCAAAAAACTTAATGAAACTGATATCGAGGAGCTACGATCTCTGTTTAAGGTAGGTGATACAAGTGAACGAGATCATTAAGCTTATTCTATCACTTTCCTTATCAGGTAGTATTCTAGCACTACTGGTATTTGCAATGAAACCTTTTATTAAGCACAAAATATCTAAGTCGCTACAGTATTACATATGGATCGTAGTATTACTGCGATTAATTATCCCATTTTCGTTCGAAGGAAGTATTATTAATCAGTTGATGTATAGTTATAAGACTCCAGAAGTGAACAATTCGCAAGGTTATATTCAACAAGTTGATGGTAGTAGCGGGAGTATATTAAGCTCTTTAATATTTCCTAATGCTCAGGGCCATGTAGCGAACGGTGTTTATCATAATGATACTGACCATAGTAGATATTTCACTGATCTAGTTATTGAATCTATTTTTTATGTTTGGCTATTCGGTGTGATCTTTGCCCTGACTATAAATATCATTGGCTACGCTAGATTTTCTAAACAGTTAAAACAAAGAAATATATTAGCATCCGATGAGGAAAATGAATTGTTAGCTACTTTGACTAAAGGTCGAACGAAGATAAAGCTTGTACGAAATCGCTTTATAACAACGCCGATATTAATTGGCTTAACAAAACCTCAAATAGTTATTCCAGATTATAAGTTCACTGAACAACAACTTACTAATATATTACTCCATGAGCTTGCCCACCTTAGACGATTTGATCTCTCTATAAAATGGTTAACAATGATCGTCACATCTATCCACTGGTTTAACCCACTTATGTATATCATCAAAAAGGAAATCAATCGTGCATGTGAAATGTCATGCGATGAGGCTGTAATTAAAAACTTAAATCAACAACAAAAACAACACTATGGTGATACTTTAATCGCTGTTGTTGCAGAGAAAAAAGATGTTGTCAGAGCATTGCAGGTAACGATGTGCGATGATAAAAAGAACTTAAAAGAACGGTTATTAGCAATTATGGCATATAAAAAGAAGCCTAAATTGGTATTGTTCATATCATTACTACTACTTTTGCTTGTCATATGTAGTGCTATCGTATTAGGGGCAAGTGTTGAGAAAATCAACGATGAGATTACAGAGAGTAAGCAGGAAGATCGTTATGAACTAATTACTCCCGAGCATTGGTCGGTAGAAATATTACCTTTTTCATCCATGTCTTTTGAGGAGAACGGAAATGTAGTTGGCGGAATTGATGTAACACCATATTATCCAGATCAACCTCTATCACAATTACGATCCAATCATACAGAAGTTATTGAATCTCATCCATTAGAGGGATATTTTACAGAGGTCATAATGGAAAAAATAAAGCAAACACCTCCAGCAGCATCTGGTGATACAACGGTTACGGAAACATTACATTTTTACTTTATTATAGAAGACAAAAATACAGCTTATAATCTATTTTTCAACGCACAAGATGTTGATGAGCAAACGGCTTTAAGCATTGCTAATAGTTTTACACTGCATTCAAGTAACGACACCCAATGATTGCAATCTCTCGTAGATCATATTTCATGTCGCACAATATATATTTCATTTGGATGAAAAATAATTAGCCGAGGCATAATCCCTCAGCTAATTATTTTTGCCCTACTAACTACAGTTGAGTCGCCAACATTACTCCCACAAACCATTTGCCTCTAGTTTCTTTTTACCTTTGAAAGCGAAGATTACAGCTATCACATTAATTATCATCATAATGGCAACGGCATACAGTATTGATGTATAGCTCCCGGTGAGTTGAGCAATGTATCCATATGCAGGCAATGCGACCATACCAGCAATAGCTAATCCTATAACAGCAGTCGAGTAGATTTGGCCGTATTCTTTATTTCCGAATAAAGCGGTAGTTAATAATGGTCCTAATGTACCAATAGAAGCAACGATGAATCCAAAGATAGCGATAGCAATATTGAACATTGCAGGTTTAGTTGCAACGGTAATAAGCATCACAACAGGAACTAACCCTACAATCATCGCAAAAATAGCAGTGTTTCTAGCGCCAATTTTATCGGTCAATATTCCAAAAGTTATAGCTCCAACTAAGGTTCCAATTTGCCAACCACCCATTGCTGAGCCAGCAAAAGATATGTTATAACCTAAGTTCATCGCAAATGGTGCTACAAATTGACCAAAGCTCCCAATAGAAGTAACAAAGAAAAAGAAAATAAGTAACCAATAAAATGCTGATGATTTAAGTGCAACAGATGACTTAACCCCTGTAGCCGCTAATGGCTTCTCATCTTTTTTAACTTCCTCTATTCCAAGAGGTTGAAGACCTTTTTGTTGTGGCGACATTCTAATTGTTAGAAGTACCGTTGGAATAACAATTGCCATAACTAATAATCCTAGGAAGATGTAAGTATATCTCCATCCATTACTTGCGATTAAATTTCCTGCCATAGGTTGAAGAATAGCTCCGAACAAGCCACCAGATGCTACCATAATACCCATGGCTAAGCCATTATGTTTTTTGAACCAGTTATTGATTAGTATTGGTCCTGCCATTTGAGCGACAAAGACCGATCCGATAGACATTGGGATGCAGAACAAATACCAACCCCACACCGAATTCATGAGTCCAAACATAGCAAATGATCCAGCTTGTAAGATAATACCTATAATTAATACTATTCTGATATTGTATTTACTCATTAATTTACCAGCAATAGGTAGGAAGAGCATCGTCACAATAGATGAAATACTAAAGTAAAGTGTTAAGCTCCCCATCCCAATACCTAAATCTTGTGTAACGGGTGTTAGAAACAGACCTCCGGCAGTCATAATTCCACCCTTAGCTAGACCTACGATTAGAGCTATCCCTAATAATACCCACCAAGCGTAATGAATTTTCTTTATATGCTGTGTCATGTTGTCTTCCTCATTTCGATTATTAAACCGTATATCATGATCTAGAGTGAGAACCATTATTAGCAAAACTATACTTAAGTTATCGTAGTTTAATTGATCCGCCATCAACCATGATGGTCTGTCCTGTAATATAATTAGAATCTTCGCTTGCTAGAAATACGGCAACTCGTCCAATATCATCTTCAAGTTCTCCAAGTCTTCGCATAGGAATTTTATCAAGCATGCTTTGATAATAGGCTGGATTTTTTTCTGCCCAGTCGATCAAACCAGGGGATTTGGCAATTGGAGCAATAATATTAACATTGATACCTAGCGGACCAAATTCATTCGCAGCAACGCGAGTAATACCTCGGATTGCTTCTTTTGCAGCTGCATAGGAAACTTGGTTTGCGTCTCCGTTAATACCTGCTCCGGAAGCGAAGTTGATAATTTTTCCTTTTGTTTCTTTTAAGTAAGGTAATGCAGCTTGCATGAAATAAAACGTTGGATAAAATCCGGTGTTAAAGGATAGATCGAAATCACTTTGTATTGTATTTTCAATGGAATTCATTTTAGATGCATGTGCATTATTGACTAAAATATCTAATTTTCCGTATTTCTCAACAACTTGTTTCACGATACTAGCTAATTTGGTATGCTCCATTAGATTAGCTTGAATAAACATTGATTGAGGGGAGTATTCATGCAATTCCTTAATCGTTTTGTAACCAGCTTCTTCATTAAGATCGATAACAACAACGGTTGCTCCTTCTTTCACAAAAGCAGTCGCCATTCCTTTTCCAATTCCGCCAGCAGCTCCAGAAATAATAGCGATTTTTCCTTCTAATTTACCCATGATGACTCTCCTTTAATATATTCCTTTTTATTAATTTATAGGAAGCAATTTAGATACATTTCAATCATTGTATCGAGAACAGCATCGTTATTATGTGTCAAAAACTTTAAATTTATCTTGATATGGTTTATAATTTCTCGTTGTACTAAATTCTAAGTAAGCATAGCTTATAATTCCGTGGTATATAATACGGACATCTTGCTTTCTCAAAATTCATTCAGACATCAAAGGAGATTTTCATAATGGGAAGAGTTCAGGGTAAAGTAGCATTGATAACTGGTGGAGCTTCAGGAATTGGATTGTCTGCAGCAACACTACTAGCACAAGAAGGCGCTAAAGTAGTTATTGCAGATTTTAATGTTGATGCAGCTGTAGAAGCAGCAACGAGTCTTAAAAATCAAGGCTTCGAAGCTTCGGGAGTTTTTCTAGATGCAGGTAAAGAGGAGTCCATCAAGGAAGCCGTAGAGTTTACGGTTGCAACTTACGGAACAATTAATGTCCTTCATAATAACGTTGGGCTAACTAATCTGCGTAAAGATCTAGACATAATCAATATGGATTTAGAAGAATGGGATCATCTAATGGATGTTAACCTTAAGAGTGTGCTACTTGGTAGTCGTTTTGCGCTTCCATATATGATAAAAGCAGGTGGAGGTTCTATTATTAATACTGCATCAATGGCTGGATTTGCTGGAGATGTTACACGTACGGCATACGGTGCTTCGAAAGGTGCTGTTGTTAATCTAACTAAATATATCGCAGCTCAATACGGTAAACATAAAATCCGTTGTAATGGCGTAGCTCCTGGTCTAATCTTGACACCTGCAGCTGAAAAAAACATGCCTCCAGCTGTTCTAGATATTTTCGCGAAATTTAATGCGCTACCTTATCATGGAGAAGCGGATGATATTGGATACACAGTATTGTTCCTAGCTTCCGATGAGTCTAAGTTTATTACTGGTCAAACGATTCAAGTCGAGGGCGGACACTATGGTAATAATCCAACTATTGCAGATTTCACGGATTATATGTTCCAGGCTCAAGCCAATAAGTAACAATATTAATTAAAGGGGATATCCTTACCGTCATTAGATTGATGGTAAGGATATCCCCTGTTTTTATTATTAAGTCTCTATTAGAATTGGTTGCTTCTCGAATCTAATCTAAGCAGCTAGTAATTCAACGCTAGATCTCTACGCATGTTGAAGATGACATAAGTAGCGAATAGCAACAGAATAATTCCGGTAAATACAAATCCTGAAGTGATTGTTATTGGCATCCAACCTAAAACCGACGATCCTACAACAACTCCTAAAGAAAATGCAGCGTAGAAATAACCATAAGCTTTTCCACGTAATGCTGCTGGAGTAGCTTTAATGAGCATTGTATTAATAGATGGGAATAAGAGGGCAAATCCAACCCCATACAGACCTAAAACAACGTGAAGTGCTAAATTCGTCGTTGATTGGCCAATAAGTAGCTGACTAATTCCCATTAAACCAATGCCTATGGTCATCGTTTTTGATGGGGCAATCCGATCAAAAATTCGGTTAGTAGGAAGTACAAAAATCAATACTGCTACGATGCCAAAAGTACTCATTAATGTGCCACTTAATCTTGAATCATAACCCAGTGATTGAACATGCAAAGGAAGTAAATAAGCGATCACACCTTGAGAAAACATTAAGAAAAATGCACCTAAATATGCTTTAATTACTCCTGCATTGAAAAGTGTGCCTACGGATTGACTAACATCCTCGTTATTGGATTTTTTCAATAGCTTGTGCTTACTAAGAAAAATAGCAGCCATTATTGCTAATAAAAATCCTAATAAAGCGACACATGTAAAGACGAAAGGAACAGATGTTTTGCTGGATAATATTCCACTAAATGCAGGACCTATAATAGCAGCTAATCCGACAAATGTACCTGTGAAGGCAACTTTTTTTCCTTGCTGTTCCTTGATCGTACTATTAGCGGAGAAAGTAAATGCAGCAGGCACTATAAGACCTGCAACAAAACCATGTATGATTCGAACGACGATTAATAAAGTTGGTGAATCGACGAACTGATAAAGTAGTAAAGCACTACTTGTTAATAGCAAACCAATCATAAGTATTTTGAAAGGGCCAACTTTATCAGTCATAACACCAGAAAAAATATTACCGAACGTGTTAGTTAACGAGTACAAGCCAACGATAAATCCTACAAGAAAAGTACTAGAACCTACAGAAGTCGCAAATGTACTCATAACTGGAAGTTGTGCGAACAAATCGATAAAAGAAAAGAACACAATACTATACACAATTAGCGCATAGTTAAATGGTTGTACACTGTAATTGACTTGTGCTTTTTTCAGTTTCCAATCGAGTATAAAGTTTGCAAATGGTATAAAAGCTGCGATTAATGCTGCAACAGGCCATAGTATGCTCCATTTCACTCGAACTGCTGCAAATAGTATAGTCAGTACATAGGTTATGAAAATGCCACCATGTATACTTCCCATAATCGTTACCGCTTGGTCTATTCCCCATATATATTTCAAGGGCATAGCAATGCCTAGCAATACTAATAATGAAATACCATCTAGAAGACCTGCTATACGTAAAAAGTAAATAGGATGTAATCTCAATTGATATGCTCCTTATATATAATGAACTTCATAATTCTATTTTAACATTTGATAAGGGATGTAGAACAGGGGAGATTCAAGGACTTTAATTTCATATCCATGACATCTCTATGACATATCTGTGAATAAGACCAAAGTACTATATCAATTTCATGTAAATGTAAATAAAAGTTTATTATATCAGTAATATCAAATTTCTTTTGATTAATTTTTCCAATTTTAGTACTATAATAATATATTGTATAGCTATTTTAGATAATTGGATGCGGGGCGGAGAATATGAAAAAAGTTACTGGTACGGCGCTGAGGTTAACGATTCGCAAAAAACTGCTTATGATGTCACTATCCTTACTTATCCTTCCCGTTTTGATTTTAGGGGGAGTCGCTTACAACGCTTCAATGAAAGAAACAGATGCCTTAATCGAGAGTAAGCTAAGTACAAGTGTAAACTTAGCGATAGCATTGCTTGAAGATCTAGAAAAATTTGTTCAGATGGGGCTACTTAATGAAGCTGAAGCTCAGGAACAGATACGTACCATGCTTCTTGGGGAGAAAAATGAAGACGGTACTCGTCCGATTAATAACTCTTTCGATCTTGGCTCAAATGGTTACTTTTTTATATTAGATGATAAAGGAAAACTACTGGCGCATCCCTTACTCGAAGGTGAGAATATTTGGGATAAACAAACTTCAGACGGTACGTATTACATACAAGATTTAATAAAAGTAGCACTCAACGGTGGTGGAGCTACTTACTATAATTGGCCGCTACCTAAATCAGATACTTCGACAAAAGACGAGGGAAAAGAAGCACTTAAAATAACGTATGCAAAGTTATCTTCATCTTCAGGATGGATTGTAGCAGCTGGCTCTTATATGCAAGATTATAATACGGGGCAAAAGAATATATTCAATGGTATCGTCATTACATTGATCATATGTGTAATAGTTGGAACTGTTGTTGTTATCTTATTTGCCCAACACATTTCTAAGCCAATTATCCGTATAGCCCGTGAGTCCGAGAGAATGGCTCAAGGAGACTTGAGAGTTGAACCATTGAATATTCGTAATCGAGATGAGATCGGTCAATTGGCAAGTTCCTTTAATCAATTACAAGGGAATATCCGTCAATTAGTTGATAGTTTATCATCAAGTTCGAATGTGTTGGCATCTTCATCTAATCAGTTATCTGTAACGTTGGATGAAACAACTGAGGCGCTCCATCAGACGTCATCATCAATCAATGAGCTGGCAAACAACAATGAGGTGCAAGTGAATGCTGCCCAAGAGTCCTCACAAGATATTGATGAATTAGTAAGTGGTATCAAGCGAGTGTCAGAAGCTTCTAGTCAAGCCTATCAGAGGTCTATACAGACATTAGAAGAAGCAACTACAGGTAATCAACTTATTATTGACTCTTCACTGCAAATAAAAGCAGTTAGTGAAACTGTCGATGAGCTAAGCAATGTTGTCTCTGGTCTTAATGATCACTCAGAAGAAATTGGAACAATTGTTAGCACAATTAAGGCCATTTCTGAACATACGAATTTGCTAGCACTTAACGCTGCTATTGAAGCGGCTCGATCAGGAGAACATGGTAGAGGATTTGCAGTGGTGGCTAATGAGGTACGTAAACTAGCAGGCCAAACAAGTGAAGCAGTGGAGCAAATCTCTGTAATGATTGAGGAAATTAGACGGAATATCGGAAGTGCCTATGAATCGATGAGTAAAGGTCAAAGGGAAGTAGCAGCAGGTGTTCAATCGCTAGATGAAACAGGGAGAGCTTTTGAGCGTATTTTGGAAGCTACGCGAACAGTTGTTGATCAAGTGAAAGAATCAGCGACTGCTGCTGAACAGATGTTAACAAATTCGAAGCAAATATCTGAATCGGTTATTGAAGTGGAGCAAGTTTCCCTTCATTCTGCTTCTGCTACACAAACGATCTCTGCAAGCGTTGAGGAACAGCTTGCTTCTATTGAAGAGATATCAGCATCTTCTCATAGTCTGCGAGATATGTCCGATAAGATGCGCAATATCGTTAATAAATTTAAGTTATAATAAATAATTAATACTATTAATAATAGGTTTAAGAAGCAAAACAGCCACTTCAATCGATGAAGTGGCTGTTACTATTAGTTCTCAAATAAATTATAATAGGTTAGCATTGATCTCGTCTTTATCATCTTGATGTAGATGATGTAGATAAGACAGCCATAATTGTAATGCTAGAAGTAATGGAATTGGAGGAAATATAAGTGAAGTCCGAACGACATAATATGAATACAACAATTGCGGGCTCAAAGGTTACAGGGTGGTTACTACTTATAGGTATAATACTGATCGCAATGAATTTGCGTGCTCCGATAACTTCAGTAGGTCCTTTAATATCAATTATTCGAGACGATTTGGGTATATCCAATACATTAGCTGGATTAATTACGACTCTCCCATTAATTGCGTTCGCCTCGTTATCCCCGCTAGCGCCGAAGTTAGCTCGCAAATATGGAATATCTAACGTGTTGTTAGGAGCGTTAGTATTACTAGTCATAGGTATAGGTGTACGTTCAGCGTGGAATATTGGTTCAATGTTGGTGGGTACATTGATTCTGGGGCTTGCTATTTCGATATGTAATGTATTAATGCCAAGTTTAATTAAAGAAAAATATCCTTTACAAGTCGGAATAATGATCGGTGTTTATTCTGTAGCAATGAATCTTAGTGGCGCTATTGCCTCAGGAATAAGTGTACCACTAGCTAATCAATCTGGATTAGGCTGGAAAGGTGCATTGGGACTATGGGTTATGTTAGCATTGATTGCTCTGCTCTTCTGGATTCCGCAAATAAAACGCCAGTCACTTAAAGTGAAAACAGCGACAGCGAGTGAACAACGAACGAATTTGTGGAAGTCTCCATTAGCTTGGTATGTGACTCTATTTATGGGTTTACAATCGATGTTGTTCTACGTTATCGTTTCATGGCTTCCAGATATACTCAAGACACAAGGGGTAAGTTCGGATGATGCAGGATGGATTTTATCTATCATGCAATTAGCTTTATTACCTGTTACTTTTATTGTACCTATTATTGCTGGGCGTATGAAAAATCAAATCACACTTATTGTACTTACTGCACTGTCTTTCTCTGTTGGTATTGGAGGTCTACTATCAGGAAATAATCTGGTTCTACTGTGGGCAATATGTATCGGGATTGGTTCAGGATGTGCATTCAGTATTGCGATGACCTTATTTGGACTAAGAACGACTAATGCGCATGATGCAGCTGAATTATCCGGTATGGCTCAATCGGTAGGGTATCTATTGGCGGCGATAGGACCAATATTATTCGGCGCGTTACATGATTTAACGAATGGATGGAATATACCACTAATCGTGCTGCTAGTTATAACGCTGTTGTTGCTTATTTTTGGTGTTGCTGCAGGACGAAATCAATGGATTGGAGAAAAAAACTGATGCGTTGGATATCGGATGAAAAAAGTTAAGAGGATGATGAACCCTCTTATTTGCTGTGGTTGTAATTATCCGGATAATGTTTATTTCGCTTCGTATAAGTCATTATCTATCTTCATATTGCCTAGCTATACTTCAATATTCGCTCTGCAATGAAAGGGAACAAGCGATTAATTACGATCAGCCATTTCACTTTGCCAATATGAACTTCAAATCGATCTTTTTGGAAGAATGCAAGAAATTGCGAAGCCAACTCATCTGGTGAAATTTTATTAATACCTCTGCCTATTGTCATATTTGTATCTACGACAGGTGGGATAATTTCAAATACTTTTATATTCGTATTTTCTAGTTGATAGCGAAGAGCTTTCGTGAATATATGCAAAGCAGCCTTAGTTGCGCAGTATACAGGGGCAGATTTTTTCGGAACTAGACCTAATCCGGATGAAATATTAACGATTGCTGCTTCTCTCTGACGGGCAAGTAAAGGGAGGAGTTTCGATACAAGCAGAACTGGTGCGTTTAAATTCACAGCAATTTCTTCATCAATTTGATTCGAGGTATGATTACCTTCTATAAATGAAAAGTTATATTGTATGCCTGCATTATTAATTAAAATGTTTAGTTGAGGATGATTGTCATAAAGCTGTTTAACGAGTTGATTCAAATGCTCTTCACTTCCCACATTACAAATATACGTCGTGATGCTTGGATACCGTGTTTTTAACTGATCCAGTTTATGTTCATCTCTGCCGACGACGATGATGTGATTACCATGCTGAATAAACTCTCTTGTTAACGCTAGCCCAATGCCTGCTGCGCCACCTGTTATTAAAATAGTATGACCTGTAAGTCTCAAAAAAATCTCCCCTTTCTCTACTTAAATGTAGAGGTTGGAGGAGACTTTTTCATTAACCTAGGTTAACTTTTTGCGAATTCTGCTTAATGCAACAGGAGTTATTCCGAGATAAGAGGCAATATGATATTGCGGAATATGCTTTACCATATGTCCGTACCTTTCGAGAAATAACAAGTATCTTGATTCAGCGGAAAGTAGCAGTAGTTCACGCTCCCGCATTTCTTTCTTAACGTATAACTGCTCTATTACTATCCTCCCTATTCTTTCCCAACAGACATGCCGAGCGTACAATGATTGAAAGTCTTTATAGCGAATCGTAATTATTTCACTATTTCGCAAAGCTTGAATAGAAAAATAAGAGGGAACATTGATAAGTAAAGAGCTGTAAGAAGCAATAAAATCATTGTTAGAGCAAAAGCTTTTGTTGAATTCATCTCCGTCTTGCGTAGTATAGTAAAATCGAAATATTCCACTCACGCAAAAACCGATGGAATTTGCAAAATCCCCAGCTCTAATGAAATGATCATTTTTAGTAATAGTTGTAGCAACAGACAATTCCTTGAAAGCTAGTAGCTCCTCGTCAGGGATAGGTGAGACTTTTCGCAAGCCATGAAATAGTGCTTCCCACATAGGTTCCATCGTGAACTTACTCCATTCGTAATAGAATATGAATCTGTAAATGCTAATTTATCCTGCAAATGCAGTTGAAGGTGTACCTTTAATTCCAAGCTTAATGCTGAATAGACCACCTGCGTTAGGTTGTTTCATAAGCTCTTCTTCACTAAGTCCAACACGAGCGGTTGTAATATATAATGTATCTAGTTCAGTTCCGCCAAAAGTACAAGAAGTAACCTGGGAAGCGGGAACAGGAACAGTTTGCAACAATTGTCCATTCAGCGGATTCCAACGCGATACACACCAACCTCCCCAATGTGCTACCCATATCATTCCTTCGGCATCGATTGTCATTCCGTCAGGAAAACCGAGATGTTCAGGTATTTGAACGACAGCTCTTTGATTATTTATATGTCCTGTTTCAAGATCATAATCAAAAGCAACTACATTTCTAGTTGGTGTATCAATAAAGTACAACGTATTGCCTTCGGAAGACCAAGCTAGTCCATTAGATATGCTAACATCTGTTAGTAACGTCGTAACATTGTATTCAAGATCCATACTGTATAGTGATCCTTTTGATAACTGGTTGGACAAGGACATTGTTCCTGCTAGATAACGGCCTCTGGGATCACATTTACCATCGTTGAATCTATTATCTGTCAACGAAGCCTCAACTTCTGCAAGAAGTGTTAGCTCTTTAGTTGTTAAATCATAACTATAAAAGCCATCTTGTAACGTTAGTACGATACCGCCGGATCGTCTTGGTATAACAGAACTAATATAAGTCGGAATAGCAATAACTTCATCATTGTGCGGATGCTCGGGATTATGAATATGTAAGTTATGTTGTAATATATCAAGCCAATAAAGTTGCGCTGTTGTCGTGTTCCAAACAGGCCCTTCACCGAGCGCAGCGCTTATATTACTTATTAGGGAAACATCTATCGTAGTACTCATCATGATTTCCTCATTTCTAATTAAAATTTCTATGTACATACAATTGTGCAATAGATCGCAGGAACATACAACACATTATTACAATCAATTGTTATTAACCCCGCAGAAAAGCGATGAGGACATTTCGATAGTGGACAATGTCGATTGGAACATCGATATATCCTTGTAGTATCCCTTTATAATTTAAGTCAAATTTTAATATCAAATGAAATATATGGAACAAAATTAAAGACTGAACCGTCTAACCTATGTACTGTAAAAAAGTCTCTACAATTACTTTGCATAACAACAAAGTGATTTGTTAAGCACATAAAAATATTTAGGAGGGATATTGTGCAAGTAGGCAAAAGTAATAAGTTTTGGTGGATTTTTTCGATTTCTATTATTTTAGTTGGATGTATCGTATGGTTAGTTATTCTAAACGATAAAGACATAAAAGTTCCTGACAACGTAGAAGCGATAGCACCAACCGCAGATGCACCTATTGTTTCTAACGACCAAGATGATGTAGTCGTCAGTGAAGAACCTTTATTACCAGAAGAAGTGGAACCGCAATATTTAACAGGTTCATTACAAGATGATCCATTATATGATGCTGAGAAAGTTGAGTCAATTACTGTACAGTATGGAAACAACGAAATGTTTACTGTGCCTAAAAATAGAGAGTATATCATACTTCAAAGTTTATATCATTTGAATCTAACGGTAGCGAAGGCAGAGGATCAAACGATATCAGCTGATCATATGATGATCCATATTAATAGTGCTGATAGAATAGTTGCTATCCCGTACGATATTAATAAAAATACGGTCCAACTAGGCGACGCGCTATATTATGCAAGTGATGGGGTGTTGAAGCTAATGTATGGACATTATAAGCAAGAGTCAGAGTTAGCGCTAATCGATCGAATTTACACTATCGCATCAGAAGAGTCCGCTGAAAGTGAAGCCAGAGTAGATGAAAGTTTTCGATATGATTATGATCAATTAACAATCGATGATATGGATTTTCACGGATGGAATAAGCATTTATCCAATGATCATAATGAAATTAATATTGCTAACTATTATGATGATGGAACGGGTACAGTATCTAGTATTCAATATTACGAAGATGTAGCTGTAGTATCACAACGTGAAGTATTATTTATATCAGATAGCGTAGCAACAAAGGATGGTATTAAGATTGGTCTGTCGAAAGATGAAGTGCTGACGACACTCGGCAAGCCAAATTTGGAAAACGAATTTCAGTGGAGTTATCTGATCGGAGACTATTTAAAGTTTCGTCTTTATTTTGAAGATAATAAAGTAATATTTATTAGTCTTACATTGCCATTGTAAATTTTGTTGAAAAACGTTTAACGACCTCACTATCGATTCAAACGTTAGAAATAAACAAAACCCTCCAATAATGATGTGTATATTCATTCGTCAGACTTACATCTAACGGTATGAAGCACTTCAATTGGAGGGTTTATTTATCGTTATATGCATTTTTAATGAAATATTCAATCACTAACCTATCTAATTCTAACCTATCTAATATACTCGATAAAACTACTTGCTGCACTAGAAAGTGGCATGTTACGCATAATCATTAACCCTACTTGAGAAGGAGGGAGCTGCACATCTAGTTTAATCTCAAATAGTGAGCCATCTTCTAGCTCTTTAGAAACAAATTCTCTCGTTACATAAGAAATTCCAAGACCTTTACGAGCAATCTCAATCAATAAATCAACACTACCTACTTCAATAGCTGGTTTAAGTTCGTAACCGTAACCTTGCATTAATTCGGTAATCGCCATTCGTGCTCGACTATTACGTGAGAACAAAATGAGTGGATATTGGATGAGTTTATCGAGTGAAAGAACGACATCCTTAAGTTCTGCATAATGAGCCCCCGCAACAAAACAATCTTGAAGTTGAATACCTTCCTTTAACTCTAATTGCGGATCGACGATCGGCATACGAACTACCCCTAAGTCGATTTTACCCTCTTTCAAAAATGCAATAATTTCTGGTGTTGTGCCATGAATAAGTTGAAGCTTAACAGCAGGGAAATCCCGATGGAATTTTTCTAGATAAGCGAGTAAATAATGTTTGAACAATGAATCACTTCCGCCAATACGTAATTCTCCACTTTCCAAATTTTTAAGGGCAGCTAATTTTTCTTCTGCTAATGTAATTAGAATTTGAGATTGTTCAATATAGGAATAAAGTATATTGCCTTCTTGCGTCAGAGCAACACCTTTTGAATTTCGATAAAATAAGGTCATTCCAAAACTATCTTCAAGTTGTTTGATCGCGTGACTCACACTAGGTTGAGTAATATAAAGCGACTTTGCAGCTTTTGTTAAGCTACCTGTTTTCGCAGCCCAATAGAAAACTTTATACAACTCATAATTGGTCATAGACATGGTCTATAGCTCCTGTCAAATATATTAATTACTTGTATAGGTGTTATTAGTATTATAGTAGAAGTAATGAAGAGAAGCTAGTAGACTCTACATTTCATATATAACGTTTGGAAGGAAAGATGATAATGGAAGCAACAACGTTTGTATTGTTTGGAGCAACAGGCGATTTAGCGAAAAGAAAAATCTACCCTGCCTTATATAATTTATATATCGATCAAAAATTACCGGAATCTTTCGCTGTTGTTGGACTTGGGCGAAGAGAATTTTCAGATGAAGTATTTCAAGCGAGTGTAGAGAAATCCATTCGTGATTTTTCAAGACGTGAATCAAATGACGATGTTATCTTGAATAGCTTTTTGCAAGCATTCCGTTATTGCTCATTAGATATCGGTCACACAGAAGATTATGTTAAACTATTGCATCTTATTGAAGAGCAAGAAAAGGGCATGGGTAGCTCACCTAACCGCATGTTCTATCTTTCTGTTGGTCCAGAGTTTTTCGAACCGATTGCTGCTAACATCAAAGAAAGTGGCCTTGGCACAACAAAAGGTTGGAAACGTCTGCTAATTGAAAAACCTTTCGGGCATGATTTGCAATCTGCGCAACATTTGAACCAGCAGCTTAGCGATTCATTTGAAGAGAATGAGATATATCGCATTGATCATTATCTTGGCAAACCGATGATTCAAAAACTTGAGATTTTACAACAAACGAATCCAGTTCTACAAGCATTATGGTCCAATCGCTACATCTCTAATGTACAGATTACTGCTAGTGAAACGGTTGGCGTTGAAGAGCGAGCAGGTTATTACGATCATGTTGGTGCGATAAGAGATATGTTCCAAAACCATATGCTTCAAATATTGATGATGTTAACGCTACATCTACCGCAGAACAGTACTCCAGAAGTTGTTCGCTTTAAGAAAAAGACAATTATGGAATCTCTTGAACCATTGTACAAAGAGAATGTAAAGTCTAATGTTATCCGTGGTCAATATTCAGCGGGTTCTATCGCAGGTTCACCAGTCGTTGGTTATACTTCTGAAGCTGGAATTCCGGCAACATCTATGAACGATACGTTTGTTGCAGCAAGATTAGAGATAGATGATTCATTCTGGAGAGGTGTTCCTTTCTATATTAGAACAGGTAAGCGGATGAATGAAAAATTCACACGTATTATCATTGAATTCAAAGAAGCATTGCAACAAAGCACTACTGCAACTGAAAACAACCAAGTTGCTAATCTATTGATTTTTGAAATTAGTCCGAATGAAGGCATTACATTCCAACTAAATTCCAGAGATCCGAAAAACAAAGAACAATTTATACCTATTAATATTGATTTCCATTCGAGCAGTGATGATGTTCCGGAAGCTTATGAGAACCTCATTCATGATGCTTTCCATGGTGATGCTACATTCTTTGCTCATTGGGATGAGGTTGAATTGTCTTGGAAATGGGTTCAACCAATTCTAAATGCATTCGAAGAAAATCTTGTACCACTTACGTTTTATGCAGCAGGTTCTAATGGTCCAGCCGAGTCCGACGAGCTATTAGCTAGAGACGGTAATCACTGGTGGTTAGATGCCAAAGCTGATCAAAAAATACAAGCAACAGAAGGAGAACATTATGTCTACTCAAAACATTGATCAATTGTCTATCGACACGATTCGTACTTTATCTATTGATGCGATTAACGCTGCAAACTCAGGTCACCCAGGTCTTCCAATGGGAGCTGCTCCAATGGCGTACGCGCTTTGGGCTAACCAAATGAATTACAATCCTGGTCATGCAAATTGGTTCAACCGCGATCGTTTCGTACTTTCCGCGGGTCACGGATCAGCACTACTTTACAGCTTATTGCATGTAGCTGGCTATAAAGTAACTATCGATGATTTGAAACAATTCCGTAAAATGAATAGTAAAACTCCAGGTCACCCAGAATTCGGTCATACAGATGGCGTTGATGCTACAACTGGCCCACTTGGTCAAGGTATTGCAATGGCAGTTGGTATGGCTATGGCTGAAGCTCATTTAGCTGCGAAATTCAACCAAGGACAATTCCCAGTAGTTGATCATTACACCTATGCGCTTGTTGGTGATGGTTGCTTAATGGAAGGTGTTGCTTATGAAGCAATGTCTATGGCAGGTCATATGAAACTTGACAAATTAGTCGTATTATACGATTCGAATGATATTTCACTTGATGGAGATCTAAGTCTTTCCTTCGGCGAAAACATGCAAAAGAGAGCAGAATCTGCTCAGTGGCAATATTTAAGAGTTGAAGATGGTAACGACGTTGCTGCAATAACAAAAGCAATTGAAGAAGCAAAAGCTAATACAACTCAACCAACAATTATCGAGATTCGTACTATTATCGGTTATGGTAGCAAAAAAGTTCAAGGTACGAACAAAGCCCATGGTAATCCACTTGGTAAAGAAGAAGCAATTGCAACGAAAGCGGTATACGGCTGGGAACATGATGAGTTCACAGTACCAGCAGAAGTTAAAGCTCATTTCGAACAATTGAAGCAACAAGGTGCCCTTAAAGAACAACAATGGAACGAACTAGTTGCCGCTTACTCTGCTCAATATCCAGAGCTTGGTCAAGAACTTGCTGAAGTGATTGACGGTAAAGTAGTTATTGATGCTTCTGACATCCTTACTTTTGATTCATCTAAAGCTATTTCAACTCGTATCGCAAGCGGTCAAGCGATAAATCACTTCATCAAGTCCGTACCTTCAATATTTGGTGGTAGTGCCGATCTTTCTGGTTCTACAATGACTGATATTAATGGAGAGCCAATCTTCGCGGTTGATTCTTATGTTGGTCGTAATGTGTACTTTGGTGTTCGTGAACATGCCATGGGCGCAGCAGGTAACGGTATGGCATTACATGGTGGAGTGAAGCCATTCGTAAGTACGTTCTTCGTATTTAGCGATTATCTTCGTCCAGCGATTCGTTTGGCAGCTCTACAAAAATTGCCTGTAACTTATGTGTTTACACATGATTCTATTGCAGTAGGTGAAGATGGTCCTACGCATGAGCCAATTGAGCAACTAGCAGCACTTCGTACTATTCCAGGACTAACTGTAATTCGTCCTTCGGATGCGAATGAAACAGCAAGCGCTTGGGCGTATGCCCTGCAACAACAAGATGGTCCCGTTGCTCTAATTCTTAGTCGTCAAAATTTACCTGTGTATGAAGCAACAAAAGCAAATATTGCCGACGTAGCAAAAGGTGCTTATGTTCTAGACGAAACGAATGCGACGCCTGATGTTATTCTAATTGCTACAGGTTCTGAAGTTTCTCTAGCTGTAAGCGCGAAAGCTGAGCTAGAAGAATCAAACGTTTCTGTTCGTGTTGTTGCGATGCCAAGCAGAGAGCTATTTAATGCTCAATCTGATGCATATAAGGAATCAATTCTGCCTGCAACTGTAACGAATCGTGTAGCTATTGAAGCCGGTATTTCTCTAGGCTGGGAGCGTTATACAGGAGCTAATGGTAGTATCATCTCCATTGATACTTACGGAGCTTCAGGTCCTGGTACAGAAGTTATGGAATATTTCGGATTCTCAGCAAGCAATGTCGTTTCTGTAGCTAAGCAATTATTGAATAAATAATAAAAATCATTGGGGGTAATTTATTATGAAATTTTTCATTGATACAGCTAATGTGGTAGACATCAAAAAAGCGCATAAAATCGGTATTATTTCTGGAGTAACTACGAATCCATCGTTAGTTGCCAAAGAAGGTGTCAAATTCGAAGATCGTATCGAAGAGATCCTGCAAGCAGTACCTGATGTTGAATCCGTTTCTGCTGAAGTTACTCCTGATGCGGTTACAGCTGAAGAGATGATTGAACAAGCGAATGAACTAATTAAAATCAACAATAATGATCCGAATGTAACGATTAAACTTCCGATGACTCTTGCTGGTCTAGAAGCTTGCCGTTACTTAACGCAAAAAGGCGTTAAAACAAATGTTACTCTAATCTTCACAGTGAACCAAGCATTACTAGCTGCTCGCGCTGGAGCAACTTATGTATCTCCGTTCTTAGGTCGTTTAGATGATATTTCAGAAGATGGTGTTCAATTGATCGTGAAAGTTGCTGAATTGTTCCGTATTCATAACTTAGATTCACAAATCATTGCTGCATCTGTACGTCACCCAGACCATGTTACACGTGTAGCTATGGCAGGTGCTCATATCGCTACTGTTCCATTCAATGTGATTGAGCAAATCTCCAAACATCCGCTTACAGATCAAGGGATGGAAAAGTTCGCTGCTGACTGGAAAAACACAGTGAAGTAATAAGTTATTGCATATAAAAGTTTAAATATAATTGAGGTTTCGGGCTGTAAGCAAACTAGATCATATCTAGTTTGCTTACAGTCTTTTTTGTTGTAAAAGGTAAAATTCCCTTTCATTCCACCGAAGTGAAGTGCTTCTTCCAGTAGATGTTTCCAAATTAAACCCTCATGAATTGAGCACAATGAAGAAATACTAATTGAATATCAGAGCACGCACATCGCAGAATAGTACAAAGAAAGCAATATAGTCCACACAAAAAAACCACCATACACCGGAGGCGGTATATGGTGGTTGAATGAACAGTAGCGAGTAAACAATTTACTCCTACTAGATTATTATCATCAGTATGGAAATTGATGGGCAAAAACACACATTTATTATTTATATGAGTTTATTATGTTTATGAGCTAAGTGGATGCTTCTTCTGTCTGAAGTTCTAACTCACATACTTCAACCCATTTGTGTATCGAAACAATAACATCTTTTAATGCGTGTCCACGAGTAGTTAACTCGTATTCAACTTTTTTATTTGAATCATCAATTAAGGTTTTATTTATTAACGCAGCATTTACTAATTCATTGAGTCGCTCAGTTAATAGTCGATCTGATATACCATTAATGCTTGAATGAATTTCATTATAACGTTTGGGACCAGACATCAATGTATATAGAATCATACCCATCCAACGTCTACCGAGAAATTCGATTGTAGTATGAAAATCACGACATGTATGTTGACAATCAGACTGTTTCATTAAGAGACCTCCCCGAGCATTACTTTTAATTATTAGTGTAACACAAATCCGACTATGGAACATTTAGAATCATTAAATGAAGTAAAGGAATTACTTTCATATTGACTCATAAACTTACTTATGGTAAGTTTCTATTATCAACTTACTAATAGTAAGTATAAAGAGGAGAATACATTATGAACACGACAACTCAATCCGATATATATTCAATTATGGAAGCTCGCAAATCCGTGAGAGTATATGACCCGGCTTTTAAAATCTCAAAAGAAGATCTTGAACAAATTATTAAAGAATCAACAACAGCGCCTTCATCAAGTAATCTTCAAGCTTGGAGATTCCTAGTGATCCAAGATCAAGAAGTGAAGAAAGAATTAAGAGCTATTGCTAATAATCAGGAGCAAGTGGAAACATCTTCTGCCGTAATCGCGGTATTAGGCGATATCGAAATGTACAAAAAAGTTGAACAAATCTATACGCAAAACGTAGCAGAAGGTCACATGCCAGAGGCGAGCAAAGAAGTTATGATTGCTAGTACAAATCGTTTGTATCCTAATGTATCAGACGAAGTAAGAACAAACATTGCAACCTTTGATGCAGGACTAATTTCTATGCAACTAATGTTGATTGCAAAAGAAAAAGGTTTTGATACAGTGACAATGGGTGGATTTGACAAAGTGAAGTTCGCTCAAAGATTCGAATTGCCAAGCAATGTAGTTCCAATCGTTCTAATTGCAATCGGTAAAGGTGCTGCACCTGCATATGGGTCATCTCGTCTACCGATGGAAGACATTTTAAGCTTTATCTAATTTATAGTTACCTAAATTCAATCGGAGATACGCACTTAGTGAGGCGTGAAACGATTCAATGGGGCATTATCAGCGGGCATACCTTTACGGGACATGCTCATGGTAATGCCTTTTCGTTTTTTTCGATTGCCTTCATCTTCACTTCTACTGGATAACTCACTCTTGTTCCCATAAAAAATACACCTTCAAGAAATGTAAATCATATCTTACGACATGATTTACATTTCTTGAAGGTGCTTTGATGTATCTTACATTATGGGGTCAGTCTCGATATCTTAATATCCGTATAAGTCAGCTTTTAATTTTTACTACTACTATTAAGTTAGTAGTGCCTCTGCAATTATACGATCAAATCTTCTAACATCGATTCCCTTTTTCAAATTTACTTTGATATGTCCAGCTTTTGTCCATAACTCAACTTCCGCATTGAAATCAAAAGTTCCAGCATTTTCAGTAGACCACATTTCAATTGAAGAATAAGGAAGCGAATAAATTTCAACTTTTTTCCCAGTTATGCCTTGGGCATCTCTAACAATTAAACGCTTGTTAGTGAATATTGCTGAATCTCTAATTGTCTTATAAGCTGCAATAGGAACTTCGCCATTAACTAGTAAAGCATTTACATCATTAGGAATAGGACACTCACTTACAAAAGTCCATGCCAATATTTGACCAGTTTCCAATCAAATGCACCACCTTGTATATAGGGTTTTAACAATGATGTATATGGATACTTATGTGTATATTAAATTACCACATTTTTGAAATTATTGCGATTATTAATTCTCAATAATATTAATTAATGTTGATTGCTAATCTTTGTTGTGATGTCTATAGGTGGATGAATGCTTGATGCTATCGCATGCAGATCGAAAAGCTGCTCGATCTGATATACACCTGTCGAAAACGATTTACTATATATGGAATGAGCAATAGAGGAGGCTACTTTAGCTGTTATTTCTGCTTCAATCGTTCCATCCAAGAAACATTCCACCAACGTAAGTTCATCGTTTTTTATACCATATGCATCAACTTTAACAGCAAATTGATTACTGCCAAACTTCATCTTTTCGAACAATTTTACAGCCAGATTACGAAGAGGAGTATATTGTAATGTTCGTAGTATACCTAGCTTAGCCAATCCACCTAATAACTTTGTAACGAATGGGGAATCGAAACAAAGTCGAGTAGACACTAGAGGAATATGAAGCGTATGGGAAAGGGTATGCTGATCAGAGAAGTTAAATCGATAGGCATCTTTGCGACCTAACTTATGACCAAAATTAATAGTTTTTCCTTCGCTAAAACCTGAGACGATCGTTATGTGCTCACCATTTTTCGTAGCAAAGGAGGTAGCCAAATTATCAACTGTCCATTCAATCGCGGCTTTGCCGTGATGATCGCCAAGTCCTAGCATTATAGTGATGTCGATTTGATCAGTTTGATTCAATTGTTGAGATGCGTGTTGAGCCATCAAATTAGTTATACCTGGAGCAAGTCCAACACTTATTACTGCGGTAGAATTATTTGAGATAGCCGTATCTTGTAATGTTTGCACTTGAGATAAAAATGTATGATCGGCGGAAATATCGACATAGTGGATTCCTTTTGCAAGACAGAAGCGAACAAAAGTAAGATCTGTTTGATCTAAGCACATAATAACGATACGAACATCATCCCAAACATTCAAATCCACTTCTTTACTAATATCCAATTGTAAGGGCAACACTCTACCATTTGTCGTCTCACAAAACTGTTGAGCTCGTTCTATACTTCTACCTGCTGCAAATACTAGCCCCGGATGAAGCTTACTCAACTCGGTACATATGATTTGTCCTACATGACCATAACCACCAACGACAATAATTTTGTTTTTCATAGTTGACCTCACTAACATTTATATTGTAAATATAGTATAGTTACTAAACTAAATATCCAAAAAAAATTAATTACGTATCACGTTAATTAGAGTATCGATACATTTTTCGAAGATCTTTATCTCTTCTTCGCTTAATTGTTCTTGAAGTTCACCATAGAACTTTAGATGAGCCTCTTCATGTGCACGATAAGCTTCTTTTCCCCCGTCCGTAAGTGAGAGGACAGTTGCTCTGGAATCGGAATGATGCGGAGTGCGTTCGACAAGAACTTTATTTTCTAATTTGGCAACTAACTGTGTTACTGCGCCTTTCGTAATATTTAGTCGTGCGGCAAGCTCATTCATCAATATATTTCCATCTAGTCCTATGGCATCGATGGTATGAATTTCACTAGGTGTTAATGGGCCTATGTTTCCAAAGTGGCGAGGTTGTCGTTCTAATTGTCGAAGCTGTAGAAATAATCTACCAAGTAATAAGCTTCCTGTATGAGTTTGATTGTCCATAAATATAGTATAGACACTAAACTAAAATCCGTCAATCTATCGGGTACATAAAATTATTTCCTGTATTCTCCTAATGATTCAGATATTGACTGCGAAATGTGTCTATAACGTTACTTCATCATAAAATAAACATTAATATTCTGAAATATATGATATTTGTCAATAGTACAATGAGTGCTCATCATGCTAGTATAAATCAAGCCGTAAAACATTGGGCTATTCTAACCTATAATAATTCAAAAATATAATATTTAAATAGTTACACGTATTCGAAAACAAAGGATAGATGGAGGTTTATATGACTTATCAAATCGTTGTAGACTCTTGTTGCGATCTAACTAGTGACATTAAGCAAGCGCTTAATATTAAAGTGGTGCCATTAAATTTATATCTTGGTGATAAAGAAATTATAGATAATGAAACATTAGATATTCCAAGTTTCATTGAGGAAATGAAAGCTTGTACACAGAAAGTTGGTTCTGCTGCACCATCACCGTCGCTATATCACGAGCTTTATGAGCAATCACCACAAACTTTCGTAGTGACGTTATCGAGTAAATTGTCTAGTTCCTATTCCGGGGCAACATTAGGAGCAGATATGCTAGAAAATAGTGCGAATAACGTTCATGTATTTGATTCCAAAAGTGCTTCAGCAGGTGAACTATTAATCGCATTTCAAATTCGTGATCTTATCGATAGTGGTATTCAAGGTGACGAACTAATTAGTCGTGTTGAGCAGTTTATTGATGAAATGAAAACTTACTTTGTGCTCGACAATGTTGATAATCTTATGAAAAATGGACGTTTAAGTAAGGTGAAGGGTAAAATTATTAGTATTTTGAATATTAAGCCGTTACTTGGTTCTGATGGAGACGGTAATATCACACAATACTCAACTTGCAAAGGTCAAACGAAGATCGTAAAAAAAATGGCGGAAACGGTGACTGATAGTGGTAAAAATACTGAAGGACTACGTGCCGTTATTTCACATTGTAATAATGAGCCTCTTGCACTTCGTCTAAAGCAGCAATTGGTTGAACAATTTCAATTTAAAGATATTGTCATCGTACCGACAGGTGGAGTAAGTTCATTATATGCTAATGACAAGGGCATTATTTTAGCATATTAATCGTTCGAAGATAAATCGATTTTAGCATCGGAATTACATGTGTATGATGAAAAAATATATAATTAAGGGGCTCTTCCCAAGTCATATTGTTTATAATGACTTTGGGAAGAGCCCCTTTTTAATTATCTAGTGGCTAAACTTACATTGTTTCTTGTAAAGCAGGCACATATTGCTCCATGATCAGTACATGTTCATTCAAAATTTGTATCATACTACGTTCATCTAAACCTGTCGGACAAAACAAGGTTGAACGGAATCGAAGTTCTCCGTCAGCAATGTCCATTTCAAATGAACCATTTATAAGATCATAGTTTTCATTAATAAATTGTAACGCAAACTGCTCACGATGTTGCTCCTCAACAAGTATGGGGAAAACGGCATACAAGACAATTAGTTGAGAGTCATCTTCAATGCGAATTAGCTCCGTCCAGCTAACCTGGTTTTTCCCATGCAATTTTAGCCGAATTAACTGTTCACTGTGAAAGTCATATTTGATCTGATGATTGACAAGTAATTGTTCTAACTGATTCGAAAGATTGTCGTTATTCGTCATGAAGTTAGAATCAGCTTGTTCTTGTTGAGTAGTCATGTTACGAGCTGTGGGAGAATGCAATAGCTCTTGTCTCCATATGGTGTGGAAGCCATGTCGCAGTTGCCCCTCATGAGCTAGTTCAATCGGTAACGTAACGGTTTGCATCGCTTCAACGACATACCATAGTTCAGCTTGAGTAAGCTCAGGTATTGTTCGCGCGATAAATGTATCTGGTATAACAGATAATAGGATAGCTTCGGCATCCGCTTCTTGTTCCACTATTTTTGCAGTGACGGAAGGTGTCAGTATCAGCTTGAGCTCGATATTATCTACTGATTCAAAGCTTACATCATTCAGCATGGCATGAGATGTTACGTGAAACCATTGATCTCGAAAAATACTTGCCATTTGTTCTGGTTCCACAATTATGGACATTGTAATATAATGTTGCTCGCCTTGTTGTTGGTGAACAACAGACGTAATGGAAACGGGCAGACTTCCACCACTCCATGATTGAAAAATAGCTGGCGTAGATGTTGATACAGATGTAATTACTTTCATAGGAAGAGTCTCCTTTCAATGTTTATTAGCTTTGATAGAAATTAAGCTCTTTCGCGATTTGTCCGTCTTTTTTCCCGCGTGAGGCACTCATTAGTTTTCTTGATTTTTCAATTTCTAAAGATAGGAGGGGAGTTTCAATTTTGATGCTGCTGCTTTTTGTAATATCAAATTCAATATTCCAGTCTCCTGATACACCATTCTTAAAGCCTAATTCTAAGCCGAAGTTAAGAGTAAGACCAGAATCCTTTTCGACAACGCTTTCTACTTCTCCTGTCTCAGGATCTACAGTTTCGCTCGCTTCGCTAAGCATTGTAGTTAATTGACCAGCTTTATGCTCTAGCTGTTCCTGCAGTGCTTTCATTCTTGCGTCTTGAACATTATTCGTTGGAGTTTCAGGTGTTGTATTTTTAGCTTCAATTAGTTTTTGGATTTTAGCAGTAGCACTAATTACCTTCGGTATAGCTTCCTCAACAATCGTTTCCCATGCAGAGAAACCAGCAATTTCACCTGGAAGATCAACGGATATACTTGCTTCTAATTGCTCAAGAGCTCTGTCATAGAACGTGATTGCACCTTCGGCACTGAAGGCTAATGTTACGCCTGGCAAAGTTAGCTCAGTTGAACTAGAGGCTGATAATTTCTTGTACGTCTTAAGTTGATTCATACGGGTAGATTTTTGTGTCAGGGCATCTAATGTAGTTTCAGTATTTTCCCCGAACAGCAATTCAGGGATTGTCTCAAAGCTCTCTTTGCTATATTTGGTATAGCGTTGACCTGATAATTCAAATTCGCCTGAGTAAATGCCAGCTTCAATTTCTGCAGAAGCGGACAAACTTTGTCCAACATCAACGTAATTTTCGGCATCCTCCATTTCTCTTGCCTCAATGGTAGCGGCCCATAACTCAGCTTCCTCAAGTTTACTTTTTCCACTTAATCCGCCTTTTCCCCACAATCGCTGAGCAAGTGAAGGCAATCCAGCATTGATATTACGGTACATTCCATAGGAAACTAGATTTAAAGAGGATTGAACACTAGAGCCTTTAGCTTCAATGAACATTCCTAATTTCACAGCGACATCGGTTATTCCTGCAGACACTCCTGCACCGACAGCAATATTGGCACCCAGCGTCAGATGACCATCGTCTTTTTCAGCTTCCGCACCTAGACCAATTGATACAAATACACCTGAACCGACAGGGATTTTTAATTCGAAATCAAGTGAAGCGGAGTCACCGTCATAGGGAACAGCACTGTTTATAATAGGAGCAATTTTTGTTAAACCACTATTCACAGAATCTGATTCAATAACTTTTTTTAGCGCTTTTTCACCAATTTGATCCATCGTAACCTGACCTTTTACTTCCTTGGTCATATCGTCAACTTTAGCTTGATTAGGTTGAGCAGCTCCTGAGCTTTGATCACCTTTAATAATTAAGCGAGCTTCATTGATTGCGGGCTCTTCGAATCGTTCAAGAAGTTCTTTTGCTTTATCTTTAGCGCTGCTTACAGCTTTCTTTTTCTTATCATTTTCTTTAAGTGAAGCATTTTTACTAGAAGAGATACTTGCTATCGAAGCTTGTTTCAACTGATTTACGGCAGTAGCCTGAGGGACTAATTTATCGATAATCCGATCAGATTCTTTAGCCATAATGCTGTTTACGGAAACCTTTGATTCGGATCGAGCTTCCTTATTGGCGAGCATGCTATTAAATTGTTTAGAAATATTACTATTACCAGAAAGTGAACTGTTAGAATCAAGATGCGTAGCAATATCTTCACTAGCTTGAGCACGAGCAGCATCCTTCATCTTTTGACGAAAATCATTCAACTCATTGGAACGTCGGAAAGCACTTCTACCGACGCCAAATTTATATAAAACTTTAGATTTAAGTGGTTGGTATAGATTAGTCTCATAAATTGTAAAAAACTCGGTTTCTGTTAGACCAAATTTTTGTTCATCAGCAATTCGAGCAAGTTCTTGGTTGCCGACAATGTTCTGCATATTAGTAAGACTAGATGGATTTGTCTGATGGGTTGGGAGAGTTTTGTTAGAATCTACTTTTTCAGTATCTTTACTTGCGGGCATTATAGATTTCAATGACATTCCCGAGCCTCCTATTAGGAAATGAAGTAGAGAAGGTATATCATTATTTAGAATGATAGCCATAAGAAATAATTGGGAGGTGGGGAGGATGGCTATGTATATAACTACTCGAATAGTAACTATACAATGTATTTTAGCAGGAATAGATACAATAATATAGAAATATTGATATAATTAACAAATGAATTTCAAAAAGTTTCATTTCTATTCAATGTCGAATATGCTTCGAGGCAAATCATTGTTATCAAAGTCTGCTATTTGAACTACCTCTTCTAATAGATGTTCAAATAGAAGGCTTTCAGAACCAAGAAGATGCCCCACAGCGGAAACGAGTAGCACAGCGTACGTTTTGTGTACGTGAGCACACGCAGGCTTTCGATGGGGGTGCATATTCGATGTCGAATAAGCTACGAAGCTAGTCATCGTTATCAAAGTCTGTTATTTGAACTACCTCTAAAAGGTTCGGAGGAGGACACTATGGTACTTGGACTACGCAAGTCCCCCGCTCCTAATGGGCAACTAAGTAGTAAGGAGCGCGATCAGCCTAATTCTGTTACAAAGCCTAGTCAAAGGGAGCTATCTCCCGTATGGAGGTTGCAGCAAAGTATCGGCAATAAAGCATTAAGCCTATTGCTACAACATATTCCTCATACAGCACCTATGACGACAGCGACAGAAGGAATGAATGTACAGTTTAAGCAGCTAATACTTGTGTTAGCGCTTCAAGCTCAGCAAGCAGGAGAAGGCATGATGTGGACTCAATTTGAAGCATTGTCTGTTGGCCAACGTCAATCTTTGTTAATGCAATGGTATGGTGAAAATGGCGATTTTACAACTGCCATAAGCACCTTGCCAGATTGGAAGCAATGGCAAGAGATGATTACTTCAGTGAAGAAGATTACTCTCCAACCTGAAGAACCGTATAGTGAAGCTGATGTATCATCATTAGGGGTGAATCAGCCACAATATCAGATGAATAGCGCAGGGTTATTAGTTCCATATCATGAAACATGGTTATGGTTGAATTATAAAGGTAACAAACAAGGGCAAGCTCATCTATTACAACGATTAGATCGCCTCTCCATCTTGAAAAGGCAGTTATTACTACATAAATTGAATGGTGCAGGTCAATTATCGCTATATCAATTAAGTAATAACATTACGATTGAAGAGCATTTGAAGCAATGGATAGATTGGAGTCGCATCGAAGAAGCACTTCATGCCATTAATAATTTAAATGATCAACAAGTTGAAAGACAACTTGAAGCGGTTCAACAAGTGAACAATACCATCTTGCCAGAGTCTGATTCTGAACACGATGAAATGGAAGAAAGTGTTGATCGAGACCTCTCATGGCTCAGTTATTTCGGTTTTGAAGATCAATCTGAAGATTCGAATCAACCAGTTTCGATGGAGCAAATCCTTCAAGATCCTGAAAAAATGTTTCATTTGTTATTCGGTGTTCATTTTGACAATAAAAAACAGATAATCACTGTTGGCAATAGAGATCAGCTTATTGATCGGTTTTTGGAAGTTGATCATAAGCTACTACCTAAGCAACAAGAACAGCAAAGAATGCAGAAGTTGAAGGAATATGGTTACGCTTCTGTCAATCAGTTATTAATGCTTCTGAAAATTACGATGATTGATATACTGTATCACTTAGGTGTTACGCGTAAAGATGAAAAATATATCATCATTTTGCAAAAGCTTGAACTATTGCAGGGTAAGAAGACACCAACTAGAGACTACATCGCTACCCGAATACATTCAATCTAATTTACAGATGACAAGGTGGATAAGTCTAGTGATGACAGCTGTGCAAAAATATTTTCAATTAAAGCCTGAAGATAATCGCAAATTAATGCTAATGGGAATCGTGTTCTTACTCGCGGGAATTTCTGAGATGATTAACTATACTTCTTTTATGGCGATTTTCAATACGAGAGTTGGCATTATGATTTTACCTATTATGTATGTGATTGAAGCATGTTTACTTCCTTTAGAAGGATGGCTTTTATCATTTTTTTCACAACGAATTGCGAAGCCACGATTTATGAGTAGACTTTATTTATTGTTTGTAAGTATAGGTTTAATCAATGGTATTATTCTACTTTGCTTTCGCCTGCTTGAATTTCAATGGATAGGTTTTTACTTTATAATGTTTATTACTTCTAATTTTGTTATTAGACAACAAACGTTGCTTATGTGGAGCACGGCATTTGACTTATGCCCAACACAACAGGCGAAGCGATTAATGCCTGTATTCGTCTTGTTAGCTATTATAGGTGGTATTATTGCAGGTCTAGCCTCCACAACGCTAGCTACTTTACTTGGTTCTGAGTTGTTGTACATTATTGCAGCCTTATTATTACTAGCAGGCTTTCCGAGTTTTATTCATGCGATACGCAAATATTTAGTTCCGTTAACTTTCCAAGAAGAGCAAGCTCCGCAAGGCGAGCGAAGCTCGTATTATTGGTCACGTCTCTTCCGATCTCCCTTCCTCCTATTAGTCGTCGGAATCATGACGGTCATGCCAGCCTTATATCTTGTCATGGAGTATCAATACTTCACGAAGGCTCAACAAGCATTTCCGAATGAAAGTGAGTTAACATCATTTTATGGAATGATGGTTGTGTTGCTCTTTATAGCAGCATTTATATTACAGCTCATCTCTACTAAGTTGATGGATAAACTTGGTGCGACGAATACTATTCTATTAATTTCTCTTATATTTGTAGCAGGTTTTGGACTTACTTCTCTATTTATTGATCAATCAATGGCGCTTATTATGGTAGCTATAGGTTATAGTTTCACGTATTTGCTACTTTATTACTTTGCCGAACCAAGTTATCAATTTTTCTTCAAAATGTTACCGTTACAACATCGCGATGGATTCCGATATACGGCGCAAGGTATCGCTTCTTCGGCAGGCATTTTGCTTGGATCAGGCATATCTTTATTACACTCGCAGTGGCAAGTAAGTTTAACAATGCAAGCGATCATAGGTCTTGTGCTTGCAGTTATTTTAGTTGCGATAGCTTGGGGAGCCAAGTCACTTTACATTAAAGAACTAATCGCTAATTTACAGCAATCTACGAAAGATTACATTGCTGAATTACTAGAATCTATGCGACATGAACGTGTAAGAAAAGCAATCGTGCAACAGCTTCAACAAGGTGATGCTCTACTGCAACAATTCACACTAGAATTGCTTATTCGTCAGCCAGATCAAGCACTGTACCCAATCCTTTGGCAATATGCAGAACATGGGCAAGGCAGGCTTAAAGCCTTGGCACTATCGGCTATTCATCCACAAAGTTGGCAACAGGTAAAGCTAGCACAGTATAAGTTGTTAATTCGAGATGAAGATGACCAAGTTCGAGCAATTGGTTATCGCAAATTATTTCTATCGCCTCAAATATTTTCTGAGCAAATACAAAATGAGTATATTGAGCAGGCACGTCGTGATTCCTCACTTCTAGTTAATTATGAAGCATGGAAAGTAATAAGTGATCTTGATGAACTGCAACTTGAGTTACAGCATCAACTCCAAAAGGGAAATGAAGCGGCGCAGCTTGCTTGTCAGCTTATTGGAGAACGTCATCTAGATCGTATGATTATGGATGTCATGATGTGTATGTTATCGCAATCACAGGCGGTAAAACTCACTGCTGTACGAGTCATTGGACAAATTTCTGACAAAGATATGGTAACAAGTTTAATGGAACTTCTCGTTGGTGCAGATATTGAATTGAATAAAGCAATTGAAGAGGCGTTACTTTCACTTGGAGAATCTGCTAATGAGGAGTTGTTACGTTTTGTAGCGTCTCCCAATCAAGAGCAATGGAGTAAAGCAGTCTCGGTGCTATATGTTATCGGTAAGGAGCAGCATATAGAATCAATTGTTATTCCTACATGTATAAGTAAACTACATGAGCTATCTGCTAGTCATCGCATGTATGAGCAGATTGCTGCTACGAATCAGGAGCAATGGATTGAACTAGCGAGGGAACGGACAACTGATATTGTAAGGCAACAGCTGGATACGATTTGGAAAGTTATGATTCGCTATAGTGATGAGCGAGCAGTGACATTACTTCGAGAAGCAGTTGAAAGCGAAGAGGAAGAGATTAGAGATCATGGCATGGAAATCTTATCTGAGGGCTTTGGTCATAACAAGTTAAGTGCAGAATTACTAAATTATTATCGTGGTCGTGAGGTTGAGCAAGAAGAAAGAAAAGAAGTAACTGATCCTTGGCTTCAAGCGATTGCAATTAAGGCAGGAGCAGAGAAAGGTGAATTATTACTTATGAACAATTGGGAGTATCTCGGCGCACTTGATAAAATCGTATTTTTGAAGCAAGCCCCACTATTTCAAGATATTTCAATAGATGAGCTTGGTAGAATTGCTAGTATTGCTCATGAAAAGACGTACGAAGAAAATGAATATTTGCTTCAGCAGGGTGAGCAAAGTACTAAGCTATTTATTGTACTAGATGGGCATGTTGAACTAAGTGGTACGAATGAAGATGGTGTAGAAGGCACATTAGCTATTATAGGCGAGAAGATGAGCATAGGTGAATCCTCATTATTTGATATCTCACCGTCAAAAATATCTGCTCAAGTGTTATTTGGGCAAGTTCATGTATTAGAGATAAGTGGAGATGAAGTTGTTAAATTAGTTCGTCTATATCCTGAGATTGGAGTAGGCTTGTTACGCTCAATTAGTCATCGGTTGCATGCACTAGAACAGATGCTATTAAAATTAGGCTAAATTGAGAGGTAACTTCAAAAAGCGGACTTTGATGACGATGGGTATGCTAACGTAGCTTATTCGACATCGAATATGCCCCCCATCGAAAGCCTGCGTGTGCTCACGTACACAAAACGTACGCTGTGCTACTCGTTTTCGCTGAGGGTCATTTTCTTGGTCCTGAA